>ERZ724517.2332-NODE-2332-length-10129-cov-7.269506_pt1 | contig 10129 bp, 7 predicted proteins | sample MGYA00376050_ERZ724517 | MGnify/ENA primary metagenome ERZ724517 (study PRJEB28724, sample SAMN07190886) | activated sludge metagenome | isolation source: activated sludge of sewage treatment plant in Hong Hong | place: USA: Christiansburg, Virginia | collected... | reverse complement strand
GAGGCGAAGGCGGCGATCGGCGAAGGGGTCAAGGCGGCATTCGCGAAGATCGGTGCAACCGCTGAAGGCGTGGGCACCACGGTCAATGGCTGGCAGATCGGGTCTGCCGCGGGCAGCCGCGACTTCTACAAGGGCAACTGGGCGTTGCGCGCCGCCGCCGCCAAACTCGGCATCTACGGCAACAGCGAGGCCGAAGCCGTCTATCCGTTCACGCGCAGCGACGCCAACGGCATCGTCCTCGACGGTAGCAAGCACACCTACCAGATGACGTTCGCGCCGGGGCAGCTCCCCCCGGTCAACGCGTTCTGGTCGATCACGATGTACGACGGCCGCACGCAGCTGCTGATCGACAACCCGATCAACCGCTACCTCGTCAATTCGCCGATGCTCCAGGATATGAAGAAGAATCCGGACGGCTCGCTTACACTCTTCATCCAGCGCGACTCGCCGGGCAAGGACAAGGAATCCAACTGGCTGCCGGCGCCCGACGGCCCGATGTTCGTCGTGATGCGCCTGTACTGGCCGAAGGACGATGCACCCTCGGTCTACCCACTGGGCAAAGGAAGCTGGAAACCGCCAGCCATCGTGCCGGTGCGCAATCTGAACGCGCTGGCCGTGACGCGCTTCGGTGACAAGTCGCTGGAGAACATCGTGCGTACGGACGAGCGTTACGGCCACGATGGCGTGTTCCAGGGGCCGCGCGGGTGGGCCTACTGGAATCATCTCGAATATCCGAAGCCGATCCAGAACCCGAACCTCTGGCCCGATACGCAGTCGACCTACTTTCTCGGGCGCCTCGAATTGCCGGCGGGCAGCGTCATGACGATGGACTTCAGCTACCCGCAAGCCCGCTACTTCCAGTTCGCGCTTTACCGCTGGGAGCGCAACACGTTCGTCGCCGCCGATGCGATTGCCGGGCCCGAGATCGAGCCAGAGCCAGGTTCCACGAACCCCTTCCGTGTCGGCGCCAATCGACTCGCCGAGCAGCGCGACTTCAAGCTCAGGATCGTTGCCGATGATCCCCCGGTGGCACCGAAAAAGCGTGCACCGAACACGGTCTATGCAGGCAAAGGCGGCGGCCAAATCGAAGGTGTGATCCGCATCTACATGTCCGACCAGGGCCGCGACGGCGCCGGATGGGGGCCGGCGGATGCGTCGTATGGCGGTCGCGGATTTCCGACCTACTCGGCGAAGCTCGCCGACGGGACGAAGCTGACGGCTGCGGATGTCGTCAAACGGATGGCGCGGCCCATGACCGGCGCCACGAAGCAGCCGGTCACGGCCGAGCAATGGGAAGAGATCGTGCACGCGAAGACCAACGATCCGACGCTCGACCCGGCGACGGCGCCCGCGCGCAAGGATCCCAAGTGGGAGAAGTTCTGGACGCTGCGGTACTCCGTGGTCGGTGCGTTCAAGTCGCCCGAGGAGCGCGCCAAGATTCCGTTTGCGGGCGCGATGGAGGGCGGCGGCGATCCCTCGACCCAGTACCTCGTCACCTACCTCTCGCGCAAGTTCGGCCCGGTGTACGTGATGCGCGGCAAGATGCCCACCTTCCCGAATACCTACGCCGGAGCGGGTGGTAAGGGCCTCGAAGTGATGCCCGATGCGCAGACCCAATATTGGTCGCTCGTCAGTTGCGAGGCCGCGCCATCCGGACAGATCGTCGACGGTCTGACCGACATGCAGGTTCCGCTGGATGCCGACGGCAACTACACGATTGTGGTCAGTCGCAAGGAAGACCGCCCGACTAACGCGACGCTGGCGAACGGCATAGCGTGGATGGAGTGGAGCCCGCGTGGCGAAGGGATCGACGGGCCGAAGAACCGCCCGGACTTCGGCATGCTGATGCTGCGCATCATGGCGAACAACCCAAGCTGGACGCAGAGCCCCGCCAAGGTGACTCAGCCCGGCATGGAAGAGGCCGTCATGGGCCCGTATCTGCCCAAGGGCGAGTACACGACCAGGGCGGCGTTCGAGGCGAGTGGGCTGCAGAAGTAGTGGCTGGCAGAGCACTGTGCCAAGCAAATAGTTAGGGAATACTCAAATGACCAAAACCGGAATCTTTAAGCTCGTGGGGCTCATTGCACTTGTCCTGCTGGCAGTGGTGGCCTACCGGCTGCTGGGTACGGCGGTCGAGCCGAAGATCAAGCACCGCATCGGCCAGATCGGGCTCACCTCAAACGAAATCGCGGCCAACGGTCCGCTTCCGGGCGACGTGAGCCAGTACGCGACGGAATTGGCCTGCGCGCAGAATTTGCAGGCGCCGGGATATTACCCATCGATCAACGGCGCGGAGATTGCCGATGCACAGCGCAGCGGGATGTTCCCCTGCGCCACGTTCACCGGCAGCTTCGACGGACCGAACAAGGTCTTCGCGTGGCGCAGCGCTGTCGAATACGACACCGCGTCGTACATCAACAACCGCCGCCCCGGCGAGCTTTTCATCTCTGGCGGTCAGGCGCCGCCCCCCAAGGGCACGATTCCGGCGGGGCCCTTCATCGCCAAGGCCGACGCGACGACGGGCCGCGAGATCTGGCGTACCTACCTCGACAACGGCAATGTGTCGGGCGCGTGGATTGCCAATACCAACCTCAATATCCTGCCCAACGGCCGGATCGTCACCGCGTGGCAAAACAAGGTCGCCTTGCTCGACGGCGACACCGGCCTGATTCTGAGGCAGGCCACGCTGCCCACCGGCCCGACGCCCGCCGTCGACGCGAGCTTCAAGCACCTGACGATTGCGCCCGACGGCACGCTGCTCCTGAAGGATCAGACTCGGCCGAGCGGCTGCAAGCTTCAGGGCACGATGGCCATCATCCAGTGCAACGAGCCAGGCATGAAGCAGGGCAATTCGAACCTCGTCGCCGTGAATCCTGACACGCTCGAAGTGCTCGACAGCATCGCGCTACCCGAGCCGGCGACGGTGCCACACATCATCACCATGTTCGAGGGCAGGATTGCGATCTACCTTGGTGTGAACAGCGGCGCGCTGCGCTACTTCTGGGACCCGCAGGCGAAGAAGCTGTCTCAGGACACGAGTTGGGTAGTCAAGCCCATGAAGGAAGGCCAGACCACCTCCGATGCGCCCAGCATCCTCGGCGACTGGATCGTGTTGCAGACGAACGGCCTTGGCAGCGAGACCGTGGCATCGAGCATCGTGGCGGTGCACCAGAAGGATCCGAAGCGCATGCAGGTCGTCTTCCCGTTCGGCGAACTGAAGAAGGGTGAGTGGAGCTGGGCGCCGCCCAAGCCGCAGACCGATCCCGAGAACAGCATGATCTACTCGGCAGACATGGGCGTGGGCAAGGTCGCAGGCATCAAGATCGACCAGGGCACCGGAGAGATGAAGACGGTGTGGGTCGTCGACGACACCACCAATGCCTTCCAGCCGCTGATCGGCCCCAAGGACAAGCGCGTGATGCTGCTGTCGAACGCCAGGAAGAACGTCGCGCAGGAGCCGATCAAGCTCGCGCTGTTCACCGGCAACTACAAGGAACAGGTGACCTGGCGCGACGCGGCGACCGGCCGCATCATCGCGGCATCGGACTTCTTCGAGCCACTCTCGATCGGCGCGCTGATCACGCCGGGCTTCGGTGGGCGCGTGTATTTCCCGACCGGCAAGGGGTTCATGGTGCTGCAGGTGATGCCGGCAAATCAACGACCATGAAGATCCTCCCTTTGCTTGACAACGCGAGCACTGATCTTTGCGTGGTTGCCGCTGCGTTGGTTTCGGCGTCTGCCTCTCCCCGGAGAAGACCGGCACCGCTCTCATCACGCAGTTCAATATCGGCAACACTGACGACGGCTCTGATGGGCCGTCAAGCGAATTCAAGCCCTGGCGCCTTCTTTTGTGCAGCACCCTTCAAGAGGGTTCAGTCATGAGACAACGCATCAACACCCGGTTCGCGAACTGCCTGCTGGCCATCGGACTGTCCGGGCTCGCGCCCGTCGCGGCCCAGGCGCAAGCCGCGAACGACAAGTGGCAATGGGAACTTGGCATCTACGGCTGGTTCCCGGCGATCGAGACCACCACGTCGTTTCCGAGCGGCGCCAGCACGACCATCGACGTCAGCGCACGCGACGTGATTGACTCGCTGAAGATGGCCTTCATGGGCCAGATCGAAGCCCGCAAAGGCCGGTGGGGCGTCTGGAGCGACCTGGTCTATTCCGACGTGGGCGGCTCGAAGGACGGTTCGCGCAACTTCACCGTGGGCGGCAATCCCGTCAACTCGTCCGCCAACCTCGGCCTGGACGTGAAGTCGACGGTATGGTCGCTGGCCGGCATCTACAACCTGACCTCAACGCCCGAGAACACGACCGACCTGCTGTTCGGCGCCCGCATGCTGAACATGAAGCAGACGCTGAACTGGTCGCTGGCCAGCAGCGTCCCCGAGTTGCCGACGCGCAGCGGCGAGGCCAGTGTCGACGGCACCAACTGGGACGCCATCGTCGGCCTCAAGGGCCGCTACTACTTCGGCGCCGAGCGCAAGTGGTTCCTGCCTTACTACGTCGATGTCGGCAGCGGCCAGTCCAAGCTCACCTGGCAGATCAACGCCGGCGTGGGCTACACGTACGACTGGGGTTCGGTGTTCGCCACCTGGCGTTACCTGGACTATGACTTCAAGTCGGGCGATGCGCTGCAGAGCATGAGTATGAGTGGCGCGCTCATCGGCGTGGCGTTCCAGTTCTAGGTGAGTACCGTGGTGGTTCGCTGCGCGACTGTAGACCAGGCAGCAAAGACGAAAATCCTTAACGGGCTGTGAACTGTCATTCCGCAAGCATTGCAATGGAGAAAACAATGGCATCAATATCTGGAACGGACATGGAAAACAGGCGGTTGGACACCTTCGGGCCGAAGTGGGCCTGTGGGTTGATCATTTGCATCGCCGTCACTGCGTTGCCCGGCGTCGCGGTTGCGCTGGATCCCGGAATCAACCAACCGGGGGTGGCGGGCAATGTCCATCGCGATCCCGGGATCAACCAGCCCGGTGCTGCAGGAAATGTCGGCGCCCCCGGCGTTGGCCGTGATCCGGGGTTCAACCAGCCGGGTGAAGCCGGCAACGTTCATCGCGATCCCGGGATCAACCAGCCCGGAGCTGCAGGAAATGTCGGCGCCCCCGGCATTGGCCGCGATCGCGACATTAATCAACCGGGTGAGGCCGGCAACCGGCGGCGCGTCGTCCGCTAGTCTCTCTTGCCGGAAGGAAGCCAATGAGATCGCTAAAGCGGGCAATTACCGCACTGTGCCTGGCGTTCGCGGTCGCAGTTCCGTTTGCCACGCGCGGGGACGTCGGTTCGATCGAGGCGGTCAAGATCGTTACCGAAGCCTACATCTACGGCTAGGCGCACCCTACAGCAACTTCAAGCCGTAGTACTCTGTTCTCAACTCGGGATATGGATTAGGAAGATATATGCGTTTCAGTCGCACCTTGCTGTTGATCATCGCAGGATTGGTTTTGGCGGGGTGCGCCAGTCGCCCGATCAACGAGCCGATTACCCAGGTCGATCCGAAAAGCGGCTACCGTCCCTATCTTCTGATTCCCAAGCGCCAGAATAACGATCCGCACACCCTCTTTGTGCTCTCCTTCTCGGGCGGCGGCACGCGGGCTGCGGCATTCTCGTACGGGGTTCTGGAAGAACTGCGCCGCACCGACATCATGATCGATGGCCAGCGTCGCCGGCTGATCGACGAGGTCGACGTGATTACCGGTGTCTCCGGGGGGAGTTTCACGGCACTTTCCTATGCACTCTATGGCGACCGCCTGTTCTCGGAATACGAGGAGCGATTCCTCAAGCGCGACGTGCAGGGCACCCTGGTTGGGCGCGCCGCCAATCCGCTCAACTGGGGGAAATACATAGGCGGAACGGCCGGACGTTCCGAACTCGCCGCCGAGTATTACGACGAGATCCTGTTCGAGGGCGCAACGTTTGGCGATCTGATGACCAAAAACGGGCCGGTTGCGCTGGCGACGGGAACCGACCTGTCAACCGGCTCGCGGCTGGCCTTTTATCAGAACGATTTCGACCTGCTGTGCTCGGATCTGAGCAAGGTCCGCCTGTCGCGCGCGGCCGCCACGTCGTCTGCCGTGCCAGTGGTGCTCTCGCCTGTCACCCTCAACAATTACGGCGGCAACTGCAATTTCCAGTATCCGCTCTGGGTGCGGTCCGTCTCCAATCCCGACAACCGCGCCCGGCCCGCCGGGCGCGCCTACCAGCGCTACCTGGAGATGAATGCGTTCCAGAACAGTAAGGATCGCCCGTACATCCACCTCGTCGACGGCGGGGTTTCCGACAATATCGGCGTGCGCGGCGTCCTGGAATTCCTCGAAGAGTCGGCAGCGAGCGCGGCCTTCCAGGGACAGATGGGATTCGGTGCCATCAAACGGGTCATCCTGCTGGTCGTGAATTCCCATTCGTCGCCCAAGACCGATTGGGACCGTGAGGAGACGCCGCCCGGCATGGCCGTACAACTGATGCAGGCTTCGGGGGTGCCGATCGATCGCTTTTCGTTCGAAACCGTCGAGACGATGAAGGACCGGGCCGAGATCATGGCCTGGCGCCGCGAGCTTCTGGTCGCCCAGGCAAGGCTGGCCGGTGCGACTGAGGAAGAAGCAGAGAAAAAGGTGCCGAAGGTTACGCTGGAAGTTGTCGATGTCAGCTTCGATGGGATCAAGGAGCCGAAGGGGCGCGCTTATTTCATGAATCTGCCGACCAGCTTCGTCCTCCCGCCGGAAGACGTAGACCGTTTGCGCGACGTGGCGGGCGAGTTGCTGCGTCAGTCCGCCGACTACCAGGCGGTTATCAATAATTTCGGCAAAGCCGTCGGTGAGTAGGCCAGCCATGAGTCGGACGCTGATGATGATTCTGGCGGCCACACTGGTGTTCACGCCAGGAGTCGTCAGCGCGGAGACAAGCACCGACGCACCTCATCCTGCCGTCAGCGCGAATCCAACTTCGGTAGCGGACACCGTCACCCAAGCCATTGCCAGCGAGGATTTGCAGCGCGCGGCCTTGGCACGCCTCGAACAGGCCGGGCAGTGGAAAGGACTGTCGGAGAGGGTTGCTGCGCTGGAGGCGGAATTCGATGCGCTCACCGCAGGTGCGATGAGCAAACCGGAGTTGATCAATTCGATTGAACTTGATCGCCACCTGAGGGGGTTGCATCGCGAAGCTGCGACCATCGCTGACAATATTGCAGCAATCGTCCGGCGACTTGAGCACGATGACAACCTGCTTGAGTCGAACGCCCGGAATTGGCAGGAGCGGGCATCGTTTCTGGAAAGTCAGTCCGTTCCCGCCACAGTGCTTGAGCGCGCGCGCGCGATCAGAACGAAGCTTCAGCAGGCGAATGCCCGCGTCCGGGAATTCCGTGACAGCGCACTACTCGCGCTGGACCGCGCGTTGGTTCTGCAAGCGCGCCTTGAAGACGCGCGGGCGCTGATCGCCGCGCGGCAGGCCCGTATCGACTCCCAACGGTTGTTGCTGGAACAATCCCCGATATGGCACCTTGGCGCAGCGTCCACACAATTCGAACTCGTCGGCACGGAGTTCAGTTCGACCTGGAAGATACAGCGGGATTATCTGGCGCAGGACGGTGCCGGCCTTGTCGGACTGTTTTTCTTCATTCTGGTACTGACCGCCTGGCTCTTCACAAGACGCGCCGGTGTGGCCGCCGAACCGATTCAGCGCGCCTACGGGCGACCGTTCGCCGCATCGCTGCTCATTGCACTGGTATCGCTCGGATGGCTGGCCCCCAACCCGCCGAGGTTTTTCTTTGCGGTGCTGTTCCTGCTTGCCCCGATACCTGCAGCGATGGTGGCGCGGCGCGCGATCAAGGTGCCGATGCCGTTGACACTTTACGGTGTCGCATTGTCGATGATGCTACTTTCCTTGCGCGGCTTACTGGAGGCGAGCCCAATTGCCGACCGGATATTGCTGCTACTACAGGTGATCTGCGTTGCACTTCCGATCGCCATCGACCTGCGCCGAGGTCGATTGCAGCAGGCTTTCCGGTGGGCCAGCCCGGGCATCGTCCGCGCAGTCGCACTCTTGATGCTGGCCGCGGCAGCGCTAACCGGGTTCCATGCCGTCTTCGGATTTTCCGGGCCGGCGGGTTCGTTGCGGGCAGGGATGGGGAGTTTTCTGGGGGCCGTAATGGTCTTTGGCACCGCTGCCGTTGTGCTCTACGGCGCCGTGCTTGCGTTTCTTGCCACCCCGATTGCACAGTGGTTCCACACTGCGCGCAACGCTGATGCCGTGCTGTTGCGTACGCTACGCTTGGTAATCACTGTAATTGCCATCATCAGTGTGATGATCGTCTTCATTGGCAGCCTGGGCCTTGTTCCTGCCGTGCAGTTAGCAATAAAGTCGCTGATGGGCGCCACCTTGGAGGTGGGTACTGTGTCCATCGCCTTCGAGTCGGTCGCAACGGCGCTCGCAGTGGCTTTCGTGACGTTGGTTCTGGCCGGACTCGTCGGCTTCCTGCTCGAGCGTGAAATTCTGCCGCGGCTGCATTTGCATCCCGGCGCCGGTTACGCCATCGTGACCTTCACGCGTTGGTCTATGTTCATCGCTGGTGCGGTGCTCACGCTGGCCGCTCTCGGCATCGACATGGCGAAGGTCACCCTGCTGGCCGGGGCGCTCAGCGTGGGTATCGGTTTTGGGCTGCAGAATGTCATCAACAACTTCGTATCTGGCCTGATCCTCATCGTCGAGCGACCGATTGGCGTCGGCGACGTGATCGAGTGGGGCTCTCAGTCGGGCACCATCACGCGCATCGGGATTCGCTCATCTACCGTGCGCACTGGCCAAGGAGCGGAGATCCTCGTGCCTAACGGGGATCTGGTGTCGAAGGAGGTGGTGAACTGGACACGTTCGGACCGTCAGCGCCGCTACGACATTGATGTCGGGGTCGCCTTGGGTTCCGAGCCGGAACATGTGATGTGCTTACTGGCCGAGGCGGCAGGGGAGGTGCCGGAGATATTGAAGGCCCCCCAGCCACGGGTTGTATTCAAGGGCTTCGGCGAGAACTCGCTCAATTTCACCTTGCTCGCCTGGGTGGCGACAGTCGACGTAGGGGTGCAGGCGCAGAACGCATTGCGCGTTGCGATGCTGAAGAAGCTGGAGAGCGCTGGAATCGCACCGTTTTCGCAGCGTGACCTTGAAATTCGCACGGTAGATGATAGCGCACCGAAAGTGACGGGCTAAAGCTCAAGACATACGATGCTTATAGGCCTTTTTATTGCAACATGTCGACGACTCGGACTTCTGGCGGGCCGCGCAATGTACTTGACGGTTGTGGCCACGGCGATTGCTTTCGGGGCACTTACGCACTTGCACGCGCAGGACATCGAGCCACGCGCCTACTCCAACGCACCGATCGGCGTTAACTTCCTGATCGCGGGCTATGCTTATACGGAAGGTGCGGTGCCGTTCGACGCTTCCTTGCCGATCAAAAACGCGCAGCTCAGGACATCCAACGCCGTCCTCGCCTACGCTAGGGTTCTTGACCTGTGGGGTAACTCAGGGAAGTTCGACATCATCGTGCCCTATACCATGCTGTCCTGAACATCTGAAGTTGCGGGCCGCCTATTTGATCGCAACGTCGAGGGTTAGGCCGATCCCAAGTTCCGCTTGTCGATCAACCTGTACGGGGCACCGGCGCTGACGCTGAAAGAGTTCAAGGACTACGAACAGGATCTGATCGTCGGTGCCAGTCTGCAAGTATCGGCACCTGCAGGCCAGTACGATGACAGCCGGGTGGCAACATTGGCACTAACCGCTGGTCGCTGAAACCGGAGTTAGGCATCTCCCAGGCCATGGGTCCGTGGACGTTGGAGGTTCAGGCCGCGGCAACTTTCTTTACGGACAACAAGGATTTCTTCAGCGGCAACACCCGTTCGCAATACCCAATCTACTCGCTAAAGGGACATGCGATATATGGTTTCAGCTTGGGTGTCTGTGGTTCGCTCGACGCCACTTATTTCACCGGCGACCGCACGACACTCAACGGCGTGGAGAGCAACGACCTGCAGCAGAGGGGTACAAACCGCTCGCACGCGCCATTTTGGCCAGGGGGCTGGTTTGGCCGACGTCCTGAAGTAGGTCATGCGGCAGGTTTCGGAGCGCA
>ERZ724517.2331-NODE-2331-length-10130-cov-7.514342_pt1 | contig 10130 bp, 9 predicted proteins | sample MGYA00376050_ERZ724517 | MGnify/ENA primary metagenome ERZ724517 (study PRJEB28724, sample SAMN07190886) | activated sludge metagenome | isolation source: activated sludge of sewage treatment plant in Hong Hong | place: USA: Christiansburg, Virginia | collected... | reverse complement strand
TCATGGTGGCAGCCGCTTCATCTCCGGGAAGGGATTTGTAGCGATCAATGTAGCCGTTGTAAGCGGCTTGCACCGCTTTCATGTCATTGACGATGCTCTTGGTTTTTGAGTTCTCAATCAGTTCCTGCCCCTTGAGCACACCGCCCAACAACAAACCAATAATGACCAAAACGATGGCGATTTCGACCAAGGTAAAGCCCGCTTGGCGGGACCTGTTGCGATAGTTCATGAAGTTCTCCTATTGATGTCGTGTTGACGTGATGCCGAGGCGCGCCCCCATGGCTGCGCTGACGCATTAACTATAGCCAGCGGACTGCAATTTGAGTGTCAGACTTTTTTACACGGGTGCCACGGCCACCGCGAGTTGGTCAGGTTTATCGCATTCCTGGGGCAGCAACAGCGTGAAGCGCAGTTGCCGCTCGACCACTGCGGCGCGCAAGTCACCCCCCGCCTCGCGCAGGCTATGCCGGGCCTGGTACAAACCCAAACCCAAACCACCCGGGCGCCCGCTGGCAAAGGGTTCGAACAATCTTTCGGGCGGTAAATCCAGCCCCCGGGCTGGCAACTGGCATAACAGTTCCACGCAGGCGATAGCGCCGCTTTCCTTTGAATCAGCCGCGTTGATAAGCGCAAGGGGTGGTTGTGTAACGCCCTCACGCCAGTCTGTCGCCAGGTTGCTCAGCAAATTGTCGAGTGCGCGCTCCAACAGTTCGGGTACCACCCAGACCGTCGCATCCCCGGTGATGGAAACTTCAATCCCGGCCAATCGAGCGGCCTGTTCCATGGCATTGCGCAGTGGCACGCAGCGGGGTGTGGACGCCCGGCTGTCACTGCGCAAGGCAGCCATCAAGCGCTGGGCACGCTCCAGAACCAGTGGTGCATTGGCCTGCAGGCGCCGTGCCAGGACCATCAGCGCCTCGGGTTTGTCGGCGTGGACAAAGTCTGTGCCTACCCAGGACACCCACTGGGCCAAATTGCGCATGTCGTGCTGTAAATAAAGCGACAAACGCGCCCGCTCCGCCAAAGCCGCCGACAGGGCTGCTGTACGCTCGCGCAGCCGGGTTTCCAGCAACAGCACAAAAACCTGGGCCAGGTGATTGGCAAACAAACGCCGCTCCCCGCGCGGCACGCCGTGACGCAAGCCCACGCGCAAATGCGCATCGGCACTGCCCGTCACGTCAAACCATTGCAATATGTCGGCCCCAGCACCAGCCAGGTCTAGGGGCTCACCCAGACTGCCGTGCACGGGCTGACCAAACCAGTCGCCTTCCCAATCCAGCGTGCGCCAACCGGCTGCCTGCAAGACCGGCCAGGCGGCATCAGGAAGATCCAGCAGATCCAGATGACTGCTGGAGAGCTGCAACAGGGCCTGCATGCCACGCTGGTAACGCCGGGCGCGATGCGACAGGGCAACAGCCGTGATCAGCAGCGTCAGGCCGGCCACCATGAAGGCCAGTGCCAGGCTATTGAGGACGCTGAATGCCATATTTATTCATGTAGTAATAGACATGTTCGCGCGCAATTCCCAGGTTGCGGGCGGCCAGCGTGACGTTGTAGCCTGCGGCGGCAAGACTGCGCCGCAACAATTGCTCTTCCGCTTGTGCCCCGGCCTCTTTGGGGCCATCGCCCAAGCGCGCGGTCACTGCAATACGGGCCTCGCCACGCAGCACCATTCGCGCTTCTTCACGGGCAAACAAGCTGGCGCGCTGCACCGCTTGCAGCACCACCGCCATCGGGGCTGGTTTGGACAAGAAATCAAAAGCGCCCTGGCGCACGGCCTCTTGCGCCGCAGCGGCTTCGTCCTGACCGGTCAAAACAATGACTTTGGTGCCGGGTTGCAAGCGCAGGATGTCTTGTAGCGTCAGCAAGCCCTCGCGCATGGTACTTGGGTGCGGGGGCAGGCCGAGGTCCAACACCACGATTGCCGGCGCAGTGGGCAGGGCAAGGCACGCCGAGGCGCTGGCGCGGTCGTGGGCCAACTGAATCGCAAAACCCGCATCGGCAAGGGCTCCACCCAAATAGCCCCTCAGTGCTGCATCGTCCTCTACCAGCAATACAGCGAATTTTTCGGACTCCGCGACTGGATTGGGGTGCTGGTTACGCGCCGATCCGGGCATCGAGGTTATTCACCAGTTGTCCACTGGGTCAACAAGGGCAGGATGGCCATGCCAAACCCGATGACGATACAAGCCAGACCGCCCATGGTGCGAAACAGCACCCAGTCCGAGCTGGTGCCAGGGCTCACCGCCATCAAAAAATAGCCCACAACAATCAGCACCAAACCCAGCGCGATGGACAGCCGTCTGCGCACGTCGCGCGCCCGGTGCTGGGCCTGTGCCAGCTCACCAAACTCCGTGTTCATGGTGACACCCTTCGGCGGACGGCGCCAGGGGCGACGACATCCGTCTTGGCCCCCGTGCCATTGTCAAACGACTCACCCACCCGCAAGCGATGCCCCTCGACGACCGCTTCGGTGCCCCTTAAGACCGTCGTAGCACTCGCGCCCTGAGCCACCGCCTCACCATTGACCCATGCGGTTCCCCTGCCACGGGCACGTGCCACCACGCCGTTCAGTTGCGTACTGCTGGGACGGCTTTGGGTGCCAGGGGATTGCGCAGTACCGCGCGGTCCCTGCCGCGCCTGCACCATTGCCAGGCGCTGCGCCGGCGTATACAACAGAGTGCCCAGAACACCTTCCTGGGCCGCCGCCAGCGGCGGCAGAGCACCCGTTCCCACAACCAACCAAAGAGCACCGACCAAGGCCCGTCCGCGTAGCAGCCCGGGCCAACTGCGGACCGTGGCTTGAAACACAGGGATCAAACGGTTCATGGTGCTGAGTTTAGGCAAAAAGCGTCGATACACAAGGGCCCACGGGTTACGCCAGTTTCCTCAACTCGCAGGTTTGGGCTCAGGGGCAGAAGGCACCGTGACAAAGCGCAATACACACTGCGCCAGCATGCCATTCTCCCCGGGCTCGGAAAAGGTGCAGGCATTGACCCGAAACCGGCCTTTGACATGGGAACGAAAGTCCTGGATCAAACGCAACACGTCGCCCTCATGGACGTCGCGCAATTCAAACTGCAGGTCGTGGACCAAGGGCTCCTCCCCCGCTCCCTGTGGCGTTGCCAGAGATGCATTCGCGGGGGTTTGCGCATTCGCGTCCGCAACGGTTTTGGGCACCTGCAACTGGTATACCAAGGGTCCAGGCAGGCCCAGACGGCTGTGGCTGGCCAACAACTCCTCCACCCACAATGGACGATCCGGCGAGCCCAGCAGGCCCTGGGCGCGCAAGCGCTCAAACCGCGCAATATGGCTACGGACATTGCGCAGGTCTTCCCGCTTGAGACTGATCTGGTCACGTTGCTGCTGGACGGCACCTCCCAACTGCATGACCTCGGTACCCACCGCGTTGGCCTGCATACTTAAGCCGACCACTGCGCCAACACACAACAGGGCCACCAAGGCCAGGGCGATCAGGCTGCGCCGCGCCGCAAAGAGTATGGGTTGCCAGCCAGTCATTGGGATACCAACGGTTTGGTTTCACTTTTCAGTGTGCCGGGCAACACCAGACACCAAGCGAACTGGCGCAAGGTGTCTGCTTGTCCAACACTGGCGGAACCAATGTCGCCGTCTCGCAAGGTACGAGACGGATCAAGCAGGATACTGGCGCCGGGAATGGCCTTGATTTGATCGGACAGCTGCGTACTTTGCTGCAGTAACAAACGCGGACCCAGCTCGGCGCCAAAGGTCATAGACAGCTTGAGTTCCACCTTGCGCGCGGGCTCGGCCGCCGTTTCCGCTGGTGGCGCAGCGGCAGCGACAGTCCCTGGATCGCGTGGACACGGTATCGCCTGGGGTCCTATCAATTGCCATTCCAGGGAACGGACCCGTGCGTTGGGTACGCTGGCGACGGCGCGCGACAGTGCGACCAAATGGCTATTCAATTCCGGGGCACTTTCTATTTCGTCGGTGTCCAGTGCAAGCACCTTGCGCAAAAGCTCGGGCGACGCGCCAAACGAGGCGAGCGAACCATCCAACTGCTCAATCTGGACAGCCAACTGGGTGGATGTGGTGTTCAAGCCAGCTCGCAGCCCCCGGTCACCCACAATGGAAACTACACTCCCACTGGCAACCACAACCGCAGCCAGCACACTCACGCCCATGGCCAGGCCTGCCGCTTTTCGCACCTGTTGCGTCAGATAAGACGAGCGTAGCGCCAGCGGCGCCAACTGGCCGGCGGGCGACTTGCAAACGCGGTCAAACAGGGCGTCCCGCCAGCCCCCTTCGGAATCGGCCCAGCGCGGACTTGGAGGCTCAACGGCATCAATGCGGTCGCGCGACAGCACCGCCGCCAAGCCCTGGCGTGTTCCCAGCAAGAGCACCGCCAACCGGTCGCTGCCGCGCTCGATGACACGGGTGTTTTCCAGATGCCTGACAGTTCGAACCACTTCGAGCGCCTGCTCGCTTGCCGAGTTGGAACCGGCCACCAAACGGGTCAAAACGGGGATGTGGTCTTTCAAAAAGACGATCCGCGTGCTGGCGGCTTGCCCCAACACGATCAGCAAGGTCCCAGGCAGGGACTTGGCCTGGCCCATTTGCGCCAGCAATACCGAAACACTCCACACCCCAACCACCGGCGTCTGCACCGATTCCATCGCAGCGGTCAGCCGGTTGGCAGGTTCAATGGCCATCAGAATCTGTTTGGGCGGAGCCAAGCGGTTCATCAGACTGCCTGATGGGGCAAATTTCAATGCGGTGCGAAATGGACTCTCGGGAAACCGAGTGGCCAACTGCCGCTGGACAAAAAGATTGCGGTCGTTACCAAAAATGCGAGGGACCGTAATTTCGACCAACGTCTCTTCGGTCAGGTCAGTTACCACCCACACCGGGTCCGACACCGGGCCCGGCAATAGGCGCCACACTCCGCCTTGCTTTTCCCACCAGCTGGGTCCTTGCGCGTTAAGAAACAGTACGGTCGCCATGGCTTCAGGTTTTCATCTTGGCGATCGTGTCGTAGATTGGGCCCAGGACGGCCAACATGATCCATCCCAGAATAAGCCCCATTACGACCGTCAGCGCGGGCTCGATCATGGCCTGGACTCGGGCTATGGACTCGTCGATGTCGCGGGAATAAAAGTAACTGATGTTGGCCAGTGACTGGTCCAGCGCTCCGGTGGACTCACCCACCTTGATCATGCGAATGACAAACGGCGGGAACAGTTGTTCAGCTGCAAAACTGGCCGAGATTGCGGTGCCGGTCAACACGCGGTCGCGTGCGCGGCGAATGGAGCTTTGAATCACCACATTCGACGATATTTTTTCGCAGTAGACCAAACCGTCCGTCAGCGGAATGCCGGTGCGGTACATCAAACCCAAGGTATCGGCAAACCGCGCCAGCGTGAGCTTCTTGAGCACGGGACCAATCACCGGGATGGCAAGCTGCATTTCATGCAGCTTGTAACGCAAGGCCGGGTAGGCGGCGGACAAGGACAACACGCCAAACACCAGCAGCGGCGGCACCGTCAAAATGGCCCACCAGTAGTTTACAAAAAGGCCAGACAGCCCTATCAGCAACCGTGTTTGCAGGGGTATTTCCTGCCCCAGGTTGCTCAAAAATCCGATCAACTGTGGCACCAGGTAAATCATCAGGAAGAACACCACCCCGCCAATGACAACCATGACAAAGGCCGGGTAGGCCAGCAGCTTCTTGGTCTGCGACTCCATTTCGTCCTGCCACTTCAAAGACCGAACAATTTCCTTGAGCACGTCGGGCAACTGGCCGGTGACCTCACCCGAGCGGATCAGGTTAATGACCGTTTCGGTAAAAACACCGGGGAACGCACCAACCGCCTCACCCAGTGTTGCACCAGCCTCGATTTTTTCAAAAAGCCCGCCCGAGAGTTGCCGACCCGCCGGGGTATCGGAGGCATCACGCATGTCGGCCAGAGAATCCAAAATGGGCACACCCGCACGAACCAGCATCTCCAACTGGAACAAGAAACCCAACACATCGCGCCGCGGCATGCTTTTGACCGCGTTGGCGTGTTTGGCAATGGTTTTGGCCGACAACAAGGCCAGGTCCAGGCGCTTGAGCTGGGCCTCCAGGTCGGTCTCATGCAGCGCATCAATGCGGCCTTTGGCAATGCGGCCATCGTCGTGGGCAGCGCGGTACTCGTAGAGCGGCATCAGTGAATGAGCTCGGTCAGGTCCACCACACGTCCCACCTCTTCCACGGTTGTGACCCCCTCTTTGACGCGGCGAAGTCCGTCTTCTGCCATGCTGACAAAACCTTGCTGGCGTACGTAGTCCAACATCAATTTAAGGCTGGCCCGTTGGGTAATCAGCTCATCCAGGGCGGCGTCAAATTTCAGCAACTCCAGAATGGAAATGCGTCCCTTGTAACCCAAATTTTCACACGCAGGGCAGCCCACCGGGCGGAAGACCGAGTGTGGCTCACCTGGCGCCAAACCCAAGAGCTGAAGTTCGATAGCGCTAGGCTCATGGGGCACTTTGCAAGCCTTGCACAGGCTGCGCAGCAAACGCTGGGCCACGATGCCAATCACGTTTCCGGCCAGAACCTCGGGCTTGATTCCCAAATCCACCAAACGTGGAATGGAACGAATGGCGGAATTGGTATGCAGGGTGGAAAAAACCTGGTGGCCGGTCATGGCCGCGCGAAACGCCATTTCAGCCGTATCGTGGTCACGCACCTCACCGACCAAAATAATGTCGGGGTCCTGGCGCATCATGGAGCGAATGCCCTCAGCAAAGTCCATCTTGACCGCGTCCGACAGGGAGGTCTGGCGAATGACCGGCATGGGGTATTCCACCGGGTCTTCCAGCGTCATGATATTGACGCCCTCTGTGTTGAGGTGACCCAGGATGGAATACAAAGTAGTTGTTTTGCCGGACCCGGTGGGGCCTGTCACCAGCATGATGCCCTCTGGTCGCGACAGCATCAATTGCATGGTGTTGTACTGGTCGTCAGACAGCCCAAGGCCGTCCAGCGGCACAATGCCGCGCTTGCGGTCCAGGATACGCAACACAAAATTTTCGCCATGGATAGTGGGTTGCACGGCGGAGCGAAAGTCCACCTGGCGACCGGAAATGGTCAAGGAGATCCGTCCGTCTTGCGGGGCGCGGGTTTCGGCAATGTTCATGCCCGCCATGACCTTGAGGCGAACCACCATGGCCGACCAGTAGCGCATGTGCAACGCCCGCACCTGGCGCAGCACGCCGTCAATGCGGTAACGGATACGCAGAAACTGGGGCTCCGGTTCAAAGTGGATGTCAGACGCACTGCGCAGCGTCGCATCAGCCAACAGGGAATCCACCAGTCGCACCACCGGATGGCTGTAGCCTTCGGTCTCCTGCATCAGACCGACCATGTCTACGGTGCCGGTTTCCAGCTCGTGCAAGATGCCGTCGATAGACAGCTCATGCCCGTAAAACTGTTCGATCGCTGTCAGTATCTCGGCACTGCTGGCCAGGCGCCACTGGATTCGGGGGCCACCGGCCAGCAGCGCGGTAATCTGATCCACCGCAACGATGTGATTCGGGTTGGCACCCGCGATCACCAGCACATTGTTGGTGGTATCCAAGCTGACCGGAAACAGTGTATGGCGCTTGGCCATCGCCTTGGGAATCAGCGCCAGGGCCGCGGCGTTGGCCACCATGCCTTTGAGGCTGATGGCGGTCTCGCCCAGGTTGTCGGCCAGCGCACTGCGCATGGCGTCTTCTGTCAGGAATCCCAGAGCCACCAACGCTTCGCCAAGGGGTTTAGCGGAGCTTTTTTGCTCCATCAGCGCAATGTGCAATTGATCCTGGGTAATCATGCCCAGTTGGATCAGCCGGTCACCCAGGCGCAACGGGCGCGCAACGACCTTCGCGTCCGTCATTCTGTTGCCTCTGAGCGTGGTTCCAGGGACTGCTGTAACTGCGTCGCCCGCGCGCGCGCGGATTCAATTTGTTGCGCGCCCAAAGGCGTTGGCGAGCGGGATTTGTTCAACAAGGCCCTGTCGTATTGTTCCAGCGCCTGCGCATAGTTGCCCAATCGGTCCAAGGCCACTGCCAGGTTGTAGCTGTGCCACGGATTGTTCGGCTCCAGCCCTTGCGCGCGGGAAAACGCCAACGCCGCTTCTGCCAGCAAACCGTCTTGCACCAGCGCGCCGGCCGCCAGGGCCTGTGCGGCGGCGGAGTCAGGTTGGCGCGCGGCAAGTGCTTTGGCGCGGTCACTGTTGGTGGCGCCATTGCTGACCGACTCCAGGGCGATCAGGCCCGCGTTGGCAACACTGTTGTTGGGGTCCAGGCGAAGGACTTTGCGATACAGCGCTTGTGCTTCTTCACGCCGCCCTTTGCTGTGTGCCACGTAAGCCAGACCCAGGAGTGCATCACGCTCCATCGGGTTGGCCGCCAATGCTGCGCCGTAGGCCAGTGCTGCATCATCGAGTCGACCGTCCAGCAATGCCGAATAACCTTTCTCCAGACTGCCCTGGCTGCTGACTTTCGGCGAAAACACGGGGGGCGGTGAAGTGGGCCGCAACGCAAGCTCTTTGGGCTGGGTCGCCGCTGGCTTGGCGCTCGGGGACGTGGGCAAAGGCGCAGAAGTGGCACCAGCGTCCACCACCACACGACCCGATGGAGGATTCGTTCCGGCGACCGGGGTAACAGGCGGGGTCGGTACCGATGCCGGTATGTCGGAAGGCAATTTGGCTGCGATTGCGGGGTCGACGGACGGGTTGGGCGCGGACGCCGATACCTCCGGTGCAGGTGCAGGCACTTGCACTGGCAAAGCCGGGGGAACGACGGCCACTGATGACGTGCCGGTAAGGCCCAGCAGACGCTCCGGGTCCCCCCACATCCCAAACAAAAAACTGCCCAGGCCCAAAGCCAAAGCTGTCGCAACACCACCCAGAATCAAAACTCGTCGACTCCGTGGTGATTGAGCCGAAGCGGTCGTCGCGTACGCATTTCGAATCGCGTTGGCGGTCGCTTTGGGATTCACTGGCGCCGCAGGCCTGGCAATCTGCGCCTCACTGGTGTTTGCATTGGTCCGCGTCGAGGTCTCTACCGTTGGCGAAGTCCATGAAGGGGGGGCTGAAGTTGCGGGTGGTGTTGGGGCTGCCACCGGGGCTGGCGCTTCGGGCAGACGCGGATGGACATGGGTCTGCCCACTTTCAACCACCGGCGTGTGTGCTGCTCCCGCTGCAACAAAAGGGTTAGGCTCCAATTCAAGTTCCAACGCCATCGGTTCTGCAACCGACGTGGTGGGCGGTGGTGATGATTCTGGTGGTTTGATCGAAGGCTGGGACGGCACCTCTGTGACTGAGGCCAACGGAGGGAAGTCAGCCGTTGCTTGGCCCGGTGCCGGCGTCAGCCGGATTTTGCCGTCAGTTTGTGGCCCCGCCGCCGCATTGGCGGCAGCCAATGTCGCTTTTTCCTTGTCCTTGCTGGCGCGTTGAAGGGCATCAAGCAGGAGACTCATGGCTGGGTCTGCGGAAGGTAAAACTCGGGTCGTGTGGGCTGGGTCGGTCGGTCCATGGCGTCACGGGCTTCCTGCATCACATCACGGTAGGCTTTGAAGTCACCATTCAAACTGGCATCCTGGAGCACCGTTGGCCGCAGGAAAATCACCAGTTCGGTTTTCTTGCTGGACTCGTCACGGTACTTGAACAGATTGCCCAGGCCCGGCAGGCGATTGAGAATGGGCACCTCGTCGGAATTGTTGTTACGCGAGTCTTGCATCAGTCCACCCAGAATGGCAATTCCACCCGACTGCACCCGCAAGACCGACTCCATTTCACGCGTCTGGACCTCCGGGATGCGGTTGCCAACACCATACTGCGCCAAGGTGGGGCTTGGATCGTTGGCGTAGCCGGTGATGCGGCTGATCGTCGGACGCAGATTCAAAATGACTTCGTTCGACTCGCTGATTTGCGGCGTGACCGACATCAGTAGTCCGATGGGCACGGTATTAATGATGGTGTTGTAAGTCGCCGGCGTTGCCGCAGCTGTGGTCGTTGCAGCGGTACCGGCCGTTACCGATAACGTGAAATAAACTTTGTTGTCGACCACCTTGAGCACACTGCTCTGGTTGTTGAGCACCGAAATCTTGGGGCTGGAGAGCACCC
>ERZ724517.2330-NODE-2330-length-10135-cov-4.307341_pt1 | contig 10135 bp, 11 predicted proteins | sample MGYA00376050_ERZ724517 | MGnify/ENA primary metagenome ERZ724517 (study PRJEB28724, sample SAMN07190886) | activated sludge metagenome | isolation source: activated sludge of sewage treatment plant in Hong Hong | place: USA: Christiansburg, Virginia | collected... | reverse complement strand
GCGTCTCCGGCCAGCGATTCTTTGGCTGGCGGAGCGGTGCCAGGCCGTCGATGCCGGGCGTTCGCAGGTCGGTGAGCAGCAGTTGATAGGATTTCTCGGCGAGCAGCGCCAGCGCGCCAGCACCGTCCTGTGCGCAATCCACTTCGTACCCTTCGCGTTCGAGCACGTGCGAGAGGTTGCGGCGGGCGATCTCCTCGTCGTCTACGACCAGGATGCGTCCTTGTTTCATGTCGGGGTCTCCGTATTTTTACGATCAGGAATGTGTACGCTGAAGCAGCAGCCGTGGCCGGGTTCCGATTCTGCGGAAACCGTGCCGCCATGCTGACTGACGATTTCGTGCACGATGAATAGGCCGAGGCCGGTTCCCTTGCCGACCGGCTTGGTCGAATAGAAGGGGTCGAAAATCCGGGTCAGGTTCTCAGGCGCAATGCCGGGGCCATTGTCGGCTACCGTGATGACCGTGCCTTCATCGCCGGCGCGTGTCTCGCGGCGTGCAGCGATGCGGATCTGGCCGCCGCTGCCGATGACGCCGGCCGCATTCTGCAACAGGTTGATGAGCACCTGCTGGAAGCGCTGACGGTCGACATCGATCTGCAGTGCATCGGCGATGTCGATGTTGATGACGGCGTCGGTCGGGGTCAGGTTGCGGGTCAGTTGCAGCACTTCATCGACCAGCGGCCGCAGCGGCGCAAGGCCTCGCTCGTATTGCCGCTCGCGGGCGAAGTCGAGCAGCGTGCCGACGATGCGCTGGGCACGCAGGACTTCGCCATCGATCTGGCTGAGCAGGTCGTGACGCATGTCGGATGGCAGGTCTTCGTTTTCTTCGAGCAGAATCTGGCAGGAAGTCGAAATATTCGACAGCGGGTTGTTTAGTTCGTGAGCGACGCCGGAAAGCATGGTGCCAAGTGCCACCAGTCGTGAGGATCGGGTGATCGCCTTCTGGCGTTCGCCAAGCTCGGTGAGCGTCCGGTTGATGGCATCGGTCAGCGAGCCGACTTCCCGGTCGTCTGACGTATGGTCGAGTCTGCCGGCCTCGCCGGTCGCAACGCGGCTGAGGCTGCTTTCGATGGTGCGCAGAGGCTTGACCACGCTGCGCGTTACCAGAACGCCGGCGCCTACCGCCAGCGCAATGGCTGCGAGGATGGTCATCTGCAAGTTGTGGTGGTGCGCCTGCACGGCGGTTGCCAGTTGGTCCAGGGCTTCCGCGTCAAGTTTCTCGCCCAGTGACAGCATGCGCGAGCCGGTGATCAGCAACTCGTCGGTTACCTCTGTGGACACTTTGCTGTGCCGGTCAGCGTTGGCCATTTCGATCAGCAACTCGCGGTAGCGCTCCAGCATTTCCGTGGCGTTGGCCTGTACTTCGGTATCCGAGATCTGCGGCGGCAGTTGCTTGATCAAGGCAACGGCGTTGTTGGTGCGCTCGATGGCTTCGGCGAGATCGCCGTTCTTGCGGTAGAGCAGGTAGTTCTTTTCCATGCGTCGTGCATAACGCATCTCGTCGTGAAAATCGGAGACGCGTTGCTGCTCGGCAATCTTGGTTTCGAGTCGGCGGAAATGGATCAGCGAACTGACCACCAGGGCGACAAAGAGCAGCCCGACGAGGCAGTAGCCAAAGAGGATCTTGGCGTGAAGGGAGTGGAATCTCGGCATGGGGCGCTATTCTTCACGCAATCGTTGCGAAATGCAACAATTGCTATGCCTTTCGTTGGCAGAAGCCGGTCTCAGGCCTATTCGGCCAAGCGGCTGCAATTCCTGCCCGATTGCTTGGCGCCGTAGAGCGCGCGGTCAGCGCGGCCGATGAGGGCGTCAATGGATTCTGCTTCGCACCGCTCGGCGATACCCAGGCTGATGGTCGCCGATACCTCGGTCTTGCCGATGGCCGTTCTTGATTCGGCAACGGCGTCACGCAGTTTCTCGGCAATACGCAAGGCATCCTTGCTTTCGCAATCGCGCAGGACGGCCAGGAATTCTTCGCCGCCCCAGCGGAAAGTCAGATCCGAGTCTCGCAGACAGGAACTGATGCGTTCCGCGATTCGTTGCAGCACCAGATCACCTGCCTGGTGGCCGTGGCGGTCGTTGATTTCCTTGAAGTGATCGATATCGATCAGGATCAGGCACAAGGGCTCCGGCTTGCGTCGGATCTGGCTCAGTGTCTGCTCGATCAGCGGCCCGAATGCCTGGCGGTTGGCGAGACCGGTCAGCTTGTCGGTGACTGCCATTTCTTCGAGGCGGCGCTGAAACCGGCTGATCGTGAGTCCGGTCAGCCAGATTGAAAGGCCGGCGATGATCAGAACGATGAGCAGATTCAGATACAAGGATTGACGAATTCCCTGAAGCGCCCTGTCTTCATCCTGCTCGACGATAAGATGCCATTTCAGTTCAGGAATATGGCGGGCATTGAGCAGCATCTGATGACCGTCTTTCTGGTACTGATAGGTGCCCTGCGGGTTCGCCAGAATTTCCGGCGCGAGCGCCCCGATGCCGTCAAGCGTATGCCATTCCCGGCCGCCATCCTCGCCACTGCTGCGCAGGGATACGACCCGGGCATTGGCATCGACGAAATAAATGCGCCGTTGATAACGCTGTTGATAGGTGTCTATCTGCTTCTGGACGGCGTCGGCCGTCAGGCCGATCCCGGTGGCACCGATGAAACGCCCGTCGTAGTCGAGCACCCGGTAGTTGATGAAGATGGTCAACGCGTCCTTGTTGGCGATGTCCGGATCGAGGTTGATCTCGTAGGGGTCCTTCATCTCCCTGACGCGGTAGTACCATCGGTCGCGGGCCTCCTCGGGCTGCACTTTCTTGAGCAGACCATCGGCGTGGTAGTAGGCTCCCGAGGTATCCGAAACGAAAAAACTGGTGAAGGCGCCGTGGCGCGCCATGATTTCCTTCAGGTAGCGCGTCATCTCCGCCGGATTGTTTTCCCCCCGCAATACCCAGTCGCGAACGAAGGTATCGCTGGCCATCAGCGACGAGATGAGGATGGGACGGATCAGATCCTTCTGGATTTCCGAGTAGATGTTGTCCGAGGTCAGCGGCAGTTCATTGGAAACGATGGACTCGTGAATGGCGCTGCGCGAGGTGTGATAGCTCAGCAGGCTGATCGCCAGAAAGCCGACGGTCATCACCAGCGTCAGCAGCAGATAGAGGCTGCGACGGTTGCCAATGGCGACGGCTTTCATCGACTACGGCGCCTTCCAGAGGTCGCTCTGGCCGGAGGGCGTGTCGAGCCCGAGGTGCCGGTAGATGGCTGGTGTTGCAACGCGGCCCCTTGGCGTGCGCTGCAGGTAGCCTTGTTGAATCAGGAAGGGTTCCAGCACGTCCTCGATGGTGTCGCGGGCTTCGCCGATGGCGGCTGCGAGGTTGTCGACTCCGACCGGGCCGCCGCCGAATTTATCGATGACCGCCGAGAGTAGTTTCCGATCCATCAGATCAAGCCCGGCTGCGTCCACATCCAGCATGGCCAGCGCTGCGTCGGCGATCAGTGAGCTGACGTTGCCGGTGCCTTTGACTTCGGCATAGTCGCGCACGCGGCGCAGCAGGCGGTTGGCGATGCGCGGCGTGCCCCGCGAGCGGCGGGCGATTTCCAGCGCGCCATCGGCTTCGGTGCTGACATTCAACAACTGGGCCGAGCGCTTGACGATATGCGTCAGTTCCTCGGCTGAGTAAAACTCCAGGCGGGCGACGATGCCAAAGCGGTCGCGCAGCGGGTTGGTCAGCATGCCGGCGCGCGTGGTGGCACCGATCAGCGTGAACGGCGGCAGGTCGAGCTTGACCGAGCGGGCGGCCGGCCCTTCGCCGATCATGATGTCGATCTGGTAGTCCTCCATCGCCGGGTAGAGGATTTCCTCGACCACGGGCGACAGGCGGTGGATTTCGTCGATGAAGAGTACGTCATTCGGTTCGAGGTTGGTCAGGATGGCGGCGAGGTCGCCGGCACGCTCCAGCACCGGGCCGGAGGTCTGGCGCAGATTGACCCCCATCTCGGCAGCCACGATATGGGCCAGCGTCGTCTTGCCCAGCCCCGGTGGCCCGAAGAGCAGCACGTGGTCGAGCGATTCGCTGCGTTGGCGGGCGGCCTGGATGAAGATTTCAAGCTGTTCCCTGATCTTGGCCTGGCCCACATATTCGGCCAGGCGCTTCGGGCGCAGCGCGCGCTCGATGGCGTCTTCCTGCGGCGAACTGGCCGCCGGGGAAATGATGCGTTCGCTGAATTTGTCGGTTTCGATCATGGTGTCAAAGCATCTCGGAAGGGGGCAGATCCGACGCCTTGTCGGCCATCCATTCGCGGATCAGGGCCTGGCCCAGGGCCAGCAGGGTCGGGCCAAGGAAGAGGCCGATAAAACCGAAGACGAGTACGCCGCCAAACACGCCAACGACAATGAGTAACAGCGGCTGTGCCGCCGTGCGCGAGATCAGCACCGGCTTCACGAAGTTGTCGACGCTGCTGATCCCGAACATGCCCCACAGCAGCATGAAAATGGCCCAGCCAGTCTGCCCCTGCTCCTGCAGCCAGACCGCTGCGCCACCCCAGATCAGGGTCGGGCCGATCACCGGCACCATGGCGAAAATGAAGGTGGCGAAGGTCAGCATCATTACTGCCGGAACGCCGGCGATCAGGTAGCCGATCATGCCGACGATGGCCTGCGCGGCAGCAGTACCCACAATGCCGACCATGACCCCGGTAATGGTGCCACGGGCCAGTTGCAGCATGCGCTCACCAAGCGCACCGCCCAGCTTGCGGGCCGCCGTCAGCAGTGCACCTACATAGACATGCGCGTCGCGAAAGATGAAGAAGACGAAGAACGTGACCAGCAGCAACTGCAACAGACCCTGGCCAAAGATGGTGACCGCAGTCAGGGCGATCTTGCGTGCGGGGTCGAACAGCTGGCGCAGCAGCAGATTCAATTCCTCACGACTCTCCGCGAGGCGATGCCAGTAGTCTTCGATCGCGCCGCCAATCACCGGCAGGTGGGCGAGCCAGCTTGGCGGATCGTCCGGCAAGCCGCTTTCGATCAGCGGGCGGAAGTGGCGGACCAGCATTTCAAGGCCGCCGGCCAGGCTGCCCGAAAGCAGGCTCATCGGTACCGCCAGCAGCAGGATCAGCGACAGCGACATGATCAACGCCGCCAGCGTGTGCCGGCTGCGTGTCGCGGACAGTAGCCGGGCGTAGAGCGGCCAGGAGGAGACGCAAATGACGACAGCGAACAGCAGCGTTCCGACAAATGGCAACAGCACCGCGACGCAGCCGACGATCAGCAGCGAGACGATGGCCAGCTGGGCGTATTGGGTGTGACGCGGCTGCATCGATGTTAAGCCTTGGACAGCAGCTTCAGCGCCTGACGGATGCCGTCGGAGGTGCCGATTTCTGCAGGCAGCGGTTTCATCGCGGCCTGTGCTTCGCGTTCGTTGTAACCGAGTGCGAGCAGGGCGTTCAGGATGTCGTGGCGGCTGTCCTCGACATGCGGGGTGGCCGCAGTCGGAATGGCGTCAGCGAGCTTGCCCTTCAGTTCCAGCAGCAGGCGCTCAGCCGTTTTTTTGCCGATACCCGGCACCTTGGTCAGGCGACCGGCCTCCTGCATCGCCACGGCATGGGCCAGGTCAGCGACCGACAGGCCGGAGAGGACTGACAGTGCGGTGCGTGCCCCAACGCCGGAAATTTTCAAGAGCTGGCGAAAGGCAAAACGCTCGGCCTCAGTTGAAAAACCGTAGAGGCAATGGGCATCCTCACGGACCGCCATGTGCGTAAGCAGGCTGACTTTCTCACCGTTGGCCGGCAGGTTGTAGAAGGTGCTCATCGGCACATCGATTTCGTAGCCGACGCCGTTCACGTCCAGCAGGATCTGTGGCGGGTTCTTTTCGGCGAGGGTGCCGGTGAGGCGTCCGATCATGCTGCCTCCGCCGGGCCGCGCCCCGTAGGAAGCACCCTTGGGGTGTCCCAAGAAGGCAGCGAACCCATAATTGGAAGTCGCGATAGCGACTGAACCGTGATTGCCTCCTTCCTTGGGAAGGGGGGTAGGGGGAAGGTCGTCATTTCAGCTCTTTGCGTGAGGAAGTGAAGTCAGGCGGCCGCTCTTGCGGCGCCCTGCAGAGGATAGCGCGCCCAGCCCTTGTCCGCCATGGGCATGAGTGATGGCGCAGGCGAGGGCGTCAGCCGCGTCCGGCGAGGGTTCGCCGGGCAGGGAAAGCAGGCGGCGAACCATGTGCTGAACCTGTGCCTTGGTGGCCCGGCCATGGCCGACCACCGCCTGTTTGATCTGCATGGTGCCGTATTCCGCTACCGGCAACCCGGCACCGACCAGCGCGCCGATGGCTGCGCCGCGCGCCTGCCCGAGCAGGAGCGAGGACCACGGGTTCTTGTTGAGGAAGACTTCCTCGATCGAGGATTGCGCCGGCACGTAGGTCGCCACGATCTCGGCAATGCCGCGATTGATGATGCCCAGGCGCTCGGGCAGCGCCATTTTGGCATCGGTGCGAATGCAGCCGCTGGCGACATAGGTCAGCTTGTTGCCAAGCCGGTCGATGACACCAAAGCCAGTGATGCACAGGCCCGGGTCGATGCCGAGCAGGCGGATCGGGCCGGGTGTTTCGGCGTTGGTCTGTTTGGAGGTGGCGGGCGACATGGTCATATCCGGGTCAGCCCGGATTCTAACCGTTCTGCTGGCCCGCCGTTCCTATTGCTTGGCGGGTGCTGATTTTTTCAGGACAAGCTCAAGATGCCCCGGGCTGCCTTGGGTGATCACATGATTCGGGGTGTCGCTGACGAACAGCACTTTATTGCCGCTCACGATGCGCGCGGCAACGGTGTAGGTGTGCTTCGGGTTGATCTGCACGGCGTCGTAATCCAGGCGGAATTCGATCGGCACCTGCCCGGCGATGGCGACGCGCTGCTCGGCCATGACTTTGGCCGGGGCGCCGGCCGCTGCACTGTCGAGCAGTTGCACGAGGGCTTCGCTACCGGGTGCGAGCGCAATCCGCTCGCGGTACGAAAGCGTGCCGGTAATCATCGCCGGAATGGTCATGGTGCTTGCGGCAGGGTTTCTTTCCGGTTCGGCGGCATGGGCGCTGGTGATGGCAAGCGCCAGTGTCAGCAGGGCGCAGCCGGCGACCTTGAGTACTGGGGTCAGCATGTTGGCTCCTTTTCTTGGAGCACTTATTTTCGCCGAAAAGCGGCCGGCGTACTGTAACGGCGAGTAAGCACTCAAGTTTTACGTGCCAGCCAGACACCGCCGACCGCCAGACCCATGCCGGCCAACGCTGCGCCGGAAAGGGTCTCGCCGAAGACCGCCCAGGCGATCAGGGCTGTCGTTGGCGGCGTCAGATAGAACAGGCGGGCGACATTGACGGCACTACCCGAGCGGATCAGCAGGTTGAGCAGGCTGATGGCGCCGAGCGACAGCACCAGCACCAGCCAGCCCAGCGCAAAAATGAACTGGGGCGCCCATTCGATGCGGAAATCCTCGAACATCAAAACGGCCACCGTCGTGATCGCCGCTGTCGGCAGGAACTGGATGACCGAGCCCGTGCGCAGGTCGAAGCTGGGGCAGAAGCGCTTCTGGTAGAGCGTACCGATGGTGATCGCCAGCAGCGCGACAATGGCCGGGATCATCATCGCCAGCAGTGGTGCGTTGCTGCCCGGGCCATCGAATTTGGCCGACGCCACCAGGAAGACGCCGACAAAACCAAGCGCCAACCCGAGCCACTGCCTGCGGGTGACCGCCTCGCCGAGAAAGGCACCGGCACCGAAGGCGGTGAGCAACGGCTGCATGCCAACCACCAACGCGGTGATGCCGGCCGGCAGCCCGTGCTTGATGGCGACGAAAACGCCTCCGAGGTAGAAGGCATGGACCAGTACACCGGAAACGCCGATGTGGAACCAGCGCCGGGCATCCTGCGGCCATGGTGCTTTCGTCGCCAGCGCCAGCAGCGTCATCAAGCCGATCACGAAAAAATAGCGGACCAGCAGAAAGGAAAGCGGCTCGGCATAGGGCAAGCCGAACTTGGCCCCGACAAAGCCGGTGCTCCAGAGAAAAACGAAGAGGAAGGGGGCGAAGCGAAGCAACGAGGTGGCTCAGGGTTCGCGGCGCTGGTGCCAGTAACGAAGGATAACGATTCGCTGAGCGGTGGTGCGATAGATCAGTGTATGTCCGGTATGGGCCATGACGTATTCGCGTGTGCCGGCACGCCGGCCGGGGGTGCCGATTTCCGGTTGTTTCGCAATCTGCTTCAGCGCCTTTTCGGTACGCTCAACAATCTTCAGTGCAACGGCGTTGCCAGCGACTTCTGCCAGATAGGCGAGGGCAGAGAGATAGTCGCGCTCTGCCAGTCTTGACCACTCAAGCTGCTTGCCGGGCATGCCGGGAAATCACCGCTCGTGCCTTGGCGGCAACGGTATCGGAAGAGACCGTGCCATGTACCGTGATGTCATCCAGCCCCTGGTTGGCTGCCTTGACAGTGCGTTCGCAGTACTCGAAGCCATCGCGCAGAACGAATGGCAGCATGGTTTCTGCACTGCGTCCAGCCGAGGCTGCCAGCTTTTCGAGGCGGCGCAGGTCGGCAGGTTTGAGCGTGATTGCGGGCATAACCATCTTCCTTCTTGGCTAACTCATTCGTCGATCACGACGCTAGTGTAGACCTCCTGCACGTCATCAAGGGCTTCGATGGCATCCAGCAGCTTCTGCATCTTTGCGCCTTCGTCGCCCGAGAGCTCGGTCTCGTTCTCGGCCTTCATGGTGACTTGCCCGAACTCTGCCGTGAAACCGGCGGCTTCGAGCGCTTCCTTGACGGCGAGGAAATCGCCGGGCGGGGTCAGCACTTCGATCGAGCCGTCTTCGTTGGTCACCACGTCTTCGGCGCCGGCTTCGATGGCGGCGTCCATCAGCTTGCCTTCATCGGTGCCCGGTGCGAACAGCATCTGGCCGCAATGCTTGAACTGGAAAGCAACGCAGCCATCGGTCCCCATGTTGCCGCCATACTTGTTGAAAGCGTGGCGCACATCGGCAACGGTGCGGGTCTTGTTGTCGGTCAGGCAGTCAACCATGATCGCAGCGCCGCCGATGCCGTAGCCCTCGTAACGGATTTCGACATAATCAACGCCTTCGAGCTCGCCAGTGCCCTTCTTGATCGCAGTGTCGATCTTGTCCTTGGGCATGTTCACGCCCTTGCCCTTGTCGATGGCGACGCGCAGGCGCGGGTTGAAGGCGGCATCGCCGCCACCCATCTTGGCGGCAACGGTGATTTCCTTGGCGATCTTCGAGAAGGCGGCGCCGCGCTTCTCATCCTGGCGACCTTTACGGTGCTGGATATTGGCCCATTTGCTGTGTCCTGCCATGACTGTCCTCTTGCTGAAACGAGGCCGCGCCCGGAGGGGCGCGGCGATGGGTGCGATTATACCGATTTGGTGAAGCGGCTGCCGCAGCTGGCTATTTGGCGGCCGGAGTCGCTGAGGTTTCCTTGAGGGCGGCGCGACGTGCCTCAAGGGCTTCCAGCTGCATTCTGTAGGCGGTGTAGTACTTATAGATGTTGCGCACGTAGCCGACCGTCTCCTGGCCGACGCGCTTCGCCGCGATCAACTCGACGTTGTTGAACCACTTGTCGTGGTCGAGACCTTCGGCCTCTGCCTCCTTGCGCAGCTTGGCAATACGCCCCGGGCCGGCGTTGTAGGCGGCAAAGGCGAACAGTGTGCGGTTGGTCTCGTCGAAGTCGGCGTCGGGGAAATAGACGTCGATCAGGCGGCGCATGTATTTGATCCCGCCATGGACGTTTGCTTCGACCTGCGTGATGTCGCCGACGTCCAGCTCCTTGCCGGTCGCCGGCATGATCTGCATGATGCCGATGGCACCGACATGGCTCTTGGCCTGCTGGTTGAGGCCTGACTCCTGGAAACCCTGCGCGGTCATCATCAGATAGTCGAACTGGTAACGCTCGCCGTAGACCTTGAACAGCTCCACCGATTGCTCGAAACGCTGCCAGTCGGAGTCTGTCGTGGCGTTCTTCAGGCGCTTCTGGCGCTTCTGGAAAGCGGCCATGCGTTGCGCGGCCGAACCCATGATCTGGCGCTGGTCGGCCAGAAACTCGTTCAGAACGGCGGCCAGTTGCGGGCTGTTTTCGCGGAAAGCCCAGCCGACGCGCCCGC
>ERZ724517.2327-NODE-2327-length-10137-cov-3.142333_pt1 | contig 10137 bp, 16 predicted proteins | sample MGYA00376050_ERZ724517 | MGnify/ENA primary metagenome ERZ724517 (study PRJEB28724, sample SAMN07190886) | activated sludge metagenome | isolation source: activated sludge of sewage treatment plant in Hong Hong | place: USA: Christiansburg, Virginia | collected... | reverse complement strand
GTCGAAAATCAAATCTTTGGGGCGCATGGAGGGCTATCACCGCATGTGGACACCCTCGACCACATTCGCAAGCTCGATCGAGTGCAGGAGGTACCACACGATGGTGCTATCTGTGATTTACTATGGAGTGACCCCGACGAACGTTGTGGCTACAATGTTAGTCCACGGGGTGCAGGGTGGACCTTCGGAACTGTACAATCAAATGATAAAGTAGGACATTACCATGCAGTTCAACCACACCAATGGTCTGAAGCTGATCACTCGAGCCCATCAGCTGACCCAAGACGGCTATCAACCAGCCCACGACAACCACCTGGTGACAATCTTTTCGGCCCCAAACTACTGCTATCGATGCGCTAACCAAGCAGCCATCATCGAAGTAGACGAAAACCTGGAGAGGACTTTCCTTCAATTCGACCCGTCACCACGTCGTGGGTAAGCGCACATCGTCAAGAAGACCCCGGAATACTTCTTGTGAGAAGTGCTGATGCAAGTTTCAATCGAACGCCGAAATGGCTATACATGAATTATTTCCAGCATATTACTATCACATCACCATGTCGAAGTACACCACGCTGAAGCTGTTCAAGTTGTAGAAGGACAGGGCTTTGTGATCCTCGTCCAAAGGTTCTTCGGGGCTGTCCTAGCGAGCCTTATAGCTTAATCGTTGTGCCTGAATTAAAGTGGAAAATACGTTAACGGGGATCTTCAGGGTCTTCGAGAAGAGATTCTTAAGGTTGCTGAGAGTCCACGATACGGGAAGTCGTTTCTTCTCGCTCCTGCCTTTGCTCAGTCCCGCACGGAACTCGATCATCAGCTCAATCATTCCTCCTGGTTTTTTTGTGTCGAGCTGCCTTACTTCCTCCTTGATCAGCTGTACGATCTCCTTTTTCTGAACTTCGAATGGGTTGCCGTATTTCTTGATGAGGGCTTCGATGCGGGGATGCCATTCTCTTGCCCACTTGGTAAAGTCATCGAAGTCGTAATCGTAGTCCGGCACCTTTCTGAGGTTAAAATATTCGTAGAATGTCTCGCGTAGGTAGAATACCTAACAGTCCTTCCTCTCATATTTCTTAAGGTCGGCACCGTTGATGACTGTTAAACGCGGGAACTCAGCCACCGATCGTTGTCGTACATAACCGTTACCGAGCTTGTTACCAATGGGATTGTGACGAATGTTGAAGTACTCGATGCTGTCAATTCTTCCCAGCTCGGATATGGCGATAGGTACTGCCACAAGATTGTTCTCGATGGAAATAGACTTCAAACTTTTGAAGCCATCGATCTCACCGAATCTCTCCAGTTTGTTCTTGTTCAGAATGAGCCTGTCGAGTGCCTTTAGATTCTTGAATTTCTTAATACCTTCGAAGCTAGCCATATTGGTATCTTCAAGGTTCAGGAACTTGAGGAATTGAAGGGTGTTCTCCTCCAGCACGATGTTCTAGTAATCAGTGAGGTTGTTTCGGCACAGCACCAACCCCTCCAAATGGGGAAACGCTGGCAGCACGCTAAACACATCCTTCCAGCTGATACCAGTGTGTATCAGTATAAGCGATTTCAGCGACTGGAAGATCCCAATAGGTGATCTCGGTATCACCTATTCAGAGAAAGCAATTCGAATGTTCTAGTGGGTGCCTACCCGAAGGTCTTCAGGCTGCCTCATGATATTGCCAGTTATCGACAGCTCCTGCAGAGTTGCTAGCTCACTCCCAATCAGGTACACCTGGTTCCAGTCGAACAGCAGGTTATCCTCAAATGACAGTGTGTGCAGGTTGGGGAATATTCTGCTGAGTTCGCCCTTCCCACCGAGGTCGCAGATCTGACTGGTCGCAAGACAGATGTTCTAGAGACTGTCCAGATTGTGCAGCTTGTTCCAGATCTCATCAAAGCCAATGAACTCAATCATAACCTTGTTCTTGCGAAGTGTTTCGACGTAGGCTTCCTTGTGGTATTCGCTAGTGTGCTTTCTGCGGCCCAGCTCGTCACGCTACTCTATATTACATGGGCTGTGTTACTTTGCTTCTCGTCTTCTGACTTGCTGCTTGCTTTGATCTTCTCCATCTGGTCGTACAAAGACTTTGCGTGGTAGATTTCCTCAGTGCGGAAGTATCGTTTGAAGTAACCCGTTTCCAGCTTATAGCCGAACTCCACCTTCTCGAACTTCAGCAGTGAGCCTTGATGGTCGGCACAACTAAAGTAACTATGTCCATTGACTGTCCCGTTGTGCTTGCCGCGCTTCTCCTAATCCCACTCCACACCCACCCATAACTACTGGTCACTACCTGCCGGCCGTCCCTCATGCACCAATGGGCCTACAAACCTCACAGTCGCGATGCTACCTGCGAAGATGAGTCGGCAACCCAGTAGATCTTTCTGATGCTACCTAAAGAAGGCCTTTAGGCGCTTGGTCTAACTCTCAAACAAGTGGATGGTGGATTGGTCTTCAGCAAGCTTGCTGGGGCTCTCCTGTTTGGTTGGCGATTCGATTTTTGAATTCACTATTATCGTGGGTAGCGTTTATCAGACCGTATAACAGAATCTGAATCAGAAATTATTCTTATACTATTTCCAAAGTTACTGATGATGTAAGTGAATGTTGAGCCCGACCGACGGCACAGATGAAGCGGCATCCTTCAAAGTACTTTTTCCTTTAAGTGATTTCACACTCAACCAGCTTGCCTCCAAACTATCAACAATGCAAACCGATCATAATACATTCTATACCGCCGAATGAATTCCATCGACATCAAGGGTTCCATCTTCGAGCAGTACATCTCTCCAGAGCAGATCAAGGAATGCGTCAAGAACATCGCCGCCAGGATCAACACTGACTACCAAGGAAAGAGTACACCTTCGATTTATTCCAGCTGTGCTTTTTATTGGTGTGCTTAACGGTGCTGCACCATTCCTTACTGACCTCGTGAGGGAGATCACCCTTGACACTGAAGTCGATTTCATGCGGGTATCGTCTTATAATGGGCTCGAATCGTCGGGTGATGTGAAAATCAGTCTGAACATGAAGGGAAGCATTAAGGGGAGGCATGTTATAGTGGTCGAAGACATACTCGAGACAGGACTGACCATGATGCAGCTGGAGAAGGTCCTTCGAAATGAGTAGCCAGCTTCCTTAGAACTTTGCGTTTTCTGTCGAAAACCATCCCTACTGAAACATGAGATTCATCCGAAGTACTTCGGTATAGACCTCGACCCAGACTTTTTAGTGGGCTATGGTCTTGACTACGACGAGAAGGGAAGACACTTGCCAGGTATCTACAAGCGGGTGAAGGCTCTGGAACATTGATTTGCTTGATGTATTCGTAGCTGTCGTGCCCTACACTATAATCGTTCGATATGCTAACCCAATTTGAAAAAGCTGCCGTACAATGTGTAGAAGCGCTGCTAGCAGCTTCGAATTCAAAAGGTGGTGGCCTTCCAAGGCACCTACGAGAACACTCTTAAGCTGCTACCCGGTGGGGCAGTGGCCTACCCCGTCGGTAATAGCCTGCTTGTGGAACGAGATAACTAGGTGAGCTTCCTCAAAGGACACGACAACTAGATAACTACCGTAGCCTTATCGAACTCGGGCACCTTTCTAATCACTGGGCAGTTGGGTTCGAACAACTCTAAGAATTACGAGTCGCCATTGTTCGTTTGGGATATCAAATCGAAGCAGCTCGTAAGGCAGCTGCCAGGACTAAAAGACGGTATTCGCAACATCGTGATCAGCCGCGACGATGGGTTAGTGGCTGCTAGCAGTAAGATCTTTGGTTAGTGTAGGCTGCAAGAACCATCTTATGGTTTGGAGCTTGAAGACCATGGCGATGGTTCATAGCAAGGCATACGAGTTCAAGCTGGTGCTGCATAGCTTCCAGGAGGGTCTACTGGTGTCCATCGATAAGGGATTGTACGAACTGACGTTCCAGCAGCAGAATCTTCCAGTGCAAACAGCCTTGACACTCCCTTCCAACGGTCTGCCACGTAACTATAGTGCGGTAGCACTGTTTCAACCTCGTTGCTACTTCATTGGAACCGAAGGAGGGGAACTTTGCGTGTTCGAGAAGAATGTGTTCAAGTCGGTGCTCAATGTTGGCAAGGGCAAGGTATCTTCGATCTATTGTGGTGCCAACGAAGTATTTGTGTTGGCCGCTGAGTAACTAGTCAAGCTGACTTACCAGCAAAACTTCGTGGAAAAGAAGCGAATCTCACTGCCCGGTTCCATATCGATTGTCGGTAATGGCAAAGAGCTACTGGTGCAAGCACGTGGTCGTTTGTATTCAGTGAATACCGACAGCTTGGAAGTACAGGTTAAGATTGACTCACATTCCTCTGCCATTGTGGGAGTCGATAGCAAAGATAAACTGGTGGTGAGTTTGGAGACTAACGGGCTTGCTATTGCTCGGGACCCTAACAACTGGAACATCGTGGGTAGGTGCTCCTACGGCAAACCTTTGGAGGCTTGCTGCCTGGCGTTGAGCTAGGACAGTCAAATTGTAACTGGATGGATTGACGGCAGTATCAAATGTTTCTCACTTGAGAAGAAAGGAGCGTTAGAGTGGTAGTTAGCAGCTCACAAGCAACGCACTTCAGCAGTATTCGCAAACGAAAACTATATCGTCTCTGGTGGTGAGGACGCCATCGTCAGAATTTGGGCCCGAAAATCTCGACAGCTTCTTCAACAGATATCCGTCCACCAGAAGACAGTCTCAAAGGTGTTCCCAGATGCGAAGCTGCCCAACTACATCCACAGTTGCTCACAGGACAAGAGCGTGCATACTTACGATCTCAAGACAGATAAGAAGGTGAACTTCCACCAGGCCAAGAACGGACAATTGTTGGATATGGGGCAACGCAAGGACAATGGAGATCTTATAACCTGCGGAGCCAACGTCCCAATCAGTTTCTGGGATCTGAAGGGCTTCCCAGCGAATGCTTAAATTGAGTTTCCATGGAAGTTGCAGTGTCTCGCTGTACAGCCGTCCGGAAAATACGTAATATTTGGCTGTGAGAATGGTGAGGTACAACTCGCATATAATTCAGGTCTATGTATTCGAAATCGCTACAAGAGAGTTCATTGGTGGCGCCTCCGGGCATTCCCAGCCGGTGACTGCAGTGAAGTGGCTCAACGATAAGACAGTCATTTCTGGCAGCAGCGACGCCTCTTTGGTAATATGGTCATTTGGTCAGTGATACCTGCATACAATACAATTGAAAATCACAGACGCTTGTTGGAGTACTTGTTGAGTGTTGGCAGCAACGACTCCACAGTGGAGGCTTGGAACAGCATCATGTGGTACAGCTGCTATGTGTGCTGCTTGGTCTTGGCGAGTTCCTCTCGGTGCATTTCTATAGTGTTCTGTTGCTAGTTTATCACATGGCTCTGTCCTAGTACTATCCCACGGAGCTTCTTCTCATCGCTGAAGCTGCTATTCACCGAAACGTTATGCACAGAGTTGCTGCGGGTGTGCTGGGTGCTCGGCGTCGACGTGTTAGGCTTGCTCTGGTTTTACAGTCTTCTTTCGAGTTACTCGATTTTCTTGGTAAGAGAGTCTTTCTCTTGCTACATCTTCCTGGCCACTTGCCGGCCGCAGTCAATCTTCTTCTGCAGACGGGTAAGGTCCTTCGATAGCTTATCTTCGTTGACTTTGCTATTAGATTCAGCTTCGACCAATCGCTCCAGACGCTTAATACCGCTTGACATTTGTTATTGAAGCTATCCCATAAGGTCTCGGATCTTTCTCCTTACTGTGGGTAGCAACTCCTCTTCATTGATCAGCTTATCCAAACATCCCATCAGACTATTCAGTGACTGCACTCTCACTATTGTCTCCTGGTTCGACGACTACGGCAAGTTTTCATGATGCTTCCTCTCAATCAAACTGGGTCTGCTCTTTTGATGATGATGCTTCTGCTAGGGAAATCCCTATTCAAGCGAAGACTTGCTCTTGCCGGCACGGTTGTTGATCAGTTTCAACAGATCGTGGTTCGTGGGAAAGCTGAGCTCCCTATCTGAACGTTTGGAGTTGGAGCGTTTAGTGGTGGCAGTGGCGGGGTCGACCTTCATACTAGCTAACGTTATTAAATTAAATGGAGGAGCTTACACGATAGAAGTTGCAGTGCAGTACTGCTGATACGCGCACCAAGGTGGGGTTGGGCGTAATGGATGTTTCCCAGTTTAAGCTTCCAGGACCAATAGCTAAAGATGTTTCAGGCAGGGAAACCAAAAGATCAACGATGGAGAGCTGCAGCAGCCATAGTCAGGGAGAATAATGCCAGGTCGATGAAGAGTTGGCCTGTATCAAGAAGGAACTCGAAAGGGATCGGGAAATACATCTTCAAATACGCAAGGAGGCAATGAAGCATGACAGTCATGATTTGTTTGAAGCCTACGACAGCTTTACAGAAAGCTTCCGCAAGTTCCACTAAGGGTCGAGTGTGCTTACTGACCGTACTTCCCTCGAAGAACTGTTCGCTAAGCTGCGTGGCGAACTGAAGGCGGCTCTCTACGATGAATTGGTTAATTAGGCGCACCGCGATGATAGTTCAAGTTCAAGCTTCCTCGGTGGCAATCACCACGATATGCTTGTGCAACTCCAAACCATCCAGTCATTGAGATAGCATATCGACTATCTCGAGGGCCAACTGATCGGCCAGCCTCTTGTGCGATTGATCGAACCAAGACAGAAGTAAAACATTAGCAACCAGAACTATATGTGTTCGGTGAAGAGGTCGGTGATGGTGGAGAACTTACACAGCCGATGCTACGATACCTTCGATAAGGACAATTGCTAGTCCTTCGCGGAATACGGCAGCAGCGCATTCAACTACTACTCTGGTGACGACAATCAACCAGTGGAGAAGTGGAACGCAGGAGCCAAGTTTGTCAGACAGTTCGAAATAAAACTGTTACCGCAACAAAAACCCTTTCATATCGCTGAGTCCACCAAAAAATCCTTCCGAAACGTTCTCGCAACCTATAAGCGACTGTTCCGTATGTACCTCGAAAGCTTAACCACAAGCTGGAAACTGCTGCTCAAGCTGGTATCCACAGTGAAGAAATCCTCGCATGAGAAGTTCGTTGCCAGTGGGCGAACATTACTCTCGCAGATCAAGGAACAGCTGAACAGGGTGACCACGTGGTACAGCAATATCCACATCCCTATAGTTGGTTTTTCGTGCAGTTAGCTAGACCATTTCACAGGAATCTGCGGCAAGGGACTGACTGAACTGCACCAATCTCGGTAACAGATTGACGGTCTGCTTTGGGAACTGGTTCACTATCGTTGACAATATATATTCACTTAGTCGTCACAACTCAGTATTTTTCTTCTCTTTCTGGGGAACGCTGATTCGCTCGAGCGGGGTGTAGAATTTCGTGGCATCGTATTCAAAGCGTGTGCTGATATCGACGATATCGGCTGGAAGTCGCTAACTCACTTTCAACAACCTAGCTGCTTCGATTGCAGTTCGGAAGTCCACGTCCTTTGCTCGATCTTCGTTGATGCGGAACATTGTTAGATGTAGCTTTCCAGGCTTGTAGGTGCCGGTCTTGTGGTCGTAGGTCATGTGCATCGCTCCGAAGTCTTCTGGGAAGATTATCTATTCCTTCACGAAATCGCGGATCAGCAGGTCGGCAGCCTTCAGCACCTTCCCAAAGGCTTCATCCTCCACAATGTCGAGATAGAGTACATTGATTCCTTCGTAAGGCTTTCTTCCACGTTGGAAGTATCGGAGATCTGAGAACCCTAGATCAACATCTTTGAGGATCTCTTGAACCTGCGGGGCAAGCCTTTGGTAGACTGCCTTGGCCTTTGCCTTGGTGTCTTGGTTGAGAGTGAGCATGCTGATGGTTATGTGGAACAGGTTGGGATTGTTTGGCTGCAATACCTTCCTGTCCTGTGGCTGGAAGCAATCCGTAACTTTATCCTGGTATTGACGCAGTATGTTGCGAGCTGCAGCAGATATGAACGGAACGCTCATGAAATGGGTGAATGTTCCTTTGGCCCTTCCTCCTCTTCGCTCCATTCTCTTTGAATTGCTATTTAATTCTGGCGAGCTTTCATCATGAAGTAGCACAGCCAAATGCCGATGTGCATTGAGAATATATTAGTAATATGCCGAGAAATTAGGGGCTTCGGTACCCAGGGGTTAATTCCTTGACAGCTAGGCATAACTGATTGTCGGGCTATCTAATCGGTATCAGGTTGATATTGAGGATTCTGGGGGCCTGATGTTGACTCCGTGTCGGCCATGAGAGGATCGTCTAGCAGTGCGAACAGTGCGTCGAACGGCTTGACGTACTCGAATAACATTGCTCTCTTCCTGTTCTTGGTTTTGCTCATGCCTTAGTCGGTTATTTCTCAACAGTCGATGTTGGGAACGCTTGCGAATTTGACGCCTAACAGGCGCAAAGATATCTCGTGCCCTCACGACACGGATTGTGTTTGGAGTATCCTGATGAGCGTCTTGGTAAGGAAGAATGAAACTTGTGCCCTCAGTAGGTCCCTCAGCTCTGTCCACTTCTGAGGTAGTGTCTAAGGTGAGCTGGAACATAAGTTCATCCCGGGGGTCAGGTACACTCAAGTCTTGCTGACAGGTCAATTTGGTTGTTTGACTAACATCTTGCAGGAGTTGCTCACTTCCAGTGAAAGTCTCCTGTGTCTGATGAAGCATACGTCAAGATGATCAACAGCGAAGAGTGACATATATTATTATAAGTCTTGGCGCATCAAACAGCACATAAAGTATCAGGCTTAGGAGGAGTTTGTAGTGGTTCCCTTGCTACCATCCTCATTCAACCACTTGATTCTCACACCGTTCTCCCAAACGCCTTCACGTACTGATCCTCGCTTCGACTTGTATTCACCCTTTCCATGTTGCTTTCCGTCTGACCACTACCCTCGATAGATCCTACCGTCAGGCCAGTAGAACACACCAAACCCATGCTTCTTATCGTTCTTGTACTCTCCCTCATACTTGCGGCCGTCTGGCCATGTAAACAGTCCTTTTCCTTCCATTTTGTTCAGCTGCCACTTAAATTAGCCTACTTGGTACCGTCCCCTCGAAGATCCTTCCGTCTCTCCATTTGTATTTTCCGTAACCCGAGATATTGTTATCGAGGAATTCTCCCTCATAGCAGGAATTATCGGACCATTCGAAGCGCCCTTTCCCATGCTTCTTTCCCGAACAGTACTCACCTTTGTAAACTGCATTATCAGGCCAAACTTCCTCTCCGTACCCTTCCTGTTTATCATTCTTCCACTTGCCCTTAAACACTGCACCACAGACATGACTGTACACACCTACGTTTACTGGGAAAATACCATAACCCTAAGCACGGTCCTCCGTCCACTCACCTTAATAGATATCTCCATCGGTATGTATCAACCTCCCATATCCATTTGCCATATTGTTAAGCCAATACCCTTCATAGTAAGAGCCATCTCGCCAAAGCTGACGACCTCTTCCTGCTTTTTGGCCATCCTTCCATTGTCCTTCATACACATATTTGCTGTCGCATTATATAGGGGATTGCTAGATAGCTCCTTCCACTTCATACTGAGGCCTGTCGTATTGGAACTTCTGCAGCTTTTACAATTTTTCTTTGGTTAAGGGATTAAAGTAGTCGGGCATCTTCTCCAGCTTCACGCCTTCTCTGGCTGATTTTACTGGAGAGTGAGGCTGTGAGACCAACGAATGCATGTCCATCGGCTTGTCGTCCTTCTTCTCCTCCACTGCGAGCTCTAACATAAGGTAACGGGTTACCGTCATCTGAGTGGTGTTCGTGTTTGGCCTCCTTTACAATAGAGTTCTTCTTTTCGCCCTTCAAACTGGCCCTGACGGAGTCTTCTTTTGGGTTGGCCCGCTTCGCCGAGCCAGCGGATTACTTACTCTTCTTCATGCCCTCTTCGGATGTGCATACCTTTTCAGAATCAATGGCTGCGGGTTGTGGGGTGTTCTATTTGTTCTAACCTAGAGCAACTGTCTTGATCTCCTGCTGGTTGGAGTGAGCTTGACAAGCGGAACATGTATCGCCCATGGAAATATGCACTATTCTATTAATTACAATTCCATCGATGAGGTCTATGAACGACCCAGGAGAGTCCTACCAATAGTATTGGAGCAATCACCAATAAGAAT
>ERZ724517.2326-NODE-2326-length-10144-cov-8.075627_pt1 | contig 10144 bp, 7 predicted proteins | sample MGYA00376050_ERZ724517 | MGnify/ENA primary metagenome ERZ724517 (study PRJEB28724, sample SAMN07190886) | activated sludge metagenome | isolation source: activated sludge of sewage treatment plant in Hong Hong | place: USA: Christiansburg, Virginia | collected... | reverse complement strand
AAAAAATCGTCCTGTGAATTACTTATCTGTAGAAAATATATCGAAATCGTTTGGAGAACGTACCTTGTTTGAAAACCTTTCGTTTGGTATTAATAAAGACCAAAAAATTGCCTTCATAGCCAAGAATGGTTCGGGGAAAACCTGCATCATGAACATCATCACTGGCGAGGACGAACCTGATTCTGGGCAAGTGGTTTTGAGAAAGGAAATCAAGATGGCGTTTTTGTCGCAGACTCCGAATTTGCAAGATGAACTGACGATTGAAGAAAGCATTTTTGCTTCAGACAATCATGTATTGAAAGTCATTGAGCAGTATGAAAAAGCACTCGAAAACCCAGAAGATGAAGAAGCTTATCAAAGAGCTTTTGATCAAATGGACCAGCATGATGCGTGGGATTTTGAGACGCAATTCAAACAGATTTTGTTCAAACTGAAGTTGGAAGATTTTAAGTTGAAAGTCAAAAATTTGTCGGGTGGACAAAAGAAAAGATTGTCGCTTGCCATTATTTTGATCAACCGTCCGGACTTATTAATTCTAGACGAACCTACGAATCACCTTGACTTAGAAATGATTGAATGGCTTGAAAGTTACTTTGCTAAAGAAAATATCACCTTATTTATGGTGACGCACGACCGTTTCTTTTTGGAGCGTGTTTGCAATGAAATTATCGAACTCGACAACGGGAAACTCTACCAATACAAAGGCAATTATTCGTATTACCTGCAGAAAAAAGAAGAACGTATTGCCTCTGAAAATGCTAGTATCGACAAAGCGCAAAACTTATTTGTAAAAGAATTGGAATGGATGCGCCGCCAACCCAAAGCAAGAACTACCAAATCGAAATCGCGTCAGGATGATTTTTACGTGATCAAACAGAAAGCGGAAAGCCGACGTAAGGAAAATGTGGTAGAGCTAGAAATCAATATGGAGCGCATGGGCAGCAAGATTATCGAACTGCACAAAGTGTCGAAGAAGTTCAAAGAACGTGTGATTTTGGATAATTTTACTTTTGATTTCCAACGTGGCGAACGCATCGGAATTATTGGAAAAAATGGTACTGGAAAATCGACATTTTTGAATTTGATTACAGGTACGATTCAGTTAGACAGTGGTAAAGTCATCAAAGGCGACACGATTAAAATTGGGTATTATACACAAAGTGGTATCAATCCGAAACCCGGACAAAAAGTTATTGATATCATTAAAGAATATGGCGAATACATTCCGCTCACCAAAGGAAAAATCATTTCTGCTGGGCAATTGCTCGAGCGCTTTCTTTTTGATCGCAAGAAGCAGCACGATTATGTTGAAAAACTTAGTGGTGGCGAATTGAAGCGATTGTATTTGTGTACGGTGTTGATTCAGAATCCGAATTTTTTGATTCTCGATGAACCTACAAACGACTTAGACATCGTAACCTTAAATGTTTTGGAAAGTTTCCTTTTGGATTATCCTGGATGTTTGCTTGTGGTATCACACGACCGTTATTTTATGGATAAGATTGTCGACCATTTATTTGTATTTAGAGGTGAAGGTGAAATTGAAGATTTCCCCGGCAACTACTCCGATTTCAGAGCCTATGAAGACAGCGCCGACGTGGCCCAAAAAGAAGAAAACAAATCGGAGAAGAAAGACTGGAAACAGCAGAACAACACTTCGGGTTTGACGTTTAATGAGCAAAAAGAATTTCAAAAAATTGAACGAGAAATCAAAGATTTAGAATACGAGAAAAAGCAAATCGAACAACAATTTTCAGACGGAAAAGTAACTGATGATATGATTGAAAAGAAAGCTTTAGAACTTCAAAATATCATTAGTAAAATTGAAGAAAAAGAAGCACGCTGGTTTGATTTGAGTGCGAAGATTGAGGAATAAAAACGTTGTCGGTTATAAGTTCTCGGTTGTCCGTTAGTAACCGAGAACCAACAACTGACAACTGACAACCGACAACTGACAACTGTGAACCCAATAAAATCCTACATAAAATTCCTATACAACTCCAAAAACCAACACGGAGTACATTCGCCATTTGTGTTTGCTTTGGTGACGAAATGCTTTTATGACAAGCAGTCAAAACCTGAATATTCCGTTTTAAAAAACTACAGAAAAGCATTACTCGAAAATAAAAACACGATTGAAGTTACCGATTTTGGCGCTGGTTCCCGCGTTTTTAAAAGCAACACTAGAGCGATCAATCAAATTGCTAAAAGTGCGGGCATAACTAAAAAAAGAGCGGAATTATTGTTGCGAATTACTCAGTATTTTCAACCCGACAACATATTAGAAATCGGCACTTCATTAGGATTGGCAACCGCAGCACTTTCGTTAGGAAACCCGAAAGCCAAAATCACTACTTTAGAAGGTTGTCCAGAGACAGCAAAAATCGCAAAGCAACAATTTCAAAAATTTGGATTTCAAAACATTCATCCAGAAATAACAGAATTCTCAACCTATCTCAAAAACCATCAACTATCAACCATCAACCGACAACCAACAACTAACAACCGCCAACTCATCTACTTCGACGGCAACCATTCCCAAAAAGCCACACTAGAATATTTCGAACTATTATTACCAACCATCACCAACGAAACGGTTTGGATTTTTGACGACATTCATTGGTCTGTCGACATGGATAACGCTTGGGAAATCATCAAAAACCATCCAAAAGTTACCGTAACCATCGACACTTTTCAATGGGGTTTGGTGTTTTTTAGAAGCGAGCAGGAAAAAGAACATTTCGTGATTCGTACTTGTTAACATCTTTTGAAACCGATTGCCTTAGCCCTGATTACCTCACTAAGCTTTTATTTTCATAAGTGTTCGGTGAATGCTGCGCATTTGTAGCGACAGCCCAGAGCGTAGTGAGTACTATAGCGAATAGCAAGTTCCCGGCACCTAAACCGAAAACTGACAACCGAAAACTGGCAACAAAAAAATGACAACCATCCCTGATTGTCATTTTTTACTAAATTAAATTTAACCCAATTAAATTAATTTTATTTTTTGGCTTCTGCCATTTCTTCCGATTTAGCGCCAACTCTATTTACTTTAGACATCGCAGCAAATTTGATTTTTAAACCTGCAATTTTCAAGTTGTCTTTCCCACTCAATCCTTCTTTTTCAACGGTGTTTTTTCTACTGTCTAACGCTTCGTACATCAATTTTACTTCATCCCAGTCTTCACGAGAATAGTTGTCTTTGTTGTCTTCTGCTGTGTGTACGAATTGTTGGTATACGTCGTGAATGTTATCTTTGTTGACCCAAGCAAAATTCATGTCATCACCAATTTTCCCTTCTCCAAATAATGCATTACGCAATTGTTGTTTGGGATTGGGTTTCATGTTGGCTGTCATTTGAGTTTGTACATTAGATTTGTAAGTAGCATATTTCGTTTTAGCCGCGTCGATTCTTTCTTGTGCTGCTTGTTGGTCTTTCAAATCTTGTAATGCCGATTCAGCTTCTGCAACTCTGGTTTGATAAGCACCTTCGATAGCATCCCAATTTTCTTGTGCTGCTTTAGCATCAACACCATCAATAGAATCGGTATATACTACAAATTGCTCTACTGATTTTTCGGCTTTTTCCGCTTTTTCATCTTTACAAGAAGTCATGCTTATAGCGACCATCGCTATTCCAATAAATAATGAATTACTTTTCATAATGTTTAGTTTTTAAGTTATTTCAGTAAAGGTATGTGGCTTTGTATGCGCATCAATTTATAAGTGTGAATTATGAAAACAATCCTAAAAGTTATGATAGAAACTTTTTGGGCTAACAAAGAACCGCTTAAATTTTGCTCACAAAGGTGAGAAGTCACGAAGTCAAACAATCTTATACTTTGCGACTCCGCGACTTTGCGAGATTATACTTAATGCGAAAATATTTATAACAAATCACTTTTTAAGAAACAACGCTATTAGTAAAAAGTAAATCGATTGAAATTCTTTTGCTCGCGTAGACACAAAGTCGCAGAGCATAAGTTAGAGTCAAACAATCTTAAACTTTGCGTCTTTGCGAGATTATTTTTAAAACCCATCAGTAACATAAATCCAAAATCACATACTCATTCGGGGATTTACAACAATCCTTTTTTGTACATTTAAAACCTGAAAAAATCACTCCCAATGGCAAACCCATTAATCAAAATAACCAACATCAAACGCGATTTCATCCTCGGAAACGAAACCGTTTACGTACTCAAAGGCATCGATCTAGAAATCCACAAAGGCGAATATGTAGCACTTATGGGGCCATCAGGTTCCGGAAAATCAACACTCATGAACCTTTTAGGTTGCCTTGATACGCCAACTTCCGGAACGTATATTCTTAACGGAAAAGACGTCAGCCAAATGCACGACGATGAACTCGCAGAAATCCGCAACAAAGAAATTGGTTTCGTATTTCAAACCTTCAATCTTTTACCAAGAACTTCCGCACTCGATAATGTAGCTTTGCCTATGGTTTATGCGGGTTACTCGAAATCCGAACGCAACGTCCGCGCTACCGAAGTGCTTACTCAAGTCAATCTAGCCGACCGTATGGATCACCAACCCAACCAACTTTCTGGTGGTCAACGCCAGCGTGTAGCTATTGCCAGAGCGATGGTCAACAAACCGTCTATCATTTTGGCGGATGAACCTACAGGAAACCTCGACAGTAAAACATCTGTTGAAATCATGAAACTCTTTGGCGACATTCACGCCAATGGCAACACGGTGATTTTGGTCACACACGAGGAGGAAATTGCGGCCTACGCACACCGTGTGATTCGTTTGCGAGACGGGATGATCGAGAGCGACACAACGAAGTAGTTTATTTGTGGATTTGGCAATTTGGTTATTTGAATGTTAATAATCAGAAGCTGTTTCCCGCTGTCCACTATATCTTTCGCGTCGAACGCCGCCGCAAAAGGATGCCGTTACCATCGGGGCTAGGGCAATTCGTAAACTTTGCGGCTTAGCGTCTTGGCGAGCATAACCCTTTAAATTCAAACCATGAACATCGCACTACTCACTTGCGAAAGACTACCCAACCTAACCGAAAACGATCAACTGCTAATCGCAGAATTGGCCAAACACAACATACAATCAAAAGCCGTAATCTGGGATGATAAAACCGTCAACTGGAGTGATTACGATTATCTCATATTCCGCAACACTTGGGATTATTACGAGAAAGAAACCGAATTCAACCATTGGCTAAATCAAATCGAAGAACTCGGCATCAAAACCTTGAATGCACTCGAAATCATCCAACAAAACAAACATAAATTCTACTTACAAACGCTAGAAAAACAAGGTTTCAAAATATTGCCAACGGTTTTCATAGAAAAAACCACAAAGCTAAACCTGGCCGAAATCATCCCAAACCATTGGAAAAAAGCCGTCATCAAACCCGCATTCTCAGCAGGCTCCTACTTAACCGAAGTTTTTGATGTGATTGATATCGAAAAAATCAACGAACAATACCAACCCATTGCGGCACAAAAAGAGTTGCTTTTACAAGAATTCATGCCCGAAATTCAAACCGAAGGCGAAACCTCTTTCATCTTTTTCAACAAAAAGTTTTCACACGCAGTCAATAAAAAACCTAAAAAAGGCGACTTCAGAATTCAAGTGCAATTCGGCGGACAATACACCGCTTTCAAACCCAACGACGCTTTAATTCATCAAGCACAACAAATCGTCAATACGTTTCCAGAGGCTTTACTTTACGCCAGAGTCGACGGTATCATCAGCAACAACCAACTCCAACTTATGGAAATCGAATGCATCGAACCCGATTTGTATTTTCAATATAGCGAAGGTGCCTTGCAAAGATTTGTAGATTCAATTCTCAAATTAATAAAGTAAATTTGCTGTTGACAAATTTGAATTATCAATTATCAATTATCAATTATCAATTATCAATTGAAATGACACGAGCGAAGCGACTGCATGCTTCCTTTTAAAAACAAATATTAAATCAGCATGAAAGTATACACCAAAACCGGCGACACCGGAACCACCGCACTTTTCGGAGGAACCCGCGTTCCAAAAGACCATATCCGCATTGAAAGCTACGGCACGGTTGACGAATTAAATTCGCATATCGGACTCATACGCGACCAAGACATGAATCCGCATTACAAAACAATATTGATTGAAATTCAAGATCGCTTATTTACCGTCGGTGCCATTTTAGCCACACCACCAGAAAAAGAAGTGCTGAAAAACGGAGAATTGCGCTTGCAAAAATTAGGCATCGTAGAAAGTGATATCGAATTGTTAGAAAACGAAATCGACGCGATGGAAGCCAGTTTACCACAAATGACGCATTTCGTTTTGCCTGGCGGACATACAACGGTGTCATATTGTCATATTGCTCGCTGCGTATGCCGTAGAGCCGAGCGTTTGGCGGTGCATTTAGACCACAATGAAGCTGTTGCACCCGAAGCCATCAAGTACTTAAACCGACTTTCTGACTACCTTTTTGTGCTGGCACGGAAGTTGACTTTCGACCTAAAAGCCGAAGAAGTCAAATGGATTCCGAGGAAGTAGTTGGCAGTAGGCAGTTGTTAGTGGTCAGTAGAGAATCGTAAATTAAAAATCCCTTTTTAACACAAAACAAACTGAACACTAAACCACTGAACACTGAACACTAAAAACCACGTTCTTAACTTTATTTTAAAATAAATCGATTTTTACTTGACTGTTTCAGTAAAAAAATTATTTTTGCACAAACTAAAATCGAAAGAAGATGTATTGGACATTAGAATTAGCATCATATTTAAGCGATGCACCATGGCCTGCAACCAAAGATGAACTTATAGACTACGCAATCAGAGCGGGTGCTCCGTTAGAAGTAGTTGAAAATCTACAATCTATAGAAGACGAAGGAGAAATATACGAATCAATGGAAGAAATTTGGCCTGATTATCCCACCGACGAAGATTATCTTTGGAACGAGGATGAGTATTAAAAAAATAATAAAACCAATGAAAAGTCTCAAACGAGGCTTTTTTTTTGTTTAAATTTGCACACCTTTATAAATTAGAAATTACACACATATCATGAGTTTCATCAATAGTATTTTAAAAGCATTTGTAGGCGATAAATCAGAGAAAGATGTTAAAGCTTTACAAGGCAATCTAAATAAAATCAAAGCCTTAGAAAGCACGTTGTCTAATTTATCTCACGATGAACTAAGAGCCAAAACGGTTGCTTTCAAAGAAAAAATCAAACAAGCCCGTGCCGAGAAAGATGCTAAAATCAATGCCTTACTTCAAGAAGTAGAAAGCATCGAAGACATCGATAAAAGAGAAGACATCTACGCTTCTATCGACGCACTAGAGAAAGAAGCCTACGAAATCTCAGAAAAAACACTCAACGAAATTCTTCCCGAAGCGTTTGCTGTCATCAAAGAAACCGCAAAACGTTTCAAAGAAAATACCCAAATAACCGTTACCGCTACGCCAAAAGACCGCGAATTGTCTGCGACTAAATCTTATATCACCATTGTAGGTGACGAAGCCAATTGGGCCAATTCATGGAATGCTGCTGGAAAAGAAATCACTTGGGACATGATTCATTACGATGTTCAGTTGATTGGTGGTATGGTATTACACGACGGAAAAATCGCCGAAATGCAAACGGGTGAAGGAAAAACTTTAGTAGCCACTTTACCTTTATACTTAAACGCTTTGACCGGAAACGGTGTGCATCTGGTAACCGTAAATGACTACTTAGCCAAACGTGATAGCGCATGGAAAGCACCGTTGTTCGAATTTCACGGTTTGTCTGTAGAATGTATCGACAACTACCAACCCAATACTGAAGAAAGAAGAAAAGCATACAACGCCGATATCACTTACGGAACCAACAACGAATTTGGTTTCGATTATCTAAGAGATAACATGGCACATTCTCCAGACGATTTGGTACAACGCAAGCACAATTTTGCGATTGTCGACGAGGTCGATTCGGTATTGATTGATGATGCTAGAACACCATTGATTATCTCAGGTCCAGTGCCTCAAGGCGATCGTCATGAATTTAACGAATTGAAACCAAAAATTGAAAATCTGGTTCAATTGCAACGACAATTATCCAACGGTTTCCTTACCGAAGCCAAACGTTTGGTTAAAGAAGGCAACATGAAAGACGGCGGTTTCAACCTTTTGAGAGCCTACAGAAGTTTGCCAAAAAACAAAGCGTTGATCAAATTTTTGAGTGAAGAAGGCATCAAACAATTGCTTCAAAAAACCGAAAATCAATACATGCAAGACAACAACCGCGACATGCATATCATTGATGAAGCGTTGTATTTTGTGATTGAAGAAAAAAACAACCAAGTAGAGCTAACCGACAACGGAATCAAATTCCTTTCTTCTGATACCGATGAGAATTTCTTCTTATTACCAGATATCGGAACTGAAATCGCACGCATCGAAAAACAAGGCTTAGACAAGGACAAAGAAGCGGAAGAAAAAGAAAAATTGTTCCAAGATTTCTCCATCAAAAGCGAGCGTATTCACACTTTAACCCAATTGCTGAAAGCGTATTCATTATTCGAGAAAGATGTAGAATATGTAATCATGGACAATAAAATCCTAATCGTAGACGAACAAACGGGTCGTATCATGGATGGCCGTCGTTATTCTGATGGTTTACACCAAGCGATTGAAGCCAAAGAAAATGTAAAAATCGAAGCCGCTACACAAACCTTCGCAACCGTAACCTTACAGAATTATTTCAGAATGTACAGCAAATTGGCGGGTATGACTGGAACAGCGGTTACAGAAGCAGGTGAACTTTGGGAAATCTACAAATTGGATGTGGTGGAAATTCCAACCAACCGCCCAATGGCTCGTAAAGACAAAGAAGATTTAATTTATAAAACCACACGTGAAAAATTCAACGCCGTAATTGAAGATGTAACCGAATTATCAAAAGCAGGACGACCTGTATTGATCGGAACCACTTCGGTAGAAATTTCGGAATTGTTGAGTAGAATGCTAAAAATGCGCGGTGTACAACACAACGTATTGAATGCTAAAATGCACAAACAAGAAGCTCAAATTGTTGAAGAAGCTGGTAAACCTGGCGTTGTAACAATTGCAACCAATATGGCGGGTCGTGGTACCGATATCAAGCTAACCGCTGAAGTAAAAGCTGCTGGCGGATTGGCTATCGTAGGTACAGAACGCCATGATTCACGTCGTGTCGATCGCCAGTTGCGTGGTCGTGCTGGTCGTCAGGGTGATGTCGGAAGCTCGCAGTTTTACGTTTCTTTGGAAGATAACTTAATGCGTTTGTTCGGCTCGGAAAGAGTGGCGAAAGTCATGGACAGAATGGGACTCAAAGAAGGCGAAGTGATTCAACATTCGATGATGACCAAATCTATTGAACGTGCCCAGAAAAAAGTAGAAGAAAACAACTTCGGTGTTCGTAAACGTTTGTTAGAATATGATGATGTGATGAACGCACAACGTGAAGTGGTTTACAAACGTCGTCGTCACGCTTTGCACGGAGAACGTTTGAAAGTGGATATCGCCAACATGATGTACGATACGAGTGAACTAATCGTAGAAACGAACAAAGCTGTCAATGATTTTAAGAATTTCGAATTTGAATTGATTCGTTATTTCTCAATCACTGCACCAGTATCTCAAAGCGATTTCGAACGTTTATCAGTTTCAGAACTCAGCGGAAAAGTATACAAAGCCGCTTTAGAATATTACATGGCAAAAACGGAAAGAAGCGCCAGAGAAGCCTTGCCAATCATCACCAATGTATACGAAGATGCGAACAACCAATTCGAACGCATCATCGTACCCTTTACCGATGGTTTAAAAACGCTGAATGTCGTAACCGATTTGAAAAAAGCATACGAAACACAAGGAAAACAGTTGATAGCCGATTTCGAAAAGAACATCACGCTAGCCATCGTTGACGAAGCATGGAAAAAACATTTACGCAAAATGGACGAGTTGAAACAATCTGTTCAATTGGCAGTTCATGAGCAAAAAGATCCGTTGCTTATCTACAAATTCGAAGCTTATAACTTGTTCAGTGCCATGTTGAACGGCGTAAACAAAGAAGTAATCTCGTTCTTATTCAAAGGCGATTTACCGCAACAAAATGCACCAGCCATTCAAGA
>ERZ724517.2325-NODE-2325-length-10145-cov-4.856987_pt1 | contig 10145 bp, 8 predicted proteins | sample MGYA00376050_ERZ724517 | MGnify/ENA primary metagenome ERZ724517 (study PRJEB28724, sample SAMN07190886) | activated sludge metagenome | isolation source: activated sludge of sewage treatment plant in Hong Hong | place: USA: Christiansburg, Virginia | collected... | reverse complement strand
ACAAATACTTCATGGCAGGATGCTTTATAGGACTCGCAGCAGCACTCAAGATCTATCCTGCCGTGGCGTTATTTTTTTTCATTGCTGCAAGAAAATGGTCTGCCCTGTATGGATTCATTGCAGGCTTTCTGCTTGCATGTGCTTTCACACTGGTAACGATTGGCTATGCCGAACATGAATTCTATGTGTCCAGGATATTGCCCATCATGCTGCAAGAAAATCCGGCAGACGATGTTGAAAATATTTCTTCTGCATCAATACTCGGCATGGCAGGCCTGAACCTTACACAGATAAAACTGGCCACACCGATTATACTTGTCACACTGCTGACCCTGTCTTTGCTGCCACTTGCAGCTACTGCAAAAACCTGCAGCGATGGTGCAAGAAAAAAAATGCAGGTGCTGATATTTTCCATGTTTATACCCTGTGTTCTGCTGGGTATGAATAACAGCTGGTGGAATTATCAAATCCTGTTGTCACTACCTTTTACAGTGATAGCCTGCCTCTTGCTACAGAATGCACTCACCCTAGGAAAAAAAGCAGATGTATGGTCACTGGCGGGCTTGTTGTTCATGCTGGCGAGCCTTCATGCAACAGCATCCCTAACAGTAGATGAGCAGTTCTATTCCACACCATTGATCAAGATGATCATCGCCATCGTTATCCGGATACTCACACCAGCACTGTTGTTCCTGATCTTCCTGCGGACTGTGCGCATCAACACGCATTAAAAAAGCCCGCTCCATTGCTGGAGCGGGCTTCTCATATCTGCGACAAAAATCAGATACGTTCGATGATAGTACCAGTACCGATAGACGCACCGCAGCACATGGTAATCAGTGCAGTCGTCTTGTCTGAACGCTCCAGCTCATGCAACGCAGTACAGATCAGACGCGCACCAGTAGAGCCGACTGGATGGCCGAGTGCAATCGCACCGCCATTGACGTTCACTTTGCTCATGTCGGCGTTGAACACGCGCTGCCAGCTCAATACGACCGCAGCAAAGGCTTCGTTAATTTCCACGAGGTCGATATCACCCATGTTCATGCCGCTTTTCTTGAACAGCAACTCAGTGGCATTGACCGGGCCATCCAGCAGATAGTACGGATCGGTACCTGCTACAACGCCAGTGATGATGCGTGCACGCGGCTTCAGGCCGCGACGCAGCGCTTCTTCCTTGCTCATCCACAACACAGCAGCGGAACCATCAGAAATCTGTGATGAGTTACCTGCAGTGTGGATACCACCTTCGGCAACTGTTTTCAGGTTAGCCAAACCTTCCATTGTTGTTTCGCGTAAACCCTGGTCGCGTGTGACCAGTTTGGTCTGACCGTTTGGCTTGCCGTCTTCACCAAAAGCTGGCGCATTCACGTGCAACACTTCGCGATCAAAGCGGCCTTCAGCCCACGCCTGTTGTGCTTTTTTCTGTGACATGAAACCGAGTTCGTCGGCATCCTGGCGCGTGATACCGCGCAGCTTGGCGATACGCTCGGCAGAAGCAAACTGGTCAGGCGTTGAGTCCCACGGCCAGCTCGGGCTCTGGAAGAAACCGGGGCCGTTGTAAACATTAGCGCCCATCGGCACACGGCTCATCGCCTCGATGCCGCACGCGATACCGATATTGATCTGGCCAGACTGGATCAGGGAAGACACGATGTGGTTGGATGCCTGGGCGGAACCACACTGGGTATCCACGGAACAGGCACCGGCAGTCCAGTCATTGCCCATCTGTAGCCATGCATTACGTGTGACATTGCCTGCCTGTTCGCCTGCCTGGGTGACACAGCCACCGTATAGCTGCTCAACATCCGCAGGATCCACACCCGCCTTCTCCAGCACGCCCTTCATGGACAACGCCAGCATTTCAGTAGCGTGGAAACCGTTCAGGTCACCTACGACGGCGCGACCGCGCGCGATAGGCGTACGAACAGCTTCAACAATGACTGCTTCTCTCATGGCCATGGAACAACTCCTCAAGGTTAGTAAAGATCGATAAATCATCGGCTATACAGGGCATGGCGGGCTGGCTAACATAGCGCCGCTTTCGCCATCACCCCTCAAAACAGGGGCGTATTGTAGGCGCTGAACCCTCCCCCTACCAGCTCAGGCACATCCACCTAAGGAGAAACCCTAATGAAGCAGTTCAAATATGACGATATCGACGGCCTGCAAAGTCTCGTTTCCAGCGAATTCGGCCCCTGGTCCAGTGAAGTGGAAGTGACACAAGTAATGGTCAACCAGTTCGCCGAGCTGACTGGCGATGATTATTGGCTGCACACAGACCCTGAGCGCTGCAAGAAAGAAAGCCCGTTTGGCACCACCATCGTCCACGGTTTCCTGACACTGGTGCTGCTGCCCAAGATGCAAACCCCGCTGACGTGGGAAGTGACCGGCTTCAACCACATGATGAACTATGGCTCCAACAAGCTGCGCTTCACTGGCGCTGTGCCTGTCGGTAGCAAGGTGCATTCACGCTCACGCGTGGCATCAGTGGAAAAAACCCCGAAAGGCCAGACCTGTGTGACCATGGAACAGCACATCCATGTTGTGGGCCAGGAACGCCCCGCTGTCATCTATGAACTGATGTTCATGTATATGTAAGCGGACACGTGTCAAAAAGCAAAATGGCGGCCATTGTGTCGCCATTTTTGTTTATGATCACACGATGCATAACACCACACCCCGACAAGCACTCTTCTGGCTAGCAATGGCTACGCCAGTGGCAATCCATTTTTCATTGCTGGCCTTTCATGCAGTCAATGCACCACGGCTGGATGATTTCTCTGAAGTACTCACATTTCTTCCTGACTTCTATGACAGTAATAGCTGGCAAGAAAAAATGCGGGCTTTTTTTGCCGTATACCAGGATCACCGATACGGGGTTACTCACCTCCTCAACCTGCTCACGAGCGGCATAAATTTTCGTGAGTACGTGTTGTGGGGCAATACATTATTAATCGGCTATTGCGCGCTTGTCTGGCATTGCCTGCGGCAGCACCCATTGCAAAAAACACTGACGCTCTCAGCATTACTGTTAATTTTCAATCTGCATGCATGGACGGGCATGTACTGGGCCAGCATATTGCTGACATCGCTGGGTTCATTACCCGTTGCACTTGGATGCTTTATGCTCGTGTGTGGCGACAAGCGTTTGCTTCCTGCTGCGGCCATTGCCGCACTGTGCCTGACTTACACGCTAGGCAACGGTATTCTTGTCTGGCCACTCGCTCTTGCTTACTGCCTGCTCGAGAACAGACAAAAACAACGCCCTGTTTTCGATTGGCGTGCACTGTTCTGGCTGATGGCAGGCATCACCGTTGCGAGTTGCTATTTCAGCGAATTCAATTTTTTCAATCGGGAAGGGCAAGGCGGCACCAGTGCCACCTCACTGTTGTCACGCTCCCTCGACAATGCCCCAGCCATTATTCTTGGTTTTTTCAGCCTTGCCGGCAGCTTGCTGCTGCATTACAGCGGGCAGACGGACTGGCGGATTTATGTCTCTGCATCCATAGGATTTATGGAGTGCCTCGCAATTTTTATTCTCATATGGCGTGGTGCTTTGAGAGAAAAACCGGCGCTGCTGATGCTGCTTGCCTTTGTATTATTGACCATGCTGGCTATTGCAACTGCACGCTCGTCTGTCATCAATCTCGGGCAGTCACTGCAAGGGCATTACAAGCTGTATACCAGCACGTTGACGCTGCTGCTACTAATTGCCTACATAGACTGGCTTTATCAACACAAGCCACTACAAGCCATAAAACTGGCCAATATTTATGCTGGTATCGCCGGCCTGCTGTATGTTGCCGCCCTGTTTCTTTTTCACCAGGACATCCAGCAATATCACAAAGAGCTGGCTACAGATACGCGAAACTGGCTTTACAGCAATAACCTGCAACGCACCGAGACACGTTTGTTTGTCAAAAATCCTAACTCGAAATTATTACGTGCCGCTAAAGGCGGGTATTACGATCCATGGTCTCTAATTACAGCGGACCAAAAACCCGCACACACAGAAAAACTGGAAAGCTGCAATGACAGAGGACAACCATTCGCTGATGCTGAAATACATAGCCAGAAACTGGCCATGGCAGTACACATTAGCGCACGCTGGACAAACAAAGTGGATCAGCTCTTGTTGTGCAGCCCACAGCAATCAATGCGGATCAGCCTGACAGATACCCAGGTCAAGGCTGAAAAAAATGGCACCTACAGCACTGAACTGTGGGTGCCACGTGACACAGATATCCGTGAAGATGAAGGGCCCTGGCAGGTATACCTGCCAAAGTAAGCCCCCCCCCGGAAAGAAACAAGGGATGTATGGCCGCTCCGATAAACCCTTACAGTCAAGTCTGGTCAGGCGGCAAATGCACGCGCATGCCATCCATTTCGTAGGTAATCACTACCTGACAGCCCAGACGACTGGACGCCTTGCGATGCTTTGAACCTTCCAGCAAATGTTTTTCGCCTTCTGTCATCGGGTTGCACTTCGCTGCCCAGCTGTCATCAATATAAACGTGACAAGTACAGCATGAGCAGATACCACCGCACATGCCCTCGATACCCGGCAGCAAATTGATGGTTGAACCTTCCATCAGGTTCATATTTTCTTCAACATCAACGGTGTGTTCAGTGCCGTCGCTCTCAACGTAAGTAATGTGTGGCATAACAACCTCTGGCTATAAAAATAAATGCGTAATAAATAAAATCAGAAAAATAAAATCAGAACAGTGGTTTTTCAGATACCTTGCTCGGCTTGACTTCCATAAAGTCCACAGCAACACCTTTGGGATAAGCAAAGCACATCGCAATCGAGCTACCTATGACATCCGGCTTCATATAACCGTCAAAGGTTTTACCTTTTTTCTGCCACTCATGCAGGGCTGCCGACATTTTTTTCTCATCCCACCCGAGGCCAAACTCGGTAAAGACAGCGCCGGGACTGAATACCGTGACGCAGATGCGATCTGCCTTTACTTCCTCACGTAGCTCTTTAGAAAAACGGTCGACCGCTGCTTTGGTGGCTGCATACACAGACAAATGTGAAATCTCGTTATCGTGACGCACAGTAGCGGAAGACAGGTTCAGGATCAGGCCATGCCCATTAGCCCGCAACAGTGGAATCGCTGCCTGACAACAGAAAATCGTGCCGAGAAAATTAGTGTTGATCTGGGCAACAATATCCGCTTCAGACATTTTTTCGACAGGGTCAGGACGCGCAATACCCGCGTTGTTAACAAGACCGTCCAGCTTGCCGAAATGGGCATGCAGTGCGGCAAACGCTTTCTCAACGTCAGGTTTTCTGGTCACGTCGCAAACAAAACCACAGGCATGTGCTGCACCTAATTCTGCCACAGCTTTATCGAGCACGTCTTGTCGACGCCCCAATAGCGCCACTTTTGCACCATGCTTGACCAGCGCTTGCGCCGTGGCAAGACCGAGCCCGGCACCACCGCCAGTTATCGCAATAACTTTGTCTTTGATCAGTTCGGGATTCATCCTGGTATCGCCACCGTTTTGGTTTGCAGGTATTCCTCAAAGCCTTCAGGCCCCATCTCACGGCCGACACCGCTCTGCTTGTAACCCCCGAAAGGAGCATCCGCAGAAAAGAATGCAGCGCCGTTTATATTCATTGTGCCAGTGCGGATTCTGCGAGCCACACGCAATGCACGCTCCTGATCTTTAGAGAAAATAGCACCGGACAAACCATAGATGGAATCATTGGCAATGCGAATTGCATCTTCCTCAGTATCGTATGGAATGATGCACAATACCGGCCCAAAAATTTCTTCCTGTGCAATCGTCATATCATTGCTGACATCCGCAAAAATAGTCGGAAGTACATAACAACCTTTTTCCAGACCTTCCGGCACTGCACCACCACAAACCAGTCGCGCACCTTCTGCCTTACCCTTCTCAATGTACTCCAACACACGCATCTGCTGACGTTTGTTGGCAAGTGGCCCCATAATCTGGTCGCGCGACATTGGATCACCGAGCTTGATACTTTCAAACACGGATTTTGCAGTTTCTACTGCCTGATCATAGAGAGAATGCGGCACCAGCATCCGCGTGGCCAGCGCACAACCTTGACCCGCATTGAAACAGACGCTGATACACATGAACGAGGCAAAACCTACATCAGCGTCATCAAGAATAATGTGTGCAGATTTTCCGCCGAGCTCCAGAAACACTTTCTTCACCGTATCGGCACCGCGCTTCATGATGTGTTTACCAATGCCGGTGGAACCGGTAAAGGAAATCACGTCGATACGCGGATCACCAGTGAGCATGTCGCCAAGCACTGCAGGATCTTGTGAAGTCACTACGTTAAACACACCGGACGGAATATCGGTATGTTCTGCCACCATCTTGCCAATGAATGTTGCTGTCCATGGGGTATCCGGCGCCGGCTTCAGAATCACCGTACAACCTGCAGCCAATGCAGGAATAATTTTTGCGAGATTGATTTGCAGGGGGAAATTCCAGGGTGTAATGGCAGCCACTACACCCGCCGCTTCTTTCCACACCAGGCGCTTGCTGGGCACACCCACCACATTCACCGTTGGCAGTTCGCGTTCCCATTCGAACTGCTCAAGGTATTCAATTGGCCAGTCGATAAAACTGATCGGAATGTCTGTTTGCGGGCCATATGTCAGGCCAAGCGGTGCTCCTACTTCGGCTACCATCAGGTAACGCAATTCATCTGCATGTGCTTTGATAGCATCGCGCAATTGCCGGAGGCATTTAGCGCGAAAAGCATGGTTGGTTGACCAATCAGATTCGTCAAAAGCCCTGCGAGCAGCGGCAATTGCAACCTCCATATCCTCAGGACCGGCGTCAGCACAAACACCCGCCACACTGTTATCCGCTGGATTGACGTTGTTATAGGTTTTGCCTGATGCAGCCGGTACCAGCTGGCCATCAATCAGCATGCGCGTCTCAGGATTTAATGGCGGTAATGCTGTATTGCTCATTTATCATTCCTCAAAGAACCATTGCCGGGATACTACCGACTGGCCTGCAAACTAGTCAAGCGCGCTTTACTTTTTTGCGGACACCCGTAAGATACCAGTCAGCGAAAGCCATTACCCCTATACCCGATCCATCAGGAGCAAGCCATGAGCACACAAGACGAGCGCCGCGCCAAGGGCGTAGCAGCATTCAATGCGGTATACGGCAGCATGATGACTGCCCCCGATGAGCCCACAGGTGATGTATTTTTTGAATTGATGCTGGGCAACCTGTTCGCCGATATCTGGGCTCGCGAAGGTTTGTCACTGCGCGACCGCCGCCTTGTTTTGATGGGAGCCATTGCAGCACAGGGCGAAGCCGATGTGTTTGGCATCCAGGTGGAAACCGGGCTTGGATCAGGCCACCTGACTGAAGAACAGGTCAATGAAATGATTCTGCAACTGACACAATATATCGGCTACCCGCGCACCACTGCCATCCGCGGCGCGGCGGGTAAGGCAATCCATAACTGGAAGAAAAAGCAACCCCAAACAGCTCTGTAAAATTGACCCCAACATGTCCGCTGTGCATGATGCAGTGGACATCAGCACCTCTGATATGAAGAAAATATGCATCCAGCATGTAATAAACCCGATTATTTTTCACACAGACCGATTCCCCTATGGTTTGGATTCCTGTTTTTATTTTTACTCGAGCTTATTTATAACCTTAACATTCGTCATCTGGCAGGAACGAATGCAATCGGAATGTCTGCTCTGAATGCGGCTCTATATACTGCCATCCTTGCCCTATGCCTTAACTGCAATCTTGAAAGAATTACTATTTTTTATCTCGCCTTACCATATTTATTGTTTCTCCCTGGATGGCTTAATACACCAACTGCAATTCTGATGACGTGTATATTTTTATATTGTACTTTCCAGACACTAAAATACACCAATAACACTATTTCCAGGATCCCACTGACAACACGTGAGCTATCTGCATTTTGCCTGATAATTGCATGGATAAACCTTTCAGGATCTGGCGGGTATGGATACCAAAGCTGGGATTATGTTATGCACAACAGCAGGCTGAATGATTTGATTCAAAAATCCTGGCCAGTGCATTACGGAAAAGACCTGAATTTGATTTATTACGTAGGTTACTATCTTCCATCAGCTGCAATAGGAAAATTATTTGGCTATATCGCAGCAACAAGGAGCATGTTTTTCTGGACGCTGCTGGGAGCAACACTTGCACTACGTTGGGCAGGGCAACTCAGCGGGTGGAAGCTAGGAACAGGGCTGGTTATTGCATGTGTTTTTTTCGGGCCAATGGACGCTGCAGGGCTAGCATGGGAAATATACAATGCATTGCCTTTTCCAGACTCTTTTACATTACAAGAAGCCACCAATATCATACTAAACGATACAGACACTCTGGATTTCTGGGCATCCAACTCACTCGGCTTCTTTAATGGGAACTTTCTATCAAACACATTTCAAATGTACTGGGCTCCGCAGCACATCATTCCAGGCTGGCTAGTCATATCAATTATCACTTTTTATTTTCTTGGAAATAACACAAGGAACATAGTTTTTATTTTTTGTTTACTATGCCTATGGTCGCCTCTCGTTATGCTATCTATGGCAATATTTCCCCTCATAGCAATTCTTAACGCCAGACAAGAAAAAAACAAGGAATGGCTAAGTATAAGCAACACCATTGGCGCAACATCAATAACACTTTTATTTATTGCTTTTTATTTTGGCGGCAGCGCCATGAAAAACCATTTCGCATGGACGTTAAGCGAAATAGACAACCCAATAAAATTGGTTACACTTCTGCTTTTCTACCTGTTCGCATGGGGAATATATGTTTCCGTAATCATAAAAAACCATACGATTTACAATCATCAACAAAAAATATGGCTGGCCGGCCTCATAACCACCATGCTCTTATTGCCGCTGTATATTTACGGAGAATACAGTGACCTGCTATGCAGGGGCTCCGCACCAATCATGTTTCTTCTGATGACTTTTCTATTGCATCTGATAAAAGAAAAAAGGAAATCACGCCCTGAAAAAGTAATCATTCCAATACTGGCTTTCTTGTTGCTGGGGGCTGGATCTACATCAGCACTTCTGCAGCTACATACCAGCTTGAAAAAATATGGCGAAAACAGACCGATCATCCAAGTAACCGAGTACAAACACGCACCCGAAAACCTCGGGAGCGACAACTCTTTCTTTGCCAGATTTTTCAGGGGTAAAGTTTCACAATAATTACGCCGCTAAAACAGGAAGTAGCCGTGAAACAAAACAAAGAACTACAAAAGATAAATTTAATAAATAAAAAAATACCAGACGCAGCAAAAGTTTTTTTCACACTACTAGCCATAGAAATATCCTATGAATTTCTGATACAGCAAAAAGGAATTGCAGAAATTATCTGGCTAGCCCCTTTTCTCGCCCTACTGTACAGCATAACTTTTGCAATAATTTTTAGGTATGACATAACAAGAACATCAATATGCTATTTGTCACTGCCTTATATGATTTTTTTCCCCGGCTGGCTTGATACCGAAGCAGCAATAGCCATGACGCTGATTTTTTCTTACTGCCTTTACCGAACTTTCAAATTAGACACTCCTATAAAAATCAGGCACACACATTATGGTGAATTTTTAGCTTTCACCACAATTCTCATCTGGGTCAACCTTTCAGGCGCAGGCGGCTATGGCTATCAGACAAGCGATTATACGATAAGCAATGGCAGGCTACTGGATCTTATCAACCATTCATGGCCGGTACACTATGGGCCAGACCAGAATTTTATTTACTATATTGGCTATTTCTTACCGTCGGCAGTCATAGGAAAAATATTTGGCTACAACATAGGCATGCAAAGCATGTTTTTATGGACAGTTATTGGCGTTAGCATCGCTATACGTTGGATGAGCACCTTAAGCGGCTGGAAACTTTCCGCACCTTTAGTTATTGCATTTATATTTTTTGGCCCTATGGATTTCTTTGGTAGCTACTATGTTTTTGAAAAATTAAACGCAGGAAGTTATGAAAATTCACAAAATACATTGCTTGAATTTTTCAATAAATCCACTGATAACATAGACTTTTGGACCTCAATTGATTCCGGGTTTTTTATTGGAAATTTTCTTTCCAATAGCT
>ERZ724517.2324-NODE-2324-length-10147-cov-3.379310_pt1 | contig 10147 bp, 9 predicted proteins | sample MGYA00376050_ERZ724517 | MGnify/ENA primary metagenome ERZ724517 (study PRJEB28724, sample SAMN07190886) | activated sludge metagenome | isolation source: activated sludge of sewage treatment plant in Hong Hong | place: USA: Christiansburg, Virginia | collected... | reverse complement strand
CGATGAAGCCGACGAAATGCTGCGCATGGGTTTTATCGAGGACGTCGAATCCATCCTTGGGAAGACCCCCAGCGAACGGCAGACCGCGCTGCTATCGGCAACCCTCCCGCCCGCAATTCGCAGGGTGGCTGCCAACCAGCTCCGCCATCCCGAGCACATCGCCATCGAATCGGCGACCCGTACTGTCAACACCATCAGTCAGCGCTTCGTCGTGGTCGAGGAGCGCTACAAGTTCGACGCCCTGCTCCGCCTCTTGGAAGTCAATCCGCCCGAAGCCGCGCTCGTGTTCACCCGCACCCGAATTGGTGCCGATGAGCTGGCCGAATCCCTGGTCAGTGAGGGCATCCCCGCCGAAGCGCTTCACAGTGATCTGTCACAGGCCCAGCGCGCCACCGTGTTACAGCGGCTGCGCGATCAGCGGGTCCGCGTGGTGGTGGCCACCGATGTGGCGGCCCGAGGTCTGGACATCGACCACATCAGCCACGTCGTAAACTTCGATCTTCCGAACGATCTCGACACCTACGTCCACCGCATCGGACGCACCGGACGAGCCGGACGAAGCGGCGAAGCCCTGATGCTGATCACGCCGCAGCAGCGTGGTCGCCTGCGGATGATCGAGCGCTTTACCCAAAGCACCTTGGCTCCGCTGGCCGTACCAACTCGCGCCGCCGTGCTGGCCAAGCGCGAAGAGCGACTGTTTGCCACGCTGGTTCCTTCGCTACAGAACCCGTTGCCCGAGCGGTTCCGTGCGCTTGCCGAAAAGCTCGCTCACAGCAGTGGCCAAGATACCGTCGCCGTTGCCGCGCTCTTGTTGCAGCAGCTCTGCGCCGATCGCAGCCAAGGTCGTCAGCACGTGCCCGACGATCTTCAACCGGTCCTGCGTCCTGAGCGTGGCCGTTTCGCCAATGATCGCTATCCCAACGATCGGTACGCTACGGAGTCCCGCTTTGAGCGCGCTCCCCGTCCCGAGCGTGGCGCTCGTCACGACTTTGCGCCTCGCCCCGAGCGTGAACCCCGTCAAGAGTTTGCGCCTCGCCCCGATGGTGAGGACCGCCCCGAGCCTCGGTTCGAGCGTGACTCGCGGTCCCGTCCCTCACGACCCGCTCCAGTCGATGTCACCAAGATCATGCTGTCGGTGGGTTATGAGCATGGTCTACGACCTCAAGACGTCGTGGGTGCCATCGCCAACGAAGCCGGTATTCCGGGCCGTGCCATCGGTCAAATCGAAATCCTCGCCACCTCGACCGTGGTCGAGATCCCCATGCAGCTCGGCATGAAGGTCTTGTCGGCGCTGCGTCGTACGACGGTCCGTGGTCAGCAGGCTCGCCCGCGCATGCTCTCGGATGAGCGGCCCACTCGACCGACGCGATTCCCGCCGCGCACCCGCAGCTAGCGGTGACTAGTGGGGTAACCCGGCAGGGTTTTGGGTCGGCACGACCGCCGGTTTGACCGGATCGACGGCCGCCTTGGCCGGATCGGCCACCACCTTCTTGGGCTTGGCGGGCTCTAGGAAGCGCACCGACCGCCAGGCATCCGAAATCGAGGTGTCGGCCATCGCTGACGAGCTGCCCAGGTTTTCATCTGACTTGAGCCGGTGCGAGCTGTACGTCGTCCAGTCGCTGTCCATTGTCCTTGGGTTGCTGCGATCGACCGCGCCATCGACCTGGTTTTTCCGAGCCGTCGAGCGTCCCGCCTGACCCTTTTCCCCGTAGGCATCGCCGACCTGATTGACGTTGTAGCCCGCACGCATCTTGCCGTAGGGGTCGTCGGCGATGATGCCGTCTTTGGTCATCTGCTGCACCGAGATGATGTGCGAGGCATCGAAGTTCTTGCTGCCCTTGTGGTGATAGCTCAGCATCGCCGCGCCGCCCTCATCGAGCACTTCCGACATCTCGCCCCGTGCTTTCGTCCAGTTCATGTTCTTGCCCGGCGTGATGCTGCGATAGGTCGGACGCTTCTCCTCATCGGGCTCCAGTTTTTTGAGCAGGTTCGGCGTCACCGTATCCAGGTCGGTCCGTCCGCCCGCTTTGCTCAGATAGCGCAGAAAGTCGAGCGTGTCCTCAAACTGGGCATTGTCACGATACTGACCCGCGATGTTGTCCCAGGCCTTCTCATCGGTGTCTTTGCCGCGCACACCTTGATAGGGCTTTTCGGCGGCCCCATCGACCGCTTTGAGATAGCCCTTCACCTGGCCCTCGAAGTAACCCGCCGGGAGCGTCACCTCGTCGGCACTCTTGGGCAGCTTGCTGGGATCCCCCTTGGTCTTGGCTAGCTTTGCCTTCTCTTCATCGAGATAGCGCTGCCGCAGCTCGCCATCGATCGCATCCATCGCATTTTCGCGACCGTACCCCATCCGCTCCAGCGCCATCGCCAAGCTGGTCATGTTGCACGAGGCTTCCGGCGGAATCAGGTTGTCTGACTGCGTCCGGTACTCCGGCACCCCCAGCTTGGTATTCCAGTCTGACCCCGTACCGATATGCGCACCGTCGGGATTTTTCCCAGCCCCCGGTGTCTCCGCATCCGGAGTCATCCGTTCCAGCTTTTCAATGAGCGGACGGGCGTTGTCGATCAGCGGCGTGGGCACCGTCTCTTTGGCCTTGCCGGTCGAGTCCGCCGGGGCCACATCCTTGGAAAAGCGCGCCAGTGCATCCAGCTGATCTTCGATGTACTCGACCTTCTGCTGCCCCTTGAGGTTGCCCGCAGCGTAGTTGGCACCGTCGAGCGTCTGCTGATAGCTATCAATCCGCTTTTCTCGGGGAAGCGGATCGGCGGGCTTGACCGGCTGAAAGCCTGTCTCGGCATAGAGCCCAAGCGGCTTCGAAAACAGCTCGGCCGGCAGCTTGTCCGGCGTAGGAACCGGACCCAGCGGCATCGGTACGTGCTCGAGCGACACCGGGGCCAGCGCCTCCCACGGAATGTTCGCGAGCGGTTTGCGCACCCACTTATCCGGACCGACCACTGGCTTCTGCTCTGGAGCGTGCTCGTCCTGTGGACGCTTTTCCACTGCTGGCATGAAGATCCCCCCAGACTCTTATCGGCAACAAATGCCAGCGATTGCGAGGATCCCGCAGCGAGTGCCATCTATTCGACATCCTCGACGAGACGATCCGGTTCGTACTAGGATCTTGGGTATGTTCTTCACCGATCCACGCAAGCTCAAGATCCCTACCAAAGAAGAAGCCCTCCCTGGTCGGACCGAGCGCATGAAAGTGCCCGAGGTTCACTTTGTATCCGGCCACCGCATCGTTGCGCCGTTTCCCTCGGGCATCGAGCGAGCGATGTTCGGAATGGGCTGCTTTTGGGGCGCAGAAAAGCAGTTCTGGCTGTGTGATGGTGTCTACAGTACGGCCGTCGGTTACGCCGCCGGACACACTCCAAACCCCAGCTACCACGAAGTCTGCTCGGGTCGCACCGGACACAATGAAGTGGTGCTGGTCGCCTACGATCCCAAGCAAGTCCGGTACGAAGACCTGCTGCGCACGTTTTGGGAAGGTCACAATCCCACCGAAGGAATGCGTCAGGGGGCCGATGTCGGCACGCAGTATCGGTCGGGAATCTACTGCTTCACTGCGGCGCAGAAACAGGCGGCCAACGACTCACTCAACGCCTACCAAACCGTGCTGCGCAGCGCGGGCTACGGTCCCATCACCACCGAAGTCCTTGAGGCGCCCGAGTTCTATTATGCCGAGGCCTACCACCAGCAGTACCTGGCCAAAAATCCCGACGGCTACTGCGGCCACGGCGGCACCGGCGTCGCCTGTCCGATCGGAATCAAGCGCTCGTCGCTCGGCTGAACCGCAACTAATCCTCCTTGGCATCTCATCCCGTATCTATGCGTTCATCGAGGTGTAGTGATGTTTAACGGCTTTGCCAATGTCTGGACGCCGGTGTGCATGTCGAGCGAGCTGCGCCCGAGCCGTCCACTCGGCGTGCAAGTCGCCGGAACCAAGGTCGTTTTGTTTCGTGGCAGCGATGGCAGTCCGGTGGCCCTGCTCGATCGCTGTCCTCATCGCGGGGTGGCGCTGTCACTCGGCAAAGTCCAAGACGGCTGCATCGAGTGTCCCTTCCATGGCTGGCGCTTTGACAAGCACGGCGACGCCGTTCATGTGCCGTGGAACCCCGATGCCAAGACCGCAAACCTAGGTGCCGTCAGCCTGGCCGCCCGCGATCTGGCCGGACAAATCTGGATCTACACCGCGCCCGACACCAAGCCGACCGAGGAACCCGCCATCGCAGAGGAACTCCTCGGCCCGCAGGTTCATCGTTCTGGCGGAGCGCTCGACTGGAACAGCCACTGGACGCGAGCGATGGAAAACATGCTCGACTGGCCGCACCTACCGTTCATCCATCGCAAGACCATCGGTCGCGGGATGATGAAACGGCCCGACTCGCGAATGGACATTCACCTAGAAGACCGACCGTGGGGCCAGCACAGCACGATCTCCATCGACGGCGAAAAACAGCCAGGCGCGCTCGACCTGCGCTGGCCCAATCGCATGAACTTGTACATCTCACCACCGGGCAAGCTGCTGGTGATGCAGGTGGCTTGCGTGCCCATCGATGATCGACGGACCCGGATGATCCTGACCACGGCGCGGAGCTTTCTGCGCTTCCGCATGCTCGATCCCATTTTCCATCGCATGAACCTACGCATCGCCGGAGAAGACAAGGCGGTGGTCGAGTCGTCCTTCCCGGCTGAGATTCCCCCGGCGGGCGACGAGCGCTCGGTGCGCACGGACTCCATGACGCTCCATTTTCGCAAGCGCTACCTGAGCGAGCTGCGCGACTCAGGGTGCCCGGAGTCCACCACCCGCCCCAAGGGACGCCCCAACCTGCCCGTGCTCGACCCGCCCAGCCAGTGAGGGGCCGCGCAGATAACGACGGCAGAGCAGCTCGACCAGCACAAACGTAGCCATCCACAGACCCCACGTCGCCGCGAAGTACACCGAATAGCTGGGAAACAGGGACTCCGAGCCCGGATAGATAAACTGCGAGACGTTGACGTTGGCTCGGTACGGCGTCACAAACCGGCTGACGAGCTGAAGCGACATCCCCGCAAGCGCGCCGGTCACAAACGAAAAGCGCGGAAACCCCAGCCGTCGCAGCGCCACAAGGCCGACCACCAGACCCCCAAAGTGGGTCAGTGTCGAGGTCCACAGGAACTGCTTGGTATGGATCGCGTCGTACACCCACAGCACGTTGCCAATCGGTAGCCACAGCAGCGCCGAGGCAATGACTCTCGGGGCTGAAGCCAGGATGCCGATCCCGATGATCAGGTTCGACATCGTGCAGGCCCACAGAATCTCATGGGGGCTTCCGGCAAGGACGTACCGGCTGCCATGAATCACAAAGAAGGCGAGCGGCAGGAGTCCCAACCAGCGCGGATGCATCACAGTCCCCCGCGACTAGCATCCTCCCTGCTGCCCAAGACCGCCAGCCGATTGCGCGCTGAGTCGAGCGCGACCCGAACTGCGGGCTCTGTCTCCACCGCCAGCGCCTGGTCGAGGATCTCCAGCGCCAAGGGGATCACCTCGGGATGTCGCGTGGCAAGTTCGGCAGCCGCCCACGCCAGGTGTTCCCGCACCAGCGCCGGTTCACGGAGCAGCGCCGCCCCGATGACCGGCAGATCCGCCGCCGTTCCCACGTTGCCGAGCGCCACCGCCACATTGCGCAGAAGCGAGTTCCGATTGATCCGCCGCAGCGCAGTCCGTTTCACCAGTTGGCGATACTGCGCCGCACCAATCGCCAGAAGCTGACCGAGCGCTGGCGAACACAGGGCCGGCTTTGGCAGAAGCTCCGGGTCACCAGGCTGGGCCCGCACGTTGTACGGACACACCGACTGGCACAGGTCGCAGCCAAAAATCCAGTCCGCGAGCTTGGGCCGCAGCGGCTCGGGAATCGGTCCACTGTTTTCAATCGTCAGGTACGAAATGCAGCGGCGGGCGTCGAGCTGAAACGGCGCGTGCAGCGCTTCGGTCGGACAGGCATCCAGACACAGCCGACAGTCGCCACAGCGCGGCGCGGACGGAGCGGACACCGGCAGCGGACAGCTCAGCAACACCTCGCCGAGCACGGTATAGCTGCCGACCCCCGGCGTGATGAGCAGCGTGTTCTTACCGATGAAGCCCAAGCCCGCCGACGCAGCGATGGCTCGCTCCAACAGCGGCGCGGTATCGACGCAGATTCGCGACACAAGCGGCTGGCCAAGCGACGCCCCCAAAGACTCTGCCAGTGCATCCACCAGTTGTTGCAACCGGGCCTTGAGCACCAAGTGATAGTCCCGACCGCGAGCATACCGGGCCACTTTGCCATGTCCGGGCAGCACCGCATCCTCGAAGGGAAACTGATAGGACAGCGCCACCGTCACGATCGACTGCGCCTCGGGCAGAAGCGACCGCACATCCCGCCGCGCCTCGGCATCGCGGTGCAGATAGGTCAGCTCCCCGGCATGCCCGGCGGCAAGCCACGCCATATACAGCTCGTGTTCTTGAACCGCACCGGCCTTCGTCACGGCCACGACCGACAATCCAAGCCGCGCACACGCCGACCGCACCAGCTCGGTGGCGGCATCCACGGTCGCGGCAAGCTCGGTCGGATCGGTAGGCATGGTGGGCGAGGATGATAACCGGTGCCGCGATTTTTGGAGCGTGGTTGTGGGCCTTGCCGCCGCTCCCCACACCGAAGTACGGTGCGCGCCGCGATGCGCCTGTACTGCCGACTCCTTCTGTACTTGGTGGCCCTGTTACCACATCAGCCCGCTGGCGCAGAGCCATTGCGGATGCCTGCGGCGCCACTGCGCACCGCGTTTGGATCTCGCTGCGCGAAGGCGCCGATTGCGTGCAACCGCATCGACGTTTGTTCAAAGGAGAAAACCTGAGCGGTTTTCCCCTTTGGAACCCTTTTCCCTTTGGGAGAGCCCTTGGCGGGGTCTTTCCCCCCCATCCCCCCTCCGGGGGCGACCCTCCCCGGCCCTCCCTGTCGAGGGAGGGAGTACGCAGAGAGCAGACCTGGCCGGGATTGGACCTGGGTGCTGGGATGGGGATGGGGTGGAGGGAATCCGAGCCCCTTTTTTTGGAGCGGCGCTGAGGGACGGAGAGGGAGTCCTATTTCCTCTGCTGCGGAACCCAGTTCCGGACACCGAATTCACTTTCGGAATCCATCTGCAACAACAGCTCCGCCTCCCTCGCTTCGATGGCGCAAATGATCTCGGCACCCTCACCCCCCTAACCGCTCTCCGCGCCGTCGCCGACAAGCCCTTCTGGCGCATGGGAATCTCCGGCAGCGTCGGATTTCTGCTCACCCAAGGTCACACAGACTCCGAACTCGCGGCCAGCGTCCGTCTGCACCTCCCCGGAATGTCCCGAGCCACCGTCCAAGGATTCGGAGTCCTACAAGGTCTATTCGGCAGCTCCCGCACCGCTCCCGTACGCGGCGGAATCGGTCTCTCCGTCCACTTCGCCTGGGACAACGGCACCTCCCTAAGCGGCGGCTATCTGCAAGGCAGAAGCGAAGGCGTTGCGCCGAGCGCGATCTACGTCGGAGGCCCCGACTACCACATCGGTCGCGAAACATCGCAGCAGTCCTATTCCCGCCCACCCATTCCCAATCGGGAGTCTGTCCCGTCCCCCTGGCCCTGGCTCTGGGAAAGACTAAAAAGCGAGTGGAACGAAGCGCAACTAGCCAACGAAGCCCACCGCCAAGGCGAAGACTGGCTAAACGACGAGTGTTTCCTCTACGAAGAGGGAAAGTACGATCGCCCCCTCCGTCGTCTAGGAAAGCGCGATAAGTCCGGCAAGTTCTGCGAAGCCGAAGGCAAGCAAATTCCCTTCGACGAGCCGCTGCGCGAAGTCGGCGGAGACCTAGTTCCAGCGAAACGCTCTCCCACACCGTTCATCGAAGCACCACATTCCTCTGCGCCACATCCACCGCCCCCCATTTCATCCCCAGCACAGCCTCCACAAAATCAGTCCGCACTCCCGCCCTCGTCAGGGCGGGTTGGGGTGGGTTCGCCCCGGAGGGGGTTAGGGGGCGAAGTCCCAGCGAAGAGCTCTCCTATCAGGAAGGAGGTTCCCAAGGAGGAAACCCAGGTTTCCTCCTTGAACGACCCAACAGCGCCCCGGAGCGCCCCTCCAACACACTCCCAATCGCCAGCGCAGCCATCCCAGGGTGAGTCCGCCAAACAATTCGCTCGAGGATTCGCAAAAGGAGTCGGCGAGGAATCCCTCCACATCTACAACGACACCAAAGAACTCCCGGCACGTCTGGCCAGAACCAGCCGCGAAGTCGCCGAAGACCTCGAGTCCGGTCGCGAGCTACGAGCCCTCGCCCCCCTGCGAGCCGCCACGCACGCCATCCGCCACGCTTCCCGCGAAGACGCCAAAAAGATCGCCCAAGCCGTCGTAGACGGGGCCGTCGAGTGGTACCACAAACCCGCCTACGAAAAAGGCGAAGACCTCGGCAGAGCGACGACCTCGATCGCAGCAGAAGCGGCGATCAACGTGTTAACCGACGGCCTCGGCACGCTGCGAAAGATCGAAAAGGCAGCCGAGGTCGCCGACCACTTCCGCGATGTGGAAAAGGGCACCAAACAAGCCGCCCATGCGGCGGAGCATCTGCGGGATGTGGAGCGGGTGGCAGGCCGGGCGGTGAATACCGCAGAGCGTATGCCCACTGTCGACGAGATGTCACGAGCAGCAGCGGCTGCGGATCGTGGCGGGCTCACGTCGTCCGGACGGGCTCTGCAAAAACATGGTGGGCGACAAGGCAGCGCGTTCCCGGCTGCGCAGTCGAGTCCGGCGGACATCAGCCGAGCCGGTCAAGCAGTCGTCGATGACATTCTTACCAGCCCTGGCTCGACCGTAACCAAGCGCCATCACGCCCGATTTGGCGATGTGATTGAAGTACGTGCACCAGATGGCCGAGGAGTTCGGTACGATGCCGCCGGACGTTTCATTGGGTTTCTTGAGCCGTGAACGCAAACACCGATTCACCACTGACGATAGAGCTAGTGAGCGTACCGGATCGCGACGACTTGGTTGCCGAGGTATGGCTGGGGCAGTCCCTGCTAGCGGAGCTGCGCCATGAGGGGGGACAAGTGCGCGTTCAGCTCTATCCGACCGCGTCGGGGCAATCTTGGGATGTGCCTTACGAAGCGCTGAGGGCTGCCTTGGTGCAAGCGAGGTCGCAACTGCTATGAGTAACTACTGAAACTTTGCTCACGACGACACGCCGCAGAGATTTCTACGGCGGCGGCGGCTGGACTTAGCGGAGTCCTAGCTCGGATTCTAGGCGCTTGGTTTTGGCTTCTGCTTCGGCTTGGACTTTGCGTAGGGCGGACAGCTCGGCTTCTTTTTGGGCGCGCTCGGCTTCCGCAAGGGCTTGGGCACTTGCTTCGGCCTCTAGCTCCGCTTTTTGTTTGTGCAGCTCGGCCAGCTCGGCGGTGCTTTGCTCGATTTGCGCGGTGATGGTGGCGAGCGTGACGCTGTCCTTGTCTCGCGACTTGCTCAGGCTGCGGAACAGCCCGACGTCTCCTTCACTTCCATCGAGTCGCCGCTGCTTTTTGGCTTCCCCTCCCAGCGCTTGCCGCTCTCCGTTCACTTTGGCGACAAACGGAGCCCAGGTGTTGAGCTGAAACGCCGCCCAGTTGGCGCTCGCTGTCGAATGCGCCAGCAGGGCGGTATCACAGCGCTTGAGCACTCCCGTCACCGTCACCCCCATCGCCACCAGCTTCGCCAGGGGGGCCCCGGCCAAAATCGTCGGCCAGTTTCGCGCCAGCGCCAACTCGTCACCGAGCTTGGGCCTCACAAACTTGCTCGGCGTCATGCCACCGAACAGCGCCTTGTGCAGCGAGGAGCGAACCCCGCCCGACGTTTCCGCACTGATGAATTTGTGAAGATACAGCGCGACTTCATCGAGATCCGAGTCGGCGTGCTCCACCACCGCCTCCGCATCTTCCAGATCATCGCGGAGCTTGGCGTGATCGGTGACATGGATCTCACAGGTCTTGAGCAGCCCTTCATACACCGTGACGTAGGACTTGGCCCACGGGAGCGTTCGCAGCCGCACCAGGGTAAAGCGAAGCTCGCGGCGTACCGAAAGGGGGGCCATCTGCGGGGCAAGAGTCGGAATCTGCATGGGTTCTCCTAGG
>ERZ724517.2317-NODE-2317-length-10170-cov-8.093524_pt1 | contig 10170 bp, 8 predicted proteins | sample MGYA00376050_ERZ724517 | MGnify/ENA primary metagenome ERZ724517 (study PRJEB28724, sample SAMN07190886) | activated sludge metagenome | isolation source: activated sludge of sewage treatment plant in Hong Hong | place: USA: Christiansburg, Virginia | collected... | reverse complement strand
GCGCGGGTGGCAAAGGTGAAATACGGCGCCGGTCCGTCGGGATAGATATGCGTCAGGCGGCATGAGAGCTGAGTGTCCTGGCCGGTGGCTTTCTTTATGGCGCGAGAGAGGTCGGCTTTCACCCCGGCATAGAAGTCCGCGAAGCGCTCCCAGGTAATCGCGGTCTCGAAGGTATCCATGATCACCCCGAGGCCGACCGCCGGATCGCGCCAGTAGGGCATGCGCAGGAAGGCATCGCGCCAGGCGCCGGCGGCACCGCTGCGGTGTTCGGTAGTGTCCTGGTCGGACATCGACCGTGCGACCGCTTCAGCGTCATAGGTTCCGCCGTGGTCGCTGACCAGTTCCAGTGCCCTTGCCATCCAGGCCTGCAAGCCATGGTCTGCAGACTCGAAACCGAGCACAAGAATCGCCGTTTTGCCATTGCCGACGCCGGCAAACACTGCTTCCCGCGCATCGAGAAGGCGGCAGTTGCTCGGGTTCAGTCCCGACTGCGCGATGGCGCGAACACAGTTCGCCGCTGCCTTGTATTCGGAAAAATGGACCGAAGCCGAGGCGCGGAAACGCGGCGGCGCTTGCAGCCGGACCCAGGCTTCGGTGAGTACGCCAAGCGTGCCTTCTGAACCCAGGACCAGGCGGTCGGGTGCCGGGCCGGCGCCGGAGCCGGGCAGGCGACGTGTGTGCATGACGCCGCTGGGGGTGACGAGGCGAGTCGCTTCGACGAAATCGTCGATGTGCGTCTGCTGTGTCGCGTAGTGCCCGCCCGCGCGGGTGACGATCCACCCGCCGAGGCTGGAAAACTCGAAGCTTTGTGGAAAATGGCGCAAGGTGAGCTGGTGCGGCTTGAGTTGCGCTTCCAGTTCCGGCCCGAGGGCGCCGGCCTGAATGCATGCGGCGCGGCTGACCGGGTCGACTTCCAGCACCCGGTTAAGCCGTTCCAGGTCAAGCGACACAACGGCCGCGTAGCTGTCGCCCACGGCGGCTTGGACGCCGCCGCAAACGCTGCTGCCGCCGCCGTAGGGAATGACTGCAACATTGTTCGCTTGTGCCCAGTCCAGGATGTCGATGACGCCCTGTTCGTCCTCCGGAAAGGCTACCCAGTCCGGAGGCGTGGGCGCTTGGCGCAGCCACATGCGCGCGCAGTCTGCGTAACTCTTTCCGGCGCTGTGGTTGAGGCGGTCGAGCGGGCTGGCGGAAAACAGCGCGGCCAGATTCGCTGGCGGCGTGACGCGCGGCGCAGGCAGCGTAAATTCGTCAAGCTGCGGTTCGGGGCGGCGCTCATCGCGGGCGCCAAGTGCCGCCAGCATGCCCTTCAGGGTGGCGCGTTCGCGTTCGCTCAGGGCGGCATCGGCATTGCCCCAACCCCAGAAGCGGCGTGGCGGGCGGCGGGAAAGCGAGGGTGCTTTGCTCATCAGGGAACTCCTGTTGAAGTATGCCATTTCGCTGCTTCGGAAACGATCTTGACCTGCCGGATGCCGGCTTGTGGCGGCCTGAATCGCGGCGCCTGACGCCTCGATCAGGCCTTCTTCACGAACGCCGATTTTAGCTGCATGGCGCCGATGCCGTCAATCTTGCAGTCGATGTCGTGGTCGCCGTCGACCAGGTGGATGTTCTTGACCTTGGTGCCGACCTTGACCACCGACGACGAGCCCTTGACCTTGAGGTCCTTGATCACGGTGACGCTGTCGCCATCCTGCAGCACGTTGCCGTTCGCATCCCGCCAGACGCGCACCTGATCGGCACGTTCGGCGCCGGCATCCTTGGGCCATTCATGTGCGCATTCGGGGCAGACGTACATGTCGCCCTGTTCGTAGGTGTATTCCGATTTGCAGAGGGGACATCCGGGCAGGGCGCTCATCGTACTTCCTTTTCAGTAATCTTCATCGCCGCCGCCCATCAGGCTGGGTAGCAGGACATAGGCGCGCTTCAGGGCGCCGCTCAGGTCTTCGCAGACGTTCTCGTCGCCAAGGTGGTCGATGAAGCCGGCACGGTACATCAACGAGCCGGGCTGTGAATTCATGCCGCAGACGATCAGCGTGCAGCCGCGCTTCTTCAGCTTGTCGAGCAGGTTTTCCAGGCCCTCGAGGCCGGTAGTGTCGAGCTGGATGAGGCGAGCCATGTCGAGAATGACGACTTCCGGGTGGCCTTCGCGCGGATCGAGCAGTTCTTCCAGTTTGTTGACGGCGCCGAAGAACAGCGAGCCGAACAGTTGCCAGGCGGCGACGCGCATCGACCCGTCCGGGTAGAGGAATGCCGGTTCATCTGCCTCCTCGGTGAGCGGCAGGCGCTCGATCCTGGTCAGTTCCGACATGCGGTAGATGAAGAACAGGCTGGCCAGCACCATGCCGAGTTCGACGGCGATGGTCAGGTCGAAGACGACGGTGACGAAGAAGGTGGCAAGCAGGATGATCCGGTAGTTGTAGGAATAGCGGCGCAATTCCATGAATTCGTGCCATTCGCCCATGTTGACCGCAACCACCATGACGATGGCCGAGAGCGTGGCAAGCGGGACGTAGGAGGCGAGCGGCGCGGCCACGAGGACGATGCTGAGCAGGACGAGGGCATGGATGATTCCGGCGATCGGCGTCCGGCCGCCGGTCTTGACGTTGGTCGTGGTGCGCGCGATGGCGCCGGTGGCGGCGAAGCCGCCGAAGAGCGGGGCGGCGATGTTGGCCATGCCCTGGGCGATCAGTTCCTGGTTGGGGTCGTGGCGGTCGTCGATCTGGCTGTCGGCGACGCGCGCCGAGAGCAGCGATTCGATGGCGCCGAGCAGGGCGATGGTGATCGCCGGCGAGATCAGCTTGCCGAAATCGGACACCGCGAGGCTGGGCAAGCCGATCGCTGGCAATTCCTGCGGGATGCCGTGGAAGCGGCTGCCAATGGTTTCGACCGGGAGCTCGAAGACGAAGGCGACGAGGGTGCCGACGACGAGCACGGCGAGCGGGCCGGGCGCGCGGCGCAAGAGGGCGAAGCGCTCGGCAAGACGGTTGTAGGAAAGCAGGAAGATAAAGCAGGCGCTGGCCAGCGCCAGGGTCGGCAGGTCGACGGTGTGGGCGTTGGCGGCCAGGGTGCGGATGCGGGCAAAGAACTCGGCTGGCAGGTTGTCGATCTGCAAGCCGAAGAAATCCTTGATCTGGGCGAGGAAGATGACGACGGCGATGCCGTTGGTGAAGCCGATCACCACCGTCACCGGGATGAAGCGGATGAGTTGCCCCATGCGCGCGATGCCCATCGCCAGCAGGAAGACGCCGGCCAGGATGGTGGCGCCCATCAGGTTGGCGAAACCGTGGATGGCGACGATGCCGTATACGATGGGGATGAAGGCGCCGGTCGGGCCGCCGATCTGCACCCGCGAGCCGCCGAAGGCGGAAGTGATGAGGCCGGCGATGATGGCGGTCCAGATCCCGGCGGCAGGCGAGCAACCCGAGGCGATGGCGAAAGCCATGGCGAGCGGCAGGGCCAGTACGCCGACCGTGATGCCCGAAGCGAGGTCCTTGCCGAACTGCGCGCGGTTGTAGGTCGGCAGGCAGTCCAGCAGCTTCGGGTGGAAGGCGATCTTCATGGCGCGCGCTCGGTGGATGAGCGAAGTATTATATGTAAGTGGTGTTATTCGTCAATGTTAATCATATGTTAATATAATTTCATCTGACAGTATGGGGAGCGACCCATGGAAAAGCGAACCGCGCGCCTGACGATCCTTATTGATCCGCGCAAGAAGGAAATTTTCGAGGAAATTTGCGCCACCCAGGACCTGACGCCGTCGCAGGTGGTGCGCCGGCTGGTGCGCCAGTACATCATCGACAATGCCGGCGGGCGCGAACTGCCGGACTGGCTCAAGCCCTCGGCCAGGGGCGGCGAGTAAGCCTTCCGCCACCAAGGCGCTGCCCGGTGGGCGGCGGCTACTCGAAGCTGCCGTGGCGGCCTTTGCCGTCGTGGAAGGTCCTGGCGCCCGCTACCGTCTCGCCGCTGTCGAGGACGCGGCGGCCATGGCGGTATTCGTTGAGAAGGGCCTCCGCCTGCGGCAGGTTCCACTGTTCGTAGCTCGACAGGCGGTCGGCACGCAGGCATAACTGCGGGAAGGCGGCGATCTGCGCGGCCAGCGCTTCGGCCGCGGCGCGCGCCGTGCCCTCGGCCACCACGCGGTTGGCGAGACCCCAATGCAGGGCTTCCTCGGCGCCCACCGCGCGCCCGGTAAGGATCATGTCCAGAGCCCGCGAATGGCCGATCAGCCGCGGCAGGCGCACAGTGCCGCCGTCGATCAGCGGCACGCCCCAGCGCCGGCAGAAGACGCCGAAGGTGGCTGAGGCTTCGACGACGCGCAGGTCGCACCACAGCGCCAGTTCGAGGCCGCCCGCCACGGCGTGGCCGGAGATGGCGGCGATGACGGGCTTGCCGAGCAGAAGGCGGGAAGGGCCGAGCGGGCCGTTGCTGTCCTCGTCGATATGCCAGCCATCCAGGCCGGCGGCGACCGCATGGAGGTCAGCCCCGGCGCAGAAGCTGCCGCCGCTGCCGCAGAGCACGGCGACCGCCGCCTCGGGATCGGCGTCGAAGGCCAGGAAGGCATCGACCAGTTCCTGCGCAGTGGCGGGATCGACGGCGTTGCGTACCTGCGGCCGGTCGATGATGACGGTGGTGACCGGACCGTTTTTCTCGATCTTTATGCTCATTTTTTATCTCGCTCGGATTGCCGGAGCGCCGTACTCACTCCGGCGCCGTCCCGGATTTTGGGCGAACCTTGTCCGGATGGTGAGTGGCGATGTAGGCGTCGTACTTTGCCTGCATTTCCGGGGCCTGCTTGGCGATTTCGCGCAGGATGCGGGCGACTGCCCAGATCATTACCACGACGCCGCCGGCGGTGCATGCCACGGCTTCTGCGGTCGACGTCGGGAAATTGGCAAAAATGGCACCTTTGCCGGCGGCAAACCAGCTGGCGCCGATGCCGACGCAGGAGAGTCCGAAGACGTCGGCCATGGCATAGCCGAAGATGGGCCAGGTCAGGCTGGGGCGTGGCGGGCGGATCGGTGAAAGCATTTGGCGAGCCTTATAATTGGGCATCGCCATTTTGCCTGAACCGGGGTCGTCATGCTGCGTTCCTTGCTGCTCGTTCTTGCCGCCGCGTGTTGCCTGCCGACGACCCGGGCGCTTGCCACCGAAGAGGCACCGCTGGTCGAGATCTACATGCCGTCGCCCTGCCTCGCCTGCATCGACTGGGGCAGCTATCTGGCCGACCGCGGTTTTCGTGTGGCCTACAAGGAAACGGCCGACATGGCGGCGGTGAAGCGGCGCTTCAAGGTGCCGGCGGCCGTCGAGTCGATCCATACGGCGGTGGTCGGCGGCTATTTTGTCGAAGGCCATGCCTACGCCGAGGACATCCAGGAACTGCTGCGCGATAAACCGAAGGCCCGCGGCATCGCGGTGCCGGGCCTGCCGCGCGGCGCCCCGGGCCGGGAAATTTCCAATCCGACCTGCGAGACGGCGTGCACCATGCTGGACAATAGCAGTGGCGTGCGCGAGGTCAGGCGCGAGCTGTTCAACACCCTGCTGGTCAGGCCGGACGGTTCGACCAGCATCTGGGCCCGCCACTGAGTTCTGCGGGGCGCGGCCGCTAGCCTGGCGCCGCGAGCAGTTCGCCGAACTGGCGGCGCGCCCAGTCGAGGTCTTCGTCGCCTGCCTGCGGGTCGTGCTGCTGGCGCACTGTCTGCTGGATGACGCCATCGCCGCGGAAGCGGTAGCTGGTCTCGATGCGGGTCAGTTCCCTCGGTTCGGGGCGGCTCAGCACGTAGCAGGTGCTGTCGGGCAACTGGCGTTCCGGGTTCGTGCCGGATGCCCGGGCGGCAATCTGCCGGGCCGCGATCTGGCCTTGGCGGGCCGCGATCTGGCCGGTTTTCGGATATTGCCCGAACAGTGGCGAAATCCGGTCGAGCAGGTCGCCGACCAGAAAGACGCGCTCGTCGCCGGGCACGTTGAGCGTCACCGGGTCGCACGGCGCCCAGCCGCTGGTCTTGCCGTCCGCCGTGCGGCCGATCAGCCCGCTCTCCCAGGCGAGGTCGGCGGCCTGTTGCGGCGGCATCAGGATGGCGTCGGCGAAGTCGATGGTCTCGAACTCGGTGACGATGCGGCGCTTGTAGGGGTCTACCGAGGTGATCCGGGCTTGCGGCAGGTAGGTGACCTGGTCGGGATAGCTCTCGCGGAAGATGCGGTCGAAGCTGAAGGCCGGCAGGTTAGGGTCGAGCACGATGAGGCGTCCCTTGATCTTGCGCGTTTTCAGCCACCAGGCGATCAGCCCGGCCCGCTCGTACGGCGCAGGCGGACAGCGGTAGGGCATGGGCGGGACGGTCATGACCAGGTCGCCACCCGGGAATGCCTCCAGCCTGGCCTTGAGCGCGAGGTGCTCGCGGCCGGCGGTGAAGGCCGACTGAAAGTGTTTGCGCGTATGGGCCGCCGCCTCGCGGTCAAGTCCGTACCAGGCTGAAAAATCCTCGCGGATGCCGGGGGCCAGCACAGCCCAGTCGTATGCGAAGCTGCCTGCTGAGGTGACGATCTGGCGTGCCGGACGGTCAATGGCGGTCACTTCGCCGTGGACGAAGCGGTAGCCGAAGTGTTGTGCCGCGCGCCGGTAATCGTGCCTGAGCCACTCGCCACGGGCCAGTCCGACCAGCCACCTGTTGGATAGCGGCTGCGACCAGAATTCAGGCTGGCGCTCGACCAGCGTGACCTCGAGTTGCGGCGCCAGGCGGCGCACGTGGTGCGCTGCGGACAGGCCGCCCCAGCCGCCGCCGACGATGACAACCCGGCCACCGGCCGGATTTGCCGCTGCCCAGCGAGGCATGGCGCAGCATCCGAGGGCAGCGGTGAGCAGCGTTCGGCGTTTCATCGAAAAAAATCCTTGAAACTTGGGTAAAAACCGTTGACAAACCCGGCGCGGCGTCTCGATTTATTCACAGAATTCCTGCTTGCATGATTGCCCTGCATGGGTTAGGCGATGATATTGCCAGAAATCGCTTTGTGCTGTGCAAAATTAAAATTAATCAATGGGTTACGGAATAGCTCAAAGTTCGTGCAGAGCAGGAAAAATCCTTGTGCGACCGTGACTTAGTCCATGTGCCGAGGTTTGATTCACAGACTTATCCACAGTTTTTGTGGATACTTCGAAAAGTCCGCGCCGGGCTTGGGTATTGGGCTCCAAAGTTAAAGTGAACCCTTAAGTCGGGGCGCAGAATATGCTGCAACGCAATAGAAAATAGCCTGTCTTTCAGGCCATTTTCATGTAGCGATTACTTGACACGCATCCCGGGTTGGGCCCCGGAATCGGGTGCCAGGAGGAAGATGCCCGGTGTCTTTCCCTCTCCGTCCGAGGCGGCCAGCACCATGCCTTCGGAGAGTCCGAACTTCATCTTGCGCGGCGCCAGGTTGGCGACCATCACGGTCAGGCGCCCGACCAGCCGGGCGGGGTCGTAGGCCGCCTTGATGCCTGCGAAGACGTTGCGCGTCTCGCCGTTGCCGACGTCCAGCGTCAGGCGCACCAGCTTGTCGGCGCCATCCACATGTTCGGCATTGGCGATGCGGACGATGCGCAGATCGACCTTCATGAAATCGTCGATGTTGCAGAATGGCTCCCACGGACTGGCCGCGGGGATTTCGGCCTGCTGGTGCTGGGCGTGGCGCTGTGGCGACTCCTGCTCCGGCGCCGGCGCCAGCGACTCCTTGTTGGCCTCGACCAGCTTTTCGATCTGCTTGGGATCGACGCGGGTCATCAGGTGCTCGTAGACGGTGATGCCATGCCCGGCGGCGAGCAGGGTCCGGGCGTCGTCCCAGGTCAGCGGCGCGATATTGAGGAATTTCTCGACCCGGGCGGCGACTGCAGGGAGTATGGGCTTGAGCAATACCGTGAGCAGGCGGAAAAGGTTCAGCGCATTGCTGCAGGCAACATGCAGTTCGCCGTCCTTGCCCTCCTGCTTGGCCAGTTCCCAGGGCTTGACGCTGTCGACGTACTGGTTGGCGCCGTCGGCCAGGGCCATGATCTCGCGCATCGCCTTGGCGAATTCGCGGGCTTCGTAAAGCTCGGCGATGCGTCCGGTCGCGTCCTGGATGGCCCGGATCGCCGGCAGTTCGGCGCTGGCCGGCGCCAGCTGGCAGTTGAAGCGCTTGCTGATGAAGCCGGCCGAGCGGCTGGCGATGTTCACGTATTTGCCGACGAGATCGGAATTGACCCGTGCAGCGAAGTCCTCGAGGTTGAGGTCGATGTCCTCCATGCTCGCCGACAGCTTGGCGGCGTAGTAGTAGCGGAGCCATTCCGGATTGAGGCCGGTATCGAGGTAGCTCTGGGCGGTGATAAAGGTGCCGCGCGATTTTGACATCTTGGCGCCGTCGACCGTAAGGAAGCCGTGGGCGAAGATCTTCGTCGGCGTGCGGTAGCCGGCGTGCGCCAGTTCGGCCGGCCAGAACAGCGCGTGGAAGTAGAGGATGTCCTTGCCGATGAAGTGGTAGAGCTCGGTCGTCGAGTCCGGCTTGAACCATTCGTCGAAGTCGAGGCCGTTCCGGCTGCACAGGTTGCGGAACGAGCCCATGTAGCCGATCGGCGCGTCGAGCCAGACGTAGTAGTACTTGCCCGGCGCATCGGGAATCTCGAAGCCGAAGTAGGGCGCGTCGCGCGATATGTCCCAGTCAGTCAGCTTGTTTTCACCGGGGGCGCCCAGCCATTCCTGCATCTTGTTGGCGGCCTCGGTCTGCAGCACGCCGTTGTCCTTGCTCGTGTAGCGGCGCAGGAAGGCTTCGCAGCGCGGGTCGGAGAGCTTGAAGAAATAATGCTCGGACTGGCGCAGCTCAGGTTTGGCACCGGAAACGGCGGAATAGGGCTCGATCAGGTCGGTCGGCGCGTAGGCGGCGCCGCATACTTCGCAGTTGTCGCCGTACTGGTCCCTGGCATGGCATTTCGGGCACTCGCCCTTGATGAAGCGGTCGGGCAGGAACAGCTGCTTCTGCGGGTCGTAGTACTGCTCGATGGTGCGCGTCTCGATCAGCCCGGCGGCGCGCAGCTTGAGGTAGATGTCGTCGGCGCAGTCACGGGTTTCCTGCGAATGGGTGGTGTAGTAGTTGTCGAAGGCAACGAGGAAACCGGAAAAATCGCGGGCGTGCTCGCCATGGACCCGTTCGATCAGTTGCTCCGGCGTGATGCCTTCCTTTTCGGCGCGCAGCATGATCGGTGTGCCGTGCGTGTCGTCGGCGCAGACGTACCAGCATTCGTTGCCTGACATCTTCTGGAAGCGCACCCAGATGTCGGTCTGGATGTATTCGACGAGGTGGCCAAGGTGGATGGCACCGTTGGCGTAGGGTAGGGCGGAGGTGACGAGGATCTTGCGCGGCATGGTGTCGCCAAATCAAAAATAATCCGTGATTTTACCGCGAGCGCAAGGATAATCGGGGTTTGCGGTATACTGGACAAAATTGCTCGGGTATTACCCGGCCACCCACCCCAACCCGGAGTTTTCATGAGTCTTTCAGAACAGCAGATCAAGACCGCGCTCGCTGCTGCGGTCGACCCCAATACCGGCAAGGATTTCGTCGCCGGCAAGTCGGTGAAGAACATCAAGTTCGACGGCGACGATGTCTCCTTCGACATCGAGCTCGGCTATCCGGCCAAGACGCAGATCGATACCATCCGCAAGCAGGTGATCACCGCCGTGCGCAGCGTGCCGGGTGTCGGCAACGTTTCGGCCAACGTCTACTCGAAGATCGTCGCCCATTCGGTCCAGATGGGCGTCAAGCTGGTGCCGGGGGTGAAGAACATCATCGCCGTGGCGTCCGGCAAGGGCGGCGTCGGCAAGAGCACGACGGCGGTCAATCTGGCCCTGGCTCTGGTTCAGGAAGGCGCCAGTGTCGGCATCCTCGACGCCGACATCTACGGCCCTTCGCAGCCGCAAATGCTCGGTCTCGCCGGCCAGCAGCCGGAATCGCGCGACGGCGAGAGCATGGAGCCGCTGGAAGCCTATGGCCTGCAGGCGATGTCGATTGGCTTCATGGTCGATGTCGAGACGCCGATGGTCTGGCGCGGCCCGATGGTGGCGCAGGCCCTCGACCAGCTGATCGGCCAGACCAACTGGCGCGACATCGATTACCTCATTGTCGACATGCCGCCGGGTACCGGCGACATCCAGTTGTCGCTGGCCCAGAAGG
>ERZ724517.2313-NODE-2313-length-10174-cov-4.838917_pt1 | contig 10174 bp, 10 predicted proteins | sample MGYA00376050_ERZ724517 | MGnify/ENA primary metagenome ERZ724517 (study PRJEB28724, sample SAMN07190886) | activated sludge metagenome | isolation source: activated sludge of sewage treatment plant in Hong Hong | place: USA: Christiansburg, Virginia | collected... | reverse complement strand
GACGACATGGTCAAGGATGGCGGTGCCATCACGGCTGGCACCAATCCGCTAAACGTAGGGTTTCCACACCCCAAGGCCGCCGCGTAGCGGCCTGCGTGGGGCTATAGGACAGTGAACGGCAATCCGCCACTATAGTCTGTGCATATGCCAGACACGCAAAAACCCCGCCCGGAAGATGTCCGGGCGGGGCCTTGACGGGGTTGGCTCAGTCGCCGTTGCGGGCGCTGGGGCGCGACCAGATCAGATTGAAGCTCTCGCCGTCTTCGTCGTCGAAGAGGTTGGCGTAGATCGGAGCCGTGAAGCTGGGATCGTCGAGCTTGACCGCCAGATAGTCGCGGCCTTCGGCGGAGCGCTTGGTCCACGCGGCACCGATTTCGGCGCGGCCGACATAGACCCGGTGGCTGGGTGCATTCTCGTTCGAGCGATTGTCTTCCGCGGTGATGCGAACGCCCTTGGCCTGGACCGAGAGGGTGACGATTTCGCCCTGGAACCCGGTGGCTGATTTCTTGAACGTGCCGATATTTGCCATGATGATAACTCCTTGGTTTGTCTCGGGACCGCGCTCATCGCGGCCTCGATGGCGCGTGACAGGCCGGGAGCGTTCACCGCTGCAGCTTTAGCCCGAAGCAAAGCGGAGGACGGCACGAAGGGGCTTTCTTGTCTCGCGAGGAATGGCCGCAGGCCAGGGGAAGAAAGTTCCGGCACGCCGTTGCGGCAAGGGGAACGAGGCGAAGCCGTCTCTCGGCCAGATCAGCCAATCGATGAGGCCGCTTGAGTGTGTCCCAGACATATCCAGACGATGTTGGAAACTGCACATTCAGGCCATCAACGGGCAGCCTTCAAGGGTGATTCAGGGTAATCGAGTGCCGCACGGTCTGGTCGGCGGTCACATTGGATTCCCCGGAAGGACGCCGAACATATGCGCCCAGCCACCGGGTATATGTTGGTCGCTGTGTGACATGTCATGCCGTGGCCCCGCCTCCCTGCCGGGCGTGAGCATCAAGGTCATGGCCTGCGCTTTCCCAGTGGCGGCTCCGTTCGTCTGCCCACCTCGATGACGCAGGCGGTAGCCTTTCATTCGCACAGGGTGCCTCCATGCCTGTGCAACCAAACACAAGCCAGTTCTACCAAGGCCCGCCCGGACATGTTCCGGACGGGGAGATCAGGTGGCAGCTCGCACTGCTGCCGTGCGTATCCAGGCCGCCCCGCCAACGACCACGGCCCCGATACTGGCAAAAACCTGCCGCCATGCCTCGGTCGGAACAGCAATTGCGGCGATGCCGTGCACGGCATGATACCCGGCAAATGCGGCGGGCAGCGCAAAGGCAAAAGCGATGCCGGCGCGGATAATTGGCGAACGGACGGTAGCGAACAGGATTTGGGCTATGATGAGTGTGGCGGCGCCAGCGGCAACGCCAACCGCCCCGGCGACGATGAAGCCAGCGCCGGTCGCGTGCGCCCATGTTCCCGCCATGACCGCAGCAAACAAGGGCAGCGCATAGACAGCGAGCGTAAACAGCAGCCAGCACAGAAAGGCCGTGATGGTGATCGCAAAAATAATGGCAAGAAACATAGCAGCCTCCATGACGAACGGATCGTCGGAAGCGCTCTCCACCACCACCTCAGCGCAATATGCAGGGGCAGTGTAACAGAATTGGATATCGTGCGGAATCCGGTTTCGAGCATCCGGGCAGTCAATCGGACGAATGGAGCGCGTTATCGCTCCCAGGGATTATATTCGCGGATGATGCTGTCACTATCACCGTCATATTCGGCGCTGGGCATGACACCGAAGATCTGATCGCCGATCTGGAAGACGATGATGCAAACCTTGAGGGTGCAGGCGAGGCTCCATGCATGACGCTGTGCGATGGTGAGGGACATGGTTTGAAGCTCCTGCCGTGGGAGCGGAGACCATCCCCGCTCGACAGGTGCCCGAAGCGTCGGGACAAGGGCTGCAATCACCGAGCAGGCGAAGCCGCGAGGCCGCACGCGAAGCGTAGCGGACCCTTTACGGGTTGATGGCGACAAGCCCTTGATCTGACCAAGGATAGCAACTCAAAGGAGGGGATGGTCTCTGCGCCTGCGGAACGGACGGCTGCTGTCACTTTCGCGCATCGATCGAGAGCATATCACGCCACCTGATCGGTTCATTGACAAACTCCATATATGGAGATATATGTCTTGATATGGATAATTATGGCGCAGCAGTTCAGGTAAGCCACGAACCCGTCGCCTCGGAGCGGCGGCACGATCCCGATGTCCGGCGGCGGATGTCGGGGCCTGCCATGCGGACGTTTCTGAACATCGCGCAGGCCTGGAAGCTCACCGTTGACGAACAGCGCGGACTTCTCGGCTGGCCTGCGACATCGACCTTTCACAAATATAAGGCGGGCGATGTTGGATTGCTCACCTATGACATGCTGACGCGGATTTCGCTGGTGATCGGCATCTACAAGGCGCTTCACATCCTTTACGGCGATGAGCTTGCTGATCGGTGGGTGAAGCTTCCCAACAGCAACCCGCAGTTCGCGGGCCGCCCCGCTCTCAATTTCATGGTCGATACCGGTATTGACGGACTTTATCGCGCACGCCGTTTGCTCGACGGACGGCGGGGCGGCTGGAATTGATACCGCCGATTACGCGTCTGACGCGAAAAGATACGCACCGGCTGATCCCAAGCCGATTTCCGCCAACCGGCATCCTTGATGTCGTCGCCCTGCCCGAAGATCTGGAACTGATCTTTGAGCTGGAAGGCTGGAGCAATGACCGGATTGCTGCCGAACTTGGCATCATCCAGATGCTGCCTGCCAGCGAATGGGTGATCGGTCGTCCTCATGCGACCGCAATCATGGCGGCCTATTGTCACCCAAACTCGGAAGGTGGCCGGTTCAACGATGGCGAGCTTGGTGCCTGGTATGCTGCGTTCGATCTCGATACGGCGGTTGCCGAAACCTCCTATCACCGCGCCCAGGAACTGGCCGAGATCGGCGTGTTCGACGCTACCCTTCAGATGCGACAATATCTGGCGGACTTTGACGCCGACTTCCATGATGTTCGCGATGATGCGCCCAAAACAGCGCCATTCTATGATCCCGGCAGCTGGGCCGCGTCACAAGAATTGGGTCTTCGCCTCCGGGCAGCTGGAAGCAATGGCATCGCCTATCGCAGCGTCCGCAAACTAGGGGGAGAGTGCGTCGCGTGCTACCGTCCGCCGCTTGTCATCAATGTACGGCCCGCCGGGCATTTTGAATTTTCCTGGAGTGGCTCGCCGACACCAACGGTGAAAGAACTGGCGACGTAAATGAAAGCAAGGGCTGAAATCATCTCGGGGTTAGAGTGCGGTGCTTGGATCACTCGGGTAGCATCGCCATCTTTGCGGTCTGCAGCATGACGCCGTTCCTCAAGAACGACCTCGCCGCGAGAGGCTACGTCCTCCTTCCGGCGCATGCACCAAAAATGGATACAATCACAATTGCCACAGAGATTGGAGAGGCGATCACGCCTTGGGAGAGAGGTCTCATCCAGACGCTAGTTCCTCGCGCCAGTGCAACGCCCAATACATATAGTGGCACCTACGGTCTCGGCAGTTTTCCGTTTCATACCGATCTCGCCCATTGGCGGCAGCCACCACGCTTTCTTCTACTCCGTTGCATAACAGGTTACGTAGACGTTCAGACACTCCTTATTGACGGGCATGCACTCGCCGAGAGTGTGACCACCAACCTTCTTGGGCGCGCCGTCGTCAAACCACGCCGCCCTCAGTCAGGGGCAATCTCCCTGTTCCGTCTGTGGGAAGCGATCGACAATGACAACTATCGGCTGCGCTGGGATGGGATGTTCCTCAAGCCGGCGAGCAAGGTTGCCGAGATCGCCGATCATTGCATTCGAACTTACCTTGCCGATGCCCAGCCGGTTTCGATCGCACTCACCCGGCCGGGCGACACGCTTCTGATCGACAATTGGCGCATGTTACATGCGCGTTCACCCATTGCACTCGGCCAAGAAAACCGAAAAATAGAACGAATTTATCTGGAGAGATTGCATTGAAAAAGACAATCACGCCCGCAGCAACACCGGCAGCCTGGGATCCAGACGCGCTATATGCCAAAGCTGCCCGCTATATCCAACAGGCCGTCGGTCTTGACAGTGACAGCTGGGATTATGCGCTGTGGTCGAGTCTTTCGCTAGAATTTCTGGCGCGTGCTGCGTTAGCCAATGTAAGCCCGGCCTTGCTTTCAGAAAATGACAAGAGCTGGTCGAGCCTTTATAGTTCTCTTGGCTTTACGCCGATCGAGGAGAAGTTCTCACCCAAATCCATTGCGATCAGTGAGGTATTGAAGCGCCTGACAGTGATTCTACCAGATTTCGCCAAGGAGCACGAGAGCTTTGGTATCCAGCACACTGGACGACGGAATGCAGAACTGCATTCGGGCGAGGCCGCTTTTGAGGGGATCAAAGGCTCCTCTTGGCAGCCCCGCTTCTATCAGACCTGTGCCGTAATACTGGCCTCGATGGACATGACACTGGAGGAATTCGTCGGATCGGAAGAAGCAGCGGTTGCCAGCGAAATGATCGCGGCAGCGGCGGATGAAAGCGCAAAGGCCGTCAAAGGGGATATCGAGGCCCACAAGAAGGTCTGGCTTGGCAAGACAGAAGGCGACCGCTCTACCCTTACAGCCCAATCGTTAGTTTGGGCTCAACGTCAGACAGGCCATCGCGTCGAATGCCCAGCATGCGGCTCGCAAGCGCTAGTCACTGGTACGCCGGTTGCCGCTCCTGTGCGAAAACTCGAGGATGACCAGATTACCGAAAAACAGGAATATTTGCCCAACCAGTTCGAGTGCATTGCCTGCTCTCTAAAAATCGCAGGCCTGTCACGCCTTGCGGTGGCCGGGCTCGCTGATCGCTATACGAAGACGCAGACCTATGATCCCGCAGAATACTACGCTCCCACGGATGATTATGCCGGCTACGAGGATGATAACAACGAACGATAACAGAAATGCCTTTCCGCAACGTAGATGAAATGCTGCAACCGGATCCGCGCTATAAGGATTTGGTGGTCGTTCGTGACGGCGTAGCACGCGCCCTGACCATGGCAGACCACCACTCCTCGGTTGCTGAAATCGACCTTACCAGGGACGTGCCGGTGGATGTCCGCGCCGCCTTTGATCGCGCGCGTAATATCCTGCTCTACGCTTGGTTCGATTATGATCTGCTGGTGGTGGGCGAGAGCCAGGCATTCGCAGCATTCGAGTTGGCCCTAAAGCGTTGTATGAACGACAAAGGAATGCCGGGCAAAGGCACACTTCGCAATCTCATCGATCAGGCGCGAAAGCGAAAAATTCTCCCCCCCTTGATGAACAGGACGAACAGCCTGATCGATCCGATCGAAGCTCTTCTCCTGATGCGAAATGCGCTGGCCCATGGCACAACCGATATCCATTCGCCCGCCATGGCCCTGCAGGTCGTCGATGCCTGCGCCGCCGTCATCGACGAATTGTTTTCGCAGCCTCAAGCAGGTCGGTAAGCGGCCAACGATCGGGTGCCTTGCCGACTAAGCACTAATTCGACCTCTACCCTTATTCGAACCTCCAAACCTTGATGCCCATCTTGCGCGCTTTGTCGGCAAGGTTGGCATTGATGCCGGTGCCAGGGAATGCCAGCACGCCGATCGGCAGAACTTCGAGCATTTTGTCATTGCGCTTGAACGGTGCCGCCTTTGCATGACGGTTCCAGTCTGGCTTGAACGCGATTTGCGTCACCTTGCGCTTGTCGGCCCAGCAGGCTGCGATGCGTTCGGCACCTGTTGGCGAGCCGCCATGGAGCAAAACCATATCGGGATGCTTGGCATGCACCCGGTCGAGCGCCGCCCAGATCCGGGCATGATCGTTGAAATCAGCGCCGCCGGTAAAGGCGATCTTCGCACCCAGCGGGATCAGCACGCTGGTATCGGCACGGCGGCGGGCGGCGGCAAAGTCCCGGCTGTCGATCATGCTCGCGGTCAGCATCTTGCGGTTGACCATCGAACCGGCACGCGGTGACCAGGCATTGCGGGTGTGAATGCGGAACTGGTCGGCAGCGGCATCGCGGAAAAACTCCATCGCATCGCGGCGTTCGATCATGGTCGTGCCTTCGCGCAACAGCCGCTCAAGTTCGACCGAGCGCACTTCCGAGCCATCCTGTTCGCGCTGACCGCGCCGCTGCGCCACTTCATTATCATCCAGCTCGCGTTCGATCCGTTCGCCGGCACGGTGGAAGACATTAGTGATGGCCCAGAGCAGGTCTTCGAGATCGGGTTCGAGCCTGGTATCCTCAAGCGTCGAGACCATGGCGTCGAAAATGTCGGCGATGGCACCGGCGGCGATCCGGGCTTCGGGCAGCGGCCTGCCATCTGCTTCGTCCGAAAAGGGCCGGTATCCGTAGAGTGCCAGTTCATCGAGCATATGGGCGGTGGGGGATTCGGCGGGTTCGGGTTCGAACGATTGATCGATGCCGGTTGTCATGGCTTTCAAGTCCTTTGCTGGTTCAGCCGCGCGCCACGCTTGGCCTTTGTGGGCGACGCTCTTGGCGGCGGGCGGACCGGGCCTGCACCTCGCGAGGCCGCAGCGAAGCGGAGGACGGCGGGCGGGGGCTATTTTGCTTCGCGATGCAAAGCCGGGTTTCCCGGCGGCGGAAAATAGTCCTCGCCCGCCGTTGCAGGGCCGGGCCGCTTGCCGACCGATCGCCCCCTTAGAAGGCCGTGCGCGAGGCTCTTACGAGCCAGACTGAAGGACGGGGCATGATGACCGGCACCGCAGATCACACGGACACCCGCCACAATCCCCCTCCCTTTCCGGCCATCATCTGGACGGCATAAGGAACCGGCGGGCGTCTTGAGGGGCAAGCTGAACCCGCAAGGCCGCCCGAAGTCGTTTGGCGTCGATCTCGCGCAGATCGTCATTGTAATCGGCGCACTCCGGCACCAGCGGGATCAGCTCGATCCCTGAAGCGTCTGCACGCTCCTTCAGTATGGCCACTGCCGCATGTCCGGCAGGATCATTGTCGCGGGCGACATAGAGGCGGCGCAGGGTCGGCGGGAACAGGATGGCTGCCAAATGCGCGGATGATGTGGCGGCGATCATCGGCATGGCCGGCATGATCTCCTTGAGCGATCGGACAGTTTCGATGCCCTCGCCTGCGACCATCACATCATCCGCCGTGCCGAACCGGACACCGTGGCCAAGCAGATTGCCCATCGCCCGGCATGGAATGGCGACAGGGGCTTTGACCGGTGCCGTTGCTCTCGGTGCTGGGGACGACAGATAAGTGCGATGTACGCCGGTGATCTGCCCTTCAAGATCGGTAACGGCAGCGATCATGGCGGGCCAGGCTGCCGGGGTGCCCGGCTCATCGTCGTCCGATGGCCGGTAGAAGCAATGCGGGTGGAACCGCAGAGATTCGCTATCGCACAGGCTGGTGATCGCACGATTACGGAGATAGCCCTCGGCCATTGTGCCGATGATTGGCTTTGACGCCGCAAACAGTCGCCGAGCAGCTTGCGGTGATCCTGCAGGCGCTTTGGTCTTGGCGTGCGCATTGGGCACATCATCCTGGAATGGCTGCGGCAGGCTCAGGAAATGGCGGGCCTCGTCAAGCGTGTCACGCAACTGATGATGGCGCTGATTGAGGGCGATGAGATCGAGCAGATCGCCATGTTCACCAGTGGCAGCGTCGGTCCATTTGCCGGCTGGTCCCTTTTCCATATCGACCAGCCGGACATAGAGGCTGCGGCCCGGCGCGTTATGGGCATCGCCCACCAGCCAGTAACGTCCTTCGCGCGTACCTTTGGAGAGGTAGTGACGGCACACCGCCTCGGCACTCTGGCCAAGACGGTGCGCAATCTGGGTTGCATGTCCTTGCATGGTCATCCCTCAAACGTAATGGGACCGAATACCGATGAGCAAATCGGCGGTATCAGGCGGCGCTGGCGTGCGCGCTGCGGTCAGACACGCTGCTGATCGGAAAGCGTTCGAGCAGAGTGCCAAGGATCACTGGCCCATCACTGCCGGTCGGCACGAACAAACGCAGCTTCCATGATACAATTTCGGAGATCAGCCCCATCGCCTTCAACCGCTCGACGCCAAGGTCGTTGAACCCGGTCAGCTCGATCCGGTGAACACCCATCGCACGTACGCGGGCCAGCGATTGCCCTTCGGCGAGATGCAGCACGGCGCTTCCTGCCATCAACATCTGCCATGCCTGATCAGGGGTGAGGTTGATCACACCAGCATCGAGCGTCGCGGCGACCCAGGCGGGCGACACCTTGCGACCCACGACACGTTCGCCCGTATCGGTCTGGAGCCGATAAACGCGCGACGACTGATTGGGGAGCCGCTTCCAGATCGGGAGCAACAGCCCAGCGACAATGTGCATGGTGCTGGTCTCGAACTCGGGCACGCCCTCGATTTCGGCGTTCCACGCTGCGGCAAACGAAGCTTCGTCCGCGACTTCCCAATGGGTCTGGGCCATAGCCTCAAGGCCAATATTGTGCTTCTCCATCGGACGAAGCAGGCGCACCCGTTTTTCGATGCTGCCATCATCGAGCATCAAACTGCGGCCCGGCGTCTGGACAGCGGCGCGGCCTGACTTGCTGTTGACCAGCAGCACAGAGTCACGGTCACCGGCTTGCCGCAGGGCATCGGCGATCTGCACCGGCTGATTGCGATCCTTGCGATCGATGGTCAGCAGGCGGGTCTCGGCACCGGTGCCAGGATGGGTGTAGATCGTCCGACGGTCGGTGACGATGAAGCTTTCCGCACTGAGCGTTTCCAGCCCCACTTCATAAGTGCCGCCGGCAACCGCCCCTTCAATCCGGGCCCTGAGCAAACCCTCGAACGCCGTGAACAAGATGTCCTGCATCGCGAGGGTGAGCGCCAGCATCCGGTTGAGGAAAGTGGTGATCGGCGGCAGTTCGTCCTTCAACCCGCCGGTGCCGCGATCGGTAATCTGCAACCCGGTGGCCGCCTCGAAGGTGCTGATCGAACAGCCTTCGACCTTGCCCGCTACCAGCAGAAAATAAAGCTGGCGCAGCGCGTCCTTGGCATAATGCGATTCCAGATTGTCCTCCGGCCGGAACATGTTCTGCCCGCCCGTCTGGCGCTGCCCGCGTGTGATGGCGCCGAGCGTGTCCAACCGCCGCGCGATGGTCGAGATAAAGCGCTTCTGCGCCTTCACATTGGTGGTAACGGGCCGGAACAACGGCGGCTGCGCCTGATTGGTGCGGTTGGTGCGCCCAAAGCCCTGGATGGCGCTGTCGGCTTTCCACCCGGCTTCGAGCAGATAATGGACGCGAAGCCGCTGGTTCAGGGCGCCCAGATCGGCATGATAAGACCTGCCCGTGCCGCCTGCATCGGAAAAGATCAGGATGCGCTTCTTGTCGTCCATGAACGCCTGGGTTTCGGCAAGGCCAGACGAGGCAGGCCGGTTCTCAACGGCAAAACGGATGCCGCCACCTTCGCGCGGGCGAGTGACGATCCGACGCGAGCGGCCCGTCACCTCGGCAACAATCTCTGTGCCAAAATGATGGAGTATCTGATCTAGCGCGCCCGGCACTGCTGGCAGAGCCGCCAGACGCTCGATCATGGCCTGACGCCGATCGACCGCCTCGCGGCATTCTACCGGTTGGCCATCGCGGGAAACCGGCCGCGATGAGAGATTGCCCTCGCCGTCCGTGAAAGGTTCGTAGAGCTGCACAGGAAAGCTGTTCTCAAGGTACGAGAAAACATATTCGCGCGGCGTAATGTCGACCTGAACATCATCCCATTCGTCGGTCGGAATGTCGGCTAGTCGTCGTTCCATGAGCGCCTCGCCGGTGGAAACGATCTGAATGACGGCCGAGTGCCCTGCCGCCAGATCTTCGTTGACCTTGGCCACCAGGGTCGGCGTCTGCATCGCGGTGATTAGGTGATTGAAAAACCGCTGTTTGGCCGATTCAAAGGCCGAACGCGCCGCGGACTTGGCCTGGGCATTGAGCGTCACGGTCGTCCCAGTGATGTTGGCAGCCTCCATCGCCGCATCCAGATTGTTATGGATGGCCTGAAACGCCCCGGCATAGGCATTGTAGATGCGCGCCTGCTCGGGCGTCAGGGGATGTTCGACCATTTCATATTCGACGCCGTCGAACGAAAGT
>ERZ724517.2310-NODE-2310-length-10178-cov-10.593302_pt1 | contig 10178 bp, 9 predicted proteins | sample MGYA00376050_ERZ724517 | MGnify/ENA primary metagenome ERZ724517 (study PRJEB28724, sample SAMN07190886) | activated sludge metagenome | isolation source: activated sludge of sewage treatment plant in Hong Hong | place: USA: Christiansburg, Virginia | collected... | reverse complement strand
CAAAACCTCTGGTACCAAAAAGAATAATTCACCATTGTATCTTGTATCAATTTTTCTTAATAACTTAAGTTTAGGTAGTCAAATTTTCATTTTTGAAGAAATAATTTAAATTTTAATAAAATGTTAGATGTTAGAAGGTAGATTTTAGATGGCTTTCCATCAATCAAATTGATATTTTTTCTAATAAACCTATTAAAGAAGAAATATGAATCAATTGACTAAGATCCATCTAACATCTAACATCAACCATCTACCTTTGTTTCTTAACTGCCGAAATTTGAGTTAATAATAATAAAAGCAGTATAACCTCGTTTTATTCATAATAATCAAAATGTATTTATGGATAAAGTGACTTTAAAGATCACAAGGACAAAACAATTTGGCTTTGTATTTTTTATTATTCTTGCCACAGCTAATCTCTCAGTTAACTTAATTGATGGAAAGTTTAGGATGATAGATGTGATTTTTGTGGTTATTACTATTCTTCCTTATGCATTAAATAAGAATTGGATCACTTTAAGTTTTGGCGTAATCAATGCTTTTATTTCCACATTTTTTTCATAGCCATCTTTACATCCAATCCACATGCGGTATTTGAAAATAATGTGTATCCTTTATTAACATTTGTTATCGGTGCTATATTTGGCATCATTTCTTTAATAGCGTCTGGTTTTCTTATCTATGTGAGCTTATATGATCAGGATCAGATGGAATGCATCAAAGTACGAAGTGCTATTATTGGTTAATTTGGCGTGGCAAAATAATGTGTGTATAATAAATTGCAAAAAGCCGAAAAGGAAAAGTCTTAGCGAATAAAGATTCCTCGCTTCGCTCGGAATGACGTTAATTCGATGGGATGGAGGTATAAAATTGGGTGGCTGCGCCACACAATTTTATACCCCCTCAGAACAAAGATTCTGTCATTCCGACTGAAGGGAGGAATCTGCCAAATAAAAATCAACTACTATATTCGTATCCATCTTTTTATAAATTATTTATTATAATATATAAGTTGTTTTGCAATTAGTTATACACACAAATCATGTAATTGAAGGGCATATTAGATTAACTTCCTTATATTCACATCCTTTCACTAGTAAAACATTCAATATCATGTTGAAAAAGATCCTCTTCTTTTTTGTTGTCACCGCTTTATACACAGGGTGCAAAAACGAAAGCAATCATTCCGAAAATATGGCAATGGATGCTGCAGCTCCTGAGACATTTGTTTCATCTACGGCAGCAGTCGAAAACAATAAGGATTCCACCAGGAAATTTATACGTACCGCTGATTTAAAATTTAAAGTAAAAGATGCCATCAGATCAACTTACGACATTGAAAACATTATAGTGAAGCAAGGTGGATTCGTGACATATACGAATCTGGCGAGCACTATTAACTATACTAAATCTACACAAATAAAGGAAGATTCAATAAGCAAAAGTACCTTTTACACTGTGAATAACACCATGAAATTAAGGGTACCTAATTACAAATTAGACACTGTACTGAAGGAAATTGCCCGCAACATCGATTTTCTCGACTACCGCATTATCAAAGCGGACGATGTAGCGTTAAACCTAATGACAAATGATCTTACTCAGGAAAGAAATATAAGCAATGAAGACAGACTGAGAAAGGCCATTGACAATAAAAGTGGAAGGCTGAATGATATAACCAACGCGGAAGATAATCTGGAGAGTAAGCAGGAAAAACGGGACGCAGCACGTATTTCTAATTTAAGGTTAAAAGATCAAATTAACTTCAGTACAATAAACCTTGTCCTTTATCAAAGACAAGATGTTAAAAATGAGATAATTGGCAGCCGAAAAATTATTGAAGAATACAAACCAGGTTTTGGCTAAAAATTTCTAACTACTTTAATGGGAGGCTGGATGCTACTTGAAACACTGATCTTATTTATTGCCCAGTTTTGGGCATTATTACTATTGGCATCAGTGTTAATATTATTATATAAAAGGTTTAGGCACAGGGTTTTTAAAAAATAATTGTATGATTACATTTAATTGCTTGATTTTTCAATATTAAATACTTTTTAAATGCACTGTGTCATTAATGTAATTCATGTTTAAATTAACTTAATTATTTGAAACATATGTAAAAAAATAAAATGCATTTTTTTAGCATTTGCGCAGACAATAAAATGTCGCCGGTTTCAGCCGACGGATAGTTATTGAAATGTTAACAGATAGGAGTGACTATGCTCCTAAATATATAATAATTAAATTAAAGTTTTTCACTAAATTTTTACAATCTTCTTTATCCCTAACTCATAGATATATATAAAATAAATACCCCCTGGTTGATCACTAAGATCAATTCCTCTTTTTAAATCTTCACTGTTTCCTTCATAAATTTCTTTACCAGTTATGTCAAATATTTTGAGAAAATGATTCTTGTATATAATTTCACCTTCACCATAAATTAAACCATTGGTCGGATTGGGGTAAACTATAAAATCGCTTTTTTCTTTAGGCAAATCCACTGATAAAGGATTGTCGAGCCCGAGCGTATCGCAGGAACTTCCATCTACTGGCCCAAGATTAAAATCCGGCATATTGCCTAATCCTAAGGACCCACATGCCGGCTTCCACAAGGTCGAATACTCAAAGCCACAGTTTTGACCTTCTTCTGATGGATAATTTATAACACTCGTTCCGAAAGACCACCTTCCATCAAATGAATATATTTTATTATCAGGGGCTAGAAATCCAGGCCCAATTAAATTAAATCCACTAAAATCTTTAATTTCAGAATTAAATGCTCCTACTTTTTCAAGATTCTCAATTGTCATAGGTTTATTTATATTTCCTTGATAAATAGTGCCGGCCCTTAAGAAATAAAAATATTGACTTGTTTTGTCAAATATTATTTGCCCAAGACTGGTTGTATCTTCTGCTGGAAAAGTATATTCATATGGTTCAGTAAAAATTCCACTACACCTATCGAATTCAAATATTTGACCATAATCAATTCTTTTGCCATTCCCTGCATTTTTTGATTCTGTTCGGGTATACCATCTTCCATCAGGTGAGAAAGTCGGAGCATAGGAGGAATATAAAATATTTGAACTTACTATTTGTGAATGATGAAATTTGATACCTGATGGATCAAGTAAAAAAAAACTAAATACATTGGATCTCCTTCTCGGACATACCAACCACCAATCCCGCCCATTCGCATGCCTGCATGCAGTAATAACGCCATCGAAACAATATTTACCTTTATGTATTTTAGGAATTGTTTCAAAAATGTCGAGACTTCCATTATTTTTTTCATTAAAAATTACAGCACTAAAATCCTCAGCCATTGTTACTCCGGATATTGGATCATAATTAAAATCGTTGGCGTTAATAAGGATATACTGCTTCTCTATCCCTGGAAAGGGCAATATTACACTATTTGCATCGCCAAAGACTGACCCATATTCTTTTGACTCTTCATCATAAAAAATATTCAATATTTGTTTTTTGCCAAACCGATCCCACAATTCTGCTCCATTAAAATATGCTAGAAGTTCTCCTTCTTCATTACATATTTGAGAAACATTTCCTAATGTAAAATACTTTACTTCCTGATTGGGTACGTTAATAGTGTCAGCAACTCGCATTTCTAAAGTATCATTTCGAAAGTCAAATATGGTGCCGACTTTAATAACGGTATCATTTGGATCAAGATTAGTGCAACCTGATGCGAAGTAATCCATAATGATTCGTTGTCGATCATATTTTTGATCGATAAAATTCTGGCCAGAAGCAAGATTTAAATTATAAATTAATATAAGTGGTACAATAATTAACCTCATGGTATCAAATTAAAGGGCCGGGTGTATCACCCAGCCCAATTAAAAATTATTTTAATATTACTTGTCTTGTTGAATTTATCAGTTATCCTCTATTGTCAATAAAGTTCAAGATTAAGACTCCAGCGTAATTGCTCAAGTCACAGGTCATATTTTGTTATAAGTCTCGGTAGTATTTGCAGCATAGGATAAAAATCCTTTCCTTAATAATTAATCACATATAGAAATTATTATCCAAACCAAATGTTAAATTTTCTAAACAATGCGATAAGGTCAACGTTCATGCCAATTGGAGAAAGAATAACAGCTAATTATTAATTGTTTGATGTTTGTGATTTCTCTAATAAATTAGGGTGGACTATTTAAAAAAGCTTAATTGATATAGTCAAAATCCTTCAGGCGATTAAATTTAAAATTTCGTAGAATTTTTGAATGCGCAGCATCATTCATGTCACTAAATTTTAATTTAATTTTTAAGACAAATGGCATTATAATAACACAAATTGTACTTTCTTAATTGAATAAATAAATATTTTCAAAAAGATTTTCCTACGAAAGATTAGCTTTATACTTCAGCATATTTATACCCTCATCATTTAAAATTTAACTAGTGGTAAACCGCTATTTCTATGAAAATCAATTGAAATTTTAATTTTTCTGAAACTCAAATTTTATAAATTGGGTTTATTGTTTGTATCAAATAAAATATAAAAAATGAGTATTAAGAATTTGTATAATGAGGAAGCCAGAGAGAAAATCAAAGAAATGGCTGAATCCATTGATATGTGCATGATGTCAACAGACATCGATAAAAAGCCATTTCATTCGGTAGTAATGAGCACCAAGCAGGTGGATAGTGAAGGAAAGATCTGGTTTTTATCAGGCAAGAGCAGTGAGCATACAAAAAACATTGAAAAAGATGGACATACATATTTAATGTATTCTGATCCGGGATCATTCAAGTTTTTGAATGTTTTTGGGAAAGCACATTTGCATGATGAGCGCGCCAAAATCAAGGAATTGTATGTCAAAACTGATGATGCCTGGTTTGACGGTCCGGACGATCCAAATATTGTTGCCATACACATCGTACCTCAGGACGTCAATTATTGGGATCCGAAATCGAACAAACTTGTTTCATTGGCAAAAATGGTCGTCGGAGCTATAACAGGAGAACAACAGGAGACGATGAATGAAGGGAAGTTGGAAGTGTGATAATTAAAATTTAAGCAATTAAAAAAGCCACAGAAGTTTGTTCACTTGTGTGGCTTTATTATTTTCGAGCGTTTTTATATGAATATTCTTATTATATTTATGGATTGAAAAACGCGATCATCATGAAAAATTTACTTTTAATAATATTTATTTTATCCGTTAATTTAGGATGCAGAAAAGAGACTGATTCAGTAATTGAAGATGACGTAATTACACGATGGAATCTGATTGCCAAATACAATTTTCCCGGAGATGGAAGTGGTGACTTTATTGCTTTGAATAGCAATAAGAATATAGAGTTTCTAAAATCCGGTAAAGTGCGATCCAATGGTAATTTATGTAATTTTGATCCAGACACAGATGTCCCGACGGAAGCCACCCAATCTATTAAAAACTCTGATATTATCTTGAACCCAATCAATTGTCCGGGTATTAATCTTCATGTGCTTTTCATAGCGTCGGATACAATGGATATATATTACCCATGCATCGAAGGCTGCATTATGAGATTTAAAAAGATCAAATAGTGAACTTTAGCTTTACCATTGCCAAATAAAATTAGTAATAAATCTCCTTTATTCTTACAAGTTTGGGGAAATCAAAAATTAAATATGTTAGAAACAGAAAGACTTTTAATTAAACCCTTAAATTACGATCAACTAATTAAATATATGGCGGCCAACAATTCTTTGGAAGAAGAATTGGGATTGAGGAATAGTAGCAGAATTATCTCACCCGAATTGAAAGAAGCATTAGAAGAGACTTTCCTACCGAATGTAGCTGACAAAACTAAAAACTACCTTTATTCAACACTCTGGACCTTAATATCTAAAACAGATAATTGCATGGTAGGAGATATATGCTTCTGCGGCGAACCTGATGAGGGTGGAAACATTGAAATTGGGTATGGTACTTATGAGGAATTTCGAGGACATGGATATATGATAGAAGGAGTGGGAGGTATCATAACCTGGACAAAAGGCCAAGCCGAAATAAAAAATATTGTAGCTTCTACTGATGAAACAAATATTGCCTCATCCAGAATATTACAAAGGAATAATTTTGAGGAAAATGGCAGCAGTGATTCAAAACATCACTGGATTCTGTCATTAGGCAAATTCTAAATACCTAAGATTCTTTGAGTCTTATTAGCTAATTTTAAAAATTATTTAAGAAGATGCAATTAAAAAATTACAGAAAAGGGCCAGTTGGCGTCCTCGCTGACCTCTACCTTATGGAGATCGAAAAAATCAAATTTTTGATGGATCGTTTGCATGATGAATACTTTTTGCTCGAAATCAATCCTAATTCTGAAAGCGACTTTCAATCAGTTCGGAATATTATGACCCATGTGATCAGATCAGGGTATTCATATGCCAATCAAATTAGAAAGCGATTTGGGGAAAACTATTTTATTCCGACCATTTCGATTAATCATGTTGGAGAAGTCAACGAGTTGCTGGATCAGATGTATCGATACACTTTGGAAGCACTGGAAAACAAATGGCACCTGAATGATTATGAACTTGGCGATATTATCATTAAAACCGGATGGGGCATCTGTGACATGGAAGGTCTACTGGAACACGCTGTCATGCATATTATGAGGCATCATTTTCAGATTTTAAAATTAGAAGGCAGAAGTTAGAAGTCAGAAATTAGAAGTTAGAAGTCAGTTCACCTGTAACAATTTGCTTCCAAAATCAAAAAGATAACAGGAGAAGAAAAAAGGAACGCAGATGACGTAGATTAATTATGATTAATTATGATATAAAATACTTTATAGCACAAATCACTCTTCGAAAAGCTAAGGTTTAAATTTGATTTATTCAGCATAAATTTAAGAAGTTCTTTTGGGCATGCGCACAAAAATAAATATTGTTAGCCACTACCGTGCAGCAGCATCGCAGATAATTGCACGAATTTGCACGAATAAATTCGTGTTAGATGCAAAGCATCATTCGTGCAATTCGTGGCTAAAGAATTAAGCGTTTAGAATTTGTAGATATTTCAGAGTTCTATTTATTTTTTCAAATTACAATAATTCGATTAACAGCGAATTAAATTTAGTTATATAGAATAAATTAGAAGTTATAAATTAGAATAAAAATTCGAATGCAGCACAATGCAAGCCTTTAGGTGATTAAATGAAATTAAAGAAATTTATTTGGATAATAAATAAAGGGAACAGGCATGGTATAAAAAAGAACGTCCTCCAAAAATGGAGGACGCAACTAACACTTTATACAAATTCATCTTTAATCAAATCGGGTTGTTTCATTTATCCAAAACAAAACAAAGAAAAAATACGCGCACCAGGGTGGTGCACGTATCCTATAAAAATACTACCTCTTATCAGTTTGTTTTTTGCTACTCTTCCAGTAACAAAGGAGGATTGGTGGTCTTATAATTTAAAGTTAGTAATTCTATATCGCTAACTTGAATCAAATATACAGCCGGTACATTCGATAAAAAGAATATTGCTAAGGCTTTGAGCCTGAACTGATATATTTTTGAGGTTGAATGAAGTTTTCCTTTCTCATAATGCGTTACCTTCGCTTTTATATATTCACAAAATGAAGGAATTCCTTAAAAATATCCTATTTCTACTTTGCTTACTTTCAACAATTATAAGTTGTGACAATAGTCCTGCAGAGCTGGAACAGGTATTTTTAACAAAGGAAAAATTTGAATATTACATCAGTAAGGGAAACGAGGAATATTCAAAAAAAGCCGGTCTCCCGGCAATTGTTGCAAGTCAGCTATTTTTTGATACAGCGGCCGTGATCGCCAATGAACTTAACGATTCCATCCTTATTGCCAGAAGTATTTTCGCAAAAGGTAAGATCTATGATGCCTGGAATAAGGAACCCATAAAAACCATAGAGTATTACGAAAAAGCATCAGAAATGTATGGCAGGATCGACAGTATGAGAATGACTCAGCTTTATATCAAGCAATTACTGGCTCATTCATATGGCAAGATAAAAGACAGTTTAAATTGCATTAGAGTATTAAATGATTTATATGCCGAAATAAAGACTCATTCTGTAAAAGAAAGAATGACTATGAAGTTTATTCCAGAAATGGCACTCATCAGCACGGAAGTTGGAAACTACCCTTTAGCCGAAAAGATCCTTGATGAACTTGTGGATGAAAAAAAAGTCCGTAATGAACCAGGGACCAACAATTACAGGGATCATTATTTCCTGACTAGAAGCAGACTGGAAGTGTTCGGCAAGCAAGAGAGACCTTTCAGATACCTGGACTCATTGGAGAACACTTTTGCTAACGCACCAAATTCTTATGATAGTCTTTACTATAGTGAACAATTATTTCAGCTGTATGATGCTTTGGGAGACATTCCTAATTCATACACCTATCTCAAACAAAATGTACTCAACTATGCCTATGTCAACAATAAAGTTGAATTCGATACCATAAGTAATAGATTGGCTAATATGGAGGCCAAGACTAAAAAGCAAAAATCTATAATCCTTAAGCGACTCAATCAAATCTGGATCATTACGTTTATCGGTCTAGGGATCCTGGCAATCGGTTCTGTTTTTATGAGTATAGTATTCAGAAGGAGTAGTAATAAATATTTTAGGATCTGGAAAGAGTTGGAAATATCAAACCAAAAAACAACGCTATTATACAAAGAACTGCATCATCGTATTAAAAACAATTTACATATGATTTTCAGTCTGCTACAGATGCAGGAGCGAAAATCAGATAATCCTACAACCATTGAAAACTTAAAAGCAGCAAGATTAAGAATAGAAAGTATAGCTGTAATGCATGAAGAAATGATGCTACAGGAAGACTTTGTTGATTTCAAAAGGTTTCTGCACAGACTTGTATCGTCCATTACAGAATGTTTTTCATTTGAAAGACGCATCATTACCCACTTGAATATTGATAATACACAAGTTCCTCAAAAACAAAGTTTTTCGTTGGCGCTGATTATCAATGAATGGATCTCTAATTCTATAAAACACGCTGAAACAAATAATCTAACTTTGGAGTTGTTTATAGATATCATTGATAAAAATGATCATATATTAATTAAATATTCTGACAATGGATTCGTCGATTCAAAGGCTCAAAGAATTTATGGACTAGGCTCGCAAATTATACAGTTATTGAGTAAACAGTTAAACGCTTCCATCGAAAATAATCCTAATCAACCGTATCACTACACTATAAAAATAAATAAAACATGACACCCCTTAAACTGATCGTAGTAGAAGATGAAGTCATCATAGCTGAAAATATGAGGCAAAGTTTGAACGATCTTGGATATGAAGTGGTGAATGTGAGTAATAACTTCGAAGAAGCAAGATATGCTATAGAACATGAGGTATTCGATCTTGCAATAATGGATATTAACCTTGAAGATAATCAAGGAAGAACGGGCTTAGATCTTGCTACTGAACTTAAAAAAATCAAAGATGTGCCATTCATTTTTATTACGGCATATAGTGATCTGGACACTATAACAAATGCATCAAGACTAAGACCATCTGCTTATCTAGTGAAACCAGTTAATGACAAAACAATGTTTAGCACCATCCAGGTCGCCTTTCAAAACTACAATGAAAACGAAGCTGCAAATAAACCTGAAGATAAAGTGTCGGAAACTGATTACTTCTTCACAAAAATAGGTTCTAAAAACTATAAAGTTCTTTGGAAAGATGTGTATTTAATCAAAGCTGTAAAAAATTATGTCGAGATAAAATCTTTTGAATACACCGGCACTTTTCTGATCAGGACTTCTTTGTCAAATTGTTTAGATTCGCTCGTTCCAGCTCAAATTAAACCGAACTTTATAAGAATCAATCGTTCTGAGGCGATTCATTCAGGCATCATCAATAGTTATGATAATCAATTTATATATACCGCTTTCGGAGATATGAAGATCAGTGCTGATATTTATTCGGTATTAGTAAAAAGAACAAAATCATAAATTATGGCTACTACCCTACTCAAAGCTTCCTGGAATAATCTTTTTATGGCAAATTATGTCATAGATCCTAAGGTTTTATTGCCTTATCTGCCTTATGGGACAGAATTAGATTTATTTGAAGGGAAATGCTATGTAAGTCTTGTGGGATTTATGTTTTTGGATACTAAACT
>ERZ724517.2307-NODE-2307-length-10182-cov-8.225832_pt1 | contig 10182 bp, 10 predicted proteins | sample MGYA00376050_ERZ724517 | MGnify/ENA primary metagenome ERZ724517 (study PRJEB28724, sample SAMN07190886) | activated sludge metagenome | isolation source: activated sludge of sewage treatment plant in Hong Hong | place: USA: Christiansburg, Virginia | collected... | reverse complement strand
ACCTCGGCGGCATCGATGGCCTGCTGCACATCACCGACCTGGCCTGGCGCCGCGTCCGTCACCCGAGCGAAGTGCTCAACGTTGGTGACGAAGTTACCGCCAAGATTCTCAAGTTCGACGCCGAGAAGAACCGCGTCTCGCTGGGTATGAAGCAGCTCGGTGACGATCCGTGGGTCGGCATCGCCCGCCGTTACCCGGCCGGTACCCGCCTGTTCGGCAAGGTCACCAACCTGACCGACTACGGCTCCTTCGTCGAGATCGAGCAGGGCATCGAAGGCCTGGTGCACGTCTCCGAAATGGACTGGACCAACAAGAACGTCCATCCGTCCAAGGTCGTTTCCCTGGGTGACGAAGTCGAAGTCATGATCCTCGAGATCGACGAAGAGCGTCGCCGTATTTCGCTTGGAATGAAGCAGTGCAAGCCGAACCCGTGGGACGATTTCGGCATGAACCACAAGAAGGGCGACAAGGTCCGTGGTGCCATCAAGTCGATCACCGACTTCGGCATCTTCATCGGCCTGCCCGGCGGCATCGACGGCCTGGTTCACCTGTCCGACCTGTCGTGGAGCGCGACCGGCGAGGAAGCCATCCGCAACTTCAAGAAGGGTGACGAAGTCGAAGCGCTGGTGCTCGGCATCGACATCGAGAAGGAGCGCATCTCCCTCGGCGTCAAGCAGCTCGATGGCGACCCGTACACCAACTTCATCGCCACCCACGAGAAGAACAGCATCGTGAATTGCACCGTCAAGTCGGTCGATGCCCGCGGTGCCGTGCTTACGCTGGATGGCGAGAACGAAGGTTACCTGCGTGCTTCCGAGTTCTCGCGTGATCGTATCGAGGACCTATCGCAACACCTGAAGGTGGGCGATGTGGTCGAAGCGATGATCATCAACGTGGATCGCAAGACCCGTGGTATCAACCTGTCGATCAAGGCCAAGGACAATGCCGAACAGCATGAAGCGATGCAGAAGCTTTCTGCCGAAGCCACTTCGGCTGCTTCCGGCACGACCAACCTGGGCGCGCTGCTGAAGGCCAAGCTCAACCAGCAAGGCTGATAAGGCAAAAGCATGACCAAGTCCGAGCTCATCGCCCGGCTGGCGGAACGTTTTCCGCAGCTGGTGGCGAAAGATGCTGATTTCGCGGTCAAGATGATCCTCGATGCGATGTCCGACGCCCTGGTGCGCGGACACCGCATCGAGATCCGCGGCTTCGGCAGCTTTGCGCTCAACTACCGGCCGCCACGCACTGGCCGCAACCCAAAGTCCGGGGAAAAGGTCAGTGTGCCCTCCAAGTGGGTCCCCCACTTCAAGGCGGGCAAGGAACTGCGCGAACGGGTCGACCAGTCGATCTGACGCCGGTTTGGGCGCATTGTGGTAGATTCGGGGCAGTGGATTTCACTGCCCCTTTTTATTCTCTGATGTCATGACCGCACTGACCTGGGCCGTCCGGCTCATCATCTTCTCCTTCCTGCTGGTGTTCGCGCTGCGCAACACGCAGCTGGCGACCCTGCGCTTCATCCTCGACTACGCCTGGGAAGCGCCGCTGGTCATCGTGCTGCTGGCTTTTTTTGCTGGCGGGGCCATCCTCGGCGTGCTCTCCCTGGTCGGCGTCATATTCCGACAGCGCCGGGAAATTGCCCGCCTCAAGCGTGAAGCGGCGAAGCCCGCCTTGCCGGCGACGCCCGAGCCACCGCCTTTCGCATGACGGATTTCTTCGATTACTGGCAGTTGCTGTTGATCCCGCTGTTTTTCGGGCTCGGCTGGGCGGCTGCCCGCGTCGATATCCGGCAGGTGGTACATGAATCGAGCGCCCTGCCGCGTTCTTATTTCCAGGGCCTCAACTTCCTGCTCAACGAACAGCCGGACAAGGCCATCGACTCCTTCCTCGAGGTGGCGAAGGTCGATTCGCAGACCGTCGAACTCCACTTCGCGCTCGGCAATCTGTTCCGCCGGCGCGGCGAGACCGAGCGGGCGATCCGCATGCACCAGAACCTGATCGACCGCCCCGATCTCAATGAAGACGTCCGCCTGCATGCACTTTCCGAGCTTGGACAGGATTTCCTCAAGGCCGGTCTCCTCGACCGTGCCGAGGAAATCTTCAACAAGCTGGTAGGCACTGCCTTCGAGGGTGAGGCCAAACGCAGCCTGCTGGAAATCTACCAGGTCGAGAAAGAGTGGCAGAAAGCGATCGACCTCGCCCGCGAGCTTCCCGATGTCGCCACCCAGCAGCAGGTCGCCGAGTTTTATTGCGAACTGGCGGCCGGTGAGATCATGCGTTCGCGCCCCGACAGTGCACGTGTCTATCTCGAGTCGGCAATGCAGCAGAACCGCAAATGCGTGCGCGGCAGCCTGCTGCAGGGCGACCTGTTGCTGCAGGAAGGCAACCCGGCTGGCGCCATCGACGCCTGGCAGCGCATCGAACAACAGGACCCGGCCTATCTGGCGCTGGTCGCGCAGCGCCTGCTCGAAGCCTACCGCAAGCTGGAGCGGCGTGACGAGGGGATTGCGCTGCTGCGCGGCTACCTCGAGCATTATCCGTCGCTCGACCTGCTGGATGTGGTGTATCAGCTGGTGCTCGAAAGCGAGGGCAACCAGGCGGCCTATCGCCTGGTGCGCGATGAATTGCAGCGCACCCCGACCCTGCTCGGGCTGGAGAAACTGATGAGCGCCTTGCTGCCGCTGGTGACGCCGGAGGTAAGGACCGATGTCGAGGTCTCGAAAGGCATCATCGCGGGGTACACGCAACGCCTGTCGCGCTATCGGTGCAATAATTGCGGCTTCAAGGCGCGCCAGTTCTACTGGCGCTGCCCGGCCTGCGGCGGCTGGGAATCCTACCCGCCGCGACGCAGCGAAGAATTCGATCAAACCCTGTAGGAAGCATCCATGAAAATCACCGTCGTCGGCACCGGTTATGTCGGTCTGGTCAGTGGCACCTGCCTGGCCGAAGTGGGCAATGACGTGCTCTGCCTCGATCTCGACCCCGAGAAGATCCGCATCCTCGAGGAAGGCGGCATCCCCATCCACGAGCCGGGCCTGCTGGACATGGTCCGCCGCAACGTCGTCGCCGGCCGCCTTCGATTCACCACCGATATCGAGAAAGCCGTGCAGCACGGCACCATCCAGTTCATCGCCGTCGGCACCCCGCCCGACGAGGACGGCTCGGCCGACCTCCAGTACGTGCTCGCCGCCGCCCGCAACATCGGCCGCCTGATGACCGACTACAAGGTCATCGTCGACAAGAGCACGGTCCCGGTCGGCACCGCCGACAAGGTCAGGGCAGCTGTCGCCGACGAACTGGCGAAGCGCGCGGTCGACATCCCCTACAGCGTCGTTTCCAACCCGGAATTCCTCAAGGAGGGGGCGGCCGTCGAAGACTTTATGCGCCCCGACCGCATCGTCGTCGGCGCCGAGGACGACCAGGCCATCCACCTGATGCGTGCCCTCTACGCGCCGTTCCAGCGGAACCACGAGCGCCTGATCGTCACCGACGTCAAGAGCGCCGAACTCACCAAGTACGCCGCCAACGCCATGCTGGCGACGCGCATCAGCTTCATGAACGAACTGGCCAACCTCGCCGAAGTGCTCGGTGCCGACATCGAGATGGTCCGCCAGGGCATCGGTTCCGACCCGCGCATCGGTTACCACTTCCTCTACCCCGGCTGCGGCTACGGCGGTTCCTGCTTCCCCAAGGACGTCAAGGCCCTGATCCAGACCGCCAAGGACGACGCGGGTATCACCCTCAAAGTGCTGACCGCCGTCGAGGAAGCCAACGATGCCCAGAAGCACGTCCTGACCGGCAAGATCAAGGGCCGTTTCGACGACCTCAAGGGCAAGCACTTCGCCCTCTGGGGCCTCGCCTTCAAGCCGAACACCGACGATATGCGCGAAGCGCCGAGCCGCGAACTGATCGCCGACCTCTTCGCCGCCGGCGCCACCGTCACCGCCTACGACCCGGTCGCCATGCACGAGACGCAGCGCATCTTCGGCGACGACCCGCGGCTCACCTACGCCGAGAACCCGATGGGCGCCCTCAGGGATGCCGACGCGCTGGTCATCGTCACCGAGTGGAAGGAATTCCGCAGTCCGGATTTCGCTGAGATCAAGGCGGCGCTCAGGAATCCGGTGATCTTCGACGGCCGCAACCTCTACGATCCGAAATTCGTGCGGTCGGCTGGCATCGAATATTTCGCCATCGGACGCTGAACTAAATGCTGGACAAAGTCAGGAGCGTTCGCCTGCTGGTGGTCGGCGATGTCATGCTCGACCGCTACTGGTTCGGCGAAGTCAGCCGGATTTCGCCGGAAGCGCCGGTGCCGGTGGTCAAGGTCGAGCGCATCGAGGAACGCCCGGGCGGTGCCGCCAACGTCGCGCGCAACGCGGTGGCCTTGGGCGCCAGAACGGCGCTGCTGTCCGTGGTCGGCGACGACGAAGCGGGGCGCAGCCTGTCCCGTTTGCTGGTCGATGGTGAAATCGATGCCGTTTTGCACGTCGACCGTGAAATCGACACCACGGTCAAATTGCGTGTCATCGGCCGCCAGCAGCAGTTGCTGCGCATCGACTTCGAGACGACGCCCTCGCATGAAATCCTGCAGGCCAAGCTGTCCGAATTCGAGCGCCGCGTTGCCGCCTGCGATGCGGTAGTGCTTTCCGACTACGGCAAGGGTGGCCTGACTCACATCGCCGAGATGATCGCCCTGGCGCGCGCGGCGGGCAAGCCGGTGCTGGTCGATCCCAAGGGCGACGAGTGGGGCAAGTACGCCGGCGCGACGGTGATCACGCCGAACCGTTCGGAACTGCGTGAAGTCGTCGGCCGCTGGACATCGGAAGCGGACCTCGCTGCCCGGGTGCAGAAATTGCGGGGCGAACTGGGCCTCGACGCATTGCTGGTGACGCGCAGCGAGGAGGGCATGACCCTTTTCGCCGCCGATGAGCAACATCACCAGCCGGCACAGGCGCGGGAAGTTTTCGACGTCTCCGGCGCCGGCGATACCGTGATCGCCACGCTGGCGGTCATGGTGGCCGCGGGCGCCGGCTGGGCCGAGGCGATCCGCACCGCCAACGTCGCCGCCGGCATCGTCGTCGGCAAACTGGGGACCGCCGTCGTTACCCGCGAAGAACTCGCTGCAGCACTGTAAGGAACAACCATGTACATCGTCGTTACCGGCGCCGCCGGATTCATCGGTTCCAACCTCGTCAAGGCACTCAACGAGCGCGGCCTCACGAACATCATCGCCGTCGACAACCTGACCAAAGCAGACAAGTTCCGCAACCTGGTCGACTGCGATATCGTCGATTATCTCGACAAGCACGACTTCATCGCGCGCATCCAGGCCGGCCACTTCGATGGCGAGATCGACGCCATTTTCCATCAGGGCGCCTGTTCCGACACCATGGAAAGCGACGGCCACTACATGATGGAGAACAACTACCGCTACTCGATGATCCTTCTCGACTGGTGCCAGGACCAGGATGTGCAGTTCCTCTACGCCTCGAGTGCGGCGACCTACGGCACTACCGATACCTTCAAGGAGGAGCGCCAGTACGAGGGGCCGCTCAATGTGTACGGTTACTCCAAGTTCCTGTTCGACCAGATCGTCCGTCAGCGCCTGGCGCAAAGCCCGTCCTCGCAGATCGTCGGCTTCCGCTACTTCAACGTCTATGGGCCGCGCGAGACGCACAAGGGACGCATGGCCTCGGTTGCCTTCCACAATTACAACCAGTTCAAGGCCGACGGCAAGGTCAAGCTGTTCGAGGGTTCGCACGGCTATCCGGACGGCGGCCAGCAGCGCGACTTCGTCTTTGTCGGCGATGTCGCCAAGGTCAATCTGTTCTTCCTCGATCATCCCGGAAAGTCCGGTATCTTCAACCTGGGCTCGGGTCGCGCGCAGACCTTCAACGACGTGGCGGTTGCTGCGGTCAACGGTTGCCGCAGGGCAAAAAATGAGGTGCCGTTGGCGCTGGAAGAATTGAGGGCGCAGGGTCTGCTCGAGTACATAGCCTTCCCCGAGGCGCTGAAGGGCAAGTACCAGGCGTTCACGCAGGGTGACCTGACCCGCCTGCGCGCCGCCGGCTACGGCGCCCCGATGGCGACGGTCGAGGAGGGGGTCGCCCAGTACATCGAGTGGCTGCATAAGCATGTATAAGACCCTGCAGGATTTCGTCGGCAACACCCCGCTGGTTCGCTTGGTGCGCATCCCCGGCGCCGAAAATGAAAGGCGTGGCAACGTCATCCTCGCCAAGCTCGAAGGCAACAACCCGGCCGGCTCGGTCAAGGACAGGCCGGCGCTGTCGATGATCGTTCATGCCGAGGCGCGCGGTGACATCAGGCCCGGCGATACGCTGATCGAGGCGACTTCCGGCAATACCGGCATCGCGCTGGCGATGGCGGCGGCGATCAAGGGTTACCGGATGATCCTCGTCATGCCGGAAAACCAGAGCATCGAGCGGCGCCAGAGCATGCGCGCCTACGGCGCCGAACTGGTTCTGACGCCCAGGGACGGCGGCATGGAACTGTGCCGCGACGTCGCCGAGAAGATGCGCGATGAAGGCAAGGGCATCATCCTCGACCAGTTCGCCAATCCGGACAACCCGCTGGCCCACTTCGAAGGCACCGGCCCGGAAATCTGGCGCGACACCGACGGCCGGATCACCCATTTCGTTTCCAGCATGGGCACGACCGGCACCATCATGGGGACCTCGGCGTTCCTGAAGTCGCGGAATCCTTCGATCCGGATCGTCGGTTGCCAGCCGGAAGACGGCAGCCAGATTCCCGGCATCCGCAAGTGGCCGGAAGCCTATCTGCCGAAAATCTACGACAAGAGCAATGTCGACCGCATCGAGTACGTCTGTCAGGCCGAGGCCGAAGCGATGACGCGCCGGCTGGCGATGGAAGAGGGTATCTTCGCCGGTATTTCCTCCGGTGGCGGCGTCGCCGTCGCCCTGCGCTTGGCGCAGGCGCTGGAGAACGCCGTCATCGTCAGTATCATCTGCGACCGTGGCGACCGCTACCTCTCGACCGGCGTCTTTCCGGCATGAAGCCGGTTCTCGTTTTCGACATCGAGACCATCCCCGACGTCGCCGGCCTGCGCCGGTTGAACGACCTGCCACCCGCACTCTCCGACGACGAAGTCGCCGAACTCGCCTTCCAGCAGCGCCGGGCGAAGACAGGCAACGATTTCCTGCAACTGCACCTGCAGCGTGTCGTGACTATCTCCTGCGTGCTGCGGACTGCGGAAGGGCTGAAGGTCTGGTCCTTGTCCGAGCCGGAGCAGGGCGAGGGCGAAATCATCCAGCGCTTCTTCGACGGCATCGAGAAATTCACGCCGCAGATCGTCTCCTGGAACGGCAGCGGCTTCGACCTCCCGGTCCTGCACTACCGCGGCATGCTGCACGGCATCACTGCCCCGCGCTACTGGGATCTCGGCGACGGCGACTATGCCGACAGCCGCGACTTCAAGTGGAACAATTACATCAGCCGCTACCACATGCGCCATCTCGACCTGATGGACCTGCTGGCCCTCTACAACCCGCGCGCCAACGCGCCGCTCGACGACCTGGCCAAGCTGTTCGGCTTTCCCGGCAAGCTGGGCATGGATGGCAGCAAGGTCTGGGAAGCCTGGCAGGCCGGCAAGGCCGCCGAGATCCGCGACTACTGCGAGACCGATGTCATCAATACCTACCTCGTCTACAACCGCTTCCGCCGCCTGCGTGGGGAGCTGACCGCGGCCGAGGAAGCTGCCGAGAGCGTGTTCGTCAAGGCGCACCTGGGGCGCATCGGGGCGCCCCACTGGCAAGAGTTTCTCGCCGCCTGGGGCTGACAGTGCCGGGTGCGGCGTTATAATCACGGATTCTCAAACCACATACTGCAGAGAGATAGCGATGGCCCTCAATAACGTTCCTTCCGGCAAGTCCCTCCCCAACGATTTCAACGTCATCATTGAAATTACCGCGCACTCCGAGCCGGTCAAGTACGAGGTGGACAAGGAAAGCGGCGCGATCTTCGTCGATCGTTTCATGTCCACCTCCATGCACTATCCCTGCAACTACGGCTACATCCCGCACACCATCGCCGGTGACGGCGACCCGGTCGACGTGCTGGTCGTCAGCCCCTTCCCGCTGCCCCCCGGCGTCGTCGTCCGCTGCCGCCCGATCGGCATGCTGGCCATGACCGACGAAGCCGGTGAAGACGCCAAGTTGCTCGCCGTGCCGGTCGACAAGCTGACGCCGATGTATCGCAACGTTCAGACGCATGCCGACATGCCCAATCTGCTGCTCGACCAGATTGCCCACTTCTTCGAACACTACAAGGATCTCGAACCGGGCAAGTTCGTCAAGGTCGTCGGCTGGCGTGGTCCCGAAGAGGCCAAGAAGGAAATCGAAGCCGGCGTCCAGGCCTACAACGACGCGAAAGACAAGCCGAACTACTAAGCGCCGATGTTGCGGATCGCCGTTGCCCAGTTCAATGCCACCGTTGGTGACCTGACGGGCAACGTCGAACGCATACTCGAATGCGCAGCCGCGGCTCGGGCCCGGGGCGCCGATGTGCTGCTGACACCGGAACTGGCGCTGTGTGGCTATCCGCCGGAAGACCTGCTGCTGCGCCCGGATTTTTACCGCGCCTGCAAGCGGGCGCTGGACGACCTGGCGGCTCGCGTCGACGGCATCGCCCTGATCGTCGGCCATCCGGAAGAGCATGACGGCCACCGCTACAATGTGGCGACGGTCATTGAAAATGGCTCGATCAAGGCGGGTTACCGCAAGACACGCCTTCCCAATTACGACGTTTTCGACGAAAAACGCTATTTCGACGCTGGCAGCGAGCCCTGTGTCGTGAGCCTCGGCGGCGTCCGCTGCGGCATCAACATCTGCGCCGACATCTGGGAACCCGGTGCGGCGGAGCGCGCGGCGGGGGCCGGCGCCGAACTCTTGCTCGTCCTCAACGCCTCGCCCTGCCATCTCGAAAAGCATCACCAGCGCGTCGAGGTCATGCGCGAGCGGATCGCCGCGACCGGCATTCCGGCCATCTATGCCAACCTGGTCGGCGGCCAGGATGAACTGGTCTTCGACGGGGCTTCGTTCGCCCTCGATGCCGAAGGCGTCTGCCGGATGCGACTGCCGCAGTTCGAGGAAGCGCTGGGGGTCGTCGATTTCGACGGCGGATGCCTGCGTTCCGGCGACATGGCAGACGTATTGTCGGTCGAGGCCGAGGCTTACCGCGCACTGGTGCTGGGGGTCCGGGATTACATCGGCAAAAGCTGTTTCGCAGGCGTCATCATCGGCCTCTCGGGCGGCATCGATTCGGCGCTGACCCTGTGTGTCGCGGTCGATGCGCTGGGCGCGGACAGGGTGCGGGCGGTCATGATGCCGTCGCCTTACACCGCGCAGATGAGCCTCGACGATTCGCGGGCGATGATCGCCGCGCTCGGCGTGCGCTATGACGAGCTTCCCATCGCGCCGGCAATGCAGACCTACCAGGCGATGCTCGACCCGCTGTTCGCAGGTCTTCCCGCCGACACCGCCGAAGAAAACATACAGGCGCGCATCCGCGGCAATATCCTGATGGCGCTGTCCAACAAGACTGGCGCGCTGGTGCTGACGACCGGCAACAAGTCGGAGATGGCGGTTGGCTACTGCACCCTTTACGGCGATATGGCCGGCGGTTTCGCGGTGATCAAGGATGTCTACAAGACGCTGGTCTATCGCCTGGCGCGCTACCGCAACACGCTGTGTGCGCACGGCGTACCGGTTATCCCGGAGAACATCATCGTCCGGCCGCCGTCGGCCGAACTGAAGCCGGACCAGACCGACCAGGACTCGCTGCCGCCCTACGAGGTCCTGGACGCCATCGTTCGTGCCTACATGGAAGAGGACCGCAGCCCCCGTGAGATCATTGCCGCCGGATTGCCGGAGGAGGACGTGCGCCGGGTCGTCCGCCTGCTGCGCATCGCCGAATACAAGCGGCGCCAGTCGCCGGTTGGAATTCGCATCACGCCGCGTGGCTTTGGCAAGGATTGGCGGTATCCTATTACGAACCGCTACCGCGACGAATTTTGAAAAACCGAATCGAACAGGAACCGAACATGAAGAAAATCGAAGCCATCATCAAGCCGTTCAAACTCGACGAAGTGCGCGAAGCGCTTTCCGAAATGGGCATCACCGGCCTGACCGTCACCGAGGTCAAGGG
>ERZ724517.2306-NODE-2306-length-10184-cov-3.865930_pt1 | contig 10184 bp, 9 predicted proteins | sample MGYA00376050_ERZ724517 | MGnify/ENA primary metagenome ERZ724517 (study PRJEB28724, sample SAMN07190886) | activated sludge metagenome | isolation source: activated sludge of sewage treatment plant in Hong Hong | place: USA: Christiansburg, Virginia | collected... | reverse complement strand
GTCTATTAATAAGGAGTTTCCTCGAAAAAGCACTTTGTGCATTTCGGTCATTAATTCTTATGAAATAAATTCCTTCATTAAGCTCACTTATTGGTAGTTTTATATAGTTGAGGTTATTTGTAAATGTTTCTGTTTTGATTAATTGCCCATGAATAGTGTAAAATTCAACTGACTCAATATTTTCTCCACTTATATCTACAAAATCTTGTGCTGGATTTGGATATAAATTGAAATGATTTTCAGCATAATTTTCTGTTATACCTACAGTTGATGGATTCCAACCAATTTCTCTTAATATCCCCATTTCCCATGCTGCTGGTTTTCTTACAGTATCCCCATTTCCCCAGCAATAGCTCATAATAGTTCCACAAATTGTGGGGTGTATATGCAATAAATCTACACCTAAGGTAAAGGCTCCAGTTCCTCCTGATAATTTTATAGGATTGCCACCATTTGAAGCATTTGCATAAACAGGACCTTTAAAATAATTTGTCCTAAATTTAATACTATCGCCTAAAGTTGAGGTATTGTTGGGCGCTAATCCAACTAAATTATTTTGCGATTGTTTAATTATGTATTTATCATAAATAGATGGGAAGCCATCTTGCCCATGCCATGGAAATGATGTAGTTATAGGAGCAAGAGCAGAGGCGGGCACATTTCCAAAGGATCCTATATTTGTGGAATTTACATATCCAGAGCTATAAAAACCTAATCCATGACCTATTTCATGCATAATTGTAGAAATAAAATCACTTTGTGAGGTTGTAGGCTTGCCTGTTCCGAAATAATAGTTTGTAGCTAAATTAACATAAATATCCATATCATATTCTCCAGGATTTAACTCTAATCCTGCAAGTTGATTTGCCAAAGCAGTTGGGTAAATATGATTTGTTATTGGTGCTCCAACAAAATTTGTTCTTCCATTAGCTAAAGTTATTGCTGAAAAAGGTAAAAGAGAACTATTAACAAAAAATAAATTTACCTTAATTGGAATGTTAATTGATATGTGTTTGGTCCATCGTTGAGCGGCTGCATCTAAGGCAGTAGTTAAACCAATAGGAGCAGTTCCATTAACATTAAAGGAAAATGTACTTACAGTTTGAGAATTTAAATTAATTGTAAGTACGGTTGTGAAAATTAGGAGTAGTTTTTTTATCATGTAGTGATTTTTTTATTACCTAAAAATAATAAAAAAAAATCACTAAATGTGTAAACTATCTTTTTTTGCTAATAATACTTCTTCTGTTTCTTTATGATCTTCATCAGGAACACAGCAGTCTACTGGGCAAACAGCAGCACATTGTGGTTCATCATGAAAACCAGCGCATTCAGTACATTTATCAGTTGCGATGTAATAAACATCCATGCTGTAAGGAACTTGAGGATCGTTTGCATCAACAGATAGTCCTGTGTTTTTACCAGTAAACATACCTTTTACTTTAGTTCCATCGGCAAAACGCCATTCAGCACCACCTTCATATATTGCATTATTCGGACACTCAGGTTCACAAGCTCCACAATTAATACATTCATCTGTAATTTTAATAGCCATTTTAATTATTTTTATGCTTTATTTGAGGGCGCAAATATAAGAGTAATTTTTATGACTTTAAAACAACGAATACAAGCTTTTGTTCAATTAGGAGTTTTTTTAGACGAACATTTATCTAAAACTCCTAAACCAAAACATGAAAAGTTCCACAAAGACTTAGAGCTTTTGGTTGACATTGCCTACCAATACAACGGTTGGTTTACTCCCGAAAATGTTACTAAGGCTTTAGGAGGCATAGCTTTAATGTTAAAGGAAGATGATTTGATACAGTTTTCGGGACAAATTATTGAACCTGCCAATCCAAAAAGAGTGGCTGTAATAATGGCTGGAAACATACCCGCTGTTGGTTTTCATGATATGATGTGTGTTTTATTGAGCGGAAATAACATTTTAATTAAAGCTTCGAGCGATGACCCAGCTTTAATTACGTTTTTAGTAGGGATGTTAATTTATTTTGAACCAGATTTTGCACCATTTGTTAATTTTTCGGATGGCAAACTAACTAATTTTGATGCAGTAATAGCAACTGGAAGTAATAATACTGCTAAGCATTTTGAGTTTTATTTTGCTAAGTATCCAAACATTATAAGAAAAAATAGGACTTCTATTGCTGTAATTACTGGGAAAGAATCTGCTGAAGAGTTAAAAGAACTAGGGAAAGATGTTTTTTATTATTACGGTTTAGGTTGCAGAAATGTGTCTAAATTATTTGTACCTAAAGATTATAAGTTTGATTTATTGTTTGAAGCAATGTATGATTATAAATATGTACTTGATAATAAAAAGTACAACAATAATTATGAGTATAACAGAGCTATTTATTTGTTGGATTTAGTGCCCTTTTTAGACAATAATTTCTTAATGATTACAGAAAACACAAGTTTACACGCTCCAACTTCTGTTTTGTTTTTTGAATATTATACTAATGAGACCGCACTTGTTGAAAACATAATGCCAATAAAAGATAATTTACAATGTATAGTAAGTAAATTTGAAATTGATAGTTTAAAAACTTTAAGATTTGGTTGCACTCAAGAACCTAGTATTTTTGATTTTGCAGATGATGTAAATACTTTGGAATTTTTAAATCAAATTTAGTTTTGTATATTTATAATAGTGATTAAATTGAAGATAACATATTTTTTACTTTTTGTAATTTTTGGATTAAATAACCTAAAATCGCAAGTGGTTATATTTGACACAAACGATTCGATTTCAAATATTGTAATGCCTAATGTATTTACACCAAATTTTGATAGTATAAATGATGTATACAAGCCTTATTTGGATGAAATTAAGGAATTAAGCTTTTCGGTTTTTAATAGATATGGAAATTTGGTTTTTGAAACAAATAGAATAAATGGTTTCTGGGACGGGAGAACTACAAGTGGTGAGCCATGCAAAGATGGCGTATACTTTTGTGTTTTATCGGCAACTGGCATTGAAGGAAAAAAGTATAAAGAAAAAACCTTTGTTCAATTGTTTACTAACGGTTATTACAATAAATAGCGTTAAGCAAAAGTAATTATTTGATGTTATTTCCATTTTACTCCGCATTTATTAATTATTAAAACTAAATAATATTCTCATAGTAAATAACATATCTTTTAATTATCAAGCTTCCACTCATTTCAAAGGAATTAGTAATGTCTCTCTTACACTTGAGTCTGGTAAAATTTTAGCTATTATTGGAAAAAGTGGAAGTGGAAAAACAACTTTGTTGAAATGCATTTATGGTTTAACAGATTTACAAGGCGGAGAAATTAATATTGATAATAAGCTTGTTTTAGGTCCTGCATATAATTTAATTCCCGGCCATTCAGATATGCGCTTTGTGAGCCAAGATTTTTATGTTTTAGATAATCATACGGTTGAAGAAAACATAAAAGATAAATTGATGGGTTATACTGATGAGTATAAGCAAAAACGAGCAAATCAATTATTACGTTTACTTGATATTACAAACTTAAAAAATCTAAAGGCAATTACTTTATCTTCTGGGCAAAAACAAAGGGTTGCAATTGCACGTTCTTTGGCTGAATTTCCAAAGGTATTGCTATTAGATGAGCCTTTCAGTAATTTAGATTTGCCCTTACGTGATAAAATATTTACATACATCAGAGAGCAAATAAAAAAGGAAAAATCTTCGGTAATATTAGTAACCCATCAACCAGAAGAGGCATTAAGATATGCTGATGAAACTGCAGTGATGGAAAATGGTAAATTAACCCAACATGATGAAACATTTTCGGTTTATTATAAACCAAAAAATAAAAATATCGCTGCTTTAATGGGCAGGTATTTTGTATTAAATCAAGAAGATGTAATCTCTACTAAAGTTAATTTGTCAAAAAAGCAAACTTACATTCGCCCTAATCAATTGCAAATAGTAGATTCTAAAGCAAAAGCATTACTTCAAGTTACTGTAACCAATTTATTTTTTAATGGCTATGGTTTTGAATATTTCGCTGAAACTAAATCAGGGAACATGATTTATTTTTATGCCAAAGATAATTCCATTCAAATAAATGATAACGTATATTTAAATGTTAAGTGGTATTAATCACTTTATTTATAACATAACAAGTCAGCAATTTAAAGATATATTTGTAAACGGCTATATTGTCGATTGTACTTTTAAATTTTTAAAATGCCTAAATTAATGCCTAAAGACAAGTTTTTCGATTTGTCTGATTACGGAAGGCTTCCTGGTTCTATGTTTGCTAAGTTACTTGTAAACACATCAGTTACTCCAATTCAAATTACATTGCTTTTTGGCTTAGTAGGCTTACTTGCAGTTTTTTGTATTATAAAACATTATTTTCTACTTGCCGGAATATTAATTATTTTAAAATCAATTATTGATGCTGCTGATGGAGAGTTAGCAAGGCTAAAAAAAACACCATCTTATTCAGGAAGATATCTTGATAGTATTTTTGACATCATTTTAAATTCATTTATTTTATTAGCAATTTGCTTTATTTCTAGTTCATCAATTTTAATTTGTTTTCTTTCATTTTTAGCTATTCAACTTCAAGGTACTTTGTATAATTATTATTATGTAATTTTAAGAAACAAATCTGTGAGTGGAGATTCTACGAGCAAGGTATTTGAATATAAAACACCAGTTGCATTTGCAATTGAAAAACAAAGTACAGTAAATTTTTTGTTTAAAGTTTATATAGTATGTTACGGTGTTTTTGATGCTGTTATCCATTATTTAGATAAAAAAGCATATAGGGTTGTTACATTTCCAAATTGGTTTATGACACTTTCATCTATTTATGGATTAGGATTTCAGTTATTGATAATCGCAATAATGCTTGCTTTAAATTTACAAGATTACATAGAGCCGTTTTTTATTTTTTATAGCGTATTTATTTTTTTAATAATTTTTATTAGAAAAAGTAGTGTCAAATAAATTTAATATTTAGTGTTAAATATTAAACGCTGTCTATTTGAATATGAAAAACATAACATTTCCATCTTTTATATCATAGTTTTTTTCGTTTAACTATACTTAAAATAATGTTAGTAAACGATAAGGCTATACAATAACTGGTGTAGTTTAATCATCAATAACATATTTGTTTGTATTTCAAAAAATAGTTTTTACTACTTTGTAAAATTCTGGTGTTAACAAATAGATTTATGCTATTAACAATTAACCTATTCACTAATTTCGTTTATTAACAAGTTAACATCTGGTAATCAGTTGTTTACAATTTGATGTTCGTTAAGTGTTGAAAAGACTGTTTAAATGCTTATATTTAATATATAGAAAGTAAAAAGCATCTTTACCTTCCTTATATATTACTATGCCGAACTTAGACAATCAAAATAAAATCCGAAAAAAATTATATGCTCCTACAACTCCTCACGAAATAGGGAAGTTGCAGCCTCAAGCTGTTGAATTAGAAGAAGCCGTTTTAGGAGCAATGTTACTCGAAAAAGATGCATTAAGTACTGTTATTGATGTTATATCTCCTGAAAGTTTTTATAAAGAACAAAATGGAATTATTTTTAAAGCCATTTATAGTTTATTTAATCGTTCTGAACCAGTTGATATTTTAACCGTAACACAAGAATTAAAAAGAACAGGAGAGTTAGAATTAGTAGGAGGTTCATTTTATGTTTCATCGTTAACAAACCGAATAGCTTCTTCTGCAAATATCGAATACCATGCTCGTATTGTAGCTCAAAAATATTTACAACGTGAGTTAATTCGCATTAGCACTGAAACAATAAAATCTGCTTACGAAGACGGTACTGATGTATTTGAATTATTAGATTCTACAACTCAACATATTTTTCAAATACTAGATTCAAATGTTAGAAAACAACATGTTGGAATGACAGCTTTAATTGCAAAGGCTATTGAAGATATTGAAGCTGCTGCCCAAAAAACAGACGGCTTGCTTGGTGTACCATCTGGCTTTACTGCATTAGATAGAATTACTGGAGGTTGGCAAAAATCCGATTTATTGATTTTGGCTGCTCGTCCGGGTATGGGTAAAACAGCGTTTGTAGTTTCTATGGCTAAAAATGCGGCTGTAGAGTATAACAGACCAGTAGCTATTTTCTCATTAGAGATGTCTTCTGTGCAATTAGTTAAGCGTTTAATTTCTTCTGAAACTGAAATTACACAGGATAAAATTTTAAAAGGTAATTTAGATAATCATGAATTTGTTCAGTTAAATGAGCGTATTAAAAAATTATCTGTTGCCCCTTTGTATATTGATGATACACCAGCCTTATCCATATTTGAATTAAGAGCTAAAGCTCGCCGTTTAAAAGAACAACAAAAAATTGAAATGATTATCATTGACTACTTACAGTTAATGAGTGGAGGCCCAGATAGTAAAGGGAATCGTGAGCAAGAAATTTCTCAAATTTCTCGTGGTTTAAAATCACTAGCTAAGGAATTAGAAATACCAATTATTGCTTTATCACAGTTAAGTCGTCAGGTAGAAAACAGACCAGGAGGAAGTAAACGTCCTCAATTAAGTGATTTGCGTGAATCTGGAGCTATTGAGCAAGATGCGGATATGGTAATGTTTATTTATCGTCCAGAATACTATCAAATTGATGTGGATGAAAATGGTCAACCAACCAAAGATAGAGCGCAAATTATTATTGCTAAAAACAGACATGGTGCTATTGAAGATGTTACTTTACGATTTGTGGGTATGTATGCAAAATTTACTGATGTTGATTATCAAGAAGGAATGGGATATACACCAACAACTAGTTCTGCAATCGAGCAAAATACTGATTTCTTGGCTCAACCAAATGTTAATACACGCACAGTAGCTAGTAAAAATTGGGATATTGATGATGATAGTGTAAGCAAAGACATTATCAGAAGAAACGATATTGATGAAGTGTTTTAATTGGTTTTCATAAATGCTAAAATGGTTTATTTCACTTTTATGTATTGCTAACTCATTAGCGGCACAAGTATTTTCATTTGATTCTATTTTAAATAAAAAGCCAATTTTAAAAACTGTAAATGCAGATTATAAAAAATACAAGCTTCAAATTATATATACTCAAATTACTAGAGATAGCAATGGAAAGCCATCATTTAAAAATTATACTTATAAATTAGATTCTACAAATTATTTTTACTGCGCAAGTTTAGTAAAACTGCCTACTTCAATTTTAGCACTCGAAAAATTAAACGAATTAAAAATTGATAGAACAGCTCTGTTTTTTACAGATAGCGTAAATGCTTGTCAACATAAGGTAAGTAAAGATACTACATCAGTAAATGGTTATCCAAGTATAGAACAATATATAAAAAAAATGTTCCTTGTGAGTGATAATGTAGCATACGGGAGAGTGTATGAATTTTTGGGAGTAGATTATTTGCATAACAGATTAGCGCAATTAGGATACAAAAATATGCGAATTGTTCATCGGTTTGATGGTGGATGTAAAGGAGCGGACAACACAACTACTAATCCTGTTTCATTTTATAATTCTGATTTAAAATTAATTTATAAGCAAAAGGAACAGTACGCATCAAAAACGTATTTACATCCATTGGGAATAGTAAAGGTTGGGAAGGCATATATGAATGCTCAAAACAAGCGAATTAATGAGCCTAAAGATTTTACGAGTATGAATTATATTTCGTTGCAAAATATTCATAGCATGTTACAACGATTAGTGTTTAACGAGTTTTATCCTAGTAGCAATGCATATAAAATTACAAATGATGATCAAAAATTTATGTTGAGGTATTTAACTATGTATCCTCGCGAAAGCTCTCATCCAACTTATGAAAGAAAAGCTTACTATGACAGTTACAAAAAATATTTTATGTTTGGAGATAGTAGAAAAACAATTACTGACTCTAACATTAAAATAACAAATATTGTTGGTCAATCATATGGGTTTATGGTTGATTGTGCTTATATTCAAAATGCTAAAGCCCATGTAGAATTTATGTTGAGCGCAGTTATTTACACAAATAATAATGAAATTATTAATGATGGCAAGTATGAATACAATACCATAGCATTACCCTTTTTAGCAGAATTAGGAAGGCAAGTGTACAATTTTGAATTGACGAGAAAAAAATAATGAATAGTATAGATCGATTAAAAAAGGTAAAAGAATTATTGTTTCTTGAAAGAGAAGAAGATTTTTATCAATACAAAGAACAGTTTTTAAGAGCTAGTATTGAGCAACGTAAAAAGAATGGGGCAACATGGTTTCCAATACAAATACTTTCAGATGAGTTGGGGTATGCTGATTATGTGCATGTTGAGATTGAAAGAACAAATAATTTAGATACGCCACATCAATTTAGTGCAGGAAAAAATGTGAGTTTATTTTCAAATAAGAACCAAGATGAGGTACAAGAAATAACAGGAACTATAAAGCATTCGAGTAAAAATAAAATGAAGATGATTCTTCATACTGATGAATTGCCAGATTGGTGTTATGAAGGAAGATTAGGCGTAAACATTCAGTTTGACGATAATAGCTATACCGAAATGCAAAAAGCTTTGGATGAAGTTATTGCAGCAAAGCATAATCGAATTGCTGAATTACGCGATATTATTGAAGGAACAGAACTACCTACTTTTGAAAAAGTGGATGAGCAAATAGTAATTACTCAGTTAAACAATTCGCAAAATAAAGCTATTCGTCATATATTAAGTGCTAATGATGTAGCAGTTGTGCATGGTCCTCCAGGAACTGGAAAAACTACTACTATTGTTCATGCAATTAGATTGGTATTGCAGTCTGAAAAGCAAATATTAGTTTGTGCTCCAACTAATACAGCAGTTGATTTAATTACAGAAAAATTGATAGAACAGGGAGTTAATGTGCTGCGAGTGGGCCATCCTGCAAGAGTTTCAGAAGATTTGTTGAAAGCTACTATTGATGGGCAAATTCAAAATCACATTAATTATAAGGATATAAAAAGCCTGCGAAAAAATGCCGAAGAGTATTTTAAAATGGCTGGTAAATATAAACGGGTATTTGGAAAAGATGATGCTAAGCAACGCGCATTGTATTATACAGAAGCTAGAAATTGCATAAAAGAATCGAGGTTACTGGAGGATTATATCGTTAATTCTTTGTTTGAACAAGCTCAAGTTATTTGCTGCACACCTGTTGCATCAACAAACAAAGCTCTAGCAAATAAGCGTTTTAATACTTTATTTTTTGATGAAGCTTCTCAAGCACTAGAAGCTATTTCATGGATTCCTTTACTGAAATGTAAGCGTGTAATTTTTAGTGGAGATCATTTTCAATTACCACCTGTTGTTAAAAGTATTAAAGCTAAACAAGAAGGTTTAGATAAAACCATGCTTGATTGGTTAACAGGCATTGATAATGTATCGAGTTTATTAACTCGTCAGTATCGCATGCACCAACATATTATGCAGTTTAGTAATGCCTATTTTTATAAAAATGAATTAGAAGCAGATGCAACCGTAAAAGAAACCTTATTGTCATTAAATGAGGATATTGAGATATTAAATATTCCAATAGAGTTGATAGATACAGCAGGTTGTAGTTTTGATGAATTGCAAAACCCCGAAACGCTTAGTTTATCAAATAATGGTGAAGCTGATTTATTATTTAAACATTTAGAATTGTTGCTGCAACAGTATCAATTTGCGGGTGAAGATCAGAAATTAAGTATAGGAATAATTTCTCCTTATAAGGAACAAATTGAACTATTAAAAGATAAATTACAAGCATTTGATTATACAAATTATCCCATTAATGAATTAGCAGTTAAAACAATTGATGGTTTTCAGGGTGAAGAAAGAGATGTAATATATATATCTTTAGTTCGAAGTAATGCAAATTCTGAAATTGGATTTTTGTCTGATATAAGGCGTATGAATGTAGCGCTAACAAGGGCAAAGAAAAAGCTTGTAGTTATTATGGATACTTCAACCATTGGGAATCACCCGTTTTATAAGTCTTTTATAGAATACTGTGAGAAAAATAATTTTTATAAATCGGCGTGGGAATATAGTTACGAAGTATAATTTTTTAAATGGAAGAGAAAGCTACAAATATTGTTTCTTTTATCATAACCGACGATCAATCGCACAGCTTATATAGCGAACGTTTTAAAGCAACGTACCATTCT
>ERZ724517.2303-NODE-2303-length-10188-cov-3.716274_pt1 | contig 10188 bp, 12 predicted proteins | sample MGYA00376050_ERZ724517 | MGnify/ENA primary metagenome ERZ724517 (study PRJEB28724, sample SAMN07190886) | activated sludge metagenome | isolation source: activated sludge of sewage treatment plant in Hong Hong | place: USA: Christiansburg, Virginia | collected... | reverse complement strand
ATGTGGCTCGCTGCCCCCCGAGGGGGCCTTCGCGCCTTGGGGCGGCCCGGCGGCGCTCATCTCGCCCCCACGCTCGCCCATTGCCGCGTGGATCTGCCGGAACTGCTGCGTGCCCCAGTCCTGCGTTTCGATGTTCAGCGGCGAGCCGGTGCTGCCCAGCGTGCGCACGCGGGTCAGGTCGCCGCTGGACCGCAGGTCGATGCCGGATTTCTGGCAATTGGCGTAGTAGGCGGCGCCGGCACCGAAAAACGTCACCCCGACCTCGGCGGCAAATCGCCACAAGGTGGTCCAGTCGCTGGCAACGCGCTTGCCATCGGCGTCGTGGGTCCGGCCGGCCGGGCTGCCGTCGTAGATGCAGGCAGTGGTCCCCAGCAACAGGCTGCCGACCTGCAGGTTCCACATCACCCAGCCGGTCGAGCTGTACCAATGGAAACGTTCGCCCGCGCTGTTGGCCTCGTAGCTGCATCCAATGTCGTTGTGCAGACCGAGCAAGGCCACGCCCACCAGAACGGTGCCACCATGGCCGTGCACGATAGGTTTGGGCAAGCCGGTTGTGCCACTCGAATAGACGATCCACAGCGGATGGTCGAACGCCAGCCACAGTGGCGTGAACGCGCGCGTGGCGGCATCGTCGCGTGTAATGGCATCGGCGAAGGCTGTGTGCGCAAGCCCGGCCCCGGCCCGCGCCAGTGTCCCGCCGTGGTCGAGCATCAGCAGATGCCGCACCGTTGGCAATGCTGCACGCAACTGTGCCACCACCGCCAGCCTGTCCTGCTGGCGTCCGCCATGCATCACCGCGTCGCAACCGATCAGTACCGTGGGCGCAATCTGGCGGAAGCGGTCGAGCACCGCGTTGCTGCCCATGTCGGGCGCGCAGATGCTCCAGACCCCGCCAATGCTGACCGTGGCCAGAAAGGCGACCATCGCCTCTGGGATGTTCGGCAGGTAGGCCACCACCCGATCGCCGGGTCGCACACCCTGTTCCTGCAGGTGCAGGGCCAGCGATGCAACCTGCAGGCGCAGTTGCGGCCAGGAGATTTCGCGCGGCGCACGCTGGCCCAGGCTGCGCTCGTCATGGCTGACGATAGCCGGCAGGCCGGCAGCATGTGCAGCATCGGCATGGCGCAACACCTGCTGCGCGTAGTTGACCTGTGCACCGGGGAACCAGCGTGCGCCCGGCATCCGCCGATCGGCCAGCACCGCGTCATGGGGTGTCGGCGACTGCAATTCGTAAAAATCCCAGACGCTTTGCCAATAGGCATCGAGGTCGTGCACCGACCAGCGCCACAAGGCGTCATAACTGTCGAAGGCCAGACCGCGCTGCGACTGCAGCCATTCCTGGTAGCGCCGGATCTGCGGCACAAACGGAGGGCGTGACAAGGTGTGCATGACGCAAGATTACCGCAGGAACCCAATGTGCTCCATCCTGTGGCACGATTTGCCTGGGTACAGCTGCCGCCGGCAGCTGCCCGAATTCGCCATGCCTTGTGTGTCGGCGGTCACCACCTTTGCATTGCAGAACCCATGCCCTCGACACTGTCCACCCCTGCGCTGGAATGGATCGCCGACCTGACGGTCACCGTGGCAGCGCCGATCGAAGCGGGCATGGTGAGCGGCCTGAACAGCCGGGGCCGGCGCCGCATCATCCCGATCACCGGCGGCAATCTTTCCGGGCCGCAATTGCAGGGCCGGGTGCTGCATGCCGGCGCCGACTTCCAGATCGTCGTGTCCGATACCTGCGCCGACCTCGACGCGCGCTACATGATCGCGCTTGACGGGCCGCAACACGCCGGTGAGCACCTGTTCGTGCACAACCGGGCGCTGCGCCGCGGCAGTGCCCAGGACACAGCCCGCCTCATGCGCGGCGAGCCGGTGGATCCGCAGGCGATCTACTTTCGCTGCGTACCGACCTTCGAAGTGTCGAGCGAGTCGCTGCGCTGGATGACGGAGAACGTGTTCATCGGCACCGGCGCACGTTTTACGGATCGGGTCGAGATGCGATTTTTCCGTGTCTGTTGACACCGCGGCCGTCGCGAGAACAAGTCGGCAGCACGTATCTTCGGTGGCCTGGCACAGATCACAAAAGCGGATTTCTCGCGTCGTGCATCGCGATGGCGCCACGTCGGGACAAGCACCACAACCAGGCCGAGCGGCACGCAAGCTGCAGGCCGCTCGGGATATGCGGCTGCCTCAGTCCACCTAGATATCACCGAGGCGCTCGCCGGCGGTGTTCTTGACATCGGTTCCTTCCATGGCCGAACGGCAATGATGCCTCAGGACTTGGGAGCATGCGCCGGGGCAGGCGCCATTGTGCTTCGTGGCCCATCCTCAACCGACGACGACTGGCGCCGTTCCAGCCAGGCTGCGAGCGCGGCAGCCAATGCCATTTGCACCGTCGGCTGTGTCAGCTGACTGACCGTCCAGCGGCCCAGTGACCGCCCCATGACCCGGGACTGGGAGCCCACTACGTGCCAGCGCCAGGGACGGGCCACTGCTACGGCTGCGCCAGCGAAGGCGCCCAGGGTCACGGCGGCAACCGGATGGCGTCTGACCCATGGGGACACCTCACCGGCCACCGCATGCCCCAGCAATTCGGTGGTGGCGTGCCAGGGTTGCCGCACCCACCAGTTTCTGAGCAAGCCCGCCGCACCCGTGAAAACGGCTCGGCGCGAACCTCGTGAAGCGAGAAGCTCCCACAACGCGCGTGCGCGCCCGGCCAGGCCCCCATCCGTCGTCGCCGGTTTGCCGGCTGCGCCAAACCTGCGCGCCGGAATCAGTTCAGCGCGCAGGCGTGCGCGTGAAGCCATCAGGCGTCTGAGTGGTTCGCGTCGCTGGTCGTCCGAATCGAAATTCGATCCGGCTGCGTCGTCCGTCGGGTTCATGCTTGCCCCGCCGTATGGAGCAGTTCGATGTCAACTGCCATCTGCGACCGCACCAGCGAGAACATTGGTTCCGTCTTCGCCCGCCAGGCGGCCACTCCAAAGCACAACGCCAGCAACCAGAGGCAGCCTGGCAGGAGAACCAGAACCCACGGCGCTGGCATGGCGTCCCAGGCCAGCGCGGCGGCGAACAATCCGGCCATGGCGCTGACACCGATCGCCAGCACGGTGGCCACCGCACATGCAGCCGCGAGCACAACCCGCCTCTGCCACACAGCGCCAAACCGGCGGACTTCCGCGCTCGCCAGATCCGCATAAGCGGCGATATGTTCTGCGAACAAGCCGGGCTGCGTGACGAGCTTGGTGAAAAACGGATGGATCATGAGGCGCTGCGGCGTCGAAACCTTTCCTGTCGCGCGAACGGCATCAATGGCCGCGACGCCCGAGTAGCAGCGCCACCACTGCGCCCGCCGCGGCGGCCATCAGCACCGCCTTGACAGGCTCTTGACGAATGTATTCGACGGTGCGGTCGCCGGTCACCTGTGCTTGCTCCCGAACGGCTGACCCAGCGCGGCGCGCCTGCTCCATCCCCTTGTTGGCCAGCGCATCGGCCTTGGCGGCGGCACGCGTGAGCGCCGAGGTTCCACTCTCGCCCAGGTTGTCAAGACCTTCATTCACGGCATCTGCCGTCTGGTTCACCGCACTTTGTGTGGCTGCGACCGCCTGGTCGGCCTTGATCGCGGTGCGCTGCGCGATTTCCGACGCCAGTGCGGTCGGCGGTGGCGGGGTATCCTGATCGATTTTGTACATGGCTGACTCCTTGAGTTGAGATGAAGAAACGGTGTGATCCGCCGCTAGCGGCTGCGACCAAAGATGAACGAGGCGACCGCAAGGATCAAGAAGACGATGAACAGGATCTTGGCGATTCCGGCGGCGCCGGCAGCGATGCCGCCGAAGCCGAAGATGGCCGCGATCAGCGCAATGACGAAAAATACAACCGCGTAATGCAACATGGCTTTTCCTCTGTAGCGGGCGCCCACGGACTCGGGCCCTCGGTGGTGTTCGCAGCGACCTTCACGGCGATGAAAAGACTATAGGCCGGGCGTCATGAGGCCGCCGCAGGAGCATGACGCGATGCACGGTAGGACGAAGCCGACACCAGGTGCGGCACACGCGATGTGCGTCCCTGCACGCGGCCCCATCGCGCAAGGTCGGGCCCGGCTCGCCGCCTGCGTTCGGGTCGGTTCAGACAGTGCGGCCGGCATCGACCACCAGCGCCGCGCAATGACCGGCCTGATGCGGTAGGGCCTGCCTACTGGATCAGACCGTTGGTCAACGCGTAGTAGGTAAGGTCGCTGTTGCTGGAGAGCTTGAGCTTCTCGAGCACCCGCGTGCGGTAGGTGCTGACGGTCTTGACGCTCAGGAACATGCTCTCGGCCATGTTGCCGATCGTCTCACCCTGGGCCAGACGCAGGAATACCTGCAGTTCGCGCTCTGACAGCTGCGCGTGCGCCGGCTGGTCACTGCCACCCGTTATGTTGTCGGCCAGCAATTCGGCCACTGCCGGGCTGATGTACTTGCGCCCGCGCATGACGGTGTAGATCGCATTGACGATTTCCTGCGGATCGCATTCCTTGTTGAGATAGCCGTTCGCACCCTGGCGCAGCAGTGCGGTGGCGTAATGGGTCTCCGGAAAGCCACTGAGGATCAGGATCGGAAGATCCGGGAACCGTTCCCGGATGGACTTGAGCGCCTCGACCCCGCCCTGGTCGGGCATCGAGATATCGAGCAGCAACACGTCGATCTCTCCTGTGCGCGCCAGATCGAGCGCCTCGCGCCCATTGTTGGCTTCGCCAGTGACGCGCAGATCCACATGCTCGGCAAGGTAATGCCGCAAGCCCTGTCGCACGATGGCGTGGTCGTCAACGATGCCGATTCTGATCATCGTTTCAGTCTAGTGGCGTTGCTGTTTTTGCCCGGTCAGCGCGGGGCTGGGAATGCAATAGGAATTGTCCTACGGTGCGACTCGGCCACTGGGCCGGGACGGACGGCGTGTCGGCGTTGTCCGACGTGGGCGTGCGCCTCGCACTGATGGTGGCGGCACTTGCGATTCGTTACCTTCAATCCATGGAGGCAGGCACAGCCGCCAATCCCATCTCTGATTCACCACAAGGCAGGACATCCATGAAAATCGCTAAAGGCACTCGCAACATCAATCCCGGTCAATCTGGCGATCTGGTTCTTGACCAGACAGGTCTCGACGCCGCGCGCCAAAACCTGACCGACGGCGCAATGACGCCGGCCTATGGCCCTTGGCAGGCAGACATCGTCAACCTGCTCAATGGCGCACTGGCCACCGAACTCACTTGCGTATTGCGCTACAGACGCCATCACTTCACGGCCGATGGTGTCAAGTCGCCCAAAATCGCAGAAGAGTTCTTGGTGCACGCCAACGCCGAACTGGCCCACGCAGACCGCATTGCCGAGCGCATCGTGCAGCTTGGCGGCGAACCCCAATTCAGCCCCGAAGGCATGCTCGGACGCGGCCATGCCGACTACGATGAGCCCAAGGACCTGACCGGCATGATCCGCTCCAATCTGGTCGCTGAACGTGTTGCTGTCGAAACTTACCGGCAGATGATTGCGCTGATTGGCGACAAGGACTCGACCACCCGTCGCATGCTCGAAGACATTCTTGCCGACGAAGAAGAACATGCGGACGAACTCAAGGACTGGCTGGAGAAGTGACTGCCATGTCCGTGCTCCGAACCTACATCGTCGAAGACAACCCGATCATCTTGCGCAACCTGAGCGAGACTCTGGAGGAATTGACCGACGTCCAGGTCGTGGGCTCGGCAGCCGACGAAGGGACGGCGGTCGATTGCATGCGCAATGACACGCCGGGGTTCGACCTGATGATCATCGACATGTTTCTGGCCTCCGGTTCCGGCCTGGCGGTATTGCGCTCGGCACAGGCATTGAATGTGCAGGCCAGGCGGATCGTGCTGACCAACTACGCCACACCCGATATCCGCCGGCGCTGCACGGCGCTGGGTGCTGATCGCGTGTTCGACAAGTCAAGCCAGATCGAGGATCTGCTCGACTATTGCATCAGCATTTCCGATGGAACCGCGGCTGGTGCAGTGCAGCTCCACTGAGCACCGCAAATCTGCATTGCGCAGCAACACCCATCGTCCGGCCATGTCGTGAAACCGGATGGCATCGGCTCACACCAGCGGGCGCCGCGGCGGACGGCCATCGCCGTACAGGTCGGCCAGTCTGGCCAGCGCCTTGGGATCCATCAGATGCAGCCGGCCGTCGGCAATCCGGAACATGCCACGTCGCTGCAGTTTGCGCAGCGTCTTGTTGGTATGGGCCAGCGACAACCCCAGTGCGTCAGCCAGATGCTGCTGGGTCGGCGGGAAACCCACACCCTGCCCTGCCGCCTGTGCGCCGGTGTCCAATGCAGCGGCGCGCTTGTAAAGCAGGATCAGTGCCGTGGCCACCCGCTCCTCGGCACTGCGCCGTCCGATGGACAACAGGTTGTCGTCCACCAGCGACTCCTCGTGCGCCGTAAGCCAGGTGATGTTGAAACCCATCGTCGGCTGGTTGCGGTGCATTTCCCACAAGGCGTCACGGTCGAAAACGCACAGTCTGGCAGCTGTCAGCATCACGACGCCGTGCGCTGCCTGATCACCCATTTTCTGTTGCACACCGATGAAGTCACCCGCGAGCAGAAAGTTCAGGATTTGCCGTCGGCCGTCACTCAGCGTCTTGAACCGGTAGGCCCAGCCTTCACGCAAGGTGAACAGCCGGGTGTCCGTTTGGCCTTCGTGAATCAGCGTGTCGCCTTCTTGCAGCACGATTTCACGGCGCTTGAGAAACTGCACCAGCGCCAGTTCGTCCCTGGTGTGGGGCAGAAACAGTGGTATCGGTCGCAACGGGCAGTCGATGCAGGGCGTCGGGGCGCTCATCGGGGAGTCCTTTCAGTCTGCTGTTCGCACAGCCGGCCAATACGGACGGCCTGCCCGGAAACCGGTAGCACATCATACAAGGCAGCACTATGTGAAATCACATCTTCGCACGGCCTCACCGGCACTATGCTCACCCCCCACCCCGATGCATGCACAACTGTGCGTGTCCACCCTTGAAGACGCTCCATCGAGCGTTGCACATTCCGAGATGATGCAGCGAAAAAATGGCACGGCGGAGGAAGTCCTGGATGTTCAAACGAATCATTGAGCCGGCCGCGCGCACCCGCATCATGTTGCCGCTGGTGGTCTCCTTCGCCTTGCTGGGCGTGGTGATCACCGAGACCACTTACCGTGGTGCCAAGGCCACGCTCGAGACTGGCATCGCCTTGACCGACACCCGCATCCAGTCTGCTGCCCTGCTGCAATCGCTGAGCGACCACGAGATTGCGACGCAACTTTACCTGCTGACCAACGGGACGGCCCAAGCCGAACAGCAACAGGAAACCGGGCAGGCGGTACGCCGCATCGAGCAGCAGGCTTTTGAAATGGTGCGCATGCTCGACAGCGCAGGAACGGTGTCCATGGACAAGGTGCGTGCGCACATCGACGCGCAAATGGGGCGCTTGGACGCCTGGCGCCAACTGGCCTCGACCGGGCAGCGCGAAGAGGCGCTGCGCCAATCGGTGGGTTACGCCAGCATGCACGGCCGGGAGGAATTGCGCGACGCGTTCGAGGCGGTGCTGCAGCAGACCGCCGTCATACAACGGACAGCACGCGTGTCGCTGTATGACGCACTGGTGCGCAATCGGCTGGCGATCCATGTGCTGATGGTGCTGGCGGTGGTCGCCACCATGTTGTTCGTGCGCAGCCTGCGCGAAGCCGATCGCCACAAGGAAGAAGAAAAGACCCGGCTCGCCGCGCTCGTCGATGAGCGCACCACCAACCTGCGTGAGTTGGCCGGTCATCTGGTAACGGCGCGGGAAGACGAACGCGCCCGCCTTGCGCGCGAACTGCATGACGAAATGGGCGGCCTGTTGACGGCGACGAAACTCGAATTCGCCCGGTTGCGGCGCATCCCGCAGATGCCCGAAGGCGCTGGCGAGCGCATGGCGGCCATCGACGCGCGGCTCAACGAAGGTATCGCACTCAAGCGGCGCATCATCGAGAGCCTGCGCCCCTCGTCCCTCGACCAGCTCGGCCTGGTGCCCGCTTTGGACCTGTTGTGCCAGGACGTCGCCGCCAATCTCGGGGTTCCGGTGCACACGCGCCTGGAGCCGGTGCAGGTCGCGCCGGACGCCGAGCTGACGATTTATCGGCTGGTACAGGAGTCGCTCACCAACATCAGCAAATACGCCCAATGCCAGGAGGTGACCGTGACGCTGCGCCAAACCGACGCGGCGCGTGTCGAGGTATCGATTGTCGACAATGGCCGCGGCTTCGATGCAGCGTCCGTCAAGATCGGCCGCCATGGCCTGCTGGGCATGCGCTTTCGCATCGAGTCGCATGCCGGCACGTTGACGATTCGCAGCACACCGGGAAAGGGCACCGCCATCACCGGCATGTTGCCGGCCGCACAGGGAATCCGCGCAGCAGACACAGCCGCCATGGCCTGACGGCCTGCGTTGTCGGATTCATGCGAACACCGGTCGGTCATCCGCGACGAAACTGCGCATCTGGGCCAACATCTGCCGCTCGCTCAGGCCGGCAGCCCAGGCCGGCCGCAGCTGGAAGTGCGGCTCGTCAATGATCGTCTTCCAGCTGCCGCCCCACTCCAGTCCCAGCTCCATACCCAACGCGCCGACCGCCTTGTATTTGGGCGATTCTCCCAGGTAGCGGGCACCCTCGAACACCCCGACATCGAATGCAATGCCGAAGTTGTGATTCGAATAACCGCCGCGCGCGTTGGTGACCTTGCGACCGGCCAGCGTGCGCCCCTGCGCGTACAAGGCATTTTGCTCAGCATAACTGCGCAGGCCGCTGATGATCCTGATCTGAATGCCGTTCAGGGCCGCCTTCTGCACCAGTGCCCGCGCCATCGGCCGCACCGGCGGCTGCAAGGTGGCAATCACCTTCTCGCTGCGCGCGTCGACCTCGGAAATCGCAGCAGCCGGCGCCATTGCGTCGACCTTCGGCTTGACGATTTGTGTGTAAATCGCGCCCCAGGTTTCGGGACCTGCCCGACCATCGACCGTAATTCCCAGCTTCTTCTGCACGGCCGAAATCATCTCGTCAATCTGCATGACTCCACTCCCTTTTGATTGGCAGTTTGGCGGCGGGCGCCGTCTCCACCAGTTTCGCTCATCGGCCGTGGCAGTGCGCACACGGGACGAGCGCAGATGTTCGCGCCCAAACCGTCCCATCGTCAACCTGGACTCCGCCAGCGGCGACCGCGCCAGCCTCAGATGGTGGTTTGGCTATAGTTGCTCCCTCCCTTTCGTGTCACTCACCGGTAAACCACCATGCGCATCTGGAAACAAGAGATCTCGACCGACATCCTGGCGTCGAACCACAAAGGCACCGCGGTCGAATGGCTGGGGATGGAATTTCTGGAGGTCGGCGACGACTTCATCCGGGCCCGGGTACCGGTCGACCAGCGCACGCGCCAGCCCTATGGGTTGTTGCATGGCGGCGTATCGGTGGTGCTGGCCGAAACCCTGGGCTCCTGCGGCGCAGCCTACGCGGCACCCGAAGGCCATCGTTGCGTCGGACTGGACATCAACGCCAACCACCTCAAGGGCGCTACCAGCGGCTGGGTGAGCGGCATCACGCGGCCGGTGCATATCGGGCGCAGCACCCAGGTCTGGCAGATCGACCTGCGCGACGAAGCCGGCGCGTTGACCTGCGTCTCGCGTATCACGATGGCGGTGCTGATGCCCCGATAGCCGAGCCGGGACAAGCGCACGGGGCGCACAGCGGCCGGTAATGATTTGTAAAGAGCCGAGGCCAGGTCATCCGGCGCTGGCGCTTTTGCGTTCGAATACGGGTGACGGTCCCGCGCAGCACCGGGCCGTGCGGAGTCCATGCCAATGAAGCCTTTGCGAACCCTGCCTTCACCCCGCCGCCGGTCCCTGCTCCAGGGCCTGGCGATCGGGGCCACCTGGGCGGCCACCCGGCCACTGCAGGCGGCCAATTCGGCAGTCGCACCACTGAATCCGGCGGCCACGGCCTGGCGCGTCTTGTCACGCGTGGGTTACGGTCCGACTGCGGCAACCGCGATCGAGCTGCAAGGAATGGACACGGCGCAGCACTGGGCGCTCGCACAAGTCGATGCCGCCTTTGCCGCCGCGCAGCAAGCGCCGCAGTTGCCACCCGAGCTTTCAGGGTTCAACGCGCCG
>ERZ724517.2298-NODE-2298-length-10195-cov-3.708679_pt1 | contig 10195 bp, 6 predicted proteins | sample MGYA00376050_ERZ724517 | MGnify/ENA primary metagenome ERZ724517 (study PRJEB28724, sample SAMN07190886) | activated sludge metagenome | isolation source: activated sludge of sewage treatment plant in Hong Hong | place: USA: Christiansburg, Virginia | collected... | reverse complement strand
ACCCTCGGCACCACAAACCAATACTCTAACCAGCTGAGCTACAACCACCATTTTTTAACGAGTGCAAATATAATACTAAAGTTTGCTTTTGCAAAGAAAAATTTCAAAAAATTATTTCAAATCACTTAAACTATTGACTGCCAAATATCTTTCGACTGTAAATCCTTCGGCATAATCGGTACCAATTAATCTTCCTAAATCCTGAGCACGGTAATTCAGGCTTTCTAAGAAGTTTTTTGATGCTATCAAGGTTTCAGGTTCGTTGGAATTTGGATTGTAAAATTGGGAACCGTAAGCTAAAACAGCTTCTACCCTTTTTTCGTTAAATCCAGTAATATCCACAACAAAATCAGGTGTTAGATTTTTCCATTGCACATAATGATACACTAATTTGGGTCTCCAAGCTTCTTGTTTAATTCCTTCAATTTCCGTTTCAATTTTCATTAAACCCGACAAAAAACAAGCATCAGAAACTAATTGACTGCCTTTTCCGTGATCGATATGGCGGTCGTCGATGGCGTTACAAATCACGACTTCGGGTTGGTATTTACGTAGCTTTTTTATAATTTCCAATTGATGCGCTTCGTCATTTACAAAAAAACCATCTCGCATATCCAAGTTTTCACGAACCGAAACTCCCAATATTTTGGCAGCAGCAGCGGCTTCTTGATTTCTGATTTCGACGGAGCCACGTGTACCCAATTCGCCACGAGTCAAATCGATGATTCCTACTTTTTTGCCAAGCGAAATTTCTTTGGCAATGGTTCCGCCACAACCTAATTCTACATCGTCAGGATGCGCACCGAATGCTAATATGTCTAGTTTCATTTTCTTTTAGTTTCTGGTTGTTTTCATTACTTATTTCGATTCTATTCTCTTGTGAGACCTCAAAGGTTTAAAAAAAACCTTTGAGGTCTGACTAAACAAACAAAATTTTCTTCATCGTTGCCGATTTATTCTTGCTTTCCTCCCACTCTTTTTCGGGGATGCTGTCTTTTGTGATGCCACAACCCATGTATAAATGTGCTTGAGTAGTATCAATTTGCATACAGCGCAAATTTACATACAAATCTGTTTGGTTATCGATATTTAATTCACCTAGAAAACCCGTATAAAAAGTACGATTGTAATTCTCGTTTTCTAAAATAAATTTTTTTGACTCTTGCTTTGGTAAACCACAAACTGCAGGTGTTGGATGCAATAATTGAATCACTTGTTGCAAACTCGAACCCGAACTCAAATTCCCGGAAATATCAGTTTTAATATGCCAAATACTTCCTGCTTTGACACTATAAGGCTTTGAAATTAAAACTTGAGAAGCGACATTTTTTATTTTTTCTACAATATAATCGGTGACAAATTGTTGTTCTTCTTGTTCCTTTTTGAGCCAAATTACCTCATTGGCACCTGTATCTTTTTGTGTTCCTGCCAAAGCAATCGTTTGGAATTCCTCATTTTGAGCTTTTAACAATTGTTCAGGAGTTGCTCCTAGCCAAGTTCCAATTTTTGGATGATAAAAACAATACACAAAAGTTGTTGGATACAATTGAATCAACTTTTCGAAAGCTGAAATAATATCAAAATCGACCAAATTCAGTGATTCTTTTCTTGATAAAACTACCTTTTTAAATTCATTATTATCAATAGCTTGAATCCCTTTTTTGACCAAGTTTTCGAAATTTAATTTAGTGATTTCATCAAGTAAATTGGGTTCTTTTTCCTGAATTGCAATTTCTTTTGTTTGGAAAACTGCATTCATTATTTCGGACTCGTTTTCGGGAATAAAATAGGATTTAGTTCCATCAAAAGAGGCAAAAACAAACCCTTTTTGGGTAAAATCAGTGACAGAGAAAAGGGTATCATTTTTCTGAAAAAGACCTTTGATATTGGTGTCTTTTGGCTTTTTATAAAGTACAAAAGGAAGATTTTGTGCCAATTGATTCTTGGCTTTATCTAAAAATAGTTTCATTATTTAGTCTCTGCTTTTTCTTTTTGGTAAAATCATCGTCGTCAATTTGCAAATCGAAATTAGAGACTCTTTTTCGTCGGTAATTCGAATTTCCCAAAGATGAACACTACTTCCTTGGTGAATAATTCTTGCTGTTGCAGTTACCATTCCGTTGCGTTTTGCTTTGACATGATTGGCCGAAATTTCTATTCCTCTCACTTCGCTATGTTCACCGTTTACAAATAAAAACGAAGCTGCACTTCCTACACTTTCGGCCAAAGCCACCGAAGCTCCGCCGTGTAATAATCCCATAGGTTGGTGAACTGAAGGATTTACAGGCATTGTTGCCGTCAAAAAATCAGGACCTGCATCGGTAAATTTGATATTAAGTGTTTGCATCAAAGTATTTTCGGAAATAGAATTGCAGTAATGAAGGATTTTTTCTTTGTCGAATATCATAGATTTGGGTTTAAAAATGTAAAATTAGATAAAAGACAGTAAAAACAAATGTTAATCTAACTTCAAATTTTAATTTCCTTATTTAATTACCATTAGAATTTCCTATTTTTACAAAAAATTCAATCAAAATGCGTCAGTTTACATTTTTGTTTTTTATTGGAATCCTTATTACTATTAGCTCTTGTCGAACCGATTTTGAAACTGTTGCCAGCACAGGAGATTTAAAATTTTCGAGAGATACTATCTATTTAGATACCGTTTTTACTAACATTGGTTCAAGTACTTATACCTTAAAAGTGTATAATCATAGCAAAAATGACATTACCATTCCCACCATTCAATTAGGAAAAGGACTCAATTCAAAATACAGAATGACCGTTGATGGCACGCAAGGAAATCAAGGAAAGATATTTAATAATGTCAATCTTTTGGCCAAAGATAGTTTGTATATTTTTGTAGAAACCACCGCCAATATTGCCGATGCCAATCCAACCGATTTTTTATACACCGACCAAATTTTGTTTGATGGTGGTACTAATCTTCAAAAAGTGGAATTGGTGACACTGATTCAGGACGCCATTTTTCTTTATCCAAAAAAGTTTGGCGATGGCACTACCGAAACACTCCCAATTGGTGATGAAGAAATTTACGGTTTCTTTCTTGATGAAAATGATCCTGTAAATGGTAATGAACTGAAATTTACTAATAAAAAACCCTATGTCGTTTATGGTTATGCAGCAGTACCTTCGGGAAAAACTGTTACTTTCGATCCCGGAGCAAGAGTTCATTTTCACGCTTTTTCAGGTCTTATTTTAGCAGCAAATGCTTCATTGAATGTAAATGGAACTACTTCTACAACCGATAATTTAGAGAATGAAGTTATTTTTGAAGGCGATCGATTGGAGCCTGATTTCTCGGATGTTCCCGGACAATGGGGCGCTATTTGGCTCACTGACGGAAGTACCAATCATAAAATAAATCATCTAACCATAAAAAATTCGACCATTGGTTTATTGATTCAAAATAATAACGGGACAACGGTTGACATCAAAAACACCCAAATTTACAATTCGTCTATTTATGGAGTTCGTGCCCAAACGGCGAAAATTAATGGAGAAAATTTGGTGATTAATAGTGCTGGAAAAGCTAGTTTGTTTTGTGAATATGGTGGAGATTATAAATTTACGCACTGTACTTTCAATAACAATTGGCCAAGTTCAAGTCAAGTGGCAGTTTATGTGAATAATTATTTTAATGGAGCCACTCCTGAAGTTAAAGATTTGAAGGCTGCCACCTTTAATAATTGTATCATTTATGGTTCCTATTCAAACGAAATGATTTTAAAGAAAAAAACAGGAGCTGCCTTTGTATATCAATTTAATAATTGTTTGATTAAATTCGAAAATACTTCAAATGATTTCACAAATGACCCTGATTACCAATTCGCTACAGATCCAGTTCATTATAACAATATTCTTCTAAGTAATACTGTTGTAAAAAATGATCCAAAATTCTTCAAAGTTGCAGAAAACAAACTCAATATCGATAATACCTCTGCGGCTTTCTCCAAAGGAAATGCCACTTATCTAGTTCCGTTGGATGTAATAGGAAACACTAGAACTTTGCCTCCAGATTTGGGTGCTTATCAAAATAAAACTTTTCCTAAATGATAGTATTAAATTAACATTCAAATTGGTCAAATCCGTTTGACTTTTATCTAATTTTGCACTTCAAAAAATAAATATTTATAGTATTAAATAGCATTCAATGAACCTAAAATTACTTTTTACCGCATTATTATTTTCTCTGATTTCCTATGCACAAATTCCCGCCGGATATTATACTACGGCAACTGGAACAGGATATACACTAAAAACCAATTTATACAATATCATCAAAGGTCATACTGACAGAGGTTATGATGGTTTATATACAACCTATTTATCCTCTGACAGAGATTATTATTATGAAAATGATGGAACTGTTTTAGATATGTATTCTGAAAATCCAACAGGAATTGACCCTTACACTTATTCTACTTCTGTATCTTCAGATAAATGTGGCAGTTATTCAGTTGAAGGCGATTGTTACAACAGAGAACATATTATTCCTCAATCTGTTTTCAACGAAAATGCTCCAATGGTTTCTGATGCCCATTCCATTACGCCAACCGATGGTAAAGTAAATGGACTACGCAGTGCTTTTCCTCACGGAATCGTTGCTTCTGCTTCTAAAACTACTTTAAACGGAAGTAAACTAGGTTCAAGTGGTGTTTCTGGATATTCAGGAACTGTTTTCGAACCCATTGACGAATTCAAAGGCGATATTGCCAGAATGTATTTTTATTTTGCTACTCGGTACGAAAATACTGTCGCTGGATATTCTTATGATATGTTTAATGGTACAAGTAATCAAGTTTTTACACCTGCATTTTTAAGTATGCTATTAACTTGGCACGCTCAAGACCCTGTAAATACTAGAGAAATTGCCCGTAACAATGCCATTTATGCCCGTCAAAACAATAGAAATCCATTTATTGATCATCCTGAATATGTTCAATTAATTTGGAATCCAACTGCCGATACAGTATCGCCAACCGCTGCCACCAATTTGGCCGTTACAGGAACTACGTCGAGTACTGTTTCCTTAAGTTGGACAGCCGGTACAGATAATATTGCAGTGACAAGTTATGATATCTATATGAATGGCGTTCTGAAAACGTCGGTTTCTAGTTCAAATCTAACCGCAACAATAACAGGTCTTTCAGCTTCGACAGCTTATTCTTTTTATGTTGTTGCAAAAGATGCCGCCGTAAATTCATCTCCTGCGAGTAATACTGTAAACGGAACAACTGGCGTAGTTATTCCAGATAATGAGAATCCAACCGCACCTACAAACTTGGCCGTTACAGGAAGTTCTTCAAGTACGGTGTCTTTGAGTTGGACAGCCAGTACCGATAATGTAGGGGTAACTAGCTATGACGTTTATGTGAACTCCGTTTTCAAATCATCAGTTTCAGGAACTACTGCAATTGTAAATGGACTAACACCTGTAACTATGTATTCTTTTTATGTAGTGGCCAAAGACGCTGTTGCTAATTCTTCTCTTCAAAGCAATTCCGTAAACGGAACAACGACAGTTATTTCAACGTCTTGCGCCAGCGAAAGTTTCGAAAATATTCCCGTAAATACTGCAAATGATGCTACATATACAACCAGAACTTGGACAGGAGATTCAGGCTTGAATTGGACAGCAACTGATGCTCGTACTGATCAAACTTTAAATGCAAAAGCGATATGTGTTAGAAACGGATCCCTTTCGGCTTCAACCTCTGCTGATGGTATTGGTAATCTAACTGTTACAACAAAACTAATATTTGGAACTGTTAGTGGAACTTTCACCCTTCGTGTCAATGGAAATAGTGTAGGAACCATTCCATATGGAACAAATGGAGTATCGACAACCACAACCATTTCTGGAATCAATATTGCAGGTGATGTGGTTATAAGTATTACAGACAATAGCCTAACAACAAATCGTGTGGCTTTTGACGATCTTTCCTGGACTTGTTATTCGGGTGGTTTAGGATTGGAAACTTTAAGTCAAAAGGATTTCAAAATTTATCCAAATCCATCAAACGGTGATTTCACTATTATTTTTGATGATGCTAATGGAACTCATTCTATTGAAATATTCTCATTATTAGGACAAAAAGTTTTCGAAAAAAATAACACACAAGGCTCATCCATTTCGGTAAACAATCTTCAAAAAGGCACTTATTTGATAAAGGTCACAAAAGATTCTAAATCGACAACCAAGAAGATTATCATCAATTAAATCTAAAGCGGCAAATTTGCCGCTTTTTTTTTAAGTCTTAATTACCTAAATTTGCACCGCAATACAACAAACTACACAACAATGATCCATTTCTTTGAAAACCAAAGCAAGACTATTTTTGCAGTTCAAACACAAAGCGAAATTTCGACCGAAGACATTTCAAAACTCAACTGGCTTTTTGCCGACGCTACTAAAATTGAAGAATCCGTACTGACGGATTTTTTTGTTGGCCCTCGCGCTACAATGATTACGCCTTGGAGTACTAATGCCGTGGAGATTACCCAAAATATGGGGATTTCTGGAATCATTCGAATAGAAGAATTCCACAAAGCTACCGACGAGACTTTTGATTTCGATCCAATGCTTTCACAAAAATACACCGAGTTGAATCAAGATATTTTCACGATTCACATTCAACCAGAAGCGATTTTAAATATTAATGATATTGCTGCCTACAACAAATCCGAAGGTTTGTCATTAAGCGCCGAAGAAGTAGAATACCTAGATAATTTAGCAACCAAGTTAGGAAGAAAATTAACTGATTCCGAGATTTTTGCTTTCTCTCAAGCCAATTCAGAACACTGTCGCCACAAAATTTTCAATGGAACTTTTGTCATTGATGGTGTGGAAAAAGAAACGTCTCTTTTTAAATTAATCAAAAAAACATCACAGGAAAATCCTAACGATATTGTTTCTGCTTACAAAGACAACGTTGCTTTTGTAAAAGGCCCAAGAGTACAGCAATTTGCTCCAAAAACTGCCGACAAAGCCGATTTTTATGAAATAAAAGAATTTGATTCGGTTATATCCTTGAAAGCAGAAACGCACAATTTCCCAACTACTGTAGAGCCTTTCAACGGAGCTGCCACAGGTTCTGGTGGAGAAATTAGAGATAGATTAGCGGGTGGACAAGGTTCGTTGCCAATGGCAGGAACAGCTGTTTATATGACTTCTTATTCAAGACTTGAAGAAAATCGTCCTTGGGAAGATGCTGTAGCCGAAAGAAAATGGTTGTATCAAACCCCAATCGACATCTTGATCAAAGCTTCGAATGGTGCTTCCGATTTTGGAAATAAATTTGGACAACCTTTGATTACAGGTTCGGTTTTGACTTTCGAACACGAACACTTCGACGCTTCGACAGGCTCAGCGCAGGCTCGCAAGTTGGGTTACGATAAAGTAATTATGCAAGCGGGGGGAATTGGTTACGGAAAACTGGATCAAGCCATCAAACACAAACCACAAGAAGGCGACAAAATAGTTATTCTTGGTGGAGAAAATTATAGAATTGGAATGGGTGGAGCTGCAGTTTCCTCTGCCGATACTGGAGCGATGAGTTCCGGGATCGAGTTGAATGCCGTACAACGTTCGAACCCTGAAATGCAAAAACGGGCTGCCAATGCCATTCGTGGTTTGGTGGAAAGCAACCATAATCCAATTGTTTCCATTCACGATCACGGAGCTGGCGGACACTTGAACTGTCTTTCGGAATTGGTGGAAGAAACAGGTGGATTAATCGATTTGGATAAATTGCCTGTTGGCGACCCTACCCTTTCGGCAAAAGAAATTATCGGTAACGAATCCCAAGAAAGAATGGGATTGGTTATTGGCAAAAAAGATATTGATTTACTTCAAAAAATTGCGGATCGTGAGCGTTCGCCAATGTACCAAGTGGGTGACGTTACAGCGGATCATCGTTTTACATTCGAGTCCAAAACTACTGGCTTGAAACCAATGGATTATGCTTTGGAAGATTTCTTCGGAAGTTCACCAAAAACCGTAATGACGGACAAAACCATCAATTACAATTATCCTGCTTTAGAATATAGCGTAAAAAACATATCCACTTATTTAGAACAAGTATTGCAATTGGAAGCTGTGGCTTGTAAAGACTGGTTGACTAACAAAGTGGACCGTTGTGTAGGTGGAAAAGTAGCCAAACAACAATGTACTGGACCATTGCAATTACCATTGAACAATTGTGGTGTGGTAGCTTTAGATTATACAGGAAAAGAAGGAATTGCAACCTCCATTGGGCACTCTCCTATCGCTTCCTTGATTGACCCGGTTGCTGGAACAAGAACTGCTATAGCGGAATCATTGTCGAATATTGTTTGGGCTCCGATTAAAGACGGATTGAAAGGAATTTCCCTTTCGGCCAACTGGATGTGGGCTTGCAAAAATGAAGGCGAAGACGCTCGTTTGTACGCCGCCGTTGAAGCTTGCTCCGACTTTGCCATCGAATTGGGAATCAATATTCCAACCGGAAAAGATTCGCTTTCTATGAAACAAAAATATCCAAACGACGAAGTAATTGCGCCGGGAACGGTAATTATTTCGGCTGGAGGAAACTGTATCGATATTCGAAAAGTAGTGGAACCTGTTTTGCAAAAAGACGGAGGTTCTATTTACTATATCAATTTGTCTCAAGACGACTTCAAATTAGGTGGTTCTTCATTGGCACAAACTTTAAACAGTATTGGTAATGAAGCACCAACTATTAAAGATGCTGCTTTCTTCAAAAATGCGTTTAATACTTTACAAGAATTGATTTTGGACAATCAAATTTTGGCTGGTCACGACATCGGAAGTGGTGGTTTGATTACCACTTTATTAGAAATGTGTTTTGCTGATGTTGATTTGGGAGCCAAAATCGATTTCTCGGTTTTTGAAGAAAAAGATATCATCAAATATTTATTCTCTGAAAATATCGCTGTGGTTTTCCAAGCCAAAGAAGATGCAACTGTTGAAAACGTATTGAATACGAAAGGAGTTTCGTTCTATAAATTAGGAACAGCTACTAGCAATGGAATTTTAGACTTCGGTCCTTGTCAATTAGACATTGCCAAATACAGAGACATTTGGTTTAAAACCTCTTTCTTATTAGATCAAAAACAGGCCAAAAATGGAACGGCTCAAGCGCGTTTCGATAATTATAAAAATCAAGCGTTAAACTATACTTTTCCAACTCATTTTACAGGAAAAGCGCCAGTTATCGACGCTTCAAAACCACGACCAAAAGCAGCCATCATCCGTGAAAAAGGAAGTAATTCTGAGCGTGAAATGGCGAATGCAATGTACTTGGCTGGTTTTGATGTCAAAGACGTTCATATGACCGATTTGATTTCGGGACGTGAAAATCTGGAAGACATTCAGTTTATTGGAGCTGTTGGAGGATTCTCGAATTCAGATGTTTTGGGTTCTGCAAAAGGTTGGGCTGGAGCATTTTTATACAACGAGAAAGCCAAAACTGCATTAGACAATTTCTTCAAAAGAGAAGATACTTTATCCGTTGGAATCTGTAACGGTTGTCAGTTGTTGATGGAATTGGAAAAAATCAATCCAGAGCACGAAGTTCACGGAAAAATGTTGCATAATGACAGCCACAAACACGAAAGTATTTTTACTTCGGTGACGATTCAAGAAAACAAATCGGTGATGTTATCGACTTTAGCTGGAAGCACGCTTGGAGTTTGGGTTTCTCACGGTGAAGGAAAATTCAATTTGCCAATGGGTGAAGAAAATTACAACATCGTAGGGAAATATGGTTACGAAAGTTATCCTGCCAATCCAAATGGTTCTGACTTCAATACCGCTATGTTATGCGATACAACTGGTCGCCACTTGGTTATGATGCCGCACATTGAGCGTTCGACTTTCCAATGGAATTGGGCACATTATCCCAAAGACAGAAACGACGAAGTTACACCTTGGCACGAAGCCTTTGTAAATGCCAGATTGTGGATTGAAAAACATTAAAATACAAATATTATAAACAGAAAAAGCGTCCCAATCGAGACGCTTTTTTGTTTAAAAGTGATTTCAAATTAGAATTTGTAACCCACAGTTGCTTGATACCACATATTTTTATAACGTGGTGTTGAAGAATCTCCGTTACCTTCATTGGTTTTAATGTCCCAACCCGCTCTTAGACCAAAAACTAGATTGTCC
>ERZ724517.2297-NODE-2297-length-10196-cov-3.203432_pt1 | contig 10196 bp, 10 predicted proteins | sample MGYA00376050_ERZ724517 | MGnify/ENA primary metagenome ERZ724517 (study PRJEB28724, sample SAMN07190886) | activated sludge metagenome | isolation source: activated sludge of sewage treatment plant in Hong Hong | place: USA: Christiansburg, Virginia | collected... | reverse complement strand
GGAATAGAATTGGCTTATAAATTAGCCCAAGAAAACTTTATCAAAGGAGGAAACAACAGAGTAATTTTGGCTACTGACGGAGATTTCAACGTAGGCGTATCATCGAATACTGATATGCAAACTTTGATTGAAGAAAAAAGAAAATCTGGCATTTTCTTGACTTGCTTGGGTTACGGAATGGGGAATTACAAAGACAGCAAAATGGAAACTTTGGCAGACAAAGGAAATGGAAATTATGCCTATATCGACAACATTCAGGAAGCCAATCGTTTCTTGGGAAAAGAATTCAAAGGTTCGATGTTTGCTATCGCCAAAGACGTGAAAATCCAAATCGAATTCAATCCAAAACAAGTACAAGCCTATCGATTGATTGGTTACGAAAATAGAAAATTACGTCCCGAAGATTTTACAAATGACGCTATTGACGCAGGCGAATTGGGAAGCAATCACACCGTTACCGCTTTGTATGAAGTGATTCCAACAGGTGTAAAAAGCGAATTTCTAACTAATCAACCTGACTTAAAATACACTAAAGTTGCCGCTAACGAAAATGATTATTCGGATGAACTGGCAACCATAAAATTCCGTTACAAAAAACCTGACGGAGACAGCAGTATCGAAATGGTAAAAGTGATAGAAAACAAATCCACTCCGCTGAAAAATTCTTCGGATGATTTCAAATTCAGTGCTGCTGTCGCTTGGTTTGGACTGAAATTAAGAGATTCCAATTTGGTTCCCAATAAATCTTCGGAAGACATTAAAAGACTAGCCAAAGAAGGATTGTCCAATGACGAAGAAGGTTACAAAGCTGAATTCATTCGCTTGGTAGAAACCGTGAAATAATCTATTTGATAAAATTTATCTTTTTTTTCACATTACTTACAACCACAAGCCAAATCAAATGCCTTAACTTTGTTTTTGAACAAAAAGAAAGCAAAAATGAACGACTTAAAAAATAAAAATGCCCTGATTACGGGAGCTGGGAAAGGTATTGGAAAAGCAATCGCATTGGCTTTGGCCAAAGAAGGAGTGAATGTGATTTTATTGGCACGTACTCAAGACGAAATCGAAAATGTAGCCGCAAAAGCACGTTCCTTAAGAGTAAAAGCACTAGCAATAACTGCCGATGTAGCCGATATCAATTCAGTAAATGCTGCCGTTGAAAAAGCTTTAGCGGAATTCAAAACCATCGATATTTTGATCAACAATGCTGGAATTGCAGCTTTTGGAAAATTCTTAGAATTGGAACCAGCGGCTTGGGAACGTATTATTCAGGTAAATTTAATGGGAACGTATTATGTAACTCGTGCCGTTTTACCTAGTATGATCGAAAGACAAACTGGAGATGTCATCAATATTTCCTCAACGGCAGGGCTAAACGGAAATGCTATGACAAGTGCTTATAGCGCTTCCAAATTTGCAGTTTTAGGATTAACCGATTCGTTGATGCAGGAAGTTCGAAAACACAATATTCGTGTAACCGCACTAACACCAAGTACTGTCGCCACAGATTTGGCGATAGAACTGAAACTTACTGATGGCAATCCCGAAAAAGTGATGCAGTCCGAAGATATGGCAGAATTAATAATCGCACAATTAAAATTAAACCGACGCGTTTTTATAAAAAACAGCAGTATTTGGTCTACAAATCCATAATTTGTATTTCTCTTTTAAATGACAAAACCCCTCACAAAAAGGGGTTTTTATTATTTATAGAAATTTGTGATTCAATTTAAACCTCAATATTCAGGAATTCCATTCGAACGCTTCCGTCTTCATCAATTTTGGTCAAATTGATTTCTTGTAAAGTATTGGCTAATTCAGGATTCCAAGGTGTTTTCACTCTCACATAATTCTCAGTAAATCCGTGAATGTAACCTTCTTTATTTTCAGCTTCAAACAAAACGGTTCTGTTGGTTCCTATTTGGCTTTCATAAAAAGCACGACGTTTTTTCACAGACAATCCACGCAACATTTTACTTCGTTTTGCTCGAACATTGGCAGGAACGATGCCTTCCATTTCGGCAGCTTCGGTATTATCGCGTTCAGAATAGGTAAAAACATGTAAATACGAAATCTCCAAATCATTCAAAAAATGATACGTTTCCAGAAAATGTTCGTCGGTTTCACCCGGAAAACCAACAATTACATCAACACCGATACAAGCATCGGGCATTACTTCCCGAATTTTATTTACTCGTTCGGTATAGATTTCTCGAAGATAACGACGTTTCATCAACTTCAGGATTTCATTGCTTCCAGATTGCAACGGAATATGAAAATGCGGTACAAAAGTTCTACTTTTGGATACAAATTCAATAGTTTCGTTCTTTAATAAATTCGGTTCGATGGATGAAATTCTTAATCTTTCAATTCCTTCCACTTTATCCAATTCCTGAACTAATTCCAAGAAAGTATGTTCGTGTTTTTTGTTGCCAAATTCTCCTTTTCCGTAATCACCAATATTCACGCCAGTCAAAACAATTTCTTTAATTCCTTGTTCTGAAATTTCTTTGGCATTTTTGAGTACATTTTCCAATTCATCGCTTCTGGAAATTCCTCTCGCCAAGGGAATAGTGCAATAGGTACATTTGTAATCGCAACCGTCTTGCACTTTCAAGAAAGCTCGAGTCCTGTCCCCAATGGAATAACTGCCCACGTAAAAATCAGCTTCCTCTATTTCGCAGGAATGCACTTCTCCAAAATCGTTTTTGGACAAATCGTTGATGTAATCGGTGATTTTAAATTTTTCGGTGGCACCCAAAACCAAGTCAACTCCGTCAACATTGGCTAATTCTTCGGGTTTTAATTGAGCGTAGCAACCAATAGCGGCAACAAAAGCTTTGTCATTGAGTTTCATCGCTTTTCGCACAACTTGCTTGAATTGTTTGTCGGCATTTTCAGTTACCGAACAGGTGTTGATAACATACATATCGGCCACTTCTTCAAAATCGACGCGATCAAAACCTTCGTCCTGAAAACTTCGGGCAATGGTTGAAGTTTCCGAAAAATTCAACTTACAACCTAACGTGTAGAACGCTACTTTTTTTCTATTTTCCATAAAATCGCTCAATTAATGAAATCGTTGTCAAAAAATTGAGGTTGCAAATTTACATATAAATTGCAAGATTTAAAATTGGATTATCATTATATTTGTAAATAGGTTTTAAAATTTAAAATTATGCAATCCACTAATTTACAAAAAGATAAACTAGACTTAATTGATAAAATTCTCCATACCGAAGATCAAAGCACATTGGATTTTTTGAAAAACGTCTTAAATGACGATTCCTTGGAATATCAATTAAGCGAAGAACAAAAAAATATTATTAGAGAAAGTACCCAAAATTATTTATCTGGTAAAGACAAAGGGAAATCTTGGGAAGAAGTTAAATCCAAATTACTTTCAAAACGAAATGGGTAAATTGAGAGAAGTTCTTTCGATTCAAGCTGAAAATGAATTGGAAGACGCATTATATTTCTATGATTTAATTTCTACAAAAATTGGAGAGACCGCTTTCTAAATCAAATTAATGAATGTATCCAAGCCATTTTATTGAATCCAGAAAGTTACAAATTAGAATTTGATGTTTATCGTCAAGCAGTTGTGAAAAAATTTCCATTTGTAATTATCTACACAAAAATTGATTCCATCATTTTGATTTCTGCTATTTTCCATACTAGCAAAAATCCAAACAAAAAATTCAGATAATTAACGAACAATAAAAAACCACAACTACTCTCGCAATTGTGGTCATTTTCAAAAAATATATTTTCAAACTATTCCTTCCTCCAAATTTTAGTTTCATCAAAAACGTGTTGCAAAATAGCAGCTTCTTTTTCGTCAAATTCGATATTTCTGCGACTCATTACCAGTCGAGCGGTTTCAAAAGCTTTTCGAGTCATATAAACGGTAATACCCGCTGGTCCTCCCCAAGAAAAACTAGGCACAAAGTTGCGCGGAAATCCAGCTCCAAAAATATTGGCACTCACTCCTACCACAGTTCCTGTGTTGAACATGGTGTTGATGCCGCATTTGCTGTGGTCTCCCATCATTAACCCGCAAAATTGAAGTCCCGTTTTTTCAAAAGATTCGGTTTCATAATTCCACAGTTTTACTTCTTCATAATTGTTTTTGAGGTTAGAAGTATTAGTGTCAGCTCCAATATTACACCATTCGCCAAGCACAGAATTTCCTAAAAACCCATCGTGACCTTTATTAGAATAAGCAAATAATACTGCATTATTGACTTCGCCCCCAATTTTGGAATAAGACCCAACGGTGGTTGCTCCATATATTTTTGCCATCATCTTCACGATAGCCCCTTCACACAAAGCAAACGGACCACGAATGACGGAACCTTCCATTATTTCGGTATCTTTTCCAATGTAAATTGGCCCATTTGTAGCATTCAGCGTAACAAACTCCAACTTTGCTCCTTCTTCAATAAATATATTTTCTTTCGCAATAGTATTGACACTTTTAGGAATAGGTTGTGATTTTCGATCTTCGGTCAAAAGTTCGAAATCTTCACGAATCGCAGCTGCATTTTTGGAAAAAATATCCCAAGTGTTCTCAATTCTTATACAGTCTCCTTCGAATTCTATAATTTCATAGGTATCAAAGTCAACCGCTTCCTGATTTTCATTTGTAAAAAAAGCAATGACATCATCTCCCTTAAAAATAGCTTGGTTTGACGAAAGATTACTAACCATTTCTGCCAAAATTGTATTAGGAAGAAAGGACGCGTTTATCATTATATTCTCCTCCATTTCCACCATTGGGAATTTTTCGGATAAATATTCCTCGGTTAATGTTGTCGTAGTCGAACCCAAACGTATTTCCCATTTTTGACGAATGGTCATAATGCCAACAAGAATATCGGCAACTGGACGTGTGAATGTAAAAGGCAACAAAGCATTTCTGGCTGGTCCGTCGAAAAGTATATAATTCATAATTTTGTTTTTTTTTTAAATTTGTTTAGAGACGTTGCAATGCAACGTCTGTACTGCAACGTCCGTACATTAGAAGTCCAAAGTTACAAAGTTTTGGACGCAATAAAAATAAAAAAAGCCTCACGATTTGTGAGGCTTCCTATATTATTAAACTGATAAATATTATTTACCGTGTTTAGCGTATTTAGTTTTGAATTTATCGATACGTCCTGCAGTATCAATAAGTTTAGATTTACCTGTGTAAAAAGGGTGCGAAGTTCTAGAAATCTCCATTTTTACAACTGGATATTCAACACCGTCAACAGTGATTGTTTCTTTAGTATCTGCAGTAGATTTAGTGATAAAAACGTCTTCGTTAGACATGTCTTTAAATGCAACTAATCTGTAATTTTCTGGGTGAATTCCTTTTTTCATCTTTATTTTATTTATTTTTTTGAGCGTTTTAATTTTGAAGCTTTCTCGTCTTTCGAAAAAGGTGTAAATGCAACTACTCTTTTTGTTTAAAACCTATTATTTATTTTGAGTCTGCAAATTTACACTAATTTTTCAATAATCAAATGTTTAGTTTGATTTTTTTTATAAACGTAAAAAACGAATTTTACCCTTGAATAAATTGGGAATTGTTATATTTGTAGCTAATTAAATATGCTAGTTATGGAAAAAGATGTTTCTCCAGCAAAATCTGGAACTATATTTGGAGTTTTATTTGGAGTTATTATGATTTTAGAATTTGTGATTATGTATGTAATTGGAATGAAATCATTAGCAAATTCAAGTATTAAAACATTTGTTGATATTTCTAACTATTTAATTCTACCATTATTATTTATTTATTTAGGTTGTTCAAATTATAAAAACAAAATCAATTATGGTTATATCTCCCTTACGGAATGTCTGACAATTCGCGTTTCGATTTCAGTCATTGCAGCAATCATTTACGCTTCCTTTAATATAGTTTTCAATCTTTTGTTTCCAGAATTTATAGATGAAATAATTTCCATTTCAAAAGAAGAAATGTTAAAAAAACCTAATATTACCAATGAGCAGCTAGAAATGGGACTTGCTGTGGTAAAAAAAATGATGAGTCCCTATTTTTTATTTCCTATAACACTTGCTATGTATTCTTTCTTCGGTCTAATTTATTCACTAATAATTGGGGCGTTTATAAAAAAAGAAAAGCCATAATACTATAAAATTAAATGAATTTATCTATACTTATTCCGCTTCTTAACGAAGACGAATCGATCAAAGAATTGTACACTTGGATTATCTCGGTAATGAAGTCGAACAATTATTCGTACGAAGTAATTTTTATTGATGACGGAAGTTCTGATAATTCTTGGATCATTATCGAAGAATTAGCATCCGAAAATCCAAATGTAAAAGGCATTCGCTTCATGAAAAACTTTGGCAAATCCCAAGCCTTACACGCTGGTTTTGCCAAAGCTCAAGGTGATGTCATCATCACAATGGATGCCGATTTACAAGACAGTCCCGAAGAAATTCCAGGATTGTACGAAATGATTACATCTCAAAATTTCGACTTAGTTTCTGGTTGGAAAAAGAAAAGATACGACTCTGTTGTTGCCAAAAATCTTCCGTCAAAATTATTCAATTGGGCTGCCAGAAAAACTTCGGGAGTACAACTGAACGATTTTAATTGCGGACTGAAAGCCTACAAAAATGTTGTCGTGAAAAACGTGGAAGTTTCGGGCGAAATGCACCGTTACATTCCAGTTTTGGCAAAAAATGCCGGTTTTGGCAAGATTGGCGAAAAAGTGGTGCAACACCAAGCTAGAAAATATGGCGAAACCAAGTTCGGAATGGATCGTTTTGTCAATGGTTTTCTGGATTTAATCACGATTTGGTTTCTTTCCCGTTTCGGCAAAAGACCAATGCACTTGTTTGGTGCTTTAGGTTCGATGATGTTCTTTATAGGATTTCTGTCGGCTGGTTTTATTGGCTTTATGAAACTATACAAAATGTATCACGATTTGCCTTATGGATTGGTAACCAACAATCCTTGGTTTTATATTTCATTAACGACGATGATTTTAGGAACGCAATTGTTTTTGGCAGGATTTCTTGGTGAAATTATTTTGAGAACCAAGAATAATGAAGAACGTTATAAAGTTTCTAAGGAAATAAATTAATGGTATCACAAATTGTGACACCATCAATTTTAAGAACACAATTTGCGACCTCAAAAAAAGAATAAAAAAGACATACAAATTTTAAAAAATAAATAAAATGGAAATCAAACAAAACATTTTAGACGCAGTAAACGAATGGCTTACACCAACATTCGACAAAACAACACAAGAAGCCGTTATCGAAATGATGACTTCTTCACCAAAGGATCTAGAAGAAAGTTTTTATAAAAATCTGGAATTTGGAACTGGGGGAATGCGTGGTGTTATGGGTGTTGGAAACAATCGCATCAACAAATACACCCTTGGAAAAAGCACCCAAGGACTTTCGGATTATTTAAAAATTGCATTCCCAAACCAACCTTTGAAAGCCGTTATTGCTTTTGATTGTCGCCACAACAGTAAAACGTTGGCTAAAACCGTTGCCGATGTTTTCTCTGCTAATGGGATTCAAGTGTATTTATTTTCGGATTTGCGACCAACGCCAGAATTGTCTTTTGCATTGAAATATTTGGGTTGCCAATGCGGAATTGTTTTGACTGCATCGCACAATCCACCGGAATACAACGGTTACAAAGTATATTGGGAAGATGGTGGACAAATCGTTCCTCCGCAAGATGGCGACATCATCAACACGATTGAAAACTTAAATTACAACCAAATTAAGTTTGACGCCAACGAAAATTTAATTCAATATATAGATTCTGAAATTGACCAAGCTTTCATAAAATCGACTATCGAGAATGCAAGTTTTGGAACTTCGCAAGAGGCAAAAAACAATTTGAACATTGTTTTCACTTCTTTGCACGGGACTTCTATTACTTTGGTTCCCGATACTTTTGCGCAAGCGGGTTATCCAAATGTGAATATTGTTGAAGAACAAAGAGTTCCAAATGGTGACTTCCCAACGGTGAAATCTCCAAATCCTGAAGAGCCAGAAGCCTTGACTATGGCATTAGCATTGGCAGACAAAACAAATGCTGATATTGTTGTTGGAACTGACCCAGATTGCGATAGATTGGGTGTTGCCGTTCGAAATAACGAAGGTAAAATGATTTTATTGAATGGAAATCAAACGATGATTTTGATGACTGCATTTCTATTGAAAGAATGGAAAAAAGCTAACAAAATCAACGGAAAACAATTTGTAGGTTCGACTATTGTTTCCACTCCAATGATTATGGAATTGGCCACAGCTTATGGCGTGGAATGCAAAGTAGGTTTAACAGGTTTTAAATGGATTGCCAAAATGATCAAGGATTTTCCAGAATTGGAATTCATTGGCGGTGGCGAAGAAAGTTTTGGATTTATGGTTGGAGATGCCGTTCGCGATAAAGATGCGGTTGCTGCTACTTTATTGATTTGCGAATTGGCCGCTCAAGTAAAAGCTAACGGAAGTTCAGTTTATAAAGAATTAAAACAATTATACGTAGAACACGGTTTTTATAAAGAACATTTGATTTCGATAACCAAAAAAGGAATGGAAGGTTTAGCCCAAATCAATCAAATGATGGTTGATTTACGTGAAAACCCTGTGAAAGAAATCAATGGACAACGTGTGATTATGTTGGAAGATTACAAATCATCTGTTGCCAAAAATCTATTGACAGGCGAAGAAGAAACGATGAACATTCCAAAATCGGATGTGTTGATTTATTATACTGAAGATGGTTCGAAAATTTGTGCAAGACCAAGCGGAACCGAACCAAAAATTAAATTCTACATCAGCGTAAACACCGAATTGGACAGCGTAGAAAATTTCACGAAAGTGGAAGCTGTACTAAATGACAAAATCAAAAACATCATTGCAGCTATGCAGTTGAGCTAATGGATAAACTGGACACGAATGACGCTCCAAAACTATTAAATTCGATTGTCGGTTTAATAGACCAAACGCGTCATATTGTTGCCAAAACAGTCAATCAAGAATTAACTTTATTGTATTGGAACATTGGAAAAACCATCAATGATGATATTCTAAAAAATGACAGAGCCGATTATGGGAAGAAACTTATTCTAAATTTAAGCATTGCCCTATCTAATAGATATGGAAATGGATTTAACAAAAGGAATCTCCATAGTTTTATAAAGTTAAATACTGTTTTTCAAGATGTTACAATTGTGCACACAGTGTGTGCACAATTGAGTTGGTCGCACATTAGAACCCTAATTTATATAGAAAACCCAATAAAACGAGAGTTTTACATTCAAATGACAGTTCACGAAAGATGGAGTGTTCGAACTTTGCAAGAACGGATGGAAAGTATGCTTTTTGAAAGAACGGCTATTAGCAAAAAACCTGAGCAAACTATCGTCAATGAATTAAAAACATTAGAAACCGAAAAGAAAATAAGTCCCGATTTAGCCTTTCGGGATCCTTATTTTTTAGACTTTTTAGGTTTACACGATAGTTATTCTGAGAAAGATTTAGAAGGTTCCATTTTGGCACAGCTTCAATATTTTATAACCGAAATGGGTAGCGAATTTGCTTTTTTAGCCCGTCAGAAAAGAATAATTATTGACAACGAAGATTTTTATATTGATTTGCTTTTTTATCACCGAGGTCTAAAAAGTTTGGTTGCCATAGATTTGAAACTAGGAAAATTTAAAGCCAATTACAAAGGGCAAATGGAATTATATCTTCGTTGGTTAGAGAAAAACGAACAAAAAGAGGGCGAAAACAAACCCATTGGTTTGATTCTTTGCAGCGAAAAATCTCCGGAACAAATCAATTATTTAATGCTTGACAATGACGAGCAAATCAAGGTGGCAGAATATTTAACTTTATTGCCCGAAAAAAAACTATTGCTGGAAAAATTGGAAAAAGCCATAGCCATAGCAGAAAACATCAACAGAAAATAAATGCACAAAAACCTGATAAAACTATTACCCTATACAAAACCGTATCAATCGCATATCGTTTGGAACGTGATTTACAACATTTTATATGCCTTGTTCAGCACTATCTCGATGTTGACGTTATTGCCAATGCTCGAAGTGCTTTTTGGTAAAACCAAACTAATCGAAAAAGCTCCTGTTTATGAAGGAATAGGAAGCATTATGCGTTTTGGCAAGGAATCCTTGTATTAT
>ERZ724517.2294-NODE-2294-length-10204-cov-3.042566_pt1 | contig 10204 bp, 10 predicted proteins | sample MGYA00376050_ERZ724517 | MGnify/ENA primary metagenome ERZ724517 (study PRJEB28724, sample SAMN07190886) | activated sludge metagenome | isolation source: activated sludge of sewage treatment plant in Hong Hong | place: USA: Christiansburg, Virginia | collected... | reverse complement strand
CTGAACCGGACGCAAGAGGTTATGAAGTTTGGCGTCGTGGCCAATAATTGCCCCCTCTTCTCGCGCAGGGTCTCCCCGGCTGCGACCCCAGTACCCTTCAAGGCGAAACTGCGCCACTCAGCCTGTTCGCCTCAAGGTGCTCCTACTCCTTCCTCCCCAGCCAAAGGATCCGGCTGGAGAAACCCTGAGGGAGTAAAAACTCTGAACTTCGCCCACCGACCTTGAGTCGAATTGCATGAAGACGGCACTGCTTCTGCCTCTGACGGGATCTATTGCACTGCTGCTATCCTGCGGGCCAACGGAGGTGAAGAACAACACTGTCGCCGCCGTTGACAGTTCGCTGACCGGCGTTCGTCAGCAGGAACAAGAGCGCCTTCAGAAGCGCCAGGCGCTCGAAAAGGAGCACCTGAGGGACAGCATCGCACTGGACAAGATCCTACAGGATGCCCTCAAGGTCGCCGGGGAGCACGGGGGCTCTGACAGGTTCCGGGAGACCTTAGCAGTATGGATGCCGGACAGCTTGTATGAAACGGAAGTGGATGTTCATAGCGACTTTCATTTCTCCAAGGAGAAGCCACACGTGTTAATCAGGAGGAGCACACCGGGCGCGATCCACATTGACATCTACTCAAGGGAAAACGACCGATATCTCAAGGTGCTTTCACACGAACAATGGACCATGACCTATGTGAATGACACCATTCAGGATATCAATGGGGACGGGCTACATGACCTTGTCGTCAACGGGTATGGTGCGAGCGGCTGCTGCTTGAAAGCGTTCAGCAACGTCTATCTGCAACGACCTGACCACACGTTCTCCAGTGACTTCGAATTCATCAATCCGACCTTTTTAGTAAGAGAGAAGTTAATCCGAGGTGTCTGCTATGGACATCCTGGGGAAACGGAGCTGTACAAATACCGATGGCAAGGTGAGTCCTTGGATACCCTGGAATATGTGCACTACGAAAAGGACAAGCAAGGCACTAAGACGGGCAATGTCGTCCTTACGACCGCCCCACCCTTCGGCGAGGGGTACAGGATACTGCGCGTGCTGAACGCCGTTCCGCTAGAATACAGGAAGATCAGAGGCTACAATTGGTTCACAGGGCTCGGATACGAATAGAGCGACTGTGTTCATCTTCAACTCGAGTAGGGTCTACGCCGCGGGCCGTTTCTCCTCACGCACGGTCTCCCCTTGTGCGAAGCTTCCACCCTCCAGTGGACTGTGCACCCTTCAACTAAAACCTCACCGCAAGGCCACGATCGCGATCTTCATGTACGGGTAGTACGGCAAGGTGGCGAGCTTGGCGTCCGCATCTTGGGCATCGTTGGCCTTGAGCAACAGGTAGATCCCGGCCACATCCTGCTTGATGTAGGAGGCGAGCAGGGTGCCCTCGTCCTGCCAGGTCTTGATCATCGCCTGTTCCGCGGGAAGCAGCCGCATGCGGGTCTCATCATCCAATCCTTGAAGCAGAATATCGATCATGAAGGTTCGCATGGGCTGGAGCGGTCGCTAAGGGCGGCCGGGCGCCAAGCTAGCTGAACGCCTGGAATGGACGTCGTGTCCGCAACACCCAGGAACCTGCACGCACAAGGCTCGCGAGTCCGAACTATCCCTTGAACTGCTCCCCGATGAAGGTCACCAGGTGCGCATCGTCCATGGTGTTGGAAGTGCTCTCGGTCCACACGGTGTGCTTGTACTGCGGTGTTTCCGCCAGGTAGTGGATGAAGCGCTCCTGCACCTGGCCGGTGCCGGTCACATGCAGCTCGTCCACGTTATCCATCATGGCGGCGATCTCCTTGAAGTACTTGCGCATGCGTGCGATCTCCTGGTTGTTCGCGGCGTTCTCGTTCGAGTTCCCTTCGGCGCCCGTGTACTTCACCTTCCCCAGGATCACGAAATCCTCGCTTTCCGTTCCTTCCCTGCCTGCAACGGTGGCGTGGTGGGTGTCCATCCAAACCCCGAACTGCTTCTTGTTGTGTGTTGTCATGCGTGAAACCACTCAAACGCCAAGCCACTGACCGCGCGCGTGAACGATCATTGCCTCATCGGTCCAGGGGCGTGCCGCACAAACACTTCCGCCCGTCCCGCGCGCCCGTGCGCCCTCCATAGCGCACGCGTGAAGTTCCGACCATGCCTTCGGAGAGCGCATACGATCAGCGAGAAGGACTGAGGAGCGGAACGCTACGAGGAACGACGACCCCACCGTGTGGTCAACAACTCCCCAGCAACATGTACACGATCACGAAGACCAGGACGGTACCGAAGCAGCCGCCGCCCCACTTGTAGGCTGCACCGCCTGCAAGCAGGCCACGGAACATGTTGTTCATGGAGATCGAAGTTAGCGGGTGAATGAGGTGAACGTTGTTGTGTCCGATAGGTCGGGCAACAAGCATGCCTTGGGGTCGATCGCACCCTTTGCTCGCTCACTGGCGACCGCACCACTGCGCGACCACACACATCAGAGCGACACTGCGGAGTAGAAGGATCACCGTCTTCGGACCACCCCCTGCCCCTCCTTTGCAGGAGGGGAGTCCGAGCTTTCTTAAAGTGATACGTGGTCAAGGCGAAGACGTCCATGGTTCCCCTCCTGCCAAGGAGGGGTTAGGGGTGGTGGCACACCAGATCCTTGTCTTCGCCTCGCTGGCCCTGCTTTGCAGGAGAGCTGTCCGAGCTTTCTTAAGGTGATAAGCGGTCAAGGCGGAAACGCGTATGGCTCCCCACATGCCAAGGAAGGCTTCGGGGAGGTGGCACCCGAACACCCTCCCCGAAGCTCCTCTGCGCTCAACGCTTCACGAGACCCTGGGCAGTGCGTTCACCTTTCGCATTGACCACACTGACCACGTAGGGCCCGGCTGCGAGCTCTTCAATGGATACCACGGTCCGCGGATCCTGCAGGCGCTGCGCCTTCACCAAACGACCATCCATGGAACGCATTTCCAGCATCGCGCCTGATCCAATGACCTGCACGGTGAACCGATCTTCGGCCGGGTTGGGATAGAGCTGGAAGCCTTCCTGAGCGAACGTGGTGATGCCCACGGCCTGATCCACGGTGAAGACGGCCGGTGCGGTGATGATCGGTTCGTTGAAGTCGAAGTAGATGTTGGCGATGTTGCTGATCTGTTCGCCATCGGCGAGCAAGGGGTTCGGCGCCATGCGGAACTTCACATAGCCATGGCTGCCCGGCTCGTCGCTGTTGCTGTCCGGCAGGTAGATCGGATCCATCACGAAGTGCAGCACACCCTGCTGGATGTACCAATCCGTGTTGTGGCTGCTGCTCACGAGCTCCATGGTGTTCCAGAGCAGGTCCGCATTGAGCGTATCGGTGATGATGACGCGCTCCGCTGCGAACGTGCCGGTGTTCTGGAAGCGGATGGTGTACTCCAACTTCTCACCGGCTTGGACCTGTGCGGGTGTCATGGCCTCTGGCACCACTTTCTTGTCATTCGGGTCGTAGGAACCGACCACCGTTCCGGTCCACGTGAAGGTGTTGTCCGCTGGCGTGGTGTCCTGCGAGCTCGGTGTGGCGGTGAACGTGTGGACCAGTGGTGTCCCGAGCGCAATGCTGGTGGCGGTCGTCAACGTAACGTAGGTTCCCCACGAACCACCAACAGGGATCACGGCCGACCATGTGGCGTTGTTGCCGGCTTGCGTGTCCGGTGCGGTGCCGCTGCTCACCCAGGTCTGCACGGCATCGAAAGAGAGCGCCATGGAAGCGGTCGTGGGCTCGGTGCCGATGTTCGCGACACTGATGTACACGTTGTTGTCAAAACCCGGTCGCGCGGGCGTGGTGGTGAGATCCACGACCAGGTCATACACCCCCGGAATGGCCTGGTAGCCGATGTTGTTCAGCGAGTCGATCTGTAGGGATGTGAGGGTGATGTTGGCCGGGGCCGTGGTGCGGGTGTGGTAGAGCACATCCTGTCCATCGAGCACGAAGGAACCCGTGTTCATGGGCAGCACATAGTTGCCGGTGGCATCCGGGGCGGTGAGGTAACTTCCGGGCTGTGCTTCGATCACGACGTTGGTGAACGGAGCTTCACCCACATCCTTCACACCGTTCCCATTGGCATCGTTGAACACGGATCCTGTGATCGCCTCACCACCGAACGGGCAGGGTGAGAGCAAATTGCACACGGTGAGCGGGAAGCCGAGGTCGCTGGATGCAGCGCTGAAGTTGGTGGGCACGTTGGGCAGGCAGCTCACGTTGGTCGCACTACAGACAACGCTGACCACCGAATTCGGCAACACCGGAAGACAGGCGATCGGGTTGGTCCCGCAGAGCAAGTACTGGAGGTTGCCCGGAAGCGATGGAAGATCGGTCAGCAGGTTCTGGCCGCAGTTCAGCAGGCTGAGCGAATCGGGCAACGCCGGCAGGCTGGCCAGCTGGTTGTTGAAGCAGTAAAGCGTGGTGAGCCCATTGGGCAATGCAGGCAGCACGGAGAGTCCATTGTTCGCGGCATAGAGCGAGATCAACGAAGCGGGAAGCGCAGGCAACGCACCAATGGGGTTGTTCGGGCATTCCAGGGTCTGGAGCGCGTTCGGAAGGGCGGGCAGACCGGCGAGCTGGTTGTTGTAGCAGGTGAGCTGAAGCAAGGAATCGGGCAACGTGGGCAACGCGGTGAGCTGGTTCTGTGTGCAGCTCAGGGTGCGCATCACGTTCGGCAGCGCGGGCAATGCTGTCAGCACGTTCGCGTCGCAGCTCAATTGGATCAGACCGGCAGGCAAGCTTGGCAAAGCACCGAGGGCATTGTTGCTGCAGGTCAGGAGCGACAGGCTCGCTGGTAGCGCTGGTAGGGAAGTAAGGCCATTGTCATCACACGAGAGACGGACCAAGGAGCTCGGTAGCGCAGGCAGGCTCCCGGTCAATGCACCGTTGCTACAAAGCAGCACCTGCAGGGAGGCTGGCAACGCCGGCAGTGCAGTGAGCGGGTTCTGGCCACAGGCCAGTTGCGTAAGCGATGCAGGCAGTGCAGGTAGTGAGGTCAGCTGATTCTGATAGCACACAAGCCAGTCCAAGTTGGGAGGAAGCGCGGGAAGAGATGCAAGCTGGTTGTTCTGGCACTGAAAGGTCACCAGGCTGTTGGGCAGGTCGGTGAAGCTCACCAGGTCGTTCCCTTGGCACTGTAGTTCCATGATGGCATCGGGCAGCGAGGGCATATTGGTGAGGTAGTTGTCGTTGCAGATCAAGGTCTGCAGCCCCGTGAAGTACTGGATGCCATCCAGGTCATTGATGCCCGCGCCGGCCACGTTCATGTAGGCAAGACCCAGCACTGCAGGATCGGAGATATTGAGGACGTTCCCGCTCATGGCCGACGGAACGAGGAACGAAAGTCGGCTGGCAAAGGCCGCATCCGGAATGGCGAACTGCGCGTGGAGGAAGTTCACTGAAGCGGTCAACAGTGCCAAGGCAAGTGTGCGAGCTGTTCTCATGTCATCAAGGTTGAACACCGGGTTGACGGTGATCCTTGTCCATTAGTTGCCAGCGGCATGTCCACCACCCTCACCACCCGGCACAACGCAATGCGATCCCCTATTCAACAAGGCCGACCAACTGGAGAACACGGAACTCGAAGTCGCCACTGTGGGACAAGTGACGATATGAGTGCTCACCGCAGCACCTCCACCTCAACCCTTCTGTTCATCGCACGCCCTTCTGGTGAAGTGTTGTCCACAATGGGGCGATCACTGCCTGCTGAGGAGGTAACGATGGACTGAGGCGGAGCACCACGCTGAACGAGCAGATCGCGCAATCGATCAGCACGGGCCAAAGCCAGGCGTTGGTTGCGGGCCGGCGTTCCGGAATCGTCGGCGTGCCCGGTGATGCGGAGACGCAAGCTCGGTTCCGCGTTCAAGGTGACGGCCAAGCGGTCCAAGGCACCGGCATCCAACTCCAACGGCAGATCGCTGTCCGTGTCGAAATGCAGAACGATGCGATCAGGCCATTCGCTTGCGTTTGACGCCGTGTTCTCAGGAACGTTCAGTACGGCCGGACAGGGATCCACACAACCGGGAACGGCGGAAACGGCCGCGAGATGGACGTTGTCAACGAAGCTGTACGCGAAAGGCCCATGGCCATCGGGTCCGACTTGCACGATGGTCGTGGCACTATCAGCACCGAAGTTGCCGACCAGCAGATGGCGGGCGCACACTGTGGGAGTGAATGTTCCGCAGAGGGTCATGGCCCGATCGCTCTGTGCCATCAGTGCTCCAGGCGGTGAACGCCAGGCCCAAGGCAGTTCGATCCGCAGCCTGTCGCGCCGGGTGGTGAACGTATCGGTCACCGCCACACCGATGGCATCCACAGCGAAGGCGTAGCTCGGGTTCCGCCGCACATCGAGCGACACGCGGTAGGTGGTGCACGGGTTCAGTGGTTCCGCCAGCGGAATGCGGATGTACTCGCGGTTGTCCGGATAGCCATCGGAATAGAGGTAGAGCCCCGTTTCCCCATCGAACAGGTCAGGTGTTCCATCCGAAGCGTTGCGCCAACTATCGGGTGTAGGGTGCAGGTTCCGATCGAAGCCCGGATCGGCGATCAGCTCCGGACCGATCGCACGGGGTACTTGCACCCCACAGGCCAGGTCAGACGTAAGGGTGTTGATGTGCTGCGGCGCAGTGGTATCGGGCATCAACGAAACACCATCGAGGTAGATGTAGGCCGTGTGGCCCATCGCATTGCGCCACATGCCTCGGCCTTCATCAGTATCCAACCGCGTTGCGGCCTTGCGTTGCATGGAGGCTTTCTTACTGGCGTCCATGCGTATGCGTGTGCTGGCACCGCACGTGTGGAAGTTGCCGATCAGCACATACCGCTCTCCGCCTTTCGCATTGTGAATGCCGGTCACCGTTGTCCAGCCGGTGGTATCGTTCAACAGGCGCCTGGAAGTGTTCTGCACATCGGCCAGTTCCCTCAAGGCTGGTGAAAGCCCTTTGGCCGCATGGTCCACTTCGCTGAAGAGCGCGGCCACGCGATCCGTCACGTACCCGGAATGTTCGGCTGGGCTCACGTGGAAGGTGAGCCGATAGCGACGACCGCTTTCCAACGGTGCCTTCAACGGGAACTGGATGTACTCGCGTGCCGCACACTCGTTGTGCATGTCCGTCGTGAGGACAAGACCGGCGTAGGCCGCTCCTTCCCAGGCCGCTTGCTGTCCGCTCCAATTGCTCGGCACGCCGAATGGTGCGCTGCACGCTGCATAAAGATCCGGGTCACCTTGGGCGGACCTCACCTTCCCGTCCACCTTCAAGCGCTTCACTGTAGGTCCTTTCGGACACCGATCGAACGTCTCGAGCCCGCCGTTGACCACCAGTTCCTGTCCATGCGCAACACCCAGCGGCGCGGACAGTAAAGCCAGTGCGAACAACGAGGACGGAACGAACGACCGCATGGCAGCGAAGGTGAACGATCGGGACGAATGGCAGCGTATGGTGGAGGAACGAAGACCGCCATGGAATATGTTTGATGCACAGCAGAACACGATGGAACCCAACCTTACCCCGGAACAACAAGCCTTAGTGCATGGCATTGCGCGCGACCTGCAGAAAGGCCACCGCACCACCAGCATCAGCACGCGGTTAGTGGAGGCCGGCGTGGACAAGGAAACGGCCTGGCGCCTGGTGAAGGATGTGGACAATGCCATCGGGGCCGCCAAGCGGGCGGAGGCGAAGAGGAACATCCTTCACGGCGCCCTGTGGTGCGGCGGGGGCTGCATCGTAACGATCCTGACCTATGCGGCAGCTTCGCGCAACGGCGGTGGTGGCTATGTGGTGGCGTGGGGTGCCATCATCTTCGGCGCCATCCAGATGATCCGGGGTGCCATGGCAGACTGAAGAGGGACCTTCCTCAGCGCGAGGAAGAGCTCTTCCGCATGCGCCACGCCACAGCGTACAGCACCGCCAGCAGCACCAAAGGACCACCGATCGCCAGGATCCAACTGGGGTGCCCCCAAGCCCACACGGCATAGATCACAGCTAGACCGGAAAAGAGCAAGGAGCCGAGCCATTCCCGCTTCCAGCTAAGTGCCACCACGAGCAGGCAGGTCCACGTGGGGATCAAGTGCATGAACAGGCTCAATGCTTTCTCTCCAAAGCTCTGTTGACCCTCGAAGGCGTCCAACGCGAAGAGGCTGATGAACAGGATGAAGGCAGTGGCCAAGGCGCGCGGCGCCCAGCGCAGGATGGTGTTCCGGAGGACCATGGTGCTCAGGGTTGTATCCGAAAGTTAGCGCACACGAGGCGATGATCTTGGGGCCATGGTCCAAACCGTTGACCTTGGGAGAAAGGAATGATCGTTCGGCGGCATGTGAAAGGAATGCCCGGCCATGGGGCATCGCGTGCCCAGCGAACGACGACGGTACATACAGAACGTCCGACAAGCCCGCGTCAACGGGCCTTAAGCCGCCCTTCCGGACCGGCCTCGAAGCGTGGAACAGGGATCGCTTGGGAAAAGAACATCCAGCGACCTCCAGGCGTTCTGCCTAGGCTATCCGAACAACACCATGCACCCCACTGAACCCTTGGCGACGAAGCCCACCTGGCCAGACCTGCTTGTGCGCTACGTGTTTGTTCCTGTCGTGGCGGTCATCGTCGTGTACGGGCTGGTGATGTACGCCAGCACGGGTGCCGGTGGGCACAAGCATCCTAAGCCTGCCCAAGGAGACACGAGCCCATCGTGATCGAACGATACTGGTGATGAGCCATTGTTGGCGATCTTGTACCGTGTCCAAGATGGTCCAACTCCTTTCCGCGCTGCGCATACATCATCTGGTGGCCATCCTAGCGGCCTACGTGCTCTCTTTCTTGGCCCCGGTCCAAGCTCAGCGTACTTACCTCTTCGTCGGCACTTACACCGAAGGTCGACCGGATCACGGCGTGTTCGTGTACAGCTTCGATGAGGGGACCGGCGCACTGGAACTCGTTGCCCACGGTGAGGACCTGACGAACCCGTCCTTTCTCACCGTTTCGCCGGACGGCGGAACGCTCTACGCCTGCACCGAGAGCAAGATGGCAGGTCTCGGTAGCGTGACGGCATTGGCCTTCGACAGCGTGAAAGGCGAACTGCGGTTGCTGAACAAGCAGCCCAGTGGTGGTGAGAATCCGGTTCATATAACTGTGGATCCCAGCGGCCGTTGGGTCGTGAACACGAACTACACGGAAGCGAGCCTTTCGGTGTTCCCCGTGCAAGCGGATGGAAGTTTGGGCGAACGCGCACAGCAACTCCGGTTCAAAGAAGGAAGCCTCGCGTTGCAAGGCAGGCAGGATGCGGCCCACCTGCACGCTGCTGTACTCGGTCCGGACAACAAGTACCTGTATGTGACCGACCTTGGAGGCGATCGGATCCGGGTGTTCCACTTCGATCCGGAAGCGGCCTTACCCCTACTTGCAGCGGACAGCCTGACGATCCGAACCGCACCTGGCAGTGGTCCACGGCACCTCGCGTTCCACCCGAACGGACACACCGCGTACTGCATTGAGGAGTTGGGTGGCACCATCGCGGTCTACAACGTTGACCAGGGTCGACTGAGCTTGCTGGAGCGCCTACCTGCATATGCGAAGCGTCCAGCCGTGGGCAACAGCGCCGACATCCACATCACTGCGGACGGGCGTTTCCTCTACGCGAGCAACCGAGGCCCCGGGGAGAACAGCCTGAGCATCCACCGGGTCGATCCAACGACCGGCAGGCTCACTTTGGTCGGCCATGAACCCACCTCGGGCGACCAACCGCGCAACTTCACGCTGGACCCGAGCGACCGCTTTCTCCTGGTAGCGAACCTGGCCTCGAACGAGATCGTGGTCTTCCGTCGGGATCCGGCCACAGGCTTGCTGAAGAAACAGGGCAGCACCAAGGTTCTGCGGCCTTCATGCCTATCCATGCGGCGCTACGACCAGTGATCGGGGCGGCCGCCGTTCCTGAGGAAAAGCTGCTTATCCGGGTATTTCGTAGAATTCCTGCCACAAGGCCCTTGAATGAGCGACCTTTGTGGCCCATGCCCCTCACCCCCGCCGAGATCCAGCAGGCCCTGCGCATCAGCAAGGCCATCGAAATCCACTTGGAGCACATCCGCACCGTGAACGTTCCGAGCACCGAGCTCTACGGCACACTAGCGGATCAGAAGCTGGTGGAACGCGACTCCGAGCACGGCAAGCATTTCCGCTTGTTCTTGAAGAAACTGGTGAAGGCGAACATGCTCAACCTGATCCCCC
>ERZ724517.2291-NODE-2291-length-10207-cov-4.163022_pt1 | contig 10207 bp, 10 predicted proteins | sample MGYA00376050_ERZ724517 | MGnify/ENA primary metagenome ERZ724517 (study PRJEB28724, sample SAMN07190886) | activated sludge metagenome | isolation source: activated sludge of sewage treatment plant in Hong Hong | place: USA: Christiansburg, Virginia | collected... | reverse complement strand
GAGTATCGACTTTCATCAACGACACTCTACAAAGATACGTATGAAGCCACTGGTAATCCGCCCGTCTATAGTACCACTACACCAACGCGTACGGAGATATTGTCTCAATATGTACAGAATCTTTTACAGGGACAGACAACATTCAGGTATTATAATAATGCAGGTACGCTTATCGCAACATCAAGCGCAATGATTTCAGATATTCGTTATCTCCGTATTAACCTCATTGTTAATATTGACCCCGCCCGTTCACCAGGAGAATTTATGCTGCAAGGTAGCGCCACACCACGCAACTTGAAAGAAAACCTCTAATTATGAAAAAGCAACTAACTCAAAAAGGGTTTCTGATGGTCTACGTACTCATTTTTGCGAGTGTATTCATGGTGATACTTACTTCGTTTGTAACTTTTATTATTACCCAGAGTCGTTTGATTGAGCAACGTATGCAATTTGAGCAGTCTGGTCAAATTGCTGAAGCCGGTCTTGATTATTATCGTTGGTACCTGGCCCACTATCCAAATAGTACGACTACCGCCATTACTGGGGTCTATAGTGATCCTGAGCTTGGTCCAATTGGAGAGTATCAACTGACACTCGCGAGCACGACATTTTGTGGGACGATTATGTCGAGACAAATTACTTCACGCGGATACACCTACAAAAACCCGAATATCGCTAGAACCTTATCAGCTCGGTATTCACGACCGAATGTGGCCGAATATTCTTTTATTATCAATAGTAATGTATGGGCTGGTGACGATCGCATTATCAATGGCCCATATCACAGTAATGGTGGGGTACGTATGGACGGAACCAACAATTCAAGTGTCACCAGTGGTCAGACGAGTTGGTCATGTACGCCAAGCTTTGGTTGTACACCAACAACTACTCAAAATGGTGTCTTTACTACTACCGGGAATGCCAACGCTGGCCTCTTTGATTATCCGTCAGCCCCGGTAAGCTTTGGTGGTATCACAGTCGACTTGGCTGACATGGAAACGAAGGCGCGTAGCAATGGAATCTTTCTTGATAAGCTGCCGGCTGGAAATTTTGGGTACCAGATTCGTTTTAACAGCAGCAGTACGGTAACTGTCAATCGTGTGACCAGTGTCTATACATACTGGGGTTATACAACGGAAAATGGCTGGCAGACAGAACAGAATGTAGTGAACGCCACTAGCTCGGTTGGGACCTATGCTATCTCAAATAGTTGCCCTTTGGTGGTTGCTCAAGACAAGGTCTGGCTGCAGGGGACCATTCCGCAAAAAATTACTCTAGCGGCTAGTTTTGCCACCTCAACAACTATCAATCCATCAATTATTTTAGCGAATAATATTACCTACACGTCCGCGACGACATCAGGTCTGTTAGCTATCGCTGAGCAAGATGTGCTTATTGGCGTGAATGTGCCAGATAATATGGTGCTTAATGGTATTTTCATTGCGCAAAATGGCCGGTATGGTCGCAATTTTTACTGTAACAACACCAGTTATTGTGCAGCATCTCAATTGTTGCCAAATGCCGCGCCCAATTTGCGCACCTACACCATCCGTAATTCTGAGACTCATAATGGTACAGTTGTTTCAAATGGTCGTGTTGGTACCCAGTGGACCAACAGCGGTAATACTGTTTCAGGATTTCGAGATCGTTATACGTCGTACGACCGAAATCTGGTAGAGAGTCCACCCCCGTTTATTCCGGAGACGTCGGATGTTTATGAATACTCCGACTGGCGCGACTCGAATTAGAGTCCACTAAATCACCTCGTCTTCTGTGTTGTCTGCGTCGAAGAAACGTTCATCGTACAATCAGTACGCCTCACATTTCTTCTCCTGGACGCCTTGAATCCAAGGCAATTTATTGAACTCTGAGGGTCCAATCAAAACAATGTAATTATTAGCTTTTTTCAAGGCTCTAGATTCGTATGTGCTACACTTATTGGGTTATGGCACAAAAACACCCATTAGTTATCGGCAACTGGAAGATGAATCCTCAGAAAGAAAGTGAAGCCGTTGCGCTCGCAAAAGCGGTGGCAACGAGTATCAAAAAAAGTACTGGAGTTACAGTTGTGATTGCACCACCAACCTTATTTATTGGAGCAGTCGCAAAAGCAGTGAATAGATCAACTCTCCATCTCGGTGTGCAGCAAGTGCACCCAGGTCCAGTCGGAGCCTTTACCGGTATGGTCTCGGGAGCTCAGTGTCGCGAGTATGGAGTATCGTACGTAATTGTTGGTCACTCTGAGAGTCGCGCTCGTGGCGAAAGTGATAGTATGGTGAATGCGAACGTGGTGATGCTCCTCAAGCAGCGCATGCGACCGGTTATTTGTGTGGGTGAGCGTGTGCGTGATGCGCAGGCAAATTTTTATGCAGAGATAGAAGCACAGATTGTAAAAGCCCTGGCGACGGTGCCGGTTGCCCGCTACAAAGAAATTGTCATTGCGTATGAACCAATCTGGGCGATTGGTACCGGTGCGACAGCGACGCCGGCCGATGTCCTTGAGATGAAGCTCTTTATCCAAAAAATCCTCACTAAAATCGGTGGACGTAGTGGAGCGAGCGCAGTGACGATTCTCTACGGTGGATCAGTTAATGGCGATACGGCGCCACAGTTATATAAGGAGAGTGCCGTTAGTGGATTCCTCGTTGGTGGCGCAAGCCTCAAGCCAGCGGAGTTCCAAAAAATTATTTCTGCGTGTATTTAAATTAATCATAGTTCATATGATGCGATCAATTACTGAGGCAGGGGATGTACAAGGACGGTATGTGATTGTTCGCTCATCATGCAACGTACCGTTGGTGAATGGCATCGTCGGGAACATGTATAGACTTAAGCGAGCGCTACCAACCCTGACTTACCTGCACGAGGCGGGAGCCAAGGTCATTTTGATTGCGCACATTGGTCGTGATGAGACCGATACGCTAATGCCAGTGTTTGAAGCTTTTAATACGCTCATCCCGTGTACCTGGGGCGGGAGTCTCGGGAGCTCAGAGCTTCTGACCGCGCGAGCGTCCATGGCACCTGGTGAGATTTTGATTGTTGAAAATCTTCGCCAGCATGAAGGTGAGTCAGCCAATGATGGCGCGTTCGCTACCACGCTAGCTTCACTTGGTGACATCTACGTGAATGATGCTTTTGATAACATCCACCGCAACCATGCGTCGATGGTGACCCTGCCGACTTTACTCCCAGCGTATGCGGGCATCACTCTTCTTGAGGAGGTGACCCACATCGAGCAGGTGATGCAGCCAGAGCACCCGTCTCTCTTTATTATTGGGGGAGCAAAATTTGAGACGAAGATTCCACTGGTTGAAAAGTACCTTGCTTCGTATGACCGAGTTTTTGTCTCCGGTGCGCTTGCAAACGATATTATGCTCGCCGATGGACTCGAAGTCGGATCCTCCCTCGTATCAGACGTCTCACTTGTCGGTACTCCATTTCTTACTAATCCAAAATTGATTCGCCCGGTTGACCTCATTGTCGAAAGTGCTCGTGGGGTACGGGTCGCACGTGTCGATGATGTTCAGGTTGATGAAAAAATTACTGATATGGGTCCAGCGACTGTGGCGCAGCTAGCACCAGAGATACAAGCGGCCAAGACCATCCTCTGGAATGGTCCCCTTGGTCTCTACGAAAATGGTGTCCCTGGTAGTACCCAGGCGGTGGCGAAGCTGATTGCGGGCAGTGACGCGATGAGTGTCCTTGGCGGCGGCGATACCGTGGCGGCCGTAGAGGAACTCGGACTCAATGATAAGTTTGGTTTTGTCTCCATTGGTGGTGGTGCGATGCTGACCCTCCTTGAGGAAGGGAATACGCCAGCACTGAAGGCCATAGGCTACGAAGGATAGTTTAATAATCAAAAACAAAACACACTATCATATATGATAGTGTGTTTTGTTTTTCATACGGATTGATTACGATAAGTGGGCAGAAATTTGTTTGCCGATTGTTTCAGCTTCATCAGCGTCGTAAATGGCAGTAGCTGGTATGTGTACAGCGTCATCACCTGCTGTACGTGGAATCACATGCAGGTGAGCATGGAAGACTTCTTGACCAGCAGCCTCGCCGTTATTCATGTAGAGATTCACCCCGTCTCCTAATTCAGCGGCTATCAGCGCTTTACCTACTTTCTGAGCAGTTGCCATCATGTGAGTTAAATGAGTGATGTCTCCATCCATAATGTTTTCAAATGGTTCTTTTGGTACCACTAAAGTGTGACCTTTAGTCACTGGGCCAATAGTGAGAAACGCAATGGTAAAATCGTCCTCATACACAATAGTGGCAGGTATTTCACGGTTAATAATGCGGGTGAAAATTGATGGTTCGGTCGACATATGCATTTTATGGTACCATAGTCGGTACGTTATGACTCTTCCGTACACGCTTCTTCATGATGGTCCACTTGATACACTACGGGAGTCACTGCTACGACACCGCGGTCTCCAGAGTGAATCAGAACAAGCCATCTTCCTACAGCCAGACTACACCACCCTCCATGCACCAGAGCTGTTGCATACTATGGATGTGGCGGTAGCGCGGATTAAAGCGGCCATAGCAGCTGAGGAACCGATTGTTATCTTTAGTGACTACGACTGTGATGGTATCCCCGGGGCGGTTGTCCTCCACGACTTTTTTGTGGCGGCGACGTATCCGCATTTTTCCAATATCATCCCCCATCGCCACTACGAAGGGTTTGGGCTTAGTGTGAGTGCGGTGGAGACTATTGCCAAAGCTGGTGCCAAATTAATTATTACCATCGATTGTGGCACGAACGACGACGCAGCGATTGCGCGTGCTGCAGAACTCGGGGTGGATGTGATTGTGACTGATCATCACGAACCAGGTGAAACATTACCTGCAGCTGTGGCGATAGTAAATCCGAAGCTCGGCGAGTACCCCTTCCCACATCTTTGTGGGGCTGGGGTGGTATTCAAGTTAGTACAGGCGCTCATTAACACCGGTGATTTTGCTATCTTGGCGGGACAGGAAAAATGGTGGCTTGATATGGTTGGGGTGGCAACGATTGCGGACATGGTGCCACTCATTGGTGAGAACCGTATCTTCGCTCACTATGGACTGACGGTGCTTCGTAAGTCCAGGCGACCCGGGTTGCAGCAACTCCTCAAAGCAGCTCGTGTTCCCCAGCAGTATCTCACTGAGGAAGATATTGGTTTCACTATCGGTCCACGGGTGAATGCGGCGTCACGGATGGATGCTCCTGAGCATGCCTTTCATCTCCTCACAACCAAAGACGAAGGAGAGGCGGGTGGGTACGTCGAGCGTCTTGAACACTTGAATAACGAGCGCAAGGGTGCGGTCGCCACGATGACGCGTGAGGTGCATGGTCGCCTCAAGGAAATGACCGATATGCCAGCGGTCTTGGTGATGGGCAATCCCCTCTGGCGTCCGGCCCTGGTTGGACTCACCGCCAACAAACTCGCCGAAGAATACAAGCGCCCGGTGTTTTTATGGGGGCGTGATGGTAATGATGTGATCAAAGGTTCGTGCCGCTCGGGTGGTGGGGTGAGTGTGGTGCGCCTCATGGAAGCAGTCCCTGATATCTTTCATGAGTATGGCGGGCATCATGCGTCAGGCGGATTTGCCGTCCATGATGCACATATCCATACGTTTGGTGAGGCGCTTAATGAAGCGTTTGTCCGGCTGGGGAGTGAGGCGGTGGTTGAAACACCGCTCCAGGTTGATGCGGTCTTAACCCTCGACGAGGTCATGGGACCGGTGCGGCAGATACTCAAAGAGCTTGCTCCCTTTGGTGCCGGGAACCCGAAGCCAATATTTGCGTTTATTGGTGTCGCGCCGGATACGGTCGCCCTCTTTGGTAAAACCAAGGAACATCTCAAGCTCACTTTCCCGACCAAACGAGGATCACTCGAAGCCATCTCTTTTTTTGCGACCCCAGAAGATTTTACGACGGCGCCAAAAGATGGGCAGTTGTGTACTCTTGTTGCTCATATAGAAGAATCTTTTTTTATGGGCCGTCGTTCCACCCGTCTGCGCATTATTGATATTTTATAAATTATCCGTATCATGGGGACCAAACGATAAGGATGTTCTTCATGCGCGGAATCAAAAATATTCGACCCGCAACATTTGCAGGGAATCGAATTGATGTGGGTACACGAGGCCGGCATCTCTATTGCTACGGCTTGATCACGTTCAGTGCTTGTGATGGTCTATGGACGCTTCTTGAACAAGTTGCGGACGATACATATCGGGCCTGCTTGCCGGGCGGCAGAAAAATTGAGTCACAGCTCGTGTACGTGAATGAAATGTAAGGGCGCCTGCCATAGCGGGCGCCCTTTTGCTATATATGCTAAAGTACGTATATGAATAAAGTCATCTGTTACACCGATGGCGGCGCACGGGGGAATCCAGGCCCAGCGGCTATTGGTGTCTATATCACTGATGAGGCTGGCACGGTGCTCAAAGAAGTTGGGCAAACCATCGGGAATAGCACCAACAACTATGCCGAATATCATGCAGTGATGGTGGGACTGGAGACCCTCAAGCAAGTGCTCGGTGAAGACACCAAAGCGACGGCAATTGAGATTCGCCTTGATAGTGAGCTCGTGAAAAAGCAGCTTAATGGTGAATACCAGATTAATGAACCAGGCCTTGTTCCACTCTTTGTTGTGATTCATAATTTGCGAGTAGCGAGTTTTCCGAACATTGCCTTCACGCAGATTTCGAGTGAACAGAACAAAGAAGCCGATCGTCTGGTGCATGAAGCACTTGACGGTAAGCGGTAAAACGGTGTACCGTAGTGACGATCTGGTGCAAATGAGTGCATCAGCAAACAGGGAGAACGACATGTCTCGTGGACGTTACAAGGGACCGAAGGAATCGCACGTGACGAAAGACGGTGACGCCGGCAAGCGCTGATGGCCAGAAAGTCACCCCGGCTGCACCCGCCGAAAGACAGTCGGCGTGAAATGCAGGCCCTCGCAAAATGCTGTGTCCACCAAGGGATGGCGCTCTGGCATGGCTCTAGGGTACCTGCCAAGCTGTTGCCTAAGTGGTACGTGAGGATTTGGCACGAGCCAGGTCGGTATCGCGATGTGCGACTGCGGAGTCTCACTCCGACCAAATGATTTTCCTTCAGGGCGCGACGTCGTCGCGCCCTGAAGCAGGCTGACCCCAGGGTCAGCCTTTTCGTTTGCCCAATGTGTTGCTTGCAAATTCTGTAGATGAAGCGTAGTGTAAAAGTAGGCATGCGCTCAAGGGGAGCTCGACATGCCGTCACCCTGCAGTGAAACCTTAACTATGAGGCTATGATGCCCCATTCTGTTCCTTCGCACACCACCATCGTTGACCTCTCGTCCTTTGGGGACGGTGGTGACGAGCTCCTCCACAAGAAGACGTTTTGGATTCGGTGGAGATGACGCCTGAGAGCCAGTTATCTGGTAACGATGTCTGACATCGTTGGATTCCCGAGCAGTGATGCTTGGGTAGCTAGGTTGCTTCGAGACCTACGAGGTCAGAGCGAAGTGCAAACCCTGGTTTCCGAGCTTGGGCTACAACACCGATCCGTGGTCTTGTACCACTACTTTGGCACTTGTGCCGGGCGCCTCAGCTAACCACGCTGGGGCGTTTCCTTGTCTGCTACACTTATAGATATGAAGACAGTGCTGTTTTATACCGTTACGCTCGGGTTTGTCCTCGGGGTTCTTGTCCGCTCGTTTGTCGATGTAAGTCACTCCGCTGTCTTTTTGCTTCTCCTCATGGCGGGAGGGCTTTTTGTATTGTGGTGGCGGACAAAGACCTACCAGTCGACAAAAAAGCCGCTGCGCTGGTCACTCACGCTACTGCTGGCCATGAGTATTGGCTTGGTCGCCTGTACTGTCGGGGTAGTACGGATGGATAGTGCCAAGGATGCGATGGTTAAAAGAATTGCCGCTGTGGCAGTTGGAGAGACGAAAGTAACTGGCCGCGTGATACGTGAGCCTGATGTTCGTGAGGGGATGACGATGCTGACGGTCGCGACCGAGGACACCCGGGTGCTTCTCCGAGTTGATCGGTACAGCGACATTCGATATGGCGATACCATTGAGGTGTCGGGCGAACTCGAACGACCGGAGAGTTTTGTAACTGACCTCGGTCGTGAGTTTGATTATCCAGGCTATCTCGAAGCCCGTGGCATCACCCATACAATGTCTTTTGTGACACCAGCAATTATTGAGCGAGATGAATCATCACTCCTCGCACGACTCTACCAAGTGAAGCAATATTTTTTACAGCGGCTAGCGCTCGTGCTCCCAGACCCAGCGTATGGACTCGGTGCTGGTCTTCTCCTTGGTGCACAGGCAGCGCTTGGAGAAGAACTCATGGCTGATTTCAGGGCAGCAGGGATCGTGCATATGGTGGTGCTCTCGGGGTATAACATCATGCTCGTGGTGACGTTTGTGCTCGTGGTCACTGCATTCTTTCTGCCGTTTCGATTGCGGCTGTTGGTTGCAGGTGGAGCGATTATCGTCTTTGCCCTTTTGGTTGGCTACTCGCCGAGTGTCATGCGGGCGACCGCGATGGCGCTCTTGTTTCTCCTTACCGCACTGCTTGCCCGTCCTTACGATATCTTGCGGGTCTTGGTACTCGCGGGGACACTCATGATTGTAATGAATCCGTACATTCTTCTTTTTGATATCGGCTTTCAACTATCGTTTATGGCGACGTTGGGATTGGTACTTATTGCACCGCAGTTTGAACGGCTCTTTGCCAAAGTCACCACCTGGTTTGGAGCGAAGACATTTTTGGTTGCCACTATCGCTACCCAGATTGCGGTTCTTCCCCTTATCCTCTACCACATTGGGGAGTGGTCACTTGTGGCCATACCGGTGAATCTGCTTACACTCCCGATGGTACCGGTAGCGATGCTCGCAACCTTCTTGGCTGGTCTCGTTGCACTCATCTCGACAATGCTCGCGCTGCCCTTGGCACTTTTGGCGCAGTTGTCGCTCCTGTATATCATCGGGATTGCTACCTTTGCGGCGAAGCTACCTATCGCCACGGTGACGGTACCAGCCTTTAGTGGCTATCTGTTACCCGTGGCATATCTCCTTCTAGGTATGGCCTGGTATTGGTGGTACAGGTATCAAGCGAAGCGGGGAGAGCCTGATGCTCGGTTGACCAAATCAGAACAGGAAGAACTAGCACATTGGGAGATAGTAGAAGAAGGGGACTACCTCAAGACGCTCGCAGCAGCAGACAAAACAAAACGAGTCGCCGATATGCCGGCTGCTCGCTCCGAAACATCAATATTTTTTCGGTAGTACTCTAAATCACCCGACTGGCTACTACTTCCCAGTTGAGGTTGCGGAAAAAAGCGTCGATATATTCCTTCTTTTTACTTGGGACATAGTCACGCATGTATGAGTGTTCCCACATATCAAGCGCGAGAACGATATCGAGGTCAGCGAGCTGCCCGATGTGCTGCTCATCCACCCACGTCACAACGAGTTGGTCAGTGTGTGGGTCATGGTACAGCATCGCCCAGCCGACACCGCGAGTCATCGCGATTTTTTCAAACCGGGCTTTCCACGATTCGACACTACCCCACTGGCGTTCGATGAGTTCTCGAAGCTTGCCCTCGGGGAGAGCCTTTGCACCACCTTCAAGCTGGGTGAAGTAGTATTCGTGGTTACGCATTCCACCGAACTCAAACCCGAGACGCCGCTGCATTTCACTGATGGCGTAGCTATTGTTCTCAGGGTCGTGGTTGTAGGCGGCGATTTTTTCAGCAATGAGGTTTACATGCTTAACATAGCCATTGTAGAGGCCGATGTGTTCTTCAATGGTCTCTGAACAGATACCGTCGAGTGTTCCGATTTCAAATGAAAGGGGGGTGTAATGCATGTATGGGTGATTAAGGCGCTTAGAGTGCCATTGTACCACAGGGTATACTATCCGTATGGAACGTCGCATTATAGCGCGCTGGGGGAGTGTCGGAGCGCTCCTACTGCTTCTTGCTGCTTTGGTCATTGATGAAATGGGTGGGCAATCAGCTGGATTATTTGCGACCCGGTCGTCATACCTCGAGGTTACTTTTCTTGATGTGGGGCAGGGGGACGCCATCCTGATTGAGACACCAGATGGGGCGCAGGCGTTTATCGACGGTGGCCCCGATGGCACCGTGCTGCGCGAACTCTCGCGCGAACTCTCCTGGGGCGACCGGACGCTTGATCTCGTTATCGGT
>ERZ724517.2283-NODE-2283-length-10230-cov-11.492383_pt1 | contig 10230 bp, 9 predicted proteins | sample MGYA00376050_ERZ724517 | MGnify/ENA primary metagenome ERZ724517 (study PRJEB28724, sample SAMN07190886) | activated sludge metagenome | isolation source: activated sludge of sewage treatment plant in Hong Hong | place: USA: Christiansburg, Virginia | collected... | reverse complement strand
AGGTGGCCGTAGAGCTGGCCGTGCGGGGTGTGGATGGCGAGGGTGCGATTCATGGGCTTAGTCGTACGGGTATGCGGTGTGCCCCGAAGGCTAACCCATTTCGCCCAAGCGCAGGGCCGAAGCGGCCAGCCAGAGGGGCTTGGCAGTGCGGACAACTGCCGTCAGCCGACAATTCGTAGTGCTGAATGTCGTACCAGTCGCGAATGATCAGGGCGGCGTGGCAGTTGGCACAGAAGGTGGTGCCGCCTTCGCTGTCGTGCACATTGCCGGTGTAGACGTGGCGCAGGCCGGCGTCGAGCGCGATACGTCGGGCCTGGCTCAGCGTTGCGGGCGGCGTGGCGGGGATGTCGGTCATCTTCCAGTCGGGGTGGAAGGCGGTGAAGTGCAGCGGCACCTCGGCGCCGAGTTCGCGCGACATCCAGGTGACCAGCTCGTTGATTTCTGCCGGGCTGTCGTTGTGGCCGGGAATCAGCAGCGTCGTGACCTCGACCCAGCAGTCAGTCTCGTGGTGGAGGTAGGCCAGTGTGTCGAGGACCGGGGTCAGGTGGGCGACGCAGAGCTTGTGATAGAAACTTTCGGTGAACGCCTTGAGGTCGATGTTGGCGGCGTCCATCACCGCGAACAGCTCGCGGCGCGGTTCCGGGTGGATGTAGCCGGCGCTCACCGCGACGTTGCGGATGCCCTGTTCGCGGCAGGCGAGCGCGGTGTCGATGGCGTATTCGGCGAAGACTACCGGGTCGTTGTAGGTATAGGCGACGGCATCGGCGCCGCTGCGTTTGGCGGCAATGGCGATGGCTTGCGGGCTGGCTTCGTCCATCAGGCGATCCATGTCCTTCGACTTGGAAATGTCCCAGTTCTGGCAGAAGCGGCAGGCCAGGTTGCAGCCGGCGGTGCCAAAGGAAAGAATCGAACTGCCGGGGTAGAAATGGTTGAGCGGCTTTTTCTCGATGGGGTCGATGCAGAAGCCGGAAGAGCGGCCGTAGGTCGTCAACTGCATGGCGTCATTGACCCGCTGGCGGACAAAACAGGCGCCGCGCTGGCCTTCGTGCAACTGGCAATCGCGTGGGCAGAGGTCGCACTGGACGCGGCCGTCGGGCAAGGCGTGCCACCAGCGGGCCGGATGGAGCGCTTCTGCCGGGCTCATGGCTTGGCCTCCTGCCATTTTTTCACCGCATAGCGTTCCAGCCTGACATCATTGCCCCAGTAGTTGGCCGGCAATCCGGCCTTTTGCTTGAGATGGGCCATGAAGTCAGCGGCATTGGGGAGCTGTTCCCAGACTTGCGGGAGAAAGGTGGCGCGGTGATTGCCGGCGGTGAAGATGATGCCGTCGATCTCCGGGCGCATTTGGGCGAGGGCGTCGGCCTCGCTGGCGAAGGTCAGCTCCTGGTGTGGCGTCAGCAGCGAGACTTCAACGCGGGTGTGGGCCAGTTCGTCCGCCCGCAGCGGCTTGAAGCGCGGGTCACGGAAGGCGGCATTGCTGGCGTTTTCCTGGACATCGGCAAGCAGTGGCCGCCAGGCTTCGAGGCTACCGATGCAACCGCGTAACTGGCCGTTTTGGGTCAGCGTGACAAAGGTGGCGCCGGGCTGATGCAGCTCGGGCAGGTCAAGCACTGGCGAGGTGGGCTGTGCGTAGCGGGCAGCGATGGCGTTGCGGGCGAGAGTCAGCAGGGTGGGGCCGAGTTCAGGCATGGTCTGGCTCACTGAAGCTAAATGCGGCGTAGCCGACGACACGGTTTTTGTCGCCAGCCGTGTCGCCGGAATTGCACAGATGGATGAGCTGCGGCGTCAGGCCGCGTTGGTGGGCCGTGAGCAGCAGGCCATTGACCGGGAAAGCGCCGCAGGCCTGCTCGGGCCGGAGATGGGCGTCGAGTTGCAGGATGTGCTGGCAAGTGTTGCGGTCAACCTGCTGGGCGGTCGAATAATTCAGGAAGTGCGAGAGGTCGGAGCTGATGACGATCAGGGTTTCCGGCCCGCCCCACAGTACGTCCAGCACCTCGGCGACAGCTTGTGGTGTCGCCTCGCCGACTGCCAGCGGAACCAGCTTGAAGTGGTCCAGTACGCGCTGCAAGAAGGGAAGATGGACTTCCAGTGAGTGTTCCTGAGCATGGACGCGATCGCTGAAAACGACTTGCGGCAGGTTGCGCAGTTGGGCAATGGCCTCGAGATCGAGTGGAATGTTGCCGAGCGGTGTGGCAAAAGCCGAGGTTTCCGGCAGCGCCAGACCGTTGACCGCAACGCGGTGCGTCGGGCCGAGCAGGATGACGCGCGAAATCTGCTGGCGTAACGGTTTCAGGGTGGCATAAGCGAGTGCTGCGGTTGAACCGGAGTAGATGTAACCGGCATGCGGAACAATCAGCGCTTTGGGCGGCGGAGCGGCAACAACAGTCGCGGCGGCCAGCAGCTGGTCTACGGTGCTGCCCAGCAGAGCCGGGTGGCCGGGGTAGAAAGCGTTGGCCACGGCGGGGGGGCGGACATTGCTCATGCTTGTCTCCTCAGACTATTAGCAGTCCAGTGGCGAGGCCGGCACCAATTGCCAACAGGCCGGGCAGGGCATGACGGGCCAGTTTGCCGCCACCGATCATGATTACCAGTCCAATTTTGAAGGCCAGATTGGCCATCAGGGCCAGGGTGACGGCAATCACCGCCTCGCCGCTGGCAATCTTTTCCAGATTGAACATGCGCAGCGTGGATAGCACGCTGGCGTCGGCATCGGTCAGGCCGGAGGCGATGGCGACGATGTAAAGCCCCTTGTTGCCGGCGATGTCCTGCAGCCAGGCCGAGGCGAGCAGAACGAGGGCGTAGAGCAGGCCGAAGGAAATGGCGGTTTTGAGTTCGGTCGGATTCTTGACTTCAGGCATCGGCAGGTCGCCGGCGGCATTCAGTATTTTCCAGCCGTAGAGAGACATCGCCACTCCCGGAATGATGCCGCAGGCGAAGACGATAGCGATCTGCGTGATCAGCGCTGGGGCGACGACACTGGAGACCAGCCCGAGGCGGATCATCACCATGACATTGGCGATCAGGATGACGATGGCGGCCATGCGTACCAGATGGCCGAGCTCACGGGCGTGGCGCGAGAACATCATGGTCGTTGCGGTCGACGACGCCAGGCCGCCAAAAATTCCGAGCAGCGCCGCGCCATGACGGGCACCGACGATGCGCAAGGCGAGGTAGCCGGAGAGCGCCAGGCCGGAGATCAGGACCACCATCCACCAGATCTGGCGTGGGTTGAGCGCGTTGTACGGCCCGTAATCCTGACTCGGCAAAATCGGCAGGATGACCAGCGAGAGCACGGCAAACTGCAGGATGGAGTTGATGTCCTTGGGTGTCATCCGTTCGCTGAACTGGCGCAGTTCGGCCTTGAAATAGAGCAGCACGGTGGTTGTGATCGACAACATCACGGCCAGCGTTGCATAGCCGAACCAGACCGCTGCGCCCAGCCCATAGGTAATGATGATGGCCGCTTCCGAGGTAAAGCCGCGATATTGTTCTTCAACCTGTGCCGAAAAATTGGAGGCGATCATCGATCCCGAAACCACAAGCAGCCCCATGACCAGCATCCACGGTCCGCCGGTTTTTTCGCTGAGCAGTGCAAACAGGCAGCCGAGCATGGAAACCAGGGCGAAGGTACGCAGGCCGGCCGCCGAGTCTGGCCGCCGTTCGCGCTCCATACCGACCAGCAGGCCGATGCCCAGTGCCGTACCAAATGCTTCAAGCGGGACGGCCAGTTCAGGAACAACGAAGCTCATTTGTATCCTCGTTTATTAGTGTTATTCAGTAAAATTAGGCCATGCCACGATATTTCGCAATTGTTCCTGCTGCCGGCAGCGGTTCACGCTTCGGCGCCGAGAAGCCAAAACAGTACCTGAGTTTGCTCGGGCGCCCGCTTATTTTCCATACCCTGGCGGCCTTGGTGGCTTGTCACGAGATTGAACGGGTCTGGGTTGTACTCTCGCCGGATGATCCTTATTGGCCGCAGTATGACTGGAGCGAACTGGGGCCGAAGCTGGAAACCCTGCGCTGCGGCGGTGCAACGCGGGCCGAAAGCGTTACCAATGGCTTGCGAGCGGCGTCGATGGTGGCTTCGGCAGATGACTGGGTACTGGTCCATGATGCGGCGCGTCCCTGCCTTTCACAGCCGATGCTGACCACCTTGATCAATGAACTGAACGATGACCCGGTCGGCGGCATTCTCGCCGTGCCGGTAGCCGATACGCTGAAGCGGGCGGGTGCTGATCAGCGCATTGCCGCCACCGAGTCGCGCGATGCTTTGTGGCAGGCGCAGACCCCGCAGATGTTTCGTTACGGTCTACTGACCGAAGCGCTGGAAAAATGTCGTGCCGTAACGGATGAAGCGAGCGCCGTCGAAGCCCTGGGCTTCTCGCCGAGGCTGGTAGGCAGCGCGACGACCAATCTGAAAGTGACCTTTCCGGCCGATCTGGCAATGGCCGGGCTGATCTTGCGGGGGCAGAAATGAATATTCGTGTCGGGCAGGGCTATGACGTGCATCGCCTGGTCGAGGGGCGCAAGCTGATCCTCGGTGGCGTCGATATTCCCTACGAACTTGGCTTGCTCGGCCACTCCGATGCCGACGCCCTGTTGCACGCGATTACCGACGCGCTGCTGGGGGCGGCGGCACTGGGCGACATTGGCCGCCATTTTCCCGATACCGACCCGCGCTACAAAGGCGCCGACAGTCGCGTGCTGCTGCGTGGTGCAGTCGCACTGCTCAAGGAAAAGGGCTGGCGCCCGGTCAATGTCGATGCGACGATCATCGCCCAGCAACCGAAACTGGCCCCGTATGCGGCGGCCATGGTGGCAAATGTTGCGGTCGACCTCGGAATCTCGCCGGATTCTGTGAATATCAAAGGCAAAACCAACGAAAAGCTGGGCTACCTCGGGCGCAGCGAAGCCATCGAAGCTCAGGCGGTGGTCCTGATAGTGCGCGACTAGACCCGGACAGAGGCTACATTCCGGCCTCTGCTTCTGATAGGCTAACGCTTCTCAGCCTCAGGAGCGGCATTCCAGACCTTTGCCGAGTTGCCGCCTCGTCCCATGATCAAAAAAATACCGGTCACTTTGCTTGAACCAGGCATGTATGTCAGCGATTTCAACGCTGGCTGGTTGAGCCATCCTTTCGCCTTCAACAGCATGATGATAGAGAGCGAGGCCAACGTCGCTCACGTTGTCGCGGCAGGCATCCGCGAACTTTTCATTGATACCGAACGTGGTCGTGATGTCGGCGACGGCGTGCCGACAGCCGTTGAAGCACAGCAGGAAACTGCAAAACAGGTGACGCGCATGGCGGAAGCGGCGCGCCCGCTGGCGCCTGAGCCGCGCGTTTCGCTGGCTGAGGAAATGACGCGGGCGCGCAGTACCTTTACTGAAGCGACGCGCATCATCCGCAATCTGATGGATGACATTCGCCTTGGTCGGCAGATCGAGTTGGCGACCACCAAGCCAACCGTCGAGAAAATTGCCGCCTCAGTCATGCGTAACAGCAATGCCATGATGACCATGCGCCGCCTGAAAAGCCTGGATGATTTCACTTTTCTGCATTCGGTCAGCGTCTGCGCCATGCTGGTCAGCTTCGCCAAAGTGGCACAGATGGAAATGAACTCCATCCACGATCTGGCGCTGGGTGCCTTGCTGCACGATGTCGGCAAAATGCGGGTGGCGAGCGCCATCCTCAACAAGCCGGCGCGCCTGACCGACGACGAATATCGGCACATGAAATCGCATGTGGTCCTTGGCTCGGACCTGATCCGCCAATTGCCGGGGATTCCGCCACTGGCCATGGAGCCGATTGAATTGCACCATGAACGCTTTGACGGCAGCGGCTATCCGAAAGGACTCAAGGGGGAGGAAATCTCACCGGCCGGGCGCATGACGGCGATTGTGGATGTCTATGATGCCATCACCTCCGACCGTGTTTATCGCAAAGGCATGTCGCCAGCAGCGGCGGTGCAGAAGCTGTTCGAGTGGAGCAAATTTCACTTTGATCCAGTATTTATTCAGCTTTTCCTCAAGAGTGTCGGAATTTATCCGATAGGTAGTTTAGTCAAGCTGGAAAGCGGACGCCTGGGAGTGGTGATAGAACAGTCGGACACCCATTTGCTGACGCCGGTCGTGCGAGTCATGTACGACGGCAAACGCCAGCATTATCTGGCACCTGAAATTCTCGATTTGTCGCGGCCGATGGGCAGCGGTGGGGCAGATTGCATTGTCGGCTACGAGCTGCCGGAAAAGCTTGGGATAGATATCAGTCGTTTCCTGCAGTAGAGGTTCTGGTTTTGGGGGAGGCTTGTGGGAGAAACTGTCGTTGAGGAAAACCTCGTTGTCCTTCGTGTTCTGCTGATTGAGGCAGAAACGCGTGCTGCCGAGCGTTTGCTGGATGCGCTGCGCGACGGCGGTCATGCCCTCTATTCACGGCAGGTAGCGAGCCGTCAGGAAATTGCCGAGGCGTTGCGCGAGGAAGCCTGGGACGTCATTCTGCTCAGCTGTGCCCTGGTCGATCTAGCGGCCGTCGATGCCCTTCATCAGCTCAGCGCTCATGCGCAGTCGACACCCATCATCCTCACCATAGATCGTGACAGCAGGCAGTTCCCGGTTGAACTGCTGGAGTGCGGGGCGCGCGACTTTGTCTTCAAGAGCAACCCGTCACGCTTGCTGGCCGTGGTCGAGCGCGAGTGTTCGCGGGTCATGCTGCAGCAGGCCCAGCCGGCTTATGGCAGTCATGATGAGCGCTTGCGGGAGGGGGAGGAACGCTTCCTTCAGTTGGCGAGCAATATTCCCGAATGCTATTGGCTGGTTGATGCCGAGACGCAATGTGTAACTTTTGTCAGCAAGGGCTACGAGCAGATCTGGGGGCGCTATGTCGAAGCGCTCTATGCCGATAACCGGGACTGGCTGAAGTACGTCCATCCGGACGACAAGGCACGGCTGGCGCAGCGCATGGCGCAGTGCAAAATGGGCGGTCTGGATGAACAGTTCAGGGTCTTGCGCCCGGATGGCCAGGTGCGCTGCTTGCACGCCCGCAACTTCCCGGTACATAACGAGTCGGACAAGACGGTCAGCGTCGGCGGGGTGGCCAGCGACATCACGGCGCGTGTCGCAGAGCAAAGGCAGTTGCCATTTTTTGCCCATTTTGACGCGTTGACCGCACTACCCAATCAATTGATGTATTACGACCAGGCAAGGCATCTGCTTGCCCTGGCTAAACGCAGCCAGTTGCCGCTGGGCGTCATGGTTATTGATATCGACCGTTTTTTCGAGGTTAACCAGACGCTCGGCCACCTGTGCGGGGATGAGTTGTTGCGCCAGGTAGCGGGGCGCCTTTCCGGATCCTTGCGTGAGTCCGATGTGCTGGGGCGCCTGGGCGGCGATGTTTTCGGGATATTGCTGCCGGATGTCGCTGATCATGAACAGGCCGTCATCGTTGCGCGCCGTATCGTCGAAACACTGATTCTGCCAATCCGTGTCGAGGGCCAGGAGGTGTTTGCCACGGCCAGCATCGGCGCCGCCTTCCATCCGCAGGATGGCAAGGATGTCCATGAATTGATCAGCAACGCCGAAACCGCGATGCGTCACGCCAAGGCTCAGGGCCGCAACTGTTATAACTTCTACTCGGCAACGATGCAGGAGGATGTTCGCGAGCGCCTCTTTCTTGAAACCGATTTGCGCAATGCCGTGAATCGTCAGGAATTCGTTCTGCAATATCAGCCCAAGGTCAGCTGCGCCAGTGGTCGAGTCATCGGCGCCGAGGCGCTGATTCGCTGGAACCACCCACGGCGTGGCCTGGTGCCGCCGGACCAGTTCATTCCGCTATTGGAGGAAACCGGTCTGATCGTCAGTGTCGGGCGCTGGGTGCTGGAAACCGCGAGTCGCCAGGCATTGCTCTGGCAGCAGACGGGGTTCGACCTGCCCAGTGTCTCGGTCAATCTGTCGGCCCGTCAGTTGCAGTCCGATACCCTGCTTGACGATGTGGCGAAAACGCTTGCCGCCAGTGGTTTGCCGCCGGCCTCACTTGATCTCGAAATTACCGAGAGCATGCTGATGCAGAATGCCGAGCAGGCGATCCATACCCTGAGCGCCCTGAAGGCGATGGGGGTGACGATATCGCTTGATGACTTCGGTACGGGTTACTCCAGCCTGGCTTACCTGAAGCGCTTTCCGCTCGATGCCGTCAAGGTTGATCGCTCATTTGTCCGCGACATCGTGGCGGACTCCGACGATGCCTCGATCACCCGCGCCGTGATCACCATGGCCCATCACCTCAAGCTCAAGGTGGTCGCCGAGGGGGTGGAAACCGCTGAACAACTGGCCATGCTCATTTCGCACCAGTGCGATGTGATTCAGGGCTATTTTTTCGCGCGCCCGCTTTCGGTTGCTGCAATGGGTGAACTGCTGGCCAGCGGCCAGCATCTGCCCCTCAACTTGCTGCGTTCGGGTACGCGCAAGCCGATGGCCCTGTTTGTTGCGGTCGACGGCTGTGAAGAGGTGATTTCCTTGCTCGAACGCGATGGCCATCGCATTTGCGTGGCCGCCGATGCCGATGCTGCGATCCAGTGGTTCTCGGGGAATCTTGCCGATGTGCTGGTCTGTGGCGGGCCACGCAAGGGGTTCGACGCTTTGGCGGTCATTCAGCGGGCGGCGATCATGCAGCCGCTGTGCGAACGAATGCTGGTGGTTGACGAAAAACAGTGGCACCGGAAAAAAGTGGCCGAGATGGCCGGCAGCGGCATCGTGCAGCGTGTCCTGCATATGCCGCTGGATGTTGTTGCCTTCCGGCAGACGGTTGAGGATGCGTTGCAGCGGCGCCATATTTCCGACGAATACAGCCGTCTTTCGCACGAAGTTGAAGTCGCTGAACGGGCGCTGGTGTATGCCGAGGAAGAGCGACGGCGTCTGGAAGTCGAGAATCGTGAACTTCATGCCTTGGAGAGTCGCGGCTTTGCGATCTTGCAGGAGGTCGTTTCCGTGCTGCCGTGGCCGGTTGCCGGGCTGGATCAGGATGGCATGTTGGCCATGGTCAACACGGCTGCAACAGACGAGTTTGCCGGGCGTGGTCTGGTCATTGGCCTGGCGTTGGCCGAAGTTTTGCCGGAACTGCCGCCGCTCGGCAGTAATGATCGAATCATCATTGATGGCAAGGCCTATCAGTGCTTGTGGCGCCAGGTTAGCCTGGGCGGCACGGCTTATGGACAGTTGCTGATGTTGCAAAGGGAAGAAAAATGAAAACTATTCAACATCTGGCGCTTGAGGCGCTGCAGCCTGGTATGAAAGTGGCTGAAGCGGTGCTCGACAAGAGCGGCAATGTATTGGTGCCGGCCGGCGCAGAAATTACTGATTCCATGCTGACCGGTTTGGGACGGCGCGAAGTCGCCGGGGTCAAGGTAGAAGTCGAGGTAGCAGAAGACCCGGTGGCGACTGAGGCGCGCCGGATTGCGACCACCGCCAGCCTCGACCGGATTTTTCGCCAGGCCGGTGATACGCAGGAAGCGCGCACGCTCTATCAGGCGGTGCTCGATTACCGTCTGGAGAACTGCCAATGACCGCGCTTAGCCATGAGCAGGTCAGCGCCCGACTCAAACAGCTGCCATCGCTGCCATCGGCCGTTTCCGAATTGCTCGCCTCGTTCAGTAATGAAGAGGTCGACGTTGAGCAGATTGCACGGCTGATCGGGCGCGATCAGGGTCTGACGGCGCGCGTGCTGCGCGTCGCCAACTCCTCTTTTTATGGTTTGCAATGCAAGGTCGGGACGATCAACGAGGCGGTTGTGGTCCTTGGTTTTCGCGCCGTGCGCAGCATGGTCATGGCGGTCGGGATGAACGGGGCTTTTCGCGTCGATCATTGCCCGGGCTTCGATACCCAGGCCTATTTTCGCCACGGCGTCGGTGTTGGCCTGGCGGCCCGCACCCTGGCACCGCTGGCGGCGCAGAATCCGGAACTGGCCTTTACCGGCGGCTTGCTGCATGACATTGGTCAATTGGTCCTGGCGTCAAATTTCTCGACACAATACGCGGTGGCGCTGGCTTACCGGAAGAAGCACGATTGCCCTCTGGTGGTTGCCGAGCGCGATGTACTCGGTCTCGACCACGCCGAGGTCGGCGGCTTGCTGGCTGAGGCCTGGCGCTTCCCGGATAGCCTGCATCAGGCGGTCAGCGAGCATCATGCACCGGCCGCCGCGTTGGCCAATTCGCTGGCCAATGTGGTCCATCTGGCAGACAG
>ERZ724517.2282-NODE-2282-length-10232-cov-4.102584_pt1 | contig 10232 bp, 8 predicted proteins | sample MGYA00376050_ERZ724517 | MGnify/ENA primary metagenome ERZ724517 (study PRJEB28724, sample SAMN07190886) | activated sludge metagenome | isolation source: activated sludge of sewage treatment plant in Hong Hong | place: USA: Christiansburg, Virginia | collected... | reverse complement strand
TAGACCGTGGCGGCCGTGAGCTCCCCATTGCCGCGAGCTTCTGCGCCCTGACCCTGCCCACGCCACTGCCGGCGGGGCAAAACCTCCAACTTGAGCGCGACGACTCCGGCGCCCTCTCCATGAGGCTGATCCATGCGTAATCCCCAACTCAACAAGCACGGTGAACTGCAGCACCTCTTGACCCTCGACGGCCTGCCCCGTGGCATCATCACCCAGATCCTCGACACTGCCGCCCCCTTCACCGAAGTGGCCGAGCGGGAAGTCAAGAAACTCCCCCTGCTCCGCGGCAAAAGCGTCTTCAACCTGTTCTTCGAGAACAGCACCCGCACCCGCACCACCTTCGAGATTGCCGCCAAGCGCCTGTCAGCCGACGTGATCAACCTCAACGTCGCCACCTCATCCACGAAGAAGGGCGAGACCCTGCTCGACACCGTGGACAACCTGTGTGCCATGCACGCCGACATGTTCGTGGTGCGCCACGAGTCCAGCGGCGCCCCGCATCTGATCGCCCAGCATCTGCAGAACACCGGTCGCGACCATATCCACGTGGTGAATGCCGGCGACGGGCGCCACGCCCACCCCACGCAGGGGCTGCTGGACATGTACACCATCCGGCACTACAAGAAGGAATTCCACAACCTCACCGTCGCCATCGTCGGCGACGTGCTCCACTCCCGTGTGGCGCGCTCCCAGATCGCCGCACTGACCACCCTGGGTGTGCCCGAGGTACGCGTCATCGGCCCCCGCACCCTGCTGCCCACCGACGTGGAGAAGATGGGCGTGCGCTATTGCGCCACCATGGAAGAAGGCCTCAAGGGCGTTGACGTGGTGATGATGCTGCGCCTCCAGAACGAACGCATGAACGGTGCCCTGCTCCCCAGCCCCCAGGAGTTTTTCAAGGTCTGGGGCCTCACCGCCGACAAGCTGGCCCTGGCGAAGCCCGACGCCATCGTGATGCACCCCGGCCCCATGAACCGGGGGGTCGAGATCGACTCGGCCGTGGCCGATGGCAGTCAGGCCGTGATCCTGCCCCAGGTCACCTTCGGCATCGCCGTGCGCATGGCGGTGATGAGCATGCTCGGCAGCCATTGAACGGATCAGTACGATGAATATTCATATCCACAACGGCCGCCTGATCGACCCGGCCAACAAGATCGACGCCCCCCGGGATCTCTTCATCGCCGACGGCAAGATCGTCGGCGTGGGGTCTGCCCCCGCCGGCTTCACCGCAGCCCGCTCCATCGATGCCAGCGGCCTTGTCGTCGCCCCCGGGCTGATCGATCTGGCCGCGCGCCTCCGCGAACCCGGTTTTGAATACAAGGCCACCCTTGAATCCGAAATGGACGCGGCCATGGCGGGTGGCGTCACCAGCCTGGCCATTCCCCCTGACACCGATCCGGTACTGGATGAGCCCGGTCTGGTCGAGATGCTGTGCTACCGGGCCAAAAAGCTCAACCGCGCCCACGTCTATCCGGTGGGGGCCCTCACCATCGGCCTGAAGGGCGAGCAGCTATCGGAGATGGCCGAGCTGGTGGAAGCCGGCTGCGTGGCCTTCAGTCAGGCCAACACCCCCATTCTCGACACCCGGGTGCTGTCCCGGGCCATGCAATATGCCGCCACTTTCGGTTTTCGCGTGTGGCTGCAACCCCTCGACCCCTACCTGGCCCGTGGCGGCGTCGCCCATGATGGCGAAGTTGCATCGCGCCTCGGCCTGCCCGGCATTCCTGCCAGTGCCGAGATCGTCGCCCTGTACACCTATCTGCGCCTGGCCCGCCAGACCGGCGCTCGCCTGCACATCACCCGCCTGTCCTGCGCCGAAAGCCTTGACCTGATCGAACAGGCCCGCAAGGACGGCGTGGACGTGAGCTGCGACGTGGCCGCCCACCACCTGCACCTTTGCGACATGGACATCGGCTACTTCAACCCCCACTGCCACGTCGTCCCGCCCCTGCGCAGCCAGCGCGACCGCATCGCCCTGTCCCAGGCCTTGGCCGATGGTCGCATCAACGCCATCTGCTCGGATCACACCCCGGTGGATGACGATGCGAAACAGGCTCCCTTCAGCGAGTCAGAGCCCGGCACCACCGGTCTCGAGCTGCTCCTTCCCCTGACGCTCAAGTGGGCTGCGGAACACAAGCTACCGCTGATGGAAGCCCTGGCCCGGATAACCTCCGAAGCCGCAAGGATCGCCGGCATCGCCAAAGGCGGCCATCTGTCGGTCGGCGCGCGGGCAGACATCTGCATCTTCGATCCCGACTGCCACCAGCTGATCACCCGCAACATGCTCCGCAGCCAGGGCAAGAACACGCCCTTCCTGGGCCTGGAATTGCCCGGGCGGGTTCGCTTCACCCTGGTGGAAGGCACGGTGATGCACGAAACCTGAATCACGCTGGCGAGGCGATCCCTCGCAGTTGGAACAACGGCGCCCCTTGGGCGCCGTTGTTCTTTGTGTCGCCGACACAACTTTTTAACAAGTTATGACGAACTTTCATCGGCATATGCCGATAACACCACTTCGGCATGTCGCACCGGCCGACATGACAATCAAACAAACCTACCACGGACATCACCCGCACCGTGGCAATTCAGGGAGAAGAATTGTGATCAGCGGTTCAGTCGAGCAGGCAGCCGAGCGCTTGCGCAAAGCCGTCCCCATCATGGTGAAGCACGGAATTCCCGTCACGCCCCTCAACTACGCCCTCTGGTACACCTACGTCGCCAACGAGGATCCAACCCTGAACCAGCGGATCGACGATATCGTCGCCGCCTACGGCACGATCCCGGTCAGCAAGGCTGAAGATCTCTTCAAGACGCACATATCGCCGACGGGTAGCCAGGAGCTTGCCCTGGGGCGGATGAAGGACGATCTTGAACAGATGGTCCAGGGAATCGGCAAGGATCTTCACGCCACCATCGCTGGCACCCAGTCCTTCAACTCCCTGCTCGACGAATGCAGTCGCGATCTGCGTAGCCCGGCTTCGGTCAGCGCCTCCATAGACGACGTGTTCGGAACCGTGGAGAAGCTCCTGCAGGGCTCTACGGCCATGCACGAAAGCACAGCGCGGTTCGAGCAGCGCCTAAGCGCCGCGAATGCCGAGATCCTGCGTTTGCGCAACGAAATGGAAGCCCTGCGTCAGAACGCCATGCACGACGAACTGACCGGGGTTTACAACCGCAGGGCTTTCGACACAGAACTGGGCCAGTTCATGGGCCACGGAGACAGGGCTCCGGTAATCCACCTCGCCATGCTGGATATCGACCATTTCAAGCAGTTCAATGACCGCTTCGGGCATCCTGTGGGTGACCGGGTGCTGAGTCTGGTCGGCGCCCAACTGAACAACGTGGCGCGGGTCGGTGTGTCCGTCTACCGCTACGGCGGGGAGGAATTCGCGCTGATCTTCTGTGGCGGCACCCTCAAACAGGCGGCGGAGCTTGCCGAGACACTCAGGCTTTCCATTGAGCGGCTGGTGCTCAAGGACAGCCGCACGGGCGAACGCCTCGCACACATCACCGCATCAATCGGTCTGGCCAGCCGGCTCCCCGGGGAGTCGGCAGCGGACCTCGTCACCCGCAGTGACAAGGCGCTCTACGAAGCCAAGGCGAGCGGCCGCAACCGGCTCTGTCAGGCTCCCTGACCCGCGCCATCAAGGCGCCGCCCGCAGGCGATGGATGCGCTCGGCGGTCAGGGGATGGGTCGCGAAATAGGCAAAGGGCGACCGAGAGTGCTCGCTACCCGTCCTGCTCCCGCCCTCCAGCGGCTCCGGCGGCCCGTCCATCCGTTCGAGGATGTCCGCAAGACGCCCGACGGGGATCCCATTGAGCACCAATAGACGTGCGGCAAAGTCGTCGGCCTCGCGCTCGAAGCCGCGGGAGTAGCGCGCCTGGGACAGAGCCGCCGGCACCCCGGCCAACAGGGCGCTGACATCACCGATGTACCAGGCGGCAAATAGGCCGACGGCGGAGCTTTCGATGGCCAGACGCAAGCCATGGCGCTGGCTGACATGGCCCATCTCGTGGGCCAGCACACCAAGGATCTCCTCGTCGTTGCGGGCCAGTGCCACCAGCTCGTCCGTCACGACGATCAAGCCGGAAGGCAGGGCCAGGGCATTGGCCCCCATGGGCCGACCCTGGCGAAACAGCAACTGCGGGCGCACCGTCGGCATGTCGGCCTGCTTCAGGGTGGCCAGGCGCGCGGACAGGGCCTGCTGACGGGCCACCGGCAACTGGCTTGGCCCGAAGACATTGGCGTCCAGCATGGCAAGGGTCTCATCGCTCACCCGCGTTGCCAGCTCTGCCGGCACCCTCTCTGCCACCTGACGGGCCAACCGGGGCAGTAGCCATTCATGGGCCAGCACGAGACAGGCAACCAGCACGGCAAGGGACACCGCCACCGCCGTCCGCGAGAACTGCCAGCGCACCACCGGGGCGTCCCGTTGACCGCTACGCGCCAGCATGCGCCGGAATGCGGCATCATCGGATACCTCACAATGGGCACCATCGGGAAAGGTGACCAGCCGGGGGGCGTGGCCCAGCGGCTCCGAGAGGCGCAGCACCGCCAACGCGTCCCGCCGCTCGACATCCTCACCACACGTCACCAACTTGCCATCAGTGACCGACAGCATGACCGGGCGCGCGCGCGACGAGCGTCCGTCGAAATACAGCGCCGTCACTGGGGGATCGGACAGATCCACGGCCTAGAGGCCCACGTCCACATCAAACATTTCGGCGCTCTCTTCTCCAATGGCGGCAACATCAGCCTCGATGAGGGCCACGAAATCGTCAAGGTCCCCATCGGGGAGCATCGAGATGCTCTGCAAGCGATACTTCATCAGGCGCAGCTCGGCAAAAGGGCGATACAAGCCAAGGGTGAGAATGACACCCAGCAGGTTGGTGAGGGTGATGAAGGCCAGACGACGCCCGGACACAGCGCTACGGAACCGGTGCGGCCCGAGACTCAGACCGTTCCATACCGCGTTCTGAACCCCCGCCGCCACGAAGGGCGCCACACACAGCATCATCGCAAAACCCGCCAACAGGGCCACGCCGCCCGCCATCGCCAGCGCCCGGGTCTCGGCCCCTTCTTCCACAGACAGCGTCTCGGCAACGCCCAGGCCAAGCAGAAGAGTGATGGCGACGGTCACGCCGATGGCCACCATACCGGCAACGAGATAGATACGATAAATCTCGGCACGGGAAAGCGCACAGTGGAACCCACTACGCCCGAAAGCGCTGCTGCCGTACTGATAGACCTTCAGGGCATGCACCCACAAAGGAAAGGCCAGGCCAAGCGAGACCAGAATCAGGAGGGGCAAGCCGAGAAAAACCACATAGGCCTGCCTCACGCTCCCCCGGAACACGAAACGCAGGCCGCGATAACTGCTGTTGTGCATCCGGAAACACAGGGAGCGGTGCAACAGCCAGGGCATGACCGCCATCAGGACCAGCAGGACGATTGCCGCGACCATGGGCTGTGTCTCGGCGGAGATCTGGTAAGCCATGAACATCAGGAAGGCGAGCGTCCGCCCCTTGAGGATGGAAAGCGGTTCGCCGTGATAGTCAAAGGCCGCACCGGCAAGTGATGTGTGTCGGAAGAAGAAATGCATGCGCCGAACCTTGGCCCAGGCTGAGTAGATTCCGAGGGTCAGGACGGTCAGCAGCAGATTCACTACCCAGATTCCGAAGTAGTCCCTGCCCTCCCCACTGAAGACCACAGGGAGCGCGTTTTCTTGTTTATCCATCATTCAGGCAGGCGTGATAAATATGCGCATTGTATTTGCTCATCCTGCTTTCCCGCAGCCCTGAACGAAAAAACCCGGGGTTCTCACCCCGGGTTTCCGGCCGACTTGAGTTGGCAACTACTTCTTGTCGCCCTGCAGGGCTTTCTCAAGGGCCTTGGCGGCATCGTCATCGGCACTCGGTGCAGGGATTGCGTCCTTCTCTCCCCCTTCGGCCGGAGCGGCGCCAGCAGCCGGCTCATCGTCAAACCGGACCGGTGAGTCGTCCTGGGCATCCCCCTCGGGCACCACGATCTCCACCTGGTCGGTATCCACCTTGACCTGTGCATCCAGGCCCATGGTCACAAGCTGCGGGAACGCAATCAGCACGCAGACCATGATGATCTGGATAACCACGAAGGGCACCGCCCCCCAGTAGATCTGGGTGGTCTTGATGGACGGCGGCGCAACCGAACGCAGGTAGAACAGGGCAAAACCGAAGGGCGGATGCATGAAGGAGGTCTGCATGTTGACCCCCAGCAACACGCCGAACCAGATCAGGTCAATCCCGAGCTTCTCGGCGACCGGCGCCAGCAGGGGCACCACGATGAAGGCCAGCTCGAAGAAGTCGAGGAAGAAGGCCAGCAGGAAGATCAGGATGTTGACGACGATCAGGAAGCCCACCTGACCACCGGGCAGGTCATCCAGCAGGTGCTCGACCCACAGGTGACCTTCGACACCGTAGAAGGTCAGGGAAAAGACCCGGGCGCCGATCAGGATGAAGATCACGAAGGTGGTCAGCTTGGCGGTGCTCTCCATGGCCTGCTTGAGCAGGGCAACGCTCAGGCGCTTGCGCATCACGGCCATGACCAGGGCGCCGGCGGCCCCCATGGCTCCCCCCTCGGTGGGGGTCGCGATCCCCAGAAAGATGGTGCCCAGCACCAGGAAGATCAGCAGCAGCGGCGGCACCAGGGAAGTCAGTACCCGCAGCAGCAACTTGCCGCCGCGCAGGGTTCGCGCCTCGGGAGGAAGGGCCGGTGCGGCAGCGGGCCTGAACACCGCAACAAGGGCGACGTAAGCGACGTAGAAAGCCGTCAGCACCAGGCCGGGGACCAGCGCACCCTGGTACATGTCACCGACGGAACGACCCAGCTGGTCGGCCATGATGATCAGCACCAGCGAAGGGGGGATGATCTGCGCCAGGGTGCCGGAAGCCGCGATGACACCCGTAGCAAGACGCTGGTCGTAGCCGTAGCGCATCATGATCGGCAGGGAGATGAGCCCCATGGAGATCACCGAGGCCGCCACGACGCCGGTGGTCGCCGCCAGGATCGCGCCAACAAAGATCACGGCAAAGGCCAGACCGCCGCGCACCGGGCCGAAGAGCTGGCCGATGGTGTCGAGGAGATCCTCCGCCATGCCCGATCGTTCGAGAATCAGGCCCATGAAGGTGAAGAAGGGGATGGCCAGCAGTGTGTCATTGGACATGACACCGAAAATGCGGTCAGGCAAGGCCTGAAACAGGGCCGGAGTGAGCATGCCCAGCTCAATGCCGATCAGGCCGAAGACGATACCGTTGGCGGCCAGGGCAAAGGCCACCGGGTAGCCGAACAGCATGAACAGCACCAGCGACCCGAACATCAGGGGTGCCATGTTGGCAGCGATGAACTCCATTTACACGGCCTCCCCACGTTGCTGTTTGATGGCCCTTGCCAGCTCCTCTTCGGCGGAAGGCGCTTTGGGCTTGGCGTTGGGATCGGGAATGAGGCCTTTCAGGAAGGCAACCCGCTTGATCAGCTCCGATACCCCCTGAAGGATCAACAGGGAAAACCCGATGGGAACAAGGGCGCGGACCGGCCACACGATCAGGCCACCCGCATTGGAGGAGTACTCGTTGTTGAGGTAGGCATTGATGAAGATCGGCCAGGACAGGTACAGAACAGCCACAGCCATCGGCGCAAGGAAGAAAAGCGTGCCGATGATGTCAATCCAGGCATGGGTACGAGGCGAGAAGCGGCCGGAGATCACATCGATGCGCACATGTTCGTTGCGCATCAGCGTATAGCCCGCGCATAGCAGGAAGATCGCCGAGAAAAGATACCACTGGATCTCGAGCAAACCGTTGGAGCTGTAATTGAAGGTGTAACGCACGAAGGCGTTGGCAGCACTGATGAGGGTGACGACCAGGACGAGCCAGATCGTCGCCTTGCCTACCCCCTCCGAAAGCGCATCGATAGCGCGTGATAACTTGAGCAGGGCTTGCACGTCCCGCACCTCCTTTAGTGTGAAATTCTGCTGAAGGGCCCGCGAAAGCCCGTGTTTGCTGGGCTGGGATTATCGGCGAGATGGATTCTGCAACAATCAGGGATTACGCCTACCGTTGCGTCAACAGGCGCTTGAGCCTGATCCGGACCCGGTTTTCCCCAGGCGACGGGGGTCATTCGCGGTGCAGACGGGCCATGCGATACTTGCACATTCTCTATCCCGCTACTGCCGCCCGCCGTCAATCATGACCACCCGCATCTGTCTGGTTCGCCACGGAGAAACAGCCTGGAACGCCGAACGGCGCCTCCAGGGCCATATTGACATCCCCCTCAGCGACACCGGCCTCGCCCAGGCACGTGCCACCGCCCTCAGCCTGTCCGGTGAGCGCTTCGATGCCGCCTACGCGTCCGATCTGCGCCGTGCCCGCCAGACCGCTGACGCCATATCCGCTCGATGCACCTTGCAGGCCATCCTTGATGCCCGCCTGCGTGAGCGGCACTATGGGGTCTTCCAGGCCCTCACGTATGACGAAGCCCGGACGCGTTTTCCCGATGACTACCACCGCTTCGAAAGCCGTGATCCCGACTTCGTGTTTCCCGGCGGCGGCGAAAGCCTGCAGCAATTTGCCGCGCGCATCCATGAGACGCTCCATGACATTGCGACTCGCCATCGGGGCGGCACCGTGCTGGTGGTCACCCATGGCGGCGTCCTTGACATCGCCCACCGTCTCGCCACCGGCAAGCCCCTTGAGGCACCGCGGGATTTCACCATTCCCAACGCCGCACTCAACTGGATCGCCCTGGAGGGCGCGGACTGGCGGCTGATCGCCTGGGCCGACCAGCAGCACCTGAACAACGCACTGGACGAGTTGCCCAACGCCTGATCCGGGCCTTGATGGCGACTGAGACGCTAAAGTAATCCCGACTCCGGCCGTTTGCAGCGTGCATAACGTTGCCAAGCTGGCAAACCCTGCCGGAGTCTCCATGTTCAAACTGAATCGCCTGTCCCTTGTCCACCAGATTGCCCTCGCTGCAAGCATCGTCAGTATCCTGATCTTCAGTGGGCTGATCGCTTTCACAACCTACTTTACCGAACGTGCGGCACTCGCCAAGACGGAAGAGGAGCTCAACAATCAGATCCGGGGCATCGTGCGGATGCTGGACCTCAGCCATGGCAACGCAACATCCCAGGCCAACAAGAGCCTGGCCCGCCTGAAGGAAAGTACGGGCACCCTCCGTTTCGGCCCCGACACCATGGCCTCGGGCAACTACCAGGTGCAAGTGGTACGCGGTGGCGATCGCATCATCAACGGCAATACGGCCCTGCTCGACAGCATCAGGCGCCAGATCGACGCGGACCCTGCCCTGCTGATCCGCGTCGGAGACGAATTCGTGCGTGGCGCCACCTTGCTCAAGACAAAGGATGGCAAGAGCACCGAAGGCACCCCCATTCCGGGAAACAGCCCCGAAGTAAGAGCATTGCTGGCGGGTAAGAGCTATACGGGCGTCGTGAAACGCGCTGGAAAGTACTACATCTCGGCCCTCGAGCCCATTGTCGACGACGGAGGCAAAGTGGTCGGCGCATTGGCAGCCCGGGTGGATATCCAGGCGGACATGGATCGTCTGTTCAAGGCCCTCGGCGAGATCAAGTCGGGTGCCACCGGCTATGCCTACATCTTTGCACCCCAGGAAGACACCGCCAAGACGGAACTCATCCACTACCCCGGTCATGCCGGGAAGACCCTGGGCGAGATCGGCAACCCTGCGCTCAGTGCCATCGTTGCCGAGCAGATTCGGCGCAAACAAGGGGCAATGACCTACGCCTGGAGTGGCCCGGAGAGCACCGACATGGCACAGAAGATGGTCGTGTTCGACAGCGCGCCCGCCTGGGGCTGGATCGTCGCGACAGGCAGCTTCATAGATGAATTCACCGTGGAAGCCCGCCAGCTTCGCAACAACCTGATTGCCCTGTGCGTCGGGGGGGCGCTCCTGCTCGCCATCGTGCTGTTCTTCATCACCCGCAATCGCCTGTCACCCATCAAGGGCCTGCTTGACGCCACCCACCACATCGGAGACGGCGATCTGAGTGTCCGCTTCCCCGAAACTGCGGCCGACAGTGCCAACGAACTCGACCAGATCACCCGATCCCTCGACGGCACCACCCGCAAGATCGGAACGCTGATCAGAGACGTGATCCGCACCGCCAACACGGTCAAGGAGTCGGCACGCACCTTGAGGCTGGGCTCGGATGAAG
>ERZ724517.2281-NODE-2281-length-10233-cov-3.091472_pt1 | contig 10233 bp, 10 predicted proteins | sample MGYA00376050_ERZ724517 | MGnify/ENA primary metagenome ERZ724517 (study PRJEB28724, sample SAMN07190886) | activated sludge metagenome | isolation source: activated sludge of sewage treatment plant in Hong Hong | place: USA: Christiansburg, Virginia | collected... | reverse complement strand
TTTGAATCGTCACCAGAAAAAATATATTTTCAACATGAATACAATTACAAATAAAAACTATCCAACTGCAACTGATTTATGGACTAATAAACCGATCGAAATTATCAATAACCACATGGATGTCACCGTTCCATCACACGGTGTATTATTGTTGAAGTTAAAATGATAAAAATAAAAACAGTTATATTTTTTATATATTATTATCAACTCGCCACACCTGTATTACCATCTGTTGACTGTCACTTACAAGCAGAAGCCTTCAGAACATATAAATCTTCTTCTGTTAGAAGTCCTATACATTATATGTTTTCACGAATAGAAGAACAATTTGACAAATATCAACCACACCTTTAAACACTCTCCTATATCTTTTCCACACATACAATTTCTTAATTAAAAACCGTCTTAAACTATCTTATCTTTGTGACTGTAAATAACTAAGAAACGAAACATGCAAAATGAATTTCAAGCACGTCACATCGGGCCAAGAGCAACAGACTTAGATTCCATGCTTCAAACCATTGGAGTCAATTCTTTAGAGCAATTAATAGACGAAACAGTTCCTAAGAACATTCGATTAAAACACGCACTTAATATTGGTGAACCACAAGCTGAATATCAATATTTACAAAATATAAAAGAAAAAGCAGCAAAAAATAAGGTTTGCAAAAATTATATAGGAATGGGCTATTATGGCACTATCACACCGGGAATCATTCAACGCAATATATTTGAAAACCCAGGTTGGTACACGCAATACACGCCTTATCAAGCAGAAATTTCCCAAGGCAGATTAGAAGCCTTATTGAATTTCCAAACAATGGTGAGCGATTTAACCGGACTTCCTATTGCCAATGCATCTTTATTGGATGAAGGCACAGCAGTAGCTGAAGCAATGCACGTTTTTTTTGAAGTAAGAAATAAAAACAAAAACAAACCACCTGCCAATAAAATATTTATCGACGTAAATACATTTCCTCAAACGATAGATGTAGTAAGAGGACGTGCGCTTCCCTTGGGAATTGAAGTAGTGGTAGAAGATTATAAAACCTTCACTCCTACTGAAGATTTTTTTGCCATTGTGCTCCAGTATCCCAATGCAAACGGCTCCATCGAAGATTATAAAAACATTCTTTCTACTTGCAAAGCGCAAGAAGTTTATAGCGTTTTAGCTTGCGATATTTTAGGATTAACTTTATTGACACCTCCAGGAGAATTAGGCGCTGATATTGCAGTTGGAAATACACAACGCTTAGGCGTTCCAATGGGATTTGGTGGACCTCATGCTGCATATTTTGCATGTAAAGAAGAGTTCGTTCGACTTATGCCAGGCAGATTAATCGGCGTTTCTGTTGACAAACATGGAAATCATGCGCTCCGCATGGCATTACAAACCAGAGAACAACATATCAAGCGTGAAAAAGCTACTTCTAATATTTGTACCGCACAAGCATTATTAGCTATTATGGCAAGTATGTATGCAGTGTATCATGGAAAAGACGGATTAAAATCCATTGCTTTAAATATTCATAACAATACTGTTTCCTTAGCCAGTGAATTGAAAAAATTAGGATTCAAAAATCAAAACAACTATTTCTTCGATACCTTAAAAATAGAGGTGAGAGATAAGAGTGATGTAATAAAGAATTTAGCAGAAAAATCGGGATATAATTTTTTGTACCTTACAGATGGCACTGTTCAAATTAGTTTAGATGAAACCACTTCGCAACAAGATGTAGAAAAAACAGCTGCAATTTTTGCAGCAGCCATCGAAGCAAATTATATTTCTGCATATTTGGAAAAACCAGCGTTGCAAATTCCTGAATCTCTACAACGAACTACTGATTATTTGACACATACTGTTTTCAATTCTTATCAATCAGAAACAGAAATGTTACGTTATATAAAACGCTTGGAATCAAAGGATTTATCGTTAGCATTTTCAATGATACCTTTGGGAAGTTGCACTATGAAATTAAATGCAACAACAGAATTAGTTCCATTAAGCTGGGCTGAATTTGCACATATTCATCCATTCCAACCTTCAGAACAAGTACAAGGTTATTTAGAAATCATAAAAGAATTAGAAGATCAATTAGCCAATATTACAGGCTTTGCAGCTACTTCATTACAACCAAATTCTGGTGCGCAGGGTGAGTATGCCGGATTGATGGTGATTCGTGCTTATCATTTAGCAAAAGGCGATACACATAGAAATGTTGCGTTGATTCCAACCTCTGCACATGGTACCAATCCTGCAAGCGCAGCAATGGCAGGCATGAATATTGTTTTGGTAAAAAGTACACCGGAAGGAAATATTGATGTAGAAGATTTAAAAGCAAAAGCAGCGCAACACGCTGATAATTTATCTTGCTTGATGGTAACATACCCATCAACGCATGGTGTGTTTGAAGAAACCATCGTAGAGATTTGCGAAACCATTCATCAATATGGAGGAAAAGTATATATGGATGGAGCCAATATGAATGCACAAGTTGGATTGACTTCTCCTGCGTCTATCGGTGCAGATGTGAATCACATCAACTTACATAAAACATTTGCTATTCCACACGGCGGCGGCGGCCCTGGTATGGGGCCTATTTGTTGCACAGCAGAATTAGCCCCTTTCCTTCCGTCTAATCCATTTGTAAAAACTGGAGGCGAGCAAGGTATTCCGGCAATATCTGCCGCTCCATTTGGCAGTGCTGCCATTTTATTGATTTCTTATGCATATAATAAAATGTTAGGCAGCGAAGGAATTACCAACGCTACTAAATATGCTATTTTAAATGCTAATTATTTAAAAGCAAAATTAGCTGCACATTATCCAATTTTATATTCGGGAGCCAATGGCAGAGTAGCACATGAATTTATTATGGACATTCGCCCATTTAAAAAAGATACAGGAATTGATGCTGCTGATATTGCAAAACGCTTGATGGATTACGGTTACCACGCTCCTACTGTTGCCTTTCCTGTGCCGGGAACTTTGATGATAGAACCAACAGAAAGCGAAAGTAAAGCAGAATTGGATAAATTTTGTGAGGCATTGATTTCTATAAAAAATGAATTAGACGATATTGCTACTGGCACAACGACTGTACAAGACAATCCGATTATTAATGCGCCACACGTGGTACAAGAAGTAATTGCGGATAAATGGAGTCATTGCTATACAAGAGAAAAAGCTGCATTCCCATTAAAATATGTAAGAGAAGCTAAATTCTGGCCAAGTGTTGCTAAAATTGATAACACTTATGGAGATAGAAATTTAGTGTGTACTTGTTTGCCTATAGAGGCTTACGCTTAAAAGGTATAGAAAAAAACAAAGCCATCAGATTTCTGATGGCTTTGTTTTTTAATGTTATTACTATTTGGAGAAAATATTATTTCCCTGGGCGTAAGCTACGAACAGCTTTTCCAGCTTGCCACATTTCGCTATCTCTTAATTCTTTCAACTCTGCATCTAATTTTTCACGATAGTCAGGTTGTGAATTGGTGTCGATAGAACGTTGAGCTTCTTCGCCTGCAGCAACTTTTGCATATAAATCTTTAAATACAGGCAATACCGCTTCACGGAAAGGACCTTTCCAATCTAAAGCACCACGTTGAGCAGTAGTAGAACAGTTAGCATACATCCAGTCCATACCGTTTTCAGAAACTAATTTGATTAATGATTCCGTTAATTCTTCTACAGTTTCATTAAATGCTTCTGATGGTGAATGACCATTCGCTCTCAATACACTGTATTGTGCTTCCATGATACCAGCCAATGCACCCATTAACACACCACGCTCACCTGTTAAGTCAGAATAAACTTCTTTTTGGAAAGTGGTTTCAAATAAATATCCTGAACCAATTCCGATACCTAAAGAAATTGTTCTGTCATAAGCTTTTCCAGTTGCATCTTGGAAGATTGCATAAGAAGAGTTCAAGCCTGTTCCTTGTAAGAATAAACGTCTTAAAGAAGTACCTGAACCTTTAGGAGCTGTTAAAATCACATCTACATCTGCTGGTGGAACAATTCCTGTGCGTTCTTTATAAGTAATACCAAAAAAATAAAAAAAATACAATGCTTTTCCTGCGGTTAGGTGTTTTTTTACGGTTGGCCACATTTCTATTTGTGCAGCGTCTGATAATAAATACATGATGATAGTCCCTTTTTCCAAAGCCTCTTCTGGTTCAAACAATGTTGTACCTGGAACAAAGCCGTCTGCTATTGCTTTATCCCATGATTTAGATGGTTTGCGTTGTCCTACAATTACATTAAATCCGTTATCACGTAAATTTAATGCTTGTCCAGGACCTTGAACTCCGTAACCAATTACTGCGATTACTTCGTTTTTTAATACTTCTTTTGCTTTTGCTAACGGAAATTCTTCACGTGTTACAACGTTTTCTTCTAATCCGCCAAAATTCATTACTGCCATAATTATTAATTTGAAATTTAGTGTTAAAATATTAAGCTATTAATTGAGCTTCAAAAATATCAATTTGTTTGTTGATTTGTTTTAATAGATTTTGCGCTGCCCATTCTTCTGCATTGAATTCAATGGTAAATTGACCATCGTTTTCATCCATCTTTTTAAAAGAGAAATTAGTCACCTCTACTCTTCTTCTTGAAAAAATCAGCATAAAACGACCAATTAATACGGGCTGATTGTAAGATAAAAACTCTATTTTATATGATTTCACGATTGAATATTTTTTAATATAAATATTACGGCTTTAAAATAACATCACTACAAGCTTTTCCGCTTGGTACCATTGGGAATAAGTTTTCTTCCTTTTCAATTACCACTTCCAATACATACGGTCCTTTATGGGCAAACATTACATCTAATGAAGCACTCAATTCTGCACGATCTTCTACTTTGGATGCTTTAATTTTGAATCCTTCAGAAATGGCAATAAAATCTGGATTTTTCAATTCTACTGAAGAGTATCTATTGTCAAAGAAAAGTTGTTGCCATTGGCGCACCATTCCTAAATAGTTATTATTAAAAATAACTATTTTGACATTTAAATCATGTTGCCAAATAGTACCCAGTTCTTGCAAAGTCATTTGAAAACATCCATCTCCAACTATTACAACAGTTGTTCTGTCGGGTGCTGCCATTTGTGCACCGATAGATGCGGGAATAGAAAAACCCATCGTTCCTAAACCACCACTACTTACCCAAGAATTAGGTTTGCGATAATGGTAATAGCGCATTGCATACATTTGGTGTTGTCCAACATCTGGAACAATGATGGCTTCACCTTTGGTTTTTTCATCAATCAGGTTCATTATTTCCCCCATTCTTATGCTTCCACTTTCTGGATGAATGGCTTGTTTAATTACAACTTCTTGTTCTTGTTTATCTAATTCTTTAAATGTTTGAATCCAATCTGCATGATTGTTTTCTTTTATCAATGGTAATAATGCTTGCAAGGCTTCTTTTGCATCTGCATGAATGCCTACGGCTGTTTTGACTACTTTATCTATTTCAACTTCATCAATTTCAATATGAACAATTTTAGCTTGCTTAGCAAATTGTTTTACATCACCTGTTACCCGATCATCAAAACGCATTCCGATGGCAATCATCACATCACATTCATTCATTTTAATGTTTACAGAATAATTTCCGTGCATACCAGGTATTCCAACATAATTGTCATGGTCAGGGTCAAAACCTCCTAATCCTTGCATTGTTAAGCAAACTGGTATTCCTGATTTTTGGGAAAGATTTTCTACTTCTTCTCTTGCTTCTGATATTATAACTCCTTGACCTGCAATAATTAAAGGCTTTTTTGCTGAATTTATTATTTCAGCAGCATCTTTTAATTTATTGGTGTCAATAGCTGGCTTTGCTATATAGCCACGCACCTCTGTACAAGGAATATATCCTTGCCATTCCATTAATTCAAATTGGGCATTTTTAGTAATATCTATTAAAACAGGTCCTGGTTTTCCTGAATTGGCTATAAAAAATGCTTTTGCTATTATTGTGGGTATTTCAGCTGCTGTAGTAATTTGATAGCTCCATTTTGTAATAGGCATGGATACTCCTACTACGTCTGTTTCTTGAAAAGCATCTGTTCCTAATAAATGAGCAGGAACTTGACCGGTAATACATACCATTGGAGTACTGTCCATAATAGCATCTGCAATACCAGTAATAAGATTGGTGGCTCCAGGACCAGAAGTGGCAAAACATACAGAGGCTTTTCTTCTTACTCGTGCCCAACCCTCTGCTGCGTGTGCAGCACCTTGCTCATGGCGAGTTAAAATGTGTTGAATATTCCCTAATTGATGCCATAAAGCATCATATATTGGCATAATGGCACCTCCCGGATATCCATAAATGACTTCTACACCTTCTGCAATCAAAGATTGGATGACTGCTTCTGAACCTGTTATCTGTTTTTTAGCTGTTTCTGACATTTCAAATACTTACTATTCTAAATCGTACAAATTTAATAAAATTAGATTCCATTAATAGAATGAAGAGTGCAAAGGTATAGAATAATAGTAATTTCTTAATGTTTTCAATTAATAAAACAGGAGGTAGTAGTTTTAAAATTTAACAAGATAATAAATCCATCAGGTTTTTCCATTCATGATTGACAGACATAAAGTGTTTTCCTGCTAAATGTAAGGGTGTTGTGATAATTTCATTGTGATGAATACCTACCATAATATTAAATTCTTCATTAATAAAAGCATCCACAGCGGCAACTCCTAAACGAGAGGCTAATATTCTATCGTTAGCAGTTGGATTTCCGCCGCGCAATAAATGCCCAAGTACTAAGGTTTTTATATCATATTCTGGATGTTTTTTTCTAAATGCTGCTGCAATTTCCATCACTCCTCCTGCATCATCTCCTTCTGCTACCACAATAATATAGGATTCTTTATGTTTTCCTGCTTTTAATTTTTCAGACACTTCATTTAAATCTGTTTTTATTTCAGGAATTAAAATGTCTTCTGCGCCTGCTGCTAAACCTGCTGCAAGCGCTATTGTGCCAACGTCTCTGCCCATTACTTCTATAAAAAATAATCGTCCAAAGGCATTGGCAGTATCTCTAACTTTATCAATCAGTTCTACGGCTGTTGCTACGGCAGAATCATAACCAATGGTATAATCTGTTCCAAAAAGATCATTATCAATAGTACATGGAATTCCAATAAAAGGAATATTATATTCTGTAGAAAAAGCTTGTGCGCCCCGAAAAGTACCGTCACCACCGAGTGCAATTAATCCATCAATATTGTATTTTTTTAATTGCTCATACGCCAATTCCATTCCTTCAAGAGTAGCAAATCGCTTGCTACGTGAAGATTTTAATATAGTACCGCCTCTGTGAATGATATTTCCAACAGACCTTGAATCCATTCCTGAAATATGTCCATCTATCATTCCCTCGTAACCGTTAGTAATGCCAAATACATTCATTCCTTTTTGAATACCCGCACGCACTACTGCACGTATGCAGGCATTCATACCAGGTGCATCTCCTCCTGAGGTAAATACGGCTATATTTTTCATAGTTATCCTTTATTTATTGAATGTATAAATATACAGATGTTCTATAAAATATTTTATTTTACTTATTAGAAATAGAAAAGTATGTAGAAAGCTAGGTTGTTATAAATAATTTGATGTGGAAAAATGATATATATCTTGTTATTCCAGTATAAGATATAAACTAATAAATACCATTATTACGGCTACACTTGTCAGGCCGTATAAAAAGAATTCTCTTAAATTTGGATAAAAATCTAACATGGTAAATACACAGCCAACAAATCCTAATAATCCTCCGATAGCAAAAATTATGAAGCCTGCTATTTGTCTTTCTTCACTGTATTTTTTCTTAAATAAGTCTATAGTTTCCAAAATTTGAAGACTATCTAACCCTTGTTGACGTAATTCACTTACAATGACCATTTCTGGGTGTGTATTAGATTTCCATTTTTTATATGTTTCGTAATGTTTGTTATTCATAAATTTACATCTAATTAATGTTTAATTAAACAAATATAAGGGTATTTTACAATAAATCAATGTTTAGGTAAACAATTTGTGCATTTAAAATTGATACTAAATTATATTCATCCTTGTTATTAACTTTAGATATACAAACTAATTTTAATGAAATGTAGTTATTAAATAAGAAAAGATGAGTTGGTTGTTTGCGTATATTTTATAGATTTTATTGATTTACAAACAATTACATGTGTTTGTGTAAATTTTAGATTAATAGTATATTTGTACTGCTGTAATTAAATGAAAAAAGAAAGATATTATTATAATCCGAATACGCTTAAATATGAGAAGTATAAGCTCAGTTTATGGCAACGTATTTTACAAATTGCTGGATTTTTTACATCTGCATTTTTCTTTGGTTTTTTGGCGATGGTATTTGGGTATAAATTTTTTGACAATCCAGAGGTAAAATCAGAAAGGTTATTGCTGAGCCAAATGCAAGAAAAATATGAGATTTTGGATAAAAGAATTAATTCTTTATCGGGAGTATTGAATGATTTAAGTGATAGAGATGACAATATTTATCGGGTTATTTTTGAGGCGGACCCGCTGCCTGATAATTTGCGAAATGGAGACATGACTAAATCAAAGATATACGCAGAGTTGAAAGAGTTGCCAGAGTCAAAAATTATTTCAAATACATTATTAAATTTGGAAAGTGTAGAAAAACGGGTGTATGTACAATCTAAATCGTATGATGAATTAGCAAAACTTATAAAAAATAAAGAAGAAATGTTGGCGTCTATTCCAGCAATTCAACCCGTTTCTAATAAAGATTTAAAAAGGATGGCTTCTGGTTTTGGTATGCGCATTGACCCGGTGTATAAAACACCTCACATGCATGCAGGGCTTGATTTTTCTGCGGAAATAGGCACCCCTGTTTATGCTACAGGAAATGGTATTATTGAAATTGCTGGCTCGCAAGGTGATGGTTATGGTAATAAAGTAGTGATTAATCATGGGTTTGGATATGAAACGTTGTATGGTCATAATAGTAAAATATTAGTACGAGCTGGTCAAAAAGTAAAACGCGGACAAACGATTGCATTGGTAGGCAGTACTGGAAAAAGCACCGGACCGCATTGCCATTATGAAGTTTGGAAGAATGGAAATAAGATTAATCCGGTAAATTATTTCTTTAATGATTTATCGCCCGAACAATATGACCAGATGTTAAAAATTGTTGAACAAAGCAATCAATCATTTGATTAATAAAATAGTTTTGCAGAACCCACAATATGAAATACTGCCCGAAAAAAAGAAGACAATTAATAAAAATATATAGGTAAATTTAAAATCATCATGCCATATAAAGAAAAAGAAATAGAGAAAATGTACTTCACCATCAGTGAAGTAGCCAAACAGTTTAAAGTAGCTCCCTCCTTAATTCGATTTTGGGAAACAGAATTTGAAATTTTGAAACCAAGAAAAACAGCAAAAGGTAATCGCTTGTATTCCAAAAAAGACGTGGAGAACTTTAGTGTTATTTTCCATTTAGTAAAAGAAAAAGGTTATACTTTAGAGGGTGCAAAAAAGAAACTAAAAGAAGGAAGTATTTCGAGTGATAAGACCAGCACTAACACAGAGATTATTGCCCATTTGAAAAATATTCGAAGTTTTTTAGAAACAATGTATAATGAATTATAAATGAAAAAATCTATACTTTTTTATCCTGTTTTTCTCCCAGCACTTTTGTTGCTACACTCCTGCCGTAATGATAATGCTAAAAATGAAATTAAAGATCCCTCACCATATTTTAAAACATTTATAACGGGTGATGAAAAAAATGTTTTGAGAGATATAAATTTCAATCTTTCTGCTGATGAAATAAAGAAAAATGAAACCTCTAAATTGTATGAAGAAACGCCCGATCATCTATTTTACGAATTTTCATTTCCCACTGATTCTACTGCATTTTCCGAATATGCTAATATTCAATATTTCTTTGATGAAAACAATCAATTAGATATTATTACTGCTGATATTTATATGAATGATTCTATACAAGAAAATAAACTAAGAAATAATTTGATGGATTATTATACTTATAAATATGGCTCTCTACAAAAAGACGATAATGAACAAGACGTTTGGAAGGGAACATTTACAGATAAAAAAACAAATCAATCTTATTACTATTCCGTAGCAATTAAAAAATTAGAAGACGATTATGGCGTATCGATAGAATATGTTCGGG
>ERZ724517.2280-NODE-2280-length-10233-cov-5.464433_pt1 | contig 10233 bp, 9 predicted proteins | sample MGYA00376050_ERZ724517 | MGnify/ENA primary metagenome ERZ724517 (study PRJEB28724, sample SAMN07190886) | activated sludge metagenome | isolation source: activated sludge of sewage treatment plant in Hong Hong | place: USA: Christiansburg, Virginia | collected... | reverse complement strand
ACCGGCGGCCCGGCGGTGATCGTCGCGACCGACATGCCCGGCGCCACCACCGAGCCGGCGGGCACATCGGCGCGCAATACCCGGCCGCTCGCGGGCGCCAGCACGGCACCCTGACCGACGACGCTGGCGCTGGCATTGGCCTGTGCGCGGGCGGCGGCGGCGCGGGCATCGGCGGCGCGGGCGCCCGCCACCGCAGTATCGAGCCGCGCCTTGGCATAGACCTTGTTGCGGTAGAGATCTTCGATGCGCACGAGTTCGGCGCGGGCGCGGGCGGCTTCGGCCTCGGCAGCCGCGAGCTGGGCCGAAGCGGCGCTGGTTTCGTATCCCAGCCGTGCATCGACGATGGTGGCGATGCGCTGGCCCTTGCTGACGCTGTCGCCGGCGCGCACGTCGAGGCTGGCGAGCGTTCCCGGAATGCGCGCACGCGCTTCGGCCTGGTCGCGCGTCGTGACTTCGGCGCCGACGGCTTTCATGTCGGCGATGGTGGTCAGCGCCAGTTTGAGCTGCGTGCCCGCCGGTGCTGCGGCAGGCGCAGCGGGCGGGGCCGATTTTTCGCCGCATGCCCCGAGCGCCAACAGCGCGGCGAGGACAAGGCCGGTCGATTGCAGCTTGCGCATGGTCATCTGCCCCTTGGGAAACATGCTAGCGGTTGCCGTGCACGGTCGGCAGGCCCGCGGATTTCCACGCAGCCAGCCCGCCCGCAAGGTGCGTATCGATAACGGCGCGGGCGTCCTTGCAGCGCCCCAGCGCCATCGCCGAACGCTTGCCGCCTGCGCATTGCAACACCATTGTTCGTGCCCCGGCGTCGGGCAGCAGCGCGGCATCGAAGCGCGACAGCGGCAGGTTGGTCGCGCCGGCGATATGTTCGGCGGCGAACTCGTCGGGTTCGCGGACGTCGATGACGATGGCCGCATCCGCCGCGAGCAGCGCCTGTAGCTTGGCTGCATCGATTTCGTTGATATTGGCGGCTTTGCCGAATCCGAACATGTGCCGTCTCCTTGGCGGTGCAGCGCGCGGTGTCGGTCGACCGATACTCACGCATTAATAATTTCAGGCTTGTATATATCATGTAATTCTTATATTTAGTCAAGCATGTTCCAACCGGCAGCAATCGCCGGCCATTTGGGGAGACATCGGATGTCGCGGCCAAGAATTATCGTGCTGGGTGCGGGCCTGGGCGGCACCATCGCTGCCTATGAGATCAACCACGCGGTCAAAGATCGCGCCGATGTCATGATGGTCGCCGACAGCGAGACCTATTCATTCATCCCGTCAAACCCCTGGGTGGCGGTGCGCTGGCGCGAACCCGAAGCCATCCAGATCCATCTGCCGCCGGTGTTCGCCAAGAAGAACATCGCCTTCACCGCGGTCGGCGCCAAGCGCGTCCATCCGGCTGAAAAGCGCATCGAACTCAACGACGGCACGACCGTCGATTACGATTATCTTGTAATTGCGACCGGCCCCGACCTGGCCTTTGACGAAATCCCCGGCTTCGGTCCGGCGGCGAACACCGTGTCGGTATGCCAGACCGCGCACGCGGTGGCCGCCGCCGATGCCTTCGACCGCTTCGTTGAAAACCCCGGGCCGATTGTCGTCGGCGCGGCGCAGGGCGCGTCGTGCTACGGCCCGGCGTATGAATTCGCGCTGATTCTCGATACCGAACTGCGCCGCCGCAAGATCCGCGACAAGGTGCCGATGACCTTCGTCACCGCCGAACCCTATGTCGGCCACCTCGGCCTCGACGGCGTCGGTGACACCAAGGGCCTGCTCGAAAGCGCCTTGCGCGAACGCCACATCAAATGGGTGACCAACGCGCGCGTCACCAGCGTCGAGCCGAACCTGATGCACGTCGAGGAAATCGCCGAGGGCGGGGCGGTGATCAAGGCGCACGACCTGCCGTTCAACTATGCGATGCTGCTGCCGGCGTTTCGCGGCGTGCCGGCGGTATTCGGCATCGACGGGCTGACCAACCCGCGCGGCTTCATCATCGTCGACAAGCACCAGCGCAACCCGAAGTTCCCCGACGTTTTCGCGCTCGGCGTCTGTGTCGCGATTGCCCCCACCGGGCCGACACCTGTGCCTGTCGGCGTGCCCAAGACCGGCTTCATGATCGAAAGCATGGTCAGCGCCATTGCCGCCAATCTGGACGCCATACTCGATGGCCGCGAACCGACCGCCGAAGCCAGCTGGAACGCCATCTGCCTCGCCGATTTCGGCGACGAGGGCATCGCCTTCATCGCGCAGCCGCAGATTCCGCCACGCAACGTCAACTGGTCGTCGCAGGGCAAATGGGTCCACCTCGCCAAGATCGGCTTCGAAAAATACTTCCTGCGCAAGATCCGCAAGGGCGAGAGCGAACCCTTCTACGAGAAGCTCGCGCTCGACCTCATCGGTGTCCACAAACTTAAGCCCTGAACCGAAAGGAATACGCCATGACGCTTGATCGCGCTGTTCTGATGTTCGCCGGATTTGTCGTGCTGCTCGGCATCACGCTGTCGCTGCTGGTTCACCCCTGGTGGCTGGCACTCAGCGCCTTTGCCGGCTTCAACCTGATCCAGTCGAGCTTCACCGGCTTCTGCCCGGCCGCCATCGTGTTCCGCAAACTCGGCATCCAATCGGGCGTCGCGTTCAAATGAAGCTGCGTCGCCTCGTCCTGCTTTCGACGCTGGCCCCGGCACTGGTATTGGCGCTTCCGGCGCAGGCGGTGACGCTCGACGAGGCGATTGCTGCCGCACTGGCGCACGCCCCCGCAGTTGCCGCCGCCGATGCCGACCATGACGCGGCGACGGCGCGGCTGACGCAGGCGCAGGCCGGCAACCGCCCGACGGCATCGGTGCGCGCCTCGGTCGGCTACGGCTATCTCGACACGATGAACTTCTTCGGCATGCCCGGCGCCACGGTCACGCCGATTGCCGCGCTGGCCAGCATCGAACAGCCGTTGTTCACCGGTGGCCGCGTCAGCGCCGCCAACGACCGCGCCCGCGCCGGCATCGCCGCGACCGAGGCCGGGCGTACCGCCGCGCGCGCCGAACTCGCTGCCAATGTTGCCGCCGCCTATGGCGCGGTGCTGACCAGCGACATCGTCATTTCGCTCTATGCCCATCTGGTCGCACAGACCGCCGAAATCACCCGTCAGGCGCAGCAGAAATTCCGCGTCGGCGAAAGCCCCAGCACCGAAGTTTCGCAGGCGCAGGCGCGCCACGCCGAAGCACTCGGTGCGCTGGCGCAGGCGCGTGGGAGCCGTGCCGCCGCCGGCGCGCATTACCGCAACCTCGTCGGTGTCGAACCCGTCGGGCTGATGGCGCTGCCACCCGGCCCCGCCGCGCCGGCAACGCTCGATGCCGCCATCGACATCGCGGCGAAGAACAGCCCGGCGGTGATGCAGGCGCAAGCGGCACTGGCCGCCGCACAAGCCGCCGCACGCGGTGCCAAGGCCGACCGGCTGCCCACCGTCGGCGCGTTTGCCGAAGCCTCGGCGATCCGCGACGAATTCTTCCCCGACTACCGCGCCAACGCCGCCACGGTCGGTGTCCGCGCCAACTGGCAATTCTACAACGGCGGCCGCACCGATGGCCGCGTCGCCGAAACCAACGCCGATGTCCGCGCCGCCGAAGAGCGCCTGCGCAGCGCCCGCGCCCAGATCGAGGAGGCGGTTATTGCCGCCTGGTCGGGAGTCCATGCGACGGCGCTGATGGCCAGCGCTGCCGCCGATCAGGCGCGCGCCGCCGATGCATCGCTCGCCAGCGTGCGCCACGAAGTCCGCGTCGGCCTCAAGCCGCAGCTCGACCTGCTCGATGCCGAGCGCGAAGCCATCGCCGCCGCCAGCAATGCCGCGCAGGCGCGCGCCAACCGCACCGTCATCGCCTACCGGCTGGGCGCGTTGCTCGGCAGCTATTGATCACCCTCGCAGCAAAGGACCACGCCATGTTCAAGACCAATATCGGCAGCATCGACCGCATTTTGCGCATCGTGGCGGGGCTGGTGCTGATCGCGCTGGTGTTCGTCGGCCCCAAGACCCCGTGGGGCTGGTTCGGCGTCGTGCCGCTGCTGACCGGGATGATGAGCAGCTGCCCGATCTACAGCATCTTCGGCATCAGCAGCCGCGGTCGCTAACCTCAAGCAACGGAGTATTCCCATGGTTGAAGACTGGGTCGCCCTGATCGGCGACATGAACGGTGCTGTCCGCAACCTGCGTCAGGCCGCACCCGATGTGATGAAGTCATTTTCGGAAATGGCGCGCGCGGCGCATGGCGCCAAGGCGCTCGATGCGCAGACGCGCGAGTTGGTGGCGCTGGCGATCAGCGTCGCTGTACGCTGTGACCCATGCATCGCCTATCACGCCGAAGCCGCAGTCAAACACGGCGCTTCGCGCGAAGCGATTTCGGAAACACTGGCCATGGCGGTCTACATGGGGGCCGGCCCGTCGGTCATGTACGCCGCAAAGGCACTTGAAGCGGTGGACCAGCTGAGCACGCGCCAGGCTTCAACAAGCTGAATTTGCGACCCGGGCGTTCGCGGCTTGGGTCGACCAAAGTCAACGAACTTATCTGCAGAAATGATATATCCAGCATCGACATGGGCTGCCGATGTTTGGTGATTGTTGAAAGCGCTCGCGAGCGCGTTTGGCTGAAGAAGGGGTCGCGTCCGCAATTTGTCCCGGACTGTCCAGTGCGAAGGTGGAACAACCGGGGTGTACCGTTTGGAGGAACTCCGCACAAATTTGGAACTCGCTGGGAGAGCCTTGGCAGCCCATCCCGATTCTCGATTGGTGCATCGAAAAAGTGCACAAGCAGCCACCGGTCGGATTTCGCAACGGCCACTTTGAAACATTCCGCGGGTCAAAGGACACCGGAATTGATCGCAGATGACCGCCAATAGCCGACAGAATCAGGGGAATACTCGCAGGAACGTCAGCGATCATTGCTGAGAATGTAGCAATTATTCAATTATTTAAGGCGAAAAATATGGCGGAGAGGGTGGGATTCGAACCCACGGTGAGCTTACACCCACAACGGTTTTCGAGACCGTCCCATTCGACCACTCTGGCACCTCTCCGCAATCGAGGTGGGTGAACATGCGTGCACCGGTCGAAGGCGCGCGTATAGCCAGCGTCCGGGGGTTTGCCAAGGGGCTGCGCGCATAGGTTGCGACACGGGGCCTTTTCGTCTGGCGACAACTTCCTATATGATACGGCGGCGGGCAATCGTGCTCGCCCTGCCAGAGGTAGCTTGTGAACGACAAGTCGATCGATCCGCCGCCCGCCGTCGCGCCTGCCGCGACGGGTGAAGCCGGCCTTGCATCGATGCCGATGGCAACATTCGGCATCGGCGATGTCGTGCGCCACCGGCTGTTCCCGTTCCGCGGCGTCATCTTCGACGTCGATCCGCAATTCGCCAATACCGAGGAATGGTGGCAGTCGATTCCGGAAAATGTCCGGCCGCGCAAGGACCAGCCGTTCTATCACCTGCTCGCCGAGAACGATGACGCATCGTACGTCGCCTATGTCAGCCAGCAGAATCTGGTGCGCGAGGAAGCCGCCGAGCCGGTGCAGCACCCGGGTGTCGAGCAGATGTTCGGTGATTTCCGCGACGGCCGCTACGTCTTGCGCAACCCGCTGCGCAACTAGCGCCGGCGCTAGCGCCGCAACAACGGCAGCTTGAGCTTGAACGCGACGATCGCCCAGCCGACGAGATTGCGTACCGATAGCGTCAGTGCCGAGGCAATCGCCGCACCGGTCAGCCCGAACAGCGGGATCAGCGTCAGCGCCGTCAACAGCGCCACGCCGAGCGACAGCAGCGAATTGCCCAGCGAATAGCGTTCGCCACCGGTCATGATCAGCACCGAGCCGATCGGGCCGGTCAGCACGTTGACCAGCTGCGCCAGCGCGAGGATGCGCAGCACCGTCGTGCCTTCGGCAAACTCGCTGCCGAACAGCTGCATCACCAGACCCGGAAAGCCGAGCGTCAGCACGAACAGCGGCAGCGACAGCGCCAGAATGATCGCCACTGCCTGCCGCCAGGTGCGGCCGATGCCCGACAGGTCGCCGACGCGGTAGGCCGCCGCAATGCGCGGCCCGGCAACCGCATCGAAGCTGACGATGATCAGGTTGAAGATGCTGGTGACCTGCCAGGCGGTGCGGAAAATCCCGACTTCGACGGCGCTGTGGTGTGTCGCCAGCAACGTCAGGATCAGCCAGTCGATCGAATAGCCGACCAGCACGACGCACAGGATCGGCCAGCCCTGCGCCAGGATCGGCAGCAGCGGCACACGCGTGTGCGGCCAGTCGCGCATGTCGCGCCATTGCACCACGGCACCAATCGCCACGCACACGGCAATCCCGGCGACATAGGCGATGCCGGCGCTGACGACGGTGGTCGGCACCGCCAGCACGTGCAGGACGCCCACCGTGGCAATCGCGATCGCCATCGAAGCGGGGCCATCGAGGATTTGCGCGAACAGCACGCGGCCACTGCTGCGCAGCGATGACGACACAATGCGGATCAGCGCGATGGGAATGACGCCGAAGGTCACGGCGCGCAGCACCAGCCCGTCGCTCGGCGTATCATACAGCCGCTGCAGCAGCGGCACGCCGCCGAGCGTCAGCACGACCGCGACGCCGATGCTGGTGACCAGCACCATCGTCGCGACGGTGCGGATGGCGCCGCGCGCGAGATCGCGGCGGTCGATCCTGATGTCGCCCGCGACAGTGCGGATGAGGATATAGTCGGTGCCGAGCAATGCCGCTGTCGAGGCAATCAGCAAGGTCGTGACCGCCAGCCCGAACTGGCCGACGCCGGCGGGGCCATAGGCACGTGCCAGCAATATGGTGAAGCCGAAGCTCAGCACCGCGCCGACAATCTTGATCGAAAACGCCGCAAAGGTCTGCAGGATATGCGGATTGCGTTCGAGATAGCCTTTGGCAAAGGCGATCAGAGCGGCGGGTCGCCGTGCCATGTCAATCGGACCTTGTGGCGGTTGCAGCTGGCGCGTTCAGCCACGCGCCAGGACAAGCGCCGACTTGTCGACCTCGGCGCCGGTGCGTGCGGCTTCGACCGCCATCTTGTAGCGGAACGCCGCGGCCATCAGCGCGCCCATGAACAGGAACAGCAGCGGCTGCATCTGCTCCTGGCTGAGCACCAGCTTGATGACGACCGAGTTGAGCACGGCAATGGCCAATGGCCCCGACAGCATCAGTTCATCGTCATCCGACCGGAAGTAGGTTTTGAGGCCGCGGATGGCGCCCGAAATGCAGAAGCCGAAATAAGAGATGAAACCGAGGATGCCATAGTCGAGCGCCAGCGTCAGGAAGTAGCTGTCGACCGTCTGGACGCCGCCGGCGTTGCGGTAGTCGAGCGCTTCGGCGCCCTGTGCAGCGCCGTAGCCGAGGGGGTTCTTGAAGATGATCGGCAGTGCCTTGTCGCGTTGCATGTAGCGTGCGTCGGTGCTCGACTGCGCCGCGCCGGTGCCGAAAATCGTCGTGCGCAGGCGCTGCCACGCCATGACCAGCCCGACGAAGCCAATGAACATGGCCGGGAAACCATAGGTCAGCGCCGGCGCGATCATGTCTGATTTGCGGAAATACATGCGCCGCGTCGACCAGATCAGCAAATACAGGAAGTGCGTTTCGAACCAGCCGACGACGCCGAGGCGCGAATGCGAAATCCAGATGCCGGCGGAAAACAGCACATAGCCCGCCGCCGCAAGCGCCCGGTTGACGGTGCTGCGCGTTGTCATCGCGAAATGGATGACGAACGGCAGGCAAAGCGACAGGAATTCGGCGAAGGTCAGCCCGACGACAAACACGCTGTGGGCGCGGTAATAGCCATCGGCGGCACGCGCCTGCGGACTGAGAATACGCGCCAGATAAGCTTCGTCCGAGCGCAGGAACGACGGGATATACGGCGCATAGGGTATCATCTCGATGCGGTTTTCCCACAGTGCGATCAGCACCGTGATCGCCGCCAGCCACATCAGCACCACCAGGAAGCGCCGCAATGCACCGGGCTGCAGGAACAGGTGGCAGGCCAGAAAGAACATCCCTGTCCAGTAGAACTGGTTGTTGATGGCGCGCTCGAGCGCGGAGATTGGATCATCGCCGAACGGCAGCGAAATCACCTGCGCCACCAGGAACAGCATCAGGAAATAGAAGGCCGGCTTTGAAACCTTGGCGGTCGTCACCATTTCCGCGCGCAGTTGCGACGATGTCGCCACCGCCCACAGGAACAGCACCATCAGCCAGAATAGCGCGATGCGCGTCGGGCTGATCCATGGAATCCCGGGAATCGCAAACGCCAGATAGCTCGGCCAGACGATGAACAGCGACATGAAGATCAGGAATGTCTTGTGCATCGCCGGATCGTCCCAGATGTTGATATCGGGGAGCATCCACAGGCTGAGCAGGAACATCACGACAATCGGGATCGTCGGAATCATCATCATGCCGACGGGCAGATACGCCATCATCAGCCCGTAAAGCGTGCCCAACCCGATGAACGCCATATAGACCGCAAACGTCGCGAGCCGCGACCGCGGGGGGCGCACGGCACGCTGCGAGTACAGCGGCAGGACGTTGGGACTGCTGAGCGCCACTTGTTCTACTCCGACGCGGCCAACAACGGGGTGGACGGCGATGATGACACGCCATCCATTGCAGTATCTATTGCATTGCGCGTGCCGTTTCCACAACCGCCTTCGATACGGGCGTGTGCGCCCAGCACCCGCGCCATCGCGCTGCAGTTGATCAGGAATCCCAGCGTCGGCCGGTCAGGCCGCCAACTGCCATCGACAAAGCGGTCGAGCGCCGCGTTGTCGAATATGCCCCAGTGCCGCAGCGGGGCGACGTCGAGCCCGGCCGCGCCGATCTGCGCCCAGAACATTGCGGTGGGGCGGGCTGCAGATACGGTTGCGGCGGACTGGCGCCGTAGCCGCTGGCCGATCTTGCGCAACGCCTTCTTGGTGACCGCGCCGGTGCGTGCCAGCAGGCTGCGCACGCCGCCGGTGGCCAGCGCGCGCGGCGACATTCCCGAATCGAGCGGCAGCCCGGCAAGCCCGGCGTCGAGTGCCGCCAGCAGCCGCGCCGCCAGCCGCGCGCCGGCCTTTTCCCGTGGTGCCACCGCACGCGCGAACGCCGTCATGCGCGGATCGAAGAACGGCATCAGGATCTGGCGCTCGTGGCAGATGCCCGAAATGCCGATGCCGCACCAATGCTGCATGCGTTCGTGTTCATACAGCGTATCGATCTTCTGCGCCCAGGTGATGCCGCGACAATCGAGCACGATGTCGGCAAGGCGGTCGCGCAGGGCCGGGCGCTGGGCGGCGACGAACGCGCTCGAAAACAGCTGCGGATCGACCGAATCGTTCGCCAGCAGCCGCCAGTCGACCAGCCGCAGCGCCATGGCGCGCGTCGGTTCGGCGCCGAGCCGCTGTCCGGCGTAATAGAAGCCACGCAGCGCTTCGCCGTTCTGCCCCGAAAAGCGCGGTGCGCGAAATTGCTGGCCGATGGCGGCGATCAGCACGCGGTCGAGCGGGTTGGTGCTGAATTGATGGTCGTGCGCGACCTTGTCGAGCAGCGGTGGCAGATCGACGGTCGCCAGCACCGCATCGGGATCGGCGACGCTGTGCGCCATGCCTTCGCGCGCGGCGATCAGCTTCGCCACCACCACGTCGGGGGCGTCGGGCGTGCCGATGGTGAAGCCGGCATGGGCAGCACGGGCTGGCGCCGGCAGCGCCGCGAGCAGCAGGCGGCTGTCCATGCCGCCGCTCAATTCGAACTCGGCTTCGGGAAACTGCGCCGCGAGCGCCGTCATGACGCTGCGCAGCACGCGCGCGGCGTCGTCGATGTTGACGCTGTCGGGTGTCGCGGGCGCCGCCATCGGCGTCACCGCAAGCACGCCGTCGTGCAACGTCGCGCAGTCACCGGCGGCGAGCTTGCGGACGCCGGCGAACGGCGTGTCGGTGCCGATCATCGATCCGGTCTGCGCCATGCCGAACATCGCCGCCGCGTCGATGCCGCGCCCGAGCAATTGTGCGCAGGCCAGCGCCGATGACGAAACAACGGCGACGCCGTCGCCCTGCGCGACATAGACATGGCTCAGCCCGATGGCGTCGGTAACGACACGCACGCTGTCGCGGCGGCGGTCGAGCAGCGCCAGCGCGAACGGCGGCGTGAAGTCGGCGGCTGCCGGCCACGCCGGCGGGCAGCCAAGACCGTGCCAGCGCCGCGCCATTTCGGCG
>ERZ724517.2277-NODE-2277-length-10239-cov-7.854281_pt1 | contig 10239 bp, 11 predicted proteins | sample MGYA00376050_ERZ724517 | MGnify/ENA primary metagenome ERZ724517 (study PRJEB28724, sample SAMN07190886) | activated sludge metagenome | isolation source: activated sludge of sewage treatment plant in Hong Hong | place: USA: Christiansburg, Virginia | collected... | reverse complement strand
ACGCTCAGGCGCTGGCCGTCGCGTTTGGTGCGGATGATTTCTTGCGCCAGCATGTTGTGTACAGCCGCGCTTTAGTAAGCGCTGGAGGAGGGCGCCGAGGCCTGACCCGCCAGCACGGCTTCGATGTCATTGAGCAGACCGCTGGCGCCAAAGCGAAAGCGTTGGGCGGTCAAGGCGTCGGCCCCCAGCGCGGCGGCGGCCAAGTCTAGATAGACCTTGGCGTCTGGCACCGAGCGTATGCCGCCTGAGGCCTTGAACCCTGCGCTGGGCGAGCCGCTACCGGCGATTTCGCGCAGCATCACGGTGGCGGCCTCAGGCGTGGCCGAGACAGGGGTCTTGCCGGTGCTGGTCTTGACGAAATCGGCCCCGGCTGCCAGGGCCAGGCGCGTGGCCTGGGCAATCAGCACAGGGTTGGCCAGCACGCCGCTTTCAATGATGACCTTCAGCGCCAGCGGGCGGCTGGCCTCACGAACCTGCTGCAGAAAATCGGCGCATTCCTGGGCTTGGCCTTGCATCAGCGCTCGGTAGGGCAGCACCACGTCCACCTCATCGCCACCGGCGTCCTGGATGGCCTTCACGTCTGATAGCGCCAACGCGACATCCAGTGCACCGGCCGGAAAATTGGCCACCGCCGCCACGCGGATGCTTGCGGGCAACAGGCTGCGCGCCTGGGCCACAAAGCGCGGCCACACACAGACAGCGGCCACAGGGCCAAAGCGCGTCTGGGCGCGCTGGCACAGGGCGGCAATGTCGGCGGGCGTGTCGGCGTCGTTCAGGCTGGTCAGGTCCAGGCATTGCAGGGCCAGGCGGGCGACTTCGGGCAGGGGTAGGGCGTTTGGCATAAAAGTGTTTGGTAAAAAGTGGCGCTAGCCCTCGTAAAATATGAGGATGTAGCTATCAAAAACATAGTAATCAGGCATGCAGCGAGGGCAGGTCGGCCAGGCTGGCGATCAGGTCGGCCAGGAATTGCGCGGCGTAGCTGCCCGAGGCCTGGGCCTGTTGCAAGGTGGCGGCGTGGGTCAGCGATTCGTTACTCAGGCCAGCGCCCATATTGGTCATCAACGACAAACCCAGCACGCGCAGCCCGGCGTGGCGGGCCAGAATGGTCTCGGGCACGGTGCTCATGCCCACGGCGTCGGCGCCCCAGGCCGCAAACATGCGGATCTCAGCCGGGGTTTCAAACTGCGGGCCCAGTGCCCACAGGTAGGTGCCCTCGTGCAGCGCCACCGCTTTGGTCTGCGCCAGCTGGCGGGTTTGGGCCAGCAGCTCGGGGTCATACGCGGCGCCCATGTCGACAAAGCGGGCGTTGCCGGGCTCACCGACCAGCGGCGAGCGCTGCGGGGCGTTGATGTGGTCGGTGATCAGCATCAGGCTGCCCGGCGGCATGCGCGCGCGCAGGCTGCCTGCCGCATTGGTTTGCAGCAGCAGCTTGACGCCCCAACTCTTGAGGCTGCGCAGCGCACCGGCCATGCCGGAGCAGTCGCCCGTCTCGTAAGTGTGTTTGCGCCCGCCCAACATGGCCACGCGTTGGTTGCCGATGCGGCCTACGGTGAGTGCGCTGACGTGGCCTTCTACGCTGGTGGACTGGAAGGCGGGCAGCTCGGCGTAGGCTATGTGCTGGGCATCTTGCACCTGTGCGGCGGCGGCGGCCCAGCCGGAGCCCAGAATGACTGCGACTTCGGGTGCTGGGCCGAAGGTGTCTTGCAGAACGCCAACAGTGTTTGCTATCGCCAGGAGCCTGGGCGGCAGGGCGTTCTGCTCCGTGTCCCCCGCCCGCTGTGCGGGCTCCTCCTTGACCTGCGCAGAACCCCCTGCCGCCCAGGCTCCTTGGTTTTGTGGCATATCAGGCTTGCCTCGTGTGGTTGTGGCTCAGATGACCTGGCCCGAAGCTGGCGGGCAGCAGTTGTCCGAGCGTCCAGCTTTGTTTGATGCCGGATGGGTCGGCGGCAATGATCAGCAGATCGTCATCACCAAACTCGCGCAGCTTCTGGCGGCAGCCGCCGCAGGGGGTGATGAGGTCTGGACCTGGACCGCTGACCAGCACGGCCTTGGCGCGTTTGCCACCGGCCATCAGCATGGCACCCAGTGCGGTGGCTTCTGCGCACCAGCCTTGGGGGTAGGCGGCGTTTTCGACATTGCAGCCAGCGTGGATGGCGCCGTGTTCGTCCAGCACGGCGGCCCCCACGGCGTAGTGGGAGTAGGGCGTGTGGGCACGCGCACGCGCAGTCAGCGATGCACTCAGCAGGCGCTGCAGTACGTCAGGGGGTAGGGGGGCTTGCATGGCATGAATCGCGTTGTGCAATAGTGTAGTGCCGTGGTCCCACGGCGCAGCCTGACGGATATCAACTTTGCGGATCATTCCCACGCATGGACAGTCACACTTTTCTCTGGCACGACTACGAAACCTTTGGTGCACAGCCGCGGCGTGATCGCCCGGCGCAGTTTGCCGCCATCCGCACAGATGCCGAGCTGAACGAACTGGGCGAGCCCATCATGCTGTTTTGCAGATTAGCGCCGGACTTTTTGCCGGATCCGCAGTCGTGTCTGATCACCGGCATCACGCCCCAGCAGTGCCTGGAGCAGGGCGTGCCCGAGCACCAGTTTGCCGCCGCCATCGAGCAGGCTTTCAGCCTGCCAGGCACCATTGGCGTGGGTTACAACACCATACGCTTTGACGACGAGGTCACGCGCTTTCTGTTCTGGCGCAACCTGATCGACCCCTATGCCCGCGAGTGGCAAAACCAGTGCGGGCGCTGGGACCTGCTGGACGTGGTGCGCACCGCCTATGCCCTGCGGCCCGACGGCATCCAGTGGCCGACCAAGGCCGAGGGCGGCACCAGTTTCAAGCTCACCGACCTGACCGCCGCCAACGGCCTGGTGCATGAAGCCGCCCACGATGCCTTGAGCGATGTGCGGGCCACCATTGCGCTGGCCCGGCTGATCAAGACGGCGCAGCCGCGCCTGTTTGACTTCTGCCTGGGCCTGCACAAAAAGGACAGGGTGGCCGATGAGCTGGGGCTACCCACCACGGTGCGCACGGCGCGGCCGTTCTGGCATGTGTCGGGCATGTTCCCGGCCACGCGCGGCTGCCTGGCACTGATGTGGCCGCTGGCCATGCACCCCAAGAACAAGAACGAACTGATCGCCTGGGACCTGGCATTCGATCCGCGCGAGCTGGCGTCGCTGAACGCCGCCGACATGCGCCTGCGCCTGTTTAGCAAGAGCGACGATCTGCCCGAGGGCGTGCAGCGGTTGCCGGTCAAGTCTATCCACCTGAACAAGTCGCCGATGGTGATGGCCAACTTGAAAGTGCTGTCACCGGCCATGGCCCAGCGCTGGGGTGTGGATGTGCAAGCCCAGTTGCAGCACGCACAGTATGCGCAGGCCTTGCCGGACATGAGCGCCATCTGGCCGGATGTGTTTGACCGACCCGAAGCGGCCCGGCCGGATGTGGACGAAGACCTGTATGGCGGCTTTGTCAGCAACAGCGACCGCCGTCGCTTGAACGACTTGCGCAGCATGACACCCGCGCAACTGGCCAGCGCCCACCCGGCGTTTGAAGACGCGCGCCTGCCGGAGCTGCTGTTCCGCTACCGGGCCCGCAATTTCCCCGAGGGTTTGACCGACGACGAGGCTGCCCGCTGGGAGGCGCACCGGGCCGAGCGCCTGTTTGACGGGGCGGGTGGCGCGCGCACCATAGAGCAGTTGTTTGATGAAATTGACCAGTTGTCCGAGTCGGTCGACGAGCGCGGCGAGGCGATTTTGGGTGCCTTGTACGATTACGCCGAGTCCATCGCCCCGCACCGAAGCTGATCTGCTGCGAGAATCCCACCCCAGCGCCTTTGGCAACTACATGACTTGAACCGACTGGAAACCCTATGAAAATCGACAAAGACACCGCCGTCACCCTGCGCTTCTCCGTAACCGACGCCAGTGGCAAGGTCATCGACAAGGGCACCGAGCCCATGGTCTATCTGCATGGCGGTTACGACAACATCTTCCCCAAGGTCGAAGAAGCCCTGGCCGGCCAGGAAGCCGGCTACCAGGTGACGCTGACGCTGACGCCCGAAGACTCCTTCGGCCAGCACGACCCGGCCCTGATCACCACCATCGCCAAGAAGGACTTTCCACCCGGCGTCAAGGTCGGTGGCCACCTGCAAGGCCGTGGTGAAGACGGCCAGGAGCATGTGTTCAATGTCGTCAAGATCAAGGGCGACACCGTGCACCTGGACGGCAACCACCCGCTGGCTGGCCAGACCCTGAAGTTTGGCATCAAGGTGGTGGACGTGCGTGCCGCGTCAGCCGAAGAGATCGCCCACAAACACGTGCACGGAGAGCACGGCCACCACCACTGACACACACAGCGCTGGCGCATGGCGGGTCTTCACTATCAGCACCAACGCCGGCCCATGCGCACGGCGCTGCTGCTGTCCGTGCTGGTGCATGCGCTGCTGCTGAGCCTGAGCTTTGGCGGTCAGGGCCTGGGGCTTCCGGGCCTGGACCTGCCGTGGCGGGAAAGACGTTTCGAGGCGGATGAACTGCGCGTGGTGCTGGAGCCCGCGCCGGCCCCGGCATTGGCACCCGCAACGGCGCCCGCATGGGTTGAGCCGTCAGTAGACGGCGAGCCAATTCCCCCTGCCAAGGCGGAGCCCAAGGCCGCGACCGATGCGCGTGCCGTTCCCGACGCCATGGCCGTGGTTGCACCGGCTGCTAGCAGTGCGCCAGACCACGTGGCGGCGCCACCGGTTCCAGCCCCACCCATTCCCGCGCCGGCGGTGATGGCGGTGGAGCGCTCCGTCGTGCCCGCCCCGGTGGTGCCCGTTGCGCCATTGGTGCCGACGCCCGTGGTCGCAGCAGCGCCGACTGCCAAGGCCCCGGAGGCCGTTGCGTCCGCGCCCCAAGAAGTGGGCGATGCCGCGCAGAAGCAGATCGAAGAGGAAGCAAAAGAGGTGCGGGAGGCCAAGGAAGCACGAGAGGCAAAGGAGCGCGCCCTGGAGCAAGCCAAGCTCGACCGTGTAAAGCAGGAAGAGCAGCGGCAGGCGCAGCAAGCGGAGGCCGCACGGCAAGTGGCGGCCCGTCAGGAGGCAGAACGGAAGGAAGCCGAACGCAAGGAAGCCGAGCAAACCGAAGCCGCACGCCTGGAAGCCGAGCGCCAGGAGGCTGCGCGGGCGGCGGTGGCACGCAAGGAAGCGGCGCGGGCGCAGACCGAGCGTCTGGAAGCCGCGCGGCAGGCCGCTGCCCGCCAGGAAGCGGAGCGCGTCGAGGCGGCCCGGGTGGAAGCCGAGCGCCTGGAGGCCGCACGGCAGGCGGTTGCACGCAAGGAAGCGGCGCGGGTGGTGGCGGAGCGCCAGGAGGCTGCGCGGCAGGCAGCCGTCCGCCAGGAGGCCGAGCGCATCGAGGCTGCGCGACTGGAAGGCGAGCGCCAGGAGGCGGCTCGGCAAGATGCGGCGAAGCAAGAGGCGGCGCGGCAGGAAAAGGCGCAGCAAGCGGCCGCACGGGCGCAGGAGGATGCCAAACGCGATGCCGTGCGCCGGGCAATGGGCCGACAACTCGACGAGGAGGCTGCCAGGCGCGATGCTGCTGCGCGTGCGGCGGCCGGTCCGTCATCCACGCTGCCCTATTCGTGGAGCAGCCCACGACGCGGCAGGCTCTTTGGGCGTACCGATCCCAATAGTGAACTCATTCTCTATGCCGAAGCCTGGAGCCGAAAGATCGAGCTGAACATGACTTTCGACATGGTCCGTGAAGCGGCCAAGGAGCGCCATACCCATCCGCTCGTGACCGTGGCACTGCGCAGCGACGGCTCCGTCGAGTCGGTGACATTTGTGGTCTCCAGCGGCGTGCCAGCCATCGACGAAGCCATCCGGCGCATTGTGCAAAGCCAGGCGCCGTATCCTGCGTTTTCACCAGCCCTGGCGCGCGAGTACGACGTGATCGAGATCCGCCGGAGCTGGCACTTTGACATGGCTGTGCGGCTATTCTGATGCGAACCCAGACCGCGTCACTCGCGTTTTTGCAGATAGAGCGCGTCTGACCAGGTGGCGAGCCATTGGGGTCTATAGGCAACAAAAATCGCAGCCAGTAGCCCCGTCATGAAACCATCTCCCCAGGCCAGGAGCCAGCGGCCGACCATGGAGGCTCCGGGGCCGATATTCTCAAGCCCGTGTCCGGCCCATTGCGCTACGGCCTCCGCGGCAAATGTGCAGACGATGGTCCCGGCGAATGCACGCCCCAGGATGTAGACAAACACCTGGTTGCCCGCCCACCGCCGAATGGCAGCGCCCATGCCAAGGGCCAGAGTCGCCGGCACGGCACCATGCCAAAACAACTGGGACACCAGCACAAGGGGCTCGGCACTCGCAATCAGACCGGACAGCACGGCAACGGCGGTGAGTACCAGTATGGCCATGGGCCAGCCCAGCATCAGCGTCACCGCGCAGGCGCCGGAGAGCTGCAGCGGCAGCGGCATGGTCTGCAGGCGCGGCACGGCCCAGATCCAGGGCAACACCACCAAGCTTCCCATCAGCGGGGACACGAGATCCCCGCCGGCCAGCATGCGCCAGGGGCGCAACACCAGCGCGACGCAAACGGCCAGGATCAGCAGGGAGACCTCAAGCGGCATCGATACGCTCCAGAATCGCCTGCCAGTGGCGTGGCTCCACCGGGGTGATGGACAGGCGGTTGCCTTTCCTGAGCACCAGCAGGTCCGCCAGTTCGGGGGCGGCGCGCAACTCGGGCAGCGTGAGGTTGCGCGTCTTGCGCAGCACCTGCACATCCACCAGCAACCAGCGTGGCGCCTCCAACTTGGAGGCGGCGTCAAAGTAGGGCGAGTCCGCCTCGAACTGCGTGGGGTCGGTGTAGGCGCCGGACGCCACCCGCGCAATGCCCACGATGCCTGGCTCGGCACAGCTGGAGTGGTAGAACAGCACGCCGTCACCCACCTGCATGGCATCGCGCATGAAGTTGCGTGCCTGGTAGTTGCGCACCCCGGTCCACGCAACGGTGGAGTTGGGCGCGGCCAGTGCGTCGTCCACCGGGACTTCGCCGGGTTCGGATTTCATCAACCAGTAGTGGGGCATGGGTTGCGGATTTTGGGTTGGGAGTGCTGTATTTTGCTCGGGGTCCGGGTGGCTGTGAAGGCGAAGTGGTTTTGGGGTGCCGATCGAGTGTGCGCTGCAGCACCGACGCTGGCAGTCTGTCTGACTACATTCGAATGACTTAAAAGGACCTTTATGAACCACGCTGTCACGACACCCGATCACGTTATCCGCACACTGAACACGCTCATCGCGCTCAACCGAGACGATCAGAAAGGTTTTCAGGAAGCTGCAGAAAAGATTGAAGCACATGAAATCAAGACCTACTGTCTTGCGCAAAGCCGTTCCCGCGCACACTTCATCGGTGAACTGCAAACACAGGTACACGCATTGGGCAGCGAACCAGAAAACGAAGGCACCGTGTCAGGGGCCTTGCACCGCGCCTGGATGGACCTGAAGTCTGCCCTGGGTGGAGGCGACCATGCCATTCTGGCCGCCACTGAAGCCGTGGAAGATCATGCGATCAGTACCTACAGCAAAGCTCTGGCGGAATCCCTGCCAGCGGATGTGCGCGGGTTCGTTGAGCGCCAGTTTGAGAGCGTCAAGCAATCGCACAAGACCGTCAAAGCCATGCGCGACGGCCTGGAAAAATAAACAAGGTTCCGCTCTGGATTGTTGTCCTACCGGGCAGCGAATCGGACGCATGACCCATGCGACACAGGCCAAAGTGGTTGGTCGGCTTCGGCTTCGGCTTCGGCCTCGCAGCCACGACCGTGATCGCGGCGTGGGTCGCTGCGGTGTGCTGGCTGCCCAGCGACCAAGAGCTGGCCACCTGGCTCACCACCCGGGCCAGTGAGCGCTTGGGTGTCCAACTGACCGTTGGCTCTGTTCACTGGGAGATGCTGCCGGAGCCCGTTCTCGTTGTGAACGACTTTCGCACGCAACAGTTGCAACCAGTGGTCATCCAGCGCATCAAAGCCTATCCCGGCCTGCGCATGCTGCTGGACCGCAAGCTGCTGTTTGAACGCGTGGATATCGACACAGCGGTCTTCCCCCGCAATTCGGTGCGGGCCTTGCAGATGCGGCCGGGCGCGAAGGAGGACGACGTGAGCGACGGCGTGCCGCTCGGCCACCTGAGGTTTCGCAACCTGACCTGGATCTCCTACAGCGGCATCCCTCTGGCCTACGACGGGGAAATCGACTTTGCCCCCCATTGGCGGCCGCTGCGCGCTGAGTTGCACCGCCCTGGCATCACCCCTGCGTTCACACTGACATTGACGCGTGAGGCCGAGGCCGACCGATGGCAGACCCGCATCCAGATCGGCGGTGGCACGGCGCAGGGCACAGCTGAACTGAAGACCGCCGCGAACGGCGCCATGCACCTGAGCGGCCAGTTGACCCCGCAAGACATTGAGGTGGCGAGCGCGTTGGCTTCCTTTGGCCGGAGATCCCCCGTCGCGGGTCAGGGCGCGGGCCAGACCACCTTCATGGCGGACGGCCATTCGTTGGCAGAGCTGACGCGTTCGCTGCATACGCATACGGTGTTTTCTGTCGATGGCGCAACGCTGTTGCGGTTCGACTTGAACGAGGCCATTCGCACCGCCGGCACATCGCACCACGGCCAAACCGGTTTGCAGGCGCTTTCCGGCGTGATGGACACGCAAAACGGCGATGAAGGCACCCGTGTCACGTTAACGGACATCAGCGCCAGAACCAGCAAGTTCAGCTCCATAGGCAAGGCCACGGTCTATCACGGCCAGGTTGAGGCCAGCGGCAAGCTGGACTTGCTGGAGGGCGCGATCAGCGTGCCGTTCCGCGTGAGCGGGCCAGTTGCCAAACCCAACATCTCGGTGGCGCCGGGATTCCTGGCTGGCGCGGCCATCGGCACCGCAGTGCTTCCGGGCATTGGAACCGTGATTGGCGCCCGCGTCGGTGGTGCCATGGGTGAGATTTTCCACAGCGGAGCACAGCAGCCGGTTGCGCCCAACAAAGGCGTCGTTCAAAGATAGGGAGCCCCGGCCATACCGCCCATGCAAGGTGAGGAAGTCAGGACCGGGCCCGTCCGATCAATCGACAGGTTTCCCGTTCTGCTGTCCGGCGTTCAGAAGTGTCAAGGGTGAAGTGATAGTCACGCAAGGCAAGTTCAGTCTCTACCAAGGCATCGCGCAGCGCTGTCAGGGCTTTACGCATCTCTGTCAGCTGGCAGACCAGGGTATTCCAGTCGGCCTGCTGCGATTTCATGCCGGGCGTTGTCAAATTCCAGAAAGGCTTTGCAATAGTGGGTCGCGGGGTGATGCCGTCCATAGGTTGTCCCTGGTAAGCGTTGAAAATCCAGGCCTTCAAGCCTGACTGCAGCATAGGCGCCCAAGCCAGCTATCACTGTGCTGCACCGCACAGATCGACAGTCGGGAAACACCGACCACGGCACGCCATGTTTGGCGGCGATGGTTGTTGCTATAGTTTTGGTAGTGAACTACTCAACGTTCACGAGGGCTAGCGGCCCATTTTTTATGCAGGAAGGAGGTCTGGGCCGGCCTTCCGGGCAGGTTCAGGGTGGCGGTGCGCTCCGGTGTCTGTGCCAGCAACTTGCCGCGTTTGAACACCTTGAGCCGTGTGGCCTTCAGGCGCAGGGCCTCCACCGGGTCGCGCGCTTGCAGCAGCACAAAATCGGCGTGACAGCCTTTTTCCAGCCCATAGCCTTGCAACCCCAGGATCCTGGCTGGGTTGGTGGTGATGGCCTCGAAGCACTGGCGCATGGCGGCTTGGCTGGTCATCTGCGCCACGTGCAGGCCCATGCTGGCCACTTCCAGCATGTCGGCGCTGCCCAGCGCATACCAGGGGTCCATCATGTCATCCTGGCCGAAGGCCACGGTCAGGCCTGCCGCCATCAGCTCGGGCACACGGGTCAGGCCGCGGCGCTTGGGGTAGGTGTCAAAGCGGCCCTGCAGCGTGATGTTGACGCAGGGGTTGCTGGCCACGTGGACCTGGGCCTCCGCCATCAGCGCGATGAGCTTGGACACGTAGTAGTTGTCCATGCTGTGCATGGAGGTGAGATGCGAGCCGGTCACGCGGCCATGCAAGCCCAGGCGCTGGGTCTCGTAGACCAGGGACTCAATGTGGCGTGAGTGCGGATCGTCGGACTCGTCGCAATGCATGTCCACCATCTTGCCGCGCGCGGCGGCGATTTCGCACAGCAGCTTGA
>ERZ724517.2276-NODE-2276-length-10242-cov-5.471876_pt1 | contig 10242 bp, 11 predicted proteins | sample MGYA00376050_ERZ724517 | MGnify/ENA primary metagenome ERZ724517 (study PRJEB28724, sample SAMN07190886) | activated sludge metagenome | isolation source: activated sludge of sewage treatment plant in Hong Hong | place: USA: Christiansburg, Virginia | collected... | reverse complement strand
CCAGCGCAAAGGCAATTCTCGGCGCGCAAACAGGCGCTGGAATAATTCCATCGTGGCCGTCATGGATAAATTGGCGCCACGCCGACGACGCTGATAGCGCTTCAGCACAACCGGATGTGCCAGCGGCAATTGCCGTGTCATCGCATCGAGCAACTCCTCTGCCAACACTTTGACATCCATAAAACCGAGATTCACACCCTGACCCGCCAGCGGATGAATCGTGTGCGCAGAATCACCGATCAACACCACGCGCCCCTGATGATACGCGCGGGCATGACGTTGCCGCAATGGAAAACCAGAACGGCCGCGCACCTCGATGATATCCCCGAGTTTGTGTTCGAATGCATTTCCCAATTGTGCCGCAAACTCTGTTTGTGACATTTCCAATAGCGACTGCGCGCAGTCAGGCGCAGTTGACCAGACAATCGAACTCCAGTGCTCATCGCCACTGTTATCACGCAATGGCAAGAAAGCGAGAGGACCACTCGCCATAAAACGCTGGCGAGCTGTGCGCTCGTGTGTGTGTGCTGTTCTGACGGTTGCCACAACAGCCGTATGGCCATAATCCCATTCAACCGTCTTGATTCCAGCCAATGTACGCAATGCAGATTGCGCTCCATCCGCAGCGATCACCAGCTGGCAATGCACCGTATTGCCGCTTTGCAACACCAACTCACACTGGGGTGCTTTCTCGTCATCATGCAGGCCGGTTACAGTATCCGGGCACAAGCAATTTACATTGGAAGCGTTCTGCAGGCGCTGCTGCAATGCAGCTACAACAAGACTATTCTCGACAATGTAGCCAAGGGCTGGCTGCTGCACTTCCGCTGCATCAAAACAGACTTGCGCCGTACCTTCTGCATCCCACACCTGCATGCGCTCAAATGGAGACACGCGTTGTGCGAGAATAAATTTCCATGCGCCGAGTTGCTCCAGAAACTGCTGCGAGGCCGCGCTTAGCGCGACAACGCGCGGATCAAAAAATGCATCCGGTTTAAACGGCTTGTGCTCTGTATTATCAATAAGAACGATACGACAGGCGGAATCTGCCAACGCACAGGCCAGCGCACTTCCCGCCATTCCACCACCAACAATAGCGATATCACATTCAATCCTGTTCATAATCCGGTAGCCTCACGCGCAAACCATTCGCGCGCGCCTGGCAAGAAATCAAGCCCCAGCAAAGCAGCGCTGCGCAACAACATCTGCGGGCGATCCCGATTAGAAAACAGGCGCGGCAACCAGTCGCTGGCTGTAACAGTTTTCTGCTGATCCCACTGCTGCCTGGCCACATACTGCTGTAAGACAGCAACATCCCCGATGTCACCGCCTTTCATCACCACCGGCTTCAATGTTTCAACCAGCCCCATGCAATCACGCATAATCAGGTTAAATCCCTGCCCCGCTACCGGATGCAAATGGTGCGCAGCACTGCCCATCAGCACAATGCGTGAACGCACCTGCTCCCTGGCCTGGATCAGTGACAATGGATAACAGTAACGCGCGCCCACCGATAACAATTTTCCACAACGGCCACCGATCCGTTGCTGCGCCCGCAAAAGAAATCCGGATTCCGGCAGCTGCATCACTGCTTGGATTTCACTGTCTGGCAGCGTCCAGATCAGGGCTGCTCGATGCTGCTGTTCATGATCTTGTAACGGCAACAATGCGACAGGTCCTGTATCGGTAAAACGCTCATACGCAATACCATGATGAGGCAATTCTGTTACGACATTCGCCACCAGCGCATGCTGATCATAAGGAATATCATCCGAAGCGATACCTAATTGTTGGCGCAATGCAGATTGCGCACCATCCGCCACAATCACCAGCTTTGCATCCAACGAAACATTTGCAGCATTGTTTATCATCAACGTTGCATAGTCGCGGGACAAGGTTACGCTAGTCACCTGCGCAGGACTGATGGTGCGAATGCGTGATGATTGCGCCAGAACGGCTTCCAACAATGCATTACCCAGCAGACGGTTCTCTATGACATAACCCAATGCAGGCAACCCGGTATCTTCAGCACGCATCAACATACCCAGCGGCCTGCTACGCTCAGACACATGCACCTGTAAAATAGGTGCTACTTGATGCTGGAGTTGTTGCCATAAACCCAGTTGCACAAGAATTTGTTGTGTACTGCATGACAACGCCGTGGATCGCGCATCAAAACTGGGAACCTTCAAATCATCCTGGCTAGCCACTTGAATGGCGTGCTGCTCAATCAATGCAATCGATGCTGCTGGCAATTGCTGCGCCAATAGCAATGCAAGGCCAGCACCAGCCATACCGCCACCGACAATAGCTACATCAATCGCCAATGCATTCATGCTTTTTTCTTATGTCCCGCTTTTTCTTTTCCTTTCTTTCTGGCGGCTTCCATCTCTGCTGGCAAGTGCGGATGCTGCAATGCCATCCATGACTCGATTTCTTCGACAGTTTTTGGTGCCAATGCCGTCAATACCTGATTGCCATCCCTGGTCACTACTACATCATCTTCAATGCGAATGCCGATACCGCGCCACTTCTTGTCTACCTTCTTGTTATGCGGTGACACGTAAATACCAGGCTCAACAGTCAGCACCATGCCGGGTTCAAACAGACGCCATTCACCACCGCATTTATAATCGCCCACATCATGCACATCCATACCCAACCAATGGCCGGCCCGGTGCATATAGAAATCCCGGTATGCCCCTTTCTTGATCAAGGCACTTACTTTGCCTTTCAGCAATCCAAGTTGCACCAGACCTTCTGTAATCACCTGCACGGTGATGTCGTGCGGCTCATTCCAGTGATTGCCCGGCTTGATTACGTTGATCGCTGCGAGCTGCGCTTTCAACACCAGTTCATACAATGCTTTTTGCTCACGTGAAAATTTCCCGTTTACAGGGAATGTCCGGGTGATATCTGACGCGTAGTGGTCCAGCTCACAACCGGCATCAATCAGCACCAGATCTCCATCACTTAACACATCACGATTTTCTACGTAATGCAGGATGCAGCCATTGTCACCGCCACCAACAATCGATGGGTAAGCTGGAAAACGCGCACCATTTCTGGCAAAGGCATGCAACAACTCTGCCTCCAGTTGATATTCCATCATGCCCGGCTTGCATATGGCCATTGTGCGGCGATGGGCTTTTGCAGAGATTTCACCCGCACGCTGCATCAACTGGATTTCTTGCGCACTTTTAAATAACCGCAACTCATGCAAGAAGTGGTTCAAGTCCAGGAATTCCCCCGGAGGAATTGCACCTGAACGCACTTTATTACGAATAGTATTGACCCACTCCATAACATGGCGATCAAATTCACTATCACGTCCCATCGCATAGTAAACACGCTCACGGCCTTCTAGTAGGCCAGGCAGTATTTCATCCAGATCATCAACGGGAAATGCATCATCCGCACCATAATCCTTGCAAGCCCCTTCCGGGCCAGCGCGATACCCGTCCCACAACTCACGCTCAGGGTCGCGATCACGACAAAACATGACGAACGCACCGTGCTCCCTGCCAGGAATCAATACGGCGACTGCATCAGGTTCATTCAATCCCGTCAGATAATAAAAATCACTGTCTTGCCTGAAAGGGAAATGTGTATCGTTGTTACGGATAATTTCATGGGCTGATGGAATGATAGCGATGCTATTCGGCTCCATCATTTCCATCAGGCGGGAACGGCGCGCTGCAAATTCCTTACGGGGAAGCAGCGACTTCATGCATGACCTTCCAGAATATTTGCCTGCCCGGCATTTTTTTCCTGGCAACTATCGCGATACAGATCCATAGCAGCCAATCGCACGTATTCACACAACTCGATAAAATCACGTTCGTTGCTATCGGCATTTTCAGGATTGTTCAACTCGGAACGGTTGCGATCTGTCTGCTCCTCCGATTCACCATCATCAATCTGGCTGATAGCAGCAATATCATTGAGGACTTCACGATCGTCTTCCGACAATTCACGCGTCACCGCAACAAAACCGCACACAAAACTTTCACTCCAGCGCGCAAGGGCTTGCGCACGCACTGACAAGAATTCTTCACTATCCGGCAACAACAACTGGAATCCCAATTCACCGTCAGCAAGATCACGCGCTACCAATGTTTGCAGCGCAGACATTGCATCACGATGTTCATCCAGCTCGGCGCCATCGAGGCATTCTGACAAATGCTCCAGCCAGATGGCATGGCCAGGATCAATGCCGGCACAGGCCAAACCGGTGATCGTGCCATGCAGCGCATCCGCCGCCATGGGTAGCTGCAATTCCTGCAGCCGGGCACTCAATTGTTCATGGGTAATCGTCGCCACACGGGCCTCTTTTTAAAGCAGAAAATAGCGCGCCATGCTACCACCCGCCCCCGACTTCTGCACGGATGCATCCGCCGTGGCCAGCCTGCATCCGGCCTGAAAAACCTTGCGCATCAGCAGGTTGCAGCGCTAAGTTCACAATTTCCTTCATTGACCATTTGCCATCTGCTCACTTATAGTACCTTGTCAAATCCACCGCCGGGCCGTGGTCAATGAGCGCAGAACAATTCAGGGCACTTGAACACCAGGTAGATCAGCTGATCTACCGTTGCCATCAGCTGGAGCAGGAGAACCGTACGCTGCGCAACCAGGAAAACACCTGGCGCAAGGAGCGCACCCGGCTGATCGAGAAAAACGAGCTGGCTCGCACACGCGTCGAAGCGATGATTCACCGGCTGAAAGCACTGGAGCAGGAATACGGCTCTGGCATCACCCAAGATACCCAATAAGAGGAAGCCGAGATGAGCACACCGTCTACCGTGCGCTTGCGCATCCTTGATAACGATTACCAGGTGGCGTGTCCGCCGGAAGAAAAAGAAGGGCTGCTGAATGCCGCCCGCTATCTGGATGAAAAAATGCGCGCCATCCGTTCTGGTGGAAATGTTATCGGCACAGAGCGTATCGCTGTGATGGTCGGGCTAAACGTTGCCCATGAACTGCTGCAGCAAAGCGGGCGCAGCGTGGGCGATGATCGTGAGTTGCAACGACTCAGCGACAAGATTGCCCATGCACTGGGCAACCAGTCACAACTGGAGCTGTAACAGCCCCGGTTCCAGCCACGCCAGAATCAATCAATATATTCAAACGCCTTGACGATGCGCTGTGCGCCACTGGTATTCTGCGCTACAGCTGCCGCACGGTCTGCTTCTGTCTGTGTCACCAACCCCATCAGGTAAATCACACCATTTTCGGTGATGACCTTGATACGCTGACCGTTCACGTCATTGTTGAAGGCGTACTTGGTTTTGACCTTGGTGGTCAGCCAGCTGTCATGACTACGCGCACCAAATGAAATATTCGGCCCCACAGTCAAGGCATTCTGCACCTGTCTCACTTTCTGCACTTTGGCGGCCACAGCTGCAGCCTTGCTGCGCAATGCATCAGAAGGCACTTGCCCCACCAATAACACTACGCCGTTAAAACTCACCACCGTAAAGTGACCCTTGCGCATTTCCGGGCCTACTTTCTTGATGTTGACCAGAGTGACATCTTCAATGCGGTCATCATCCAGCACGGTGCCTAAGGTGCGCGTACCAGGATTCTGGCGAATCGGGCCATCGCTGGTGGCATCCATCACAGGTGCACAAGCACCGAGCACAGTCACCACAAGAACCAACTTAAGAACTAATTTAATAAAAACAGCAAAAAACCGCATGATCATGATCCTCCAAACATCTGGTATTCAATCAATTCACAGAGCGCAAACGATAGCAGCAAATGATTTTCATAGATACGGAAACGCGACACCAACGGCACACGGATCTCGATATCACGCTCAGCCAATAACACCGGCAAATGACCTCCATCCTGCGCCGTGATGGCAATCACCACCATGTCCCGCTCATGAGCAGCTGTCACCGCGTTGAGCAGATTGGCCGGAATGCCGGTGCGCGTAAAAATGACCAGGCGATCACCTGGCTGGCCCAACGCGCGGATCTGGCGGGCGAATGCATCGTTGAGGCCGTAGTCATTCTCGATCGCGGTCAGCATCGCGCTGCTATTGTCGAGCACAATCGCAGGCAAACCCGGCCGTTCACGCTCTCCCTGGTTCATCAGCGTCGTGGCAAAGAATTGCGCGTTCAATGAAGACCCCCCATTCCCACACACCAGTACTTTGCCTTCAGCCAACAAGCTTTCAGCCAGCACCATGCCGGCGCGAACCAATGATGGGGTTACCGCTTCCACACAATCAATCTTGGCATTGATGCTGTGGTGGAACAGCTGCTCTACCAGGGTTTCGTATTCCATCAAGCACACCGGTCATATAGGGTCAAAGTGGTATTCTAATGCGTATCGTGCTGATGGCGGATAAACATGTTCACCCACCGGAAAGGCCCGCTGCCTGTATTCCTGCTGCCGGGCATACTACTTGTCGCCAGCTGCGCCTCAGAGCCTAAACCCGTTTCCCCCGATTTGCGCGAGCGCCTTGGCAAGGTATACCTGAACAGTGCCGGATCAACCGGGGAAACATTTTTCCACGCTGACTTCGAGAGCAACAGCATGATGGGCAAGAATGCAGTCGAGGCACTGGACCAGTGTCTGGGAGGGGCGCTGATGAGCGGCTCGCTCGCGCCTGTGGTATTGATGGTCTGCGCGCCGATAAATGTTCCAGCAGCCATGATGAAGGCGCGCAACCCCAACAGTAAACCCGAGATATCTGAAGAAACGCTCGCAGACATTGAAACAAAAACCAATGCATTCCTGAAAAATGCTGACCTGAGCCCTTCGCTGGTGGCAACGATTGATGAGCAGAGCCAACACAATGCTTATCTGGCGAAGTATGAAATCAGTCACGGCATACTGCCATTACCTGAAAATGGCGAAACCATCGTTGAAGTAGCGGCACAATGGGATTACCAGACCGTGGCAGAGATCCGGATTATCGAAGCCGGATTCGAGAGCGATGCGGGCAAGGCACCATTGCTACATTTTTCCATGACAGCAGAAGTAAAACTGGTCGAGACAAAATCCGGATCGGTAATGGACAAACAGGAATACCGTTACGATGGCACACAACAGCCTTATAACATCTGGTTTGGTGATGATTTACAGAGGTTGCCTAAAGAAATTGCGACAGCCAACAGAACACTAGCCAGCAATATCCTCAGTGCTATTTTCATCAAATAACTCATTACTTTAAACCTGATACTCGAACAAACAAAAACCCCGGCACATGGCCGGGGTCTTGTACTGCTCTTGTAAGGATTATTTCAAACCAGCGGCATCGCGCAACGCAGCTGCTTTGTCAGTTTTTTCCCACGTGAACGTAGTGCACTGTTTGCCGTTGACGGTAATGGCTTCCGGCGTACGGCCGAAGTGGCCGTAAGACGCAGTGGCGCGATAGATCGGGTGCAGCAGATCCAGTTGCTTCGTCAAGCCATACGGACGCAGGTCAAAAAATTCACGCACCAGCTTGATGATGGTTTCGTCTGACACTTTGCCTGTGCCGAACGTGTTGATAGACACTGACGTCGGCTCTGCGACGCCGATTGCATAAGACACCTGGATTTCGCAGCGATCCGCCAAGCCAGCAGCCACAATATTTTTTGCCACGTAACGGCCTGCATACGCAGCCGAGCGATCCACTTTCGATGGGTCTTTGCCGGAGAATGCACCGCCGCCGTGACGCGCCATACCGCCATATGAATCCACGATAATCTTACGGCCGGTCAAACCACAATCACCCATCGGGCCGCCGATTTCAAAACGGCCAGTCGGGTTGATGTAGATCTTGGTTTCTTTTGACATCCACTGCGCAGGGATAACGTGTTTGATCACCAGATCCATTACACCATCGTGAATATCTTTATCGCTCACATCTGCGGCATGCTGCGTGGAAAGCACAATAGCATCCACAGCAACGGGCTTGCCGTTTTCATAACGGAACGTGACTTGTGATTTGGCATCCGGACGCAACCAGGGCAACAAACCGGATTTACGCGCTTCGGCCTGACGCTCCACCAGACGGTGTGCATACTGGATTGGTGCCGGCATCAGCACATCGGTTTCGTTCGCGGCATAACCGAACATCAGACCCTGGTCACCAGCGCCCTGGTCTTCGGGCTTGGCGCGGTCAACACCCTGCGCGATATCCGGTGACTGCTGGCCGAGCAGGTTCAACACGCCGCATGTGCTGCCATCGAAATACACATCGGAACTGTTGTAGCCGATATCGTTGATCACGCCGCGGATAATTTTTTCGTAATCGACCACTGCAGTGGTAGTGATTTCACCGGCAACAATGGCCACACCGGTTTTTACCAGCGTTTCACACGCCACACGGGCGTATTGATCCTGTTCAAGAATCGCGTCGAGGATGGCATCAGATACCTGGTCGGCCATTTTATCCGGGTGGCCTTCAGAGACCGATTCGGACGTAAACACGGAATATTCAGACATTAACGAGACTCCTGCTATCTAGAATTAAATAAGTGTAGAAAAAGACGGCAACTTGCGCGCCGCGTGGATCTGGATCTGGAAGCCGTTACGCAGCGCCAGATACTGGCTGTGCTCGCACGCCAGGTTCGCTTGCGCGAGCCAGCCGGTGAGCTCATTCGGGTCAAAGCCTAGCCAGATGTCACCGCAAGACTCGCGCACCCAGCTCTGCTGATGGTGGGACAGTTCACAGATGAGCAACACGGCATTGGCAGGTAATAACTGGCCTATGGCGGCGATCACTTCCGCCGGCGAGGGCGTGTGGTGCAACACCATATTCAGCACGACACAATCAGGGTTCAAGGTGACAGGCAAATGACTGATTTCACCACAACGCAGCTCTACGCTCTTCAGTTGGTGGGCGCTCACATAGTCAGCAGCCTGCGCCAACATTGGCTGGTTGTTGTCCAGACCCAACACTTTCTCAAATCGGGTGGCCAACTCCCCAAGGAACTGGCCATTGCCAGGGCCGATTTCCAGCGCCAGCTTCTGCGACGGTAGATCAAGATTATCCAGTAATTGCGCTACCGCCAGACCATATAACTCGTAGTCTGCAATCTGCTCCTGCTGTTGGCGAAACAGCGCGGCATTGTCTTCGAAGAAACTGTGCGAGCTGGCAATGCGCTCGCGCTGCACTTCCAGCAGGCGCGCGGCCACGTCAATATCCAGCGGCATCTGGTCGATACGGGCAAACAGGGCTTGCTGCACATCCGCATGGTCTTGCAAGCCACTGTCGCTATCTGCAGCGGTGGCACGACGATAGAAGATGGTATTGCCTTCCCGGCGTGTGGCCACCAGATCCGCCTGTGCCAGGATTTTGAGGTGGTGACTCATACCGGATTGCTTCACTGCCAACAGGTGGCACAGCTCCAGCACGGCGAAGGAATCCTGCTTCAACAGGCGCAACACCGAGAGCCGCAGCGGGTCCGCAGCGGCTTTCAGGTAGCTGGCCAATGACAGTACATCGCTGTTAGCGATGTGGCTATCACTGGCTGGCCTCTTTATTTCAAGAGAATGGAGGGGATCGGTCGACATAGGCCGGCGATACTAGCAGAGCTTCAACCTATATCAAAGAATTTTGATATAGAAAGATGCCGGCCCGAAAAGTCTGCCTCAGTGCGCGGTAACGCCGGCTTCCGAGCCCTGTTGTTCCAGCACCTGCTGGAAGAGCGCGTCAAAATTGATAGGCGGCAACATCAGCGGCGGCAAAGTGCCACGCGCCAGCAGGCTGTCGATCACTTCACGGGCATAGGGAAACAGAATCGTCGGGCAGTTGGCGCCAGCGACCTGCCGCACCTGCTCTTCACTCAAGCCCTTCATCAGGAATATGCCAGCCTGCTGCACTTCCACCAGAAAGGCGGGCTGGTCGTCCAGCTTGCCAGTGACGGTGATCGTCAACACCACTTCATAGCGGTCATCGCCCATGCCGGTGGTGGTGGTGGAAAGTTCCTGCTGGACTGCAGGCTTCCACGCCTTGCCGAATATCGCCGCACCCTGCGGTGATTCGAAAGACACATCCTTGATGTAGATACGCTGGATACCGAATTGCTGTTCTGGTTGTTCTGAAACTAACTGTTCCGACATAAAAACCCCTTTTAATTAAAAATTCAGGACTAGCTGGCGAGCAAGCTATCCAGCTCGCCGCACTGTTCCAGCGCATAAAGATCATCACAGCCGCCGATGTGTTGGCCGTTGATCCAGATTTGCGGCACGGTGGACCGTCCGGCGCGCGCTGCCATTTCTGCCCGCAGGTCAGCGTGACCA
>ERZ724517.2275-NODE-2275-length-10243-cov-40.591775_pt1:5000-10243 | contig 10243 bp, 9 predicted proteins | sample MGYA00376050_ERZ724517 | MGnify/ENA primary metagenome ERZ724517 (study PRJEB28724, sample SAMN07190886) | activated sludge metagenome | isolation source: activated sludge of sewage treatment plant in Hong Hong | place: USA: Christiansburg, Virginia... | reverse complement strand
CCAACCCCAACCCCAACCCCTGAAGCACCATTTACAAAGACAATTTCGAGATGCATGCACAACCAAGTATTCGAGCAACAGCATGGGGTCTGTACGAAGTATCTGGCAACTCAATACGCTATTCAGAAATATTGAATCGATTAGCGACAGACAGTTGCAACCGTAGCGATAAGCATATCCTGGAGCGACGCAATGCCTCGGATATTGGAGTTCAATAAGAAGAGTAATAATCACAATACTTAGCAGATCAAACAGAGCCGAAGTCGCGAGCGTGAACACTTCCAAGCCATTCTGCGGGCCTCACAACACTCCGCGGACCAGCTGCAGCTTAGCGCGCTCCTTCCTGTACAGCCGATTCACCAGCAGTCGCCGAACATCAAGCAAGCGGATCGGCGTTGATCCATCCGGTGGTCTGCCCTATAGTAACGATACCAGCGACACCAGCCGCAACAGCAGCACACGCTGTGCACCTCGTTGCCGTTGCTACGGCCCCAGTGATGCTCTCCAACCTCACAACTTCGTGCGATATTTTCTGCAACAACATTGCAGTCCACTCCGGCAACAAGGAGAAGTCCCGGAGAGGCCAGTTCGTGCATGTCAACAGTGCTCAGCGCACTGAGTTCTTCCCACGTGAGCCGGTCTCTACGACTGCGGTTGGCGCTCCTTCATCCGCCCAAAATGGGGGCGGGAAAAATCAGCGGGATGCCCTGCAGAAACAGGTACCTAAAGGGGTCTGGATGGTCTCAACGGACATCGATATGACGTTCGGAGGCTGTTTTGGAGGTCCTTTGAGAAATTCGTCGGACGAGGTCGGCGACCCCATTTTTGCACGAACCAAGTGTATTGATGAATGTTAGGTCCGGGCATGGAGGACTGACCGAGCAGTACAATTTTGCCTAAGGCGGAAGGTCGTCTTGTATTAGCATTATAAGGTTTCCCAAGGAGCAAGTCGCTAATGGCCTAAGGAAGCCTTAAGAGGTTTCCCCAAGGTCCACACAAAGCCTCTTGGAGAGCTTAAGCGAAGTTGCAATGGCTAAGGCAAAGTTCCCATAGGAGTTTGGGTTGTCCATAGGAGACTCCCATAGCTAATTCGTTTCCCATAGGAAATTCCAATAGCTAATTCATTTCCCATAGGAAATTCCAATAGCTAATAATTTCCCATAGCTATTTTCCCATAGCTAATTTAAATCCCCATAGGAAATTTCCTAAGGAATTTTCGGGCAATAGTAAATTTGCCTTGCAGGTCGGTGTCTTAGAATGAGCCAACTAGCGAGAATCCATCGAAATCTCCATGGGTATAATTCCACCCCAGCAGTAAGTGACTTTGAAATTTCGGCCTCAAAAAGTGACAGATAAGTAGAAAACCCTTCCATGCAGTTAAAATTTTAAAAATACCGTTTCAAAACACCCTCATTTGGGTCCACAGCCCGAACGGAGAGGAGCCTGGGTCTCATACTGGCGCTGTTGCATCCTTGAATTGACAGACCTCCACAGCCGAGAGGCCGAGTCTCCGGGATGCAATTTTTGCAAAAACGAGTATTCAGGAGAGCAGTCCGCGTGGTGAAGGTATGTGCCGGCCGCATCCCCGTCCGATGCCTGGAAATGCATTTTTTAGAATGGCCCAAACACCCCAAAACTCGATAACATCCCTAAAATTTCTAAGTCTATTATATGAGACTCGTTATAATCTGAGATGTCTAAGTCTTTTGGGGTGTTTGGGCCATTCTAAAAAATGCATTTCCAGGCATCGGACGGGGATGCGGCCGGCACATACCTTCACCACGCGGACTGCTCTCCTGAATACTCGTTTTTGCAAAAATTGCATCCCGGAGACTCGGCCTCTCGGCTGTGGAGGTCTGTCAATTCAAGGATGCAACAGCGCCAGTATGAGACCCAGGCTCCTCTCCGTTCGGGCTGTGGACCCAAATGAGGGTGTTTTGAAACGGTATTTTTAAAATTTTAACTGCATGGAAGGGTTTTCTACTTATCGAGAGTTCAGATTTTTGGCAATTCGCGTCCTCCGTCAAAACGGACTGCATATTCGTCCTCAGCGTCCTTCAAATATGGATCCCGTACCCCTCTGAGGTCGTCAAATTTCACAGATTGCTCAAAGTAGAGTGCGTTGTTTATAGCTATCAATGGTCAATGATTGGTATTAATTCATCAATGCGTACGGGTAGGACGTGCCTCAGGACACATCAGTGAGGCAAGACCACCTTCCACTTTAAGCTGGAGACGATTCCAACTCCGGCAATGACAGTGTTGAAAATGATCATATCAGATTGACGTGAAGGAGAAGTCCGCAAGAAGTGGGAGTTGGAGGAACCTCGGAATCTCGAAGAATGAAGGGGGGTTGGTCTCGACCTCAAAAAAAGACTTAGAGCGTTTTGAGGTCATTTTAGGGGGTGGCAGGTTTTTCTAATTTTGATCTGAGGATGTATATATAAGGGAGGCGTGTGAGTTTGGATAAAAAACTGGTTTGCGTGAAAGCCAAAGGATTAAGAGTAAACGTGTGTAATTAGGTGAGCGAACGCATTTGGGGACTCGCTAAGGCGAAAGGCATTCGGCATTGCGAAAATCCAATTGAGCTTCATTGCTCTTGGGTTCAGCTTTTCGACGTTTGCTGGAAACTGAGGCTTGAGAAACTGAATGCATAGCATATTCATCTAATTGCAACGCGAAATTATCCTTGTCCTCCGGTATACCCTGAGGAGCTTTCCACACAAATCAGATTCCCAAGGCATAGCAATTGCTATCGCTCAAAGGGCCACTCCATACTGCTTTCTGCCCATGTCATTAAGGCATGAGTCCCCAAAGAAATTCTTTGGGAACTAAAGAGAGATCTTTGATAGTCGCCTCTTACGAGTCGGCTAGCACAAGAGAAATGTTGTATTAATGCCTATACGGTATTCTTACAATCAAATGCAATGTAGACAGCAGTAACTCCCAGTTGTAAAATCTCTGGGATTTAGTGCGCTACATTAAGGACCTTGATCACCAAAGGCACTTCCGAGCTCTGCTTGGATAACTTTGTAGTGAGCCTGGCCCAGCTGGACGCGATTAATAAACGAAATGACTTGTAGTCAAGCCGTTTGACGGAGACTACGATTAAGTCAGCATTCGTGCTACCGAAGCGAACTTACGCACCGATTGAGGCGGCGCTTGCGCCCTTCAAGAAGTAGTAATCTGGTTGATCCTGCCAGTAGTCATATGCTTGTCTCAAAGATTAAGCCATGCATGTGTAAGTATAAGTATTATACGGCGAAACTGCGAATGGCTCATTACATCAGTTATAATTTATTTGATAATCGAAAGTTACATGGATAACCGTGACAAATTACAGCTAATACATGCAGTTAGACCTGGCTCAAGGGTCGTAATTATTAGTACTAAACCATTTCCGCAAGGAATGTGATGATTCATAGTAATCGAACGAATCGCAGGTATATGCGATAAATCATTCAAGTTTCTGCCCTATCAGCTTTGGATGGTAGTGTATTGGACTACCATGGCAGTCACGGGTAACGGAGAATTAGGGTTCGATTCCGGAGAGGGAGCCTGAGAAACGGCTACCACATCTACGGAAGGCAGCAGGCGCGAAAATTGCCCAATCCTGATTCAGGGAGGCAGTGACAAGAAATAACAACTCTCAACATTGTTGAGAAGTGTAATGAGGATAATTTACAAACCTTACCGAAAGCAATTGGAGGGCAAGTCTGGTGCCAGCAGCCGCGGTAATTCCAGCTCCAATAGCGTATATTAAAGTTGTTGCAGTTAAAAAGCTCGTAGTTGAAGTTCTGGCTGATCGATCCTCGAGCTCTGTAGCCGAGGACTCGTCAGTCATCCGCTTGCAAATATATGTTCGCCTTTAACCGGGTGGCTATATGAGTAAGCAATTTACCTTGAGAAAAACAGAGTGTTCCAGGCAGGTTTGTCCGGAATGCGTTAGCATGGAATAATAGAATATGACTAGAGTCGATTTATTGGTTAAAGGCTTTAGTAATGATTAATAGGAACAATCGGGGGCATTGGTACTCGTCAGTCAGAGGTGAAATTCTAAGATTTGACGAAGACTAACTGATGCGAAAGCGTTTGCCAAGAATGTTTTCATTAATCAAGAACGAAAGTTAGGGGATCAAAGACGATCAGATACCGTCCTAGTCTTAACTATAAACTATACCGACTCGGATTCAGATGAATCATAAAGTTCATTTGGGACCGTAGGAGAAATCAAAGTCTTTGGGTTCTGGGGGGAGTATGGTCGCAAGGCTGAAACTTAAAGGAATTGACGGTTTTGCACCACCATGGAGTGGAGTCTGCGGCTTAATTTGACTCAACACTGGGAAACTCATCAGGGCAAGAAGATTTTAGGATTGACAGATTGAGAGTTCTTTCTTGATTGGTCTAGTGGTGGTGCATGGCCGTTCTTAGTTGGTGGAGTGATTTGTCTGGTTAATTCCGTTAACGAACGAGACCTCAACCTACTAACTAGTACGACGTGAACAACGTTAGTTACTTCTTAGAGGGACAATGTGTGTTAACACAAGGAAGTTTGAGGCAATAACAGGTCTGTGATGCCCTTAGATGTCCTGAGCCGCACACGCGCTACAATGACACTTTCAATAAGCATCTGCTGGCCCGAAAGGGTTCAGGCTAATCTTTTTAGTAAGTGTCGTGCTAGGGATAGATCTTTGCAATTATGGATCTTGAACGAGGAATTCCTAGTAAGCACAAGTCATCAGCTTGTGCTGATTACGTCCCTGCAAAATGTACACATCGCCCGTCGCTTGCTCCGATTGAATAATCTGGTGAGCCTTCTTGACTGAGTAGGCAACTACGAAGGATATTAAGCAAACCATATTATTTAGAGGATGAAGAAGTCGTAACAAAGTTTCCGTAGGTGAACCTGCGGAAGGATCATTCATAAGCAATGTTCGTCTTGAATCAACGTGCCAATAGCCGCCAGCAATGGCGCTATGTTTACCTATTCGTAGGTCTTTAATGTTACTGAACGCATCAAAGAAATAAATTTTCAACGATGGATATCTAGGCTCCTATAACGATGAAGAACGCAGCGAAATGCGATACGTAATGCGAATTGCACAACCGCGAGTCATCAAATCTTTGAACGCAAATGGCGGCAGCGCAAGCTGTCATGTTCGTTTCAGTGTATTTGGTTACCCACATCACAAATCCAAATGCGATTGAAGCAATTCTCTCGCCGAATGCGGGATCGCTTGGTG
>ERZ724517.2273-NODE-2273-length-10245-cov-4.145633_pt1 | contig 10245 bp, 10 predicted proteins | sample MGYA00376050_ERZ724517 | MGnify/ENA primary metagenome ERZ724517 (study PRJEB28724, sample SAMN07190886) | activated sludge metagenome | isolation source: activated sludge of sewage treatment plant in Hong Hong | place: USA: Christiansburg, Virginia | collected... | reverse complement strand
TCAGGCCAAGGGAAGTTTTCTGGCAGCGATCAGTCATGAAATTCGCACCCCCATGCATGCCATTATCGGCATGTCTGGCCTGGCCATGAAAAGCGGGCTCGATTCGCGGCAGTACGAATATGTGCGCAAGGTCAATGTCTCGGCTCGCCTGCTGCTCGGCATCATCAACGACATCCTCGACATCTCGAAGATCGAGTCCGGCCGCCTGCAACTGGAACAAACCGGGTTTTCATTGCGTTCGGTGATGGAAAGCGTTTCAACCTTTGCCAATCAACTGGCTGAAGAGAAGGGCCTGCACCTGCGTCTGGACATATCGCCGCAGGTGCCACCCTATCTATCGGGCGATCCGCTGCGCCTGACGCAGATCCTGACTAATCTGATCGGCAATGCCGTCAAATTCACCAGCAAGGGTGGCGTGGAAGTCAGCTGTGTTTGCGGCGAGCAAACTGCTTCCAGGGCCACGCTCCATTTCTCGGTCGCCGATACCGGCATCGGCCTGACGCGGGAGCAGATCGGCAAGCTCTTCCAGCCTTTTTCGCAAGCCGATACCTCGACTGCGCGGAAATACGGCGGTACCGGCCTCGGTCTGGCCATTTCGCGGCAGCTGGTGGGCATGATGGGCGGGCGTATCTGGGTCGAAAGTACGGTGGGTTCTGGCAGCGTCTTCCAGTTCACGCTACCGCTCGCGATTGCCGACGAACCCATGCGAGCCAGGCTGGAGGCTGCTGTTGGGCAGATGCCGAGCGATCTGGTGGCGCCGGTGTTGCCGGGCGGTATGCGGGTGCTGCTGGCGGAAGACAATCGCTTCAACCAGGAAATGGTGCTCGAAATCCTGGGTGACCTCGGCGTGATCGCAGAAGTGGTCGAAAATGGACAGGAAGCCATTCAGCGACTCGGGGAGAAGGATTTCGACTTGGTCCTGATGGACATGATGATGCCGGAGATGGATGGCCTGGAGGCGACTCGTCTGATTCGTCGGGAAGGCAGTCGTTGGCAATCGCTGCCCGTCGTTGCCCTGACCGCCAACGCCGGTATCGAAGACCGGGACCGTTGCCTCGCTGCCGGCATGAATGAAGTGCTGACCAAGCCCTTTGAAACGGCGGATCTGTACCGGGTCCTCAAGCAATACGCCCCGGAGGATGCCGTCGCCGAGCGACTGCCGGTGGAGGCTTCCGCATTGCCGGTTGCCGCACCGGCAGCGGCTTCGGTGCCGGTGGAGCTCCCCGAGTTTCCCGGTATCGACATCACTTTGCTGATGCAACGCATGCATGGGCGAGTGCAGAGCTGCCGCAGACTGCTCCGACTGTTCCACGACCAGTACATCGGTGCCGAAGCGCGTATGCGGGAGTTGTTCGCAGCAGGCGATGCCGAGACCCTGCACCGGTTCGCACATACGCTGAAGGGAGCTTCGTCGGGCTTGGGGGCCGAGCGTATTCGTCAGGCGTCGGCTCAGCTTGAGGAGCGGATGCTCGATGGCGATGCGGTATCTCAGGGCTTGGCGCTGAACGAAGTTGTCGACGCCTTGAACGAGGTTTTTCCGGGCCTGTCGGTGCTCTGATTTTTAATCGCAGCTACCGCAAGCAGCGCTGAAACCAGCTGACGGTAAGTGCAGCCATGGCTGCTGCCGGATCGGCGACGTCGCCTGGCAGGCGTTCCAGCAATGCGACGCCGGCGATGTGGGGTTTCGCACGTTGCAGATTGCGGGAGGCAATATCGTCGGCCGCGTCGGCGATCAGCAGCAGCGGTGCCTGCAGCACCTTCAGATACTGCAGCCCGGCCAGATCGACCAGTCCGCCATGGCAAACCACCGCATGGATTTCCTTGTCGCGCAGCGCTGCGACGCGAACAGCGAGCGGCGTGGCATCGCCGGCGGCCACCAGGCCGATCGGTTGATCGGGGATGGCATCAGCCTCCATTTGCCGGTGCAGATAGCTGATTACTCCCAGCAGACGCTCGGCGAGATGAGGCAGGTGGGTTTCGGCGTCAGCAAAATGGGCCTCGCTATCGATCAGCAGATCAATCGTCAGGGTGCTGAAGCCGACATGATGCAGCGCTTCGGCGATACCGCCGGTGGTGGCCAGAGTAGCGCAGTCGCGTGCGGCAACGAAGACCACGAGCCCCCGACTCATCGCCGGCAACAGGAGCACTCCATGCAGGGTGGCATGGGGGAAGGCGATGCTGAAGCTGCGTTGTTCGCGTGTCATGCGACTCCGATCCGGACGGGAATGCGGTGGGCGCCAAAAGGTTTTTCATAAATGCCGAAGCGGCCGGCTATGGCGTGGCCGCAGCCCGGGCAACAACCCTCCGGGCTGATTTCATAATGGCGAATCTCGTACCAGTCGCGCACCACAAGCGCCTTCTGGCAAGACGGGCAAAAGGTGGTGCCGCCTTCGCTATCGTGCACGTTGCCGGTATAGGGATGGTGCAAACCATGATCCAGCGCAATGCGTCGTGCCCGCTGCAAGGTGCTGGCCGGTGTTGCCGGAATGTCGTCCATTTTCCAGTCCGGGTGAAAGGCCGTGAAATGCAGCGGCACCTCGGGCCCGAGCTCGCGGGCGACCCAGTTGCACAGCGCCTTCAATTCTTCGTTCGAGTCGTTGAGCCCGGGTATCAGCAGCGTGGTGATTTCCAGCCAGCATTGGCTCTCGTGATGGATCCAGGCCAGCGTGTCGAGCACCGGCTGCAGGTGGGCGCCGCACTGCCGGAAATAGAATTCGTCGGTGAAACCCTTGAGGTCGACGTTGGCCGCATCCATCGCCGCGAAGAACGCCCTGCGCGGCACATCATGGGTATAGCCGGCGGTTACGGCCACATTGGACACGCCTCGCTCCCGGCATGCGGCGGCCGTGTCGATAGCGTATTCGGCAAAGATCACCGGGTCGTTATAGGTATAGGCCACCGATTTCGCCCCGTGGCGCACGGCGCTATCGGCAATGGCTTCCGGCGTTGCGCTGTCCATCAGCCGATCCATGTCGCGCGATTTGGAAATGTCCCAGTTCTGGCAGAACTTGCAGGCCAGATTGCAGCCGGCAGTGCCAAAGGAAAGAATCGAGCTGCCGGGGTAGAAATGGTTGAGTGGCTTCTTCTCGACCGGGTCGATACAGAAACCCGAAGAACGCCCCCAGGTCGTCAGTTGCATGCTGCCGCCCTGATTCATGCGCACGAAACAGGCGCCGCGCTGTCCTTCGTGCAGCTTGCAATCGCGCGGACAGAGGTCGCACTGAATTCGTGCCCCATCCTCGATGGTGTGCCACCAGCGTCCGGGGTGCAGGGCTTCCGGCGCAGTCATCAGTCTTCCTTCCATTTCCTGACGTCGTAGCGCCAGAGCTTCACATCCGGGTGCCAGAAATCCGCAGAGAAACCGGCCTTCTGTTTCAGGTGTGCCATGAACAGAAGCGGCTCAGGCAGTTGTTCCCAGACCTGCGGCAGAAAGGTCGAGCGCCGGCCATGGCATTCGAAGATCAGCCCGTCGATGCCTGGGCGCAGCTGCGCCAAGGCATCTGCTTCGTTGGCAAACTGCATCGGCTCTGCAGGGGTCAGCAGTGACACTTCGACCCGGGTCCCGGCCAATTCATCGGCATCAAGTGGCGCAAAGCGCGGGTCGCGGAACGCCGCATTGATGGCGTTTTCGCACACGTCCTCACCCAGCGGGCGCCAAGCCTCCAGGCTGCCGATGCAGCCGCGCAATTGCCCATTCTGAGTGAGTGTGACGAAGCTGGCGCCGGGCTGACGTAGCGCCTCCGTGAGCGCCGGTACAACTTGATCAGCGTCGAAACGATGAGCGATGGCGGCGCGCGCCAGCGCCAGCAATTCTCGTCCGTCGTAGTCTGTTGTTTCAGTGTTCATGGCCGGTCTCGGAAAAGGCAAAGCCGCCATAGCCGACGACCCGGCTGCGGTCGCCAGCCGTATCCCCGGAATTGCGAAGATCGATCAGGTGCGCCTTGAGTCCATGCCGGCGGGCTGCCAGCAACAAACCGTTGACCGGTGTTGCGCCGCAGGCTTGGTCATGGCCAATGGTCGGGTCGCACGCCACGATGCGGGCGGCGGTGTGGCTATCGATTTCCTGCGCAGCAGCGTAGGGCAGGTAATGGGAGAGGTCGGAACTGACCACGATCAGGGTCTCCGGTCCGCCCCACAGACGCTCCAGCACCGCTGCCACCGCCTCGGCCGAGGCGTGGCCCACTGCCAGCGGTACCAGCCGGAAATTCGGCAGTACGGACTGCAGGAAAGGTAACTGAACCTCAAGGGAATGTTCCTGTGCATGCGGCGGGTCGGCAACGAGCACTTGCGGCAGGTCGGCCAGCATGGCCCTGGCTTCCTGGTCGATTTCGATCTTTCCCAATGGTGTGGAAAAGTGCGAGACGCTGGGCAGCGCCAGCCCATCGACGCCTACCCGGTGCGTCGGACCAAGCAGGATGACGCGACGAATGCCGGGTGCCGACTGGCTCAGCAGCGCATAGACGCTGGCGGCAATCGGCCCGGAATAGAGGTAGCCCGCATGGGGAGCGATGATCGCTTTCGGCACCGGGGCCGATGTTGAAGCGTCGGTTGCGGCGCGCAGCATCCCCGCCACCTCGCCGGAAAGCTGACCGGCATCTCCCGGGTAGAACATGCCGGCAACCGCTGCCGGTCGTACAGTTGCGGTGCTCGCATTGCTCATACTGGGTTCGCTCATTGCGTTCGTCCCTCCTTCTTCACTATAGGTGCAACAAGCCTTGAATGGCGTATTGCCTGCTGCGTCAGAGGGTCATCCAGCCAGCCACACAGCCCGTCGCCACTGCCAGGAAACCGCCGACGATGCGGAGCGCTAGCGCCCGTCCGGCGACACTGACAACAATACCCAGCTTGAAGGTCAGATTGGCCAGCATGGCCAGCAGGATTGCCGTGGTCGCTTCTGTGGCAGCCAGTTTCCCCTGTCCGAAGAGGCGCAGGCTGGAAAGGGTGATTGCATCGACATCGGTCAGGCCGGAGACGATCGCCACCGCATAGAGGCCAAGGCTGCCGGCATGCTCGGAAAGCGCCGCCGACAGGAGCAGGACGATCGCGTAAACGGCACCGAAAGTGAGCGCCGTCCCGAGTTCGGTCGGGTTGCGCAGGTCGAGCTCCGGCAATTCATTGCTGCCATCGAGCTTGCGCCAGGCATAGGTGACAAACGCAATCCCGGCGAGAAGGCCGGTGCCGAGCACCGGCAGCAGCGTCGGCAGGATGCCCGGCTGCACGATGGTGGCAACGCCAGCCAGACGCACCAGCACAATCAGGTTGGCGGTGAGGATGACCACCAGGCTGAGGTGAATCAGCGAGGGCAAATTACGGGTATGTCGCGAATAGACGAGCGTAGTTGCCGTGCTCGACGCCAGTCCGCCGAGCAGGCCAAGTATCGGCGCACCATGGCGCTGCCCGATGATGCGCAGTGCGGCATAGCCGGCCAGGCTGACGCCCGAGATCAGCACCACCATCCACCATACCTGATAGGGGTTGAGCGTGTCGTAGGGGCCGAAGTTGCGGTTCGGGAGAATCGGCAGGATGACCAGTGACAGCACGCAGAATTGCAGCACGGAGGTGATGTCGCGGCGGGTCAGCTGTTTGGAAACTGTCTGCAGTTCCGCCTTGAAATAGAGCAGGATGGTGCTCAGGATCGCCAGCATTACTGCCAGCGTGCGATAGCCGTACCAGATCATCGCGCCGTAGCAGAAGGCCAGCAGCAACGCGACGACGGACGTGGTGCCGGGGTCGCTGGCGTCGGGCTGTCGGTGATAGGCAGCAATCATCATGGCACCGACCGTCACCAGCCCGGCAGCAATCAGCCAGGGCGACTCGGTGCGCACGGCGAGCAGGGCGCAGACCGTGCCCAGCAAGCTGACCAGCGCAAAGGTCCGCAAACCGGCACGCGAAGCCGGATTGCGCTCGCGCTCAAGCCCCATCAGCAGGCCGATGCCCAGTGATAGCAGGAAAGCCTGAATGAACTCCAGGCCGATGTCGGAGAGCAGGTTGCCGTTGTTCATTGATCCATTCAGCAAGCAGGTTGGCTCAGGTTCACGAGGTACAATCCTTCTTTCACCAAAACTACGCCATGCCTCGCTATTTCGCAATTGTTCCGGCCGCCGGTAGCGGCTCCCGATTCGGCGCCGACCTGCCCAAGCAGTATCTGCCGCTCGCTGGTCGCCCGCTGATTTATCACACGCTGCTGGCCCTCTGCCTTTCCCCGCACATCGAACGCGTGCTGGTAGTCCTGGCTCCGGATGATACCCACTGGCGCACGCATGACTGGCGCGAACTCGGCCCCAAGCTGGAGACGGTTTACGCCGGCGGTGTCACCCGTGCCGACAGCGTGCTTGCCGGCTTGCATGCAGCCGAGACGGCGGCTGCCGCAGATGACTGGATGCTGGTGCACGATGCCGCCAGGCCCTGTTTGTCTCAAAGCATGATCGAATCACTGGTCAGCGAACTGGCCGATGACTCGGTGGGTGGCTTGCTTGCCGTGCCGGTCGCGGATACCCTGAAGCGAAGTGATGCCGACAACCGGGTGACTGCCACCGAACCACGCGATGGTCTGTGGCAGGCGCAAACGCCGCAGATGTTCCGATACGCAAATCTGCGCGCAGCGCTGGAAGCCGGGCGGGGCGTTACCGACGAAGCCGGCGCCATGGAAGCGGCCGGCTGGCAGCCGAAATTGGTCAAGTGCGATGCCACCAATCTGAAGGTGACTTTCCCCGCCGACCTGTCGCTGGCGGAGTTGATTCTGTTTGCAAGGAGAGCGCGTTGAGTTCGATGATTCGCATTGGCCAAGGCTTCGATGTGCATGCGTTGGTGCCCGGGCGAAAAATGATCATCGGCGGTGTCGATTTGCCGCATGATAAGGGTCTGCTCGGCCACTCCGATGCCGATGTGCTGCTGCATGCCATCACCGACGCACTGATCGGCGCGGCGGCACTCGGTGATATTGGCCGGCATTTCCCCGATACGGATGTGCAGTGGCAGGGGGCTGACAGCCGCAAGCTGCTGCGCGCCACCGTGGGATTGTTGCAACAGGCCGGCTGGCGGGTGGTGAATGTCGATTCGACGATCATCGCCCAGCAGCCAAAGATGGCGACCTACATTCCGCAGATGGTCGAAAACATTGCTGCGGACTTGATGCTGGCTACCGGCGAGGTGAACGTGAAAGCGAAAACGACTGAACGGCTCGGCTTTACCGGACGGGGGGAGGGGATCGCGGCGGAAGCCGTGGTGCTCATTACCAATGCTGGCTGAAGCCGCAGTACCTGCCGCTGCGAAATTTTTCTTCGCCTTGTGGCTGCCGCCGGAAGTGGCGCGCAGCCTGCACACGGTGGCTGGCGGCGTTGTCGGCCGTTGCGGTGGGCGCCTGATGCGCGAAGACGCCCTGCACATCACGCTGGCCTTCATGGGCGAAGTGCCCGAGCGCCGCCTTCCCGAACTGCAGGCACTCGCCGCGACACTGGCTTTGCCCAAGGTGCCGGTGCACCTCGACCGTCTCGGCTTCTGGAACCACAACCACGTGCTCTGGGCAGGAGCCAAGGATCCGGCGCCGGTGCTGGCGCAACTGGCTAACGAATTGCAGGAAATCCTGCTGAAGGCCGGCTTCCTCACCGAAGTGCGCCCCTTCGTCTCCCACGTCACCATGCTGCGCAAGCTGCTGCATCCAGGTTCCTTGCCCGAACTTGCCCCGGTGGAGTGGACAGCGGCGGAATTCGTACTCGCCAAGTCTTGGCGTTCGGATCGGGGTTCGGCCTACGAAACGATTGCGCGCTGGCCGTTGAACTGAGTCGAATTGCCGGCGGGTTGCAGTAACGTCATCAGGTTTTACAGGGGAGGCGCAGCGCCGCCACCATGCCGCCACCTTCCCGAGGCAGCAGGTCCATCGTTCCTCCATGCAGGCGCACGATACGCTCCACAATGGCCAGCCCGAGGCCGGTACCCTTGGCGTCGGTGCGGGCGCTTTCAAGCCGGGTGAACGGGCGCTTCATGCGCTCGACGTCTTCGGCGGGAATGCCCGGCCCGCGATCCAGCACTTCGATGGTCAGCCGCTCGCCGGTCTGGTACGCCCGCAGCGTGATATCGCCGCCGCCGTATTTCCGCGCATTTTCGATCAGATTGCCAATGGCCCTTCTGATGGCCATCGGGCGCAACATCACTTCCGGGGTCTGCAGGGGTTCGGTGCTTTCCAGTTGCAGCGGTGCGCCGAGGCGGGCATAGCGCGCAGCAATTTCTTCCAGCAACTGGTGAATGTCTACGGCTGTTGTGGCCTCGTCCGAGGTGGCGCGGGCATAGTCGAGGAACTGGGCGATGATTGCATCCATCTGCTCGATATCCGCCGTGATCGCGTCGCGGGCGCCGTCATCGGCCACTGACATTTCAGCTTCAAGGCGCAGGCGCGCCAACGGGGTACGCAGGTCGTGCGAAATGCCGGCCAGCACTTCGGCGCGTTCGCCTTCGATGCGTGAGAGGTCTTCGGACATCTGGTTGAAGGCGCCGGCAAGTTGCTTGAGTTCGTCGGCGCCGGCCAGCGTCAGCGGCTCCGGGTGTCGGCCGCGACCGACTTCGCCAGCAGCGGCGGCCAGTGCGCGCAAGGGGCGGGTGACGCGCGAGACGATCCACCAGGCGACCAGCAGTGCCAGCGCCAGCGACGCGACGCCCCAGCCCAGCAGGTGCCAGGGGAATTGACGGTCGGCACGCTCGCGCGGCAGCATCACCCAGAAATCGCCTTCGTCGCTGTCGTCGAGCCGGAAACTGGCCCAGATCCCTTCTTCACCATTGACGGCGAAGGCAAGCTTGGTGTGCACGCCCAGCATCTTGCGGGTTTCGGCGCGGAAGAGTTTGTAGAACGGGTCATCCGGGAGCGGTTCGATCACATCGTCCGTTTCTGCCGGGTAGAGGCGGATGCCCTCGCGCTCGGTCAGCTCGATCAGCAGGTCGCGGCGTTTCTCCGGCGCTGCGGCAATCAGTGCCGCGAGGGTGAGGTTGGCCGCACTGGCCGTCAGCTGCGCCAGATGGCGGGCACGGGGCTCACGCGAGGCGAATTCGAACAGCGTCGCCCAGATGCTGACGGTCAGGATGATGAGGGCGCTGACCAGCAGGAAGGTGCGGACCAGCAGGGTGCGCGGAATCATTTCTTAGCCGAACTGGTGAGAAAAATCCGTCGCGAGCGCCGCCGGGCCGGGGGCACCCGGAGCGCAGCGAGGAGACAGTACACGCAAGTACGGCGACGAGTGAGCACCGCGTAAGCCTGGATTGGCAAGCGCAGCAGGATTTTTCACCGCCTACTTTTCCTTGCCGTCGGGAATGAAGACATAGCCAAAGCCCCACACCGTCTGGATATAGCGCGGGCTGGCCGGGTCCGGCTCGATCAGCTTGCGCAGCCGCGATACCTGCACGTCGATAGCGCGGTCGAACGGCCCCTGTTCGCGGCCACGGGCCAGGGTCATCAGCCGGTCACGCGAGAGCGGCTGGCGCGGGTGCTGCAGCAGAACTTTCAGTACGGCAAATTCGCCGGTGGTCAGCGGCAGGTGTTCGTCGTCACGCTTGAGTGTGCGGGCGGCCAGATCGATTTCGATGTTGGCAAAGCCGACCACCTTTTCTTCCGTCGCCGGCGCTCCCGGTGCGTGGCCGCCGCGACGGCGGAGCACGGCCTGGATGCGGGCGAGCAGTTCGCGCGGGTTGAAGGGCTTGGGCAGGTAATCGTCGGCACCCATTTCCAGGCCGACGATGCGATCGATCTCGTCGCCCTTGGCGGTGAGCATGATGATCGCCTGCTGCGGTTCGGCGGCACGCAGGCGACGGCAGATCGAGAGGCCGTCCTCGCCCGGCATCATCAGGTCGAGCACGACCAGGTCGAAGGCTTCTCGCGCCAGCGCCTTGTCCATGGCGCTGCCGTTTTCGGCGTTTTTTACGGCGAAACCCTGCTCGCCCAGATAGCGGGTCAGCAGGTCGCGCAGGCGGACGTCGTCATCGACAACGAGAATGCGTTTTTGGCTCATGGGGCAAATGCTAGCAGCCTGTCGGACTTAAAGGAAATCGGCTGCAAAACGAGGGATGCCGGTCCAACTTTTCCCGGTTTTCGGCGCGAATGGAGTAACCATTCGCTTGAAACCCGGAAAAACCTGTCCTCGGCCCCCTCATTTTTCGCTTCGATTCTTCAAGCCCGACAGGCTGCTAGCCGAAGAACCCCCATTCAAGCTATTTGCGCTTACAAAGCTTTACAATTCGCCGCGTCGTAAACAAACTTCGCTT
>ERZ724517.2272-NODE-2272-length-10251-cov-3.481758_pt1 | contig 10251 bp, 4 predicted proteins | sample MGYA00376050_ERZ724517 | MGnify/ENA primary metagenome ERZ724517 (study PRJEB28724, sample SAMN07190886) | activated sludge metagenome | isolation source: activated sludge of sewage treatment plant in Hong Hong | place: USA: Christiansburg, Virginia | collected... | reverse complement strand
GCACTGCAGGCTAAAACTATAGAGGCAATAACGACGAATAAAATGGTATTTTTCATATGTATTTTTTTATTTTTATTTTATTTTTTTAAATTTATTTAACTAAGGTTCCCACTGCTTTTTGATAATCTATTCTCGCTACAATCATATCATAAATTGCATTGTAATAATTTGTTTGAGCTTCTTTTAATGATGTTTGAGCTGTTGTAATCTCAAGATTGCTGCCAATACCTTGTTCGAATTTTTTTTGTGATACATCGAAAACATGTTGAGCTAATGTCAAATTTCTTTTTTGTGTTTGTAAAGATGCATATGCATTTGAATAAGAAATTTCAGAAACACTTGCTTCAAGTTCTGCTGCTAATTCGATATTTTTAAGATTATTCTCACCTTTTAAAACAGCTATTTTTGCTTGTTGAATGCGGTTATTTCTTTGTAAACCATCAAAAATATTTAAGTTAAGAGTTCCACCAATTAATGATATTTTATACCATTTTTGACTTGCATCAAAAAAATCAAATTGTTGGCGTTGTGCATTAAATTGGTATGAACCATAAGCAGAAACTGTAGGCAGATAGCCTAAACGTTGACGTTTTAAATCTAAATGATTTAATCGTTGTTGACTTTGTAACAATTGAAAATCAGCACGTTTATTAAGATCAATTTTACCAGAAATTAAGCTAGACGTTTCATTGTTTTCAATAGATAAAGAATCTGATAAAATTATGCTATCAGTAATTTTATAACCCATCTGAAACTTTAATAAATTTTCAGATAAGCCAATTAAACGATCTGTTTTTTCCTTTTCAACAACTAAATTGTTGTATTGAACTTCTAATCTTTCCACATCAATTAACTCTGCAAAACCTTGTTGATTAAATGCTTTTGTATCATCAAATATTTTTTTCAATTTAATAATATTAGCATCTAATAATTTAATTCGTTCTTTATTAACAACAACATTGTAATATGCTTTTGATACAGAAGAAACTAATTCTGATTTACTCCTATAAACATTTATAGTTGATAAATTAATTACTTCCTTTGCGGCTTTTAGCCCAACAATATAATCGCTGCTAAATATCAATTGTGAAGCACTAAAGCCAGCTGTTGCGTTATATTTTGTTCCAAATTTTACTGGAATAAAAGTTCCTGCTGGAGCTCCAAAAAACTGACCAGGCAATAGCGATGTTGCTATATCGATATAATCTTTCAAATCAACACTACTGTTTATTTGAGGTAAACCAACGCCAAGAACCTCCTTGCGCTTATATCTCGAACTTTGTATTTCTAACTCCGCATTAAGATAGTTTGGGCTATTTTTATATGCATAATCAATAGCTTGTTGTAAGCTAAAGCTAGAATTGCTTTCTGCGCTTTTAGTAACTTGAGCAAAAGTTTGATTAATGCCCAAACTTAAAAACAACAATGGAATAATTTTTTTAGTAATCATAAAATTTATTTTGCTTTCAATTTATTATTCATTTATTTTTTTGTATTCATTTATTAATTGATGTCCTTTTATTGTACTAATACCATAAACAAAAACATCTAATAATAGTTCATGTGATTGTGTAAAGCTAATACTCTCAAAAGAGAAATAATTACCAAACATAAGCATGTCTATTTGCGCTAATCTATGACGTGCGGCAAATTCTTCATTTACATCACTTCTATAAATCCCTTGCTTTTTTCCTTCTTGAACATTCCTTAAAATATCTTTAAAAGCACATTCCTCTTTAAATTTTTGAAAAATAGAAAAAGCCGTTGGATAATATTTTTGCAAATCAATAAAAAATACTGGGTTAATGTGTTGCATCATTTCCCTCATTTTTTGCGAAATAAGCATTATTTCATGAATAGGATTATTTACTTCTAATGTAATTTTATCAAATAAAACACTTTGCTTTTGCATTTCTACTTCACAAAGTTGGTTTACTAAATCATCTTTTTCTTTATAAAAATGATAAATTGTTTTTTTTGACATTCCCAACTCTTTGGCAATATCATCCATTGTAACACGCTTAATGCCGTATTTAAAAAACAATTCCAGTGAAGTTTGTAATATTTTTTCTTGTGGCTCCATTTTTCGAGCACAAAATTAAGGAAACTTTTTTTGTTCTACAAGTTTCTGAATATTTTTTATTAAATTATTTTAGATTGACTTAGTTTATACAAAAAAACATAAAAATCATCAAATTCAAAAATACTCCAATTTTAATTAAATCATTAATAAACAATATATTACATTTATAAATGTGATATTTTTTTTGCTAATATTAAAAAGTATTCTAACTTTGGAAACCAGATGCTTAAAAAAAAGATAATAATTTTAACGTTTTTTATAACATTTTTCACAAATGTTAAGTCCCAAATTGATACCTCATTTTGGTTTGTTGCACCAGATATTTCTCAAAGTTTAGGTGATCGACCTATATTTTTGTATATAAATACCTTTAACCAACCTGCCACAGTTAGGCTCAGGCAACCCGCTAATCTTGCATTTGCGCCTATTGTAAAAGTAGTTCCTGCTAATTCAACAGACTCAATTAATTTAACGGCATTTGTTGCAAGTATTGAAAACGATGTGCCAAATACAGTTTTAAATAGAGGACTTTACGTTTCGTCTACAGAAAAAGTATCTTTAATGTACTCTATCCGTTCTGCGTCTAATAAAGAATTCTTTTCGTTAAAAGGTCCAAAAGCTTTAGGTGTTGACTTTTATGTACCTATGCAGGAATTTTGGAATCAAACACCTGCAACAACCCCAAAATCCTTTTCATCTTTTGATATTGTTGCGTCTGAAGCCAATACAACAGTTTTAATTACACCAAAAACAAATATTATTGGTCATCTTGCAAATGTTTCATTTTCCATTGTTTTACAAAAAGGGGAAACATTTTCTTGTCAAGATACAGCAAGATCAGCAACTACTAGTTTAGCAGGTTCTATTGTTTCTTCAAATAAACCAGTTGCAGTTACGATTCAATCAAGTGGTTTATCTCAATCAGGATGTTTAAGTTCAATTGGAGATCAAATTACAAATTCATCCTTCATTGGAACAGATTACATAGTTAATAAAGGAGCTGGAAATAATGATAGGATTTTTATTTTGGCTACTCAAAATGGGACTCAATTAACCATTGATGATGGGATGACCATTACTTTACCTTTTTTAAATTTTGGTCAAACACATACCTTTAGTTCAACACAGCCAATTACTTATATAAAATCAAATAAACCAGTTTATGTACTACATGCCTCAGGTTATGGATGTAGAATGAGTGGTGCTCAAGTTCCTGCGTTTTATTGTGCAGGTACATTTTCAGCATCATTTACCAGATCATCTTCAGATTCATTAGGTATTAATGTTTTCACAAGAACTGGTTTTGAAAGTAACTTTGCTTTAAATGGGGTTACAACGTTAATTCCATCTTCATCGTTTTCGGTAGTTCCTGGTTCAGGAGGTGCAATTAAATCAGCAAAAATTTATTTTAATACTACACAAGTTCCTTTAGGTTCACATAATACAGTTACAAATTCAGGAGATATTTTTGGATTAGGCGTAATAAATGGTTCATCTGTAAGAGGAAGTGCATATGCTTATGTATCTGAATTTGCTGCATATTCAACAATATTTGCTGGTGCAAATGCCACAATTTGTGCTAATGGAAGTTTAGTGTTAAATGGCACAGTTGGGGGTGGTAATACTGCAGCTACATGGTCAACAGATGGTTTTGGAGCCTTTAGTTCTTCACTTACAGCTTTATCTAACACATATATTCCAAGTCAATTAGATACAACTATTAAACCAGTTAAATTATTTTTAACTTCTAGTGGGCCATGTCCTGTTTCAAAAGATACATTATTGTTAACGGTTAATCCATCTCCTCTTGTAAATGCTTCTGTAGACCAAATAGTATGTGCTAATAATAGTACAATAATTTTAAATGGTTCTGTAGCTGGTGGTGCCACTACAGGTATTTGGACAAGTACTGGTACCGGAACTTTTACTCCAAGTAGTACAGCTTTAACTGGAAATTATATTGCAAGTGCCGCAGATACCGCAGCGGGGTTTGTGAAATTAATACTTACTTCAACAGGTTCTGGAATATGTTCAGCTGAGCGAGATACAATGGTTGTTACAATAACACATGCTCCTACTGCTGATGCTGGCCCTACAAGTTATTCTGTTTGTGCAAATAATCCAACATTAACTGTAAATGGAACAATTGGAGGAATTACTTCAACAGGAAAATGGACAACAAGTGGATCTGGAAGTTTTAGCCCTAGTAATATCCTTTTAACTACAAATTATTTGCCTAGTGTATCTGATATTGCTGCAGGGTCTGTAACCCTATATTTAAATTCAACAAATAATTTAACGTGTAGCCAAGCTAGAGATAGTATTAAAATTGTGTTTACCCCTGCCCCAACCGTAAATGCTGGTGTAGATGTATTTTCTTGTAAAAACAATTCTAGTACATTACTCAATGGTTTAGTATCTGGCCCTACAACAACTGGTATTTGGAGTGGAGGTTCTGGAACTTATAACCCAAGCAGTTCCGTTTTAAACGCAACTTATACACCTTCCCCTTTAGAATTATCTGCTGGTTTTGTAAATCTTACACTTACATCAACATTTAATGCAGGTTGTAATCCTAATTCTGATATTGTTAAAATTACTTTTGTTCAAAAACCGTTTGCTAATTTTAATTTCCTTGATGTTTGTTTAAATAATCAAACAAATTTCACTGATTTCTCATTACCAGGCGTTGGTACTCTTGACCAATGGCAATGGAATTTTGGTGATTTAGGAAGTACATCATCTTTACAAAATCCAGCTCACACTTATACAGCAGCTGGCACCTACACTACACAGCTTATTGTTAGAAACACTTATGGATGTTATGATACTATTAAAAAAACACCTACTATTTATCCGTTACCAGTTGTAAATTTTGCAATTAATAGAATTTGTACTGGGGCATTTTTAAATTTAATTTTTACAGATAGTTGTAAAATTGCAGCACCAGAAACTATAAGTTCTTGGTATTGGGATTTTGGTGGTGCAGGAAACAGTAATTTGCAAAATCCAATTCAGTTATTTCCAGGATCTGGATTATATAATATATCTTTAATTGCAACATCTAATCATGGTTGTAAAGATACCTTAATTAAGTCTACTACTTTAAATCCTCGTCCAATTGCTGGATTCGCCTACTCTATTTCAACAGGAATTAACGTAGGTACAACAGTTAGTTTTATTGATACTTCAAAATATTCGTCAAATTGGAACTGGAATTTTGGTGATGGAAGCTCAAATGTTTTACTTCAAAATCCAACAAATATTTATTATGCAAATGGCGCTTATATTGTAACTCAAATTGTTTATGATTCTTATGGTTGCTCAGATACAGCTAGGGCAGTTATTAAAGTTAATAATGTTACAAATGAAATCTCTACATTAATTCCAAATGCAATTTCACCAAATGGTGATGGTAAAAATGATGTATGGAAATTAGAATTCTTATCTCTTTTGTATCCTAATGCCGAAGTTGATATTTATAATAGATGGGGGGAAAATGTATACTCATCAAAAGGATATCAAACACCATGGGATGGCACTTATAAAGGACAACTCTTACCAGTTGGTACCTATTACTATGTAATAAATTTAAATGATTCCACAATTAAAGAACCATTTAAAGGTGGTGTATTATTAATTAGATAAATATGATTAAAAAAACTACCATAATAAGATTACTATTTTTAGTTTGTGTTGTTGCATCTGTAAAGGCACAGCAACTGCCTTTGTCTACAAACTATATACTAAACAATTACTCATATAATCCTGCAGTAGCAGGTTATAAACCATTTGCAGTAGCCTCAGTAAGTTACAGAAATCAATGGACAGGTTTTAACGATGCACCAAAAACATACTTAATAAGTTTGCATAGTGCTGTTGGAAAAGAAAAAAAAGTTGGTGTTGGGGCTCTAATAAACTCAGATAATACAGGTTTATTAGGTAAAACGTCTGGCCAATTAACTTTTGCTTACCATGTTAAATTAAATAAAAAATACAAATTAGGTTTTGGTGTATCTGCAGGCATGGTGCAATATAGAATAAAACTATACGATGCTAAAATAGCTGATGCAGGTGATGAATTGCTTACTGGAAATTTACTTTCTAATAATGTATTTGATTCTAATGCTGGTTTGTATTTATATAGTGATGATTTATTTTTCGGAATATCAGCTTATCAATATTTAGGGAATAAAATCACTTGGAAAGATTCTAAAAGTAACTTATCACAACATTATTATTCAACTATTGGATATTCAATTCATGTTTCAAAAAAATTAGTAATTCAACCTAGTGCGTTACTTAAATTTAATAGTCCTACACCACTTCAACCCGAATTTAGTGTAAGAGGAATTTATAAAAATTTATTTTGGATAGGTGGCTCTTACCGTTTAAATGATGCTGCTAGCGGCTTACTTGGGGTAATAATTAAAGACAAATTTACAGTTGCGTATTCATATGATTATTCTGTTTCAAAATTAAGAACGTATAATTCTGGTACGCATGAAATATCTTTAACTTATAATTTTATTAAAAAGAAAAAGAAACTTGATTCTGATGAAGAAGAATTAAATGATATAGATAATAGTATTAAATCAAAATTAAAAAAGCAGAATGAAGAAAGCACTAAATAAATTTTTATTTATACTACTGTTAACAGGTAGCTCGCATTTATTTGCTCAAATTGATACCGTTTTTTGGTTTGCAGCTCCTTGGATAACTAAAGGCCATAATGATAATAAACCATTAGCCTTAAGAATTTCTACATTTAGTAATACTACTACTGTTAGAGTTAGGCAACCTGCAAATTCATATGACACAACTTTTATTGTGCCACCAAATACTTTATTTACCAAATTTTTAAATCATATTGTTGACTCTTTAGAAAATATACCAGCAGATAGAATTAAAAATCGTGGTTTAAAAATCACTTCAAATTATCCTATTACTGTTGTTTGGGATTTTATTACCCCTGTTCCTTATAACCCAGAAACGTATTCCTTAAAAGGACAAAATGGTATGGGTTTAGAATTTGTTTGTCCTTTTCAAACAAAAGGAGATAATGGCGGTTATTCACCAACGCCGAAATCTCAAATTGATATTGTTGCAACTCAAAATGCTACTGTAATTTGGATAACCCCACGATGTAATGTTATTGGCCATTTAGCAGGTGTTACTTACTCAATATCATTAAATGCTGGTCAAAGTTATGGTATTGAAAATGTAACACGTTTTGCTTCTGTAGCTGGTCAAAATTTAGGTGGAACCATTATCGTTGCTAATAAACCAATTACCGTTTCAGTTTCTGATGATTCTGTAGGAGGTGTTGGCGGTTGTTATGATTTAATGGGAGATCAAATTGTACCTGTTGACATTGTTGGAAAAGAATATATTATTAACAAAGGAGGTTTAAATTCTTCACAATTTGAAGGAGCCTATATTGTTGCAACCGAAAATTTCACTGGTGTAATAATTAATGATGGTGCAACTACATACACTGTTTTAAATAAAGGTGATACATACTTTTACAAAACTGCACAACCTTTAACTTACGTTCAAGCTGATAAAAATGTATACTTATTACACGCTTCTGGTTTTGGTTGCGAATTAGGTGAAGCTCTATTACCACCAATTAACTGTGCAGGTTCGAACCAAGTTTCATTTAGTAGAAATACAAGTACAACTCAATCTTTTTTTATAAATGTACTTTGTAAATCTGGAAGTGAAGGGAACTTTAAATTAAATGGTAGTGCTGCATTAGTACCTGCATCATCTTTTACAACTGTTCCTGGAACTGGAGGTATATGGAAAGGTGCTCAAATTCAATATAATACAACAGCCGTACCTCTTGGTTCTGCAAATTTAATTACAAATAACAATCCTGTTGACTCTATTTTTGCATTAGGTATTATTAATGGTGCACCAACTGAAGGTTGTTTGTATCATTATATGTCTTCGTTTTTACGTAGAGTTTATACAACCGTTGGTCCTGATCAAAATATTTGTTCTGCAACAACAACAATTGCATTAACAGGTACAGTTCAAGGTGGAGCAACAACTGGAATCTGGACTACAATTGGTGGAACAGGTTCATTTGCTAGTGCAACAAGTTTCAATACTACCTATTCATTAAGTCCAAGTGATTTAGGGCTTTCAGAACTTAAATTTGTATTATCATCAACAGGCAATTGTAATCCAGTAAGAGATACAATGGTATTACATATTTTTAAATCACCTGTTGTTACTGCAGGAGCTAGTGTTAGTCTTTGTAAAAACAATATTCATCCTGTAACTTTAGGTGGAACACTTAACTTTGCTGCAGGAGCTAATTGGACTTCCTCTGGATCAGGTTCTTTTGGAAGTACAGGTGCATTAGTTACAACTTACTTAGCATCACCTGCTGATTTATTAGCTGGTAGTGTTACATTAAGTTTAACTTCAGTTGGTAGTTTATCCGGTTGCCCAAATACATATGACAGTTTAAAAATTAATTTTACAAATTCACCAACTGTTGCAATTAGTCCAGATGCATATGTTTGTGCTAATAATCCAACAATTGCAATTAGTGGAACAGTAACAGGAGGATCAACTACTGGAATTTGGACAACAAGTGGTACTGGTTTATTTACACCATCAACAACAAGTTTAAGTTCAATTTATCAATTAACACCTGCAGATATTTCAAGTGGAAGTGTAATTATTAAGTTGACTTCAACTTTAAATGGAAACTGTTTAGCAGTATTCGATAGTTTAATATTAACTGTTTCACCAACTCCAGTTGTTAATGCAGGTATAAATGATACAATTTGTTCTAGTAATATTTTTTACAATTTAAATGGTTCTGTTACTGGAGGTGCAAGTGCTGGTATATGGACAACGATGGGTAATGGAACTTTTGGAAGTACAACTGCACTTAATACAATTTATACTTTAGGTAGCGCTGATACGCTTTTAGGACAAGTGAAAATTGTTTTAACTTCTACAGGTAGTGATTGTTTACCTGTAACAGACACATTACTACTTACAATTGCCAAATCACCATTAGTTAATGCAGGTCCAAATGGATTTTATTGTGATAACCAACGTATATTATTAAATGGATCAGTAAATGGATTAACGACAACAGGAGCATGGACCACTCTAGGTACGGGTATTTTTACTCCAGATGATTCTCTACTTACAACCTATTATCAGCCATCTCCTTTAGATATTTCAAATGGATTTGTAAATTTATTACTCACATCAACCTATAATAAAGGATGTAGTGCGGTTAGAGATACTATTAAAATTACATTCAAACCTGCTCCAAATGCAGATTTTATTTCTAATAATGAATGTGCTAAAAAAGCAGCTATATTCACAGATAATTCAACTACATCAGTAGGAACTATAACAAGTTGGTGGTGGAACTTTGGGGATGCAACAACTGCTATTTCTAGTAATGCAAATCATATTTATACCACACCTGGTAGTTACACAGTTGCTCATGTAGCCAATTCTAGTAATGGTTGTACTGATACTATTTACAAGCCAATTACCATTTATTTTTTACCTAATGCAATGTTTTACCAAAACACACCATGTGTTGGGAATATTACTCAATTTGTAGATTCTACAAAAACACTTTCGGGGAGCATTATAGCATGGAATTGGAACTTTGGAGATTTAACAGGATCTGGTGTTCAAAATCCTCAACATGCCTTTAGTGCTGCAACAAATTATACAGTTTCATTAATTGTAACATCATCATTTGGATGTAAGGACACTGTTACAAAAGTTGTTACCGTAATTCCTGGTCCAAATGCTGATTTTAGTATAAATCCAAACCCAGTAGAAGCTCTGGAACAAACCAATTTAACTGATTTATCAACTGGACCAGCCTCTTTAACAAATTGGAATTGGTATTTTGGTGATAGTACGGCTAGTAATATTCAAAATCCACCACATATTTATAATAATCCTGGTAATTATATGATTACCCTTGCTGTAAAAGATATTAATGGATGTATTGATACTGTAAGAAAAGAAATATCAGTTGTTTTATTACCAGATATTCCTACTGCTTTTAGTCCTAACAATGATGGTCAAAATGATTACTTCCTAGTAAGAGGTGGCCCTTTTAAATCAATTAATGTTAGAATTTATAACAATTGGGGGCAATTAATATT
>ERZ724517.2270-NODE-2270-length-10253-cov-3.820455_pt1 | contig 10253 bp, 7 predicted proteins | sample MGYA00376050_ERZ724517 | MGnify/ENA primary metagenome ERZ724517 (study PRJEB28724, sample SAMN07190886) | activated sludge metagenome | isolation source: activated sludge of sewage treatment plant in Hong Hong | place: USA: Christiansburg, Virginia | collected... | reverse complement strand
CGCCTCACCGCTCGTTGGCCGGTCGAATTTGGTGGCGATGGCGATGGGGTAATTGCGGCGAATGACCGTGCCGAAATTGCCGCTCGCCGCCAGTTGATGATGCAGCCCGCCATCGACGACGGCGAAGCGTTCGCCGTGGCTGGTCTTCACATCGACGACGCGGGTGAGGTAAACCCCGGCCTCGGCCACCAGATAGCGTCCGAGTTCGAGCGCGAAGCCGCTGCCACGCAAAATGTCAGGCCGTGCATCCAGCGCTTCTTCCAGCGCAAGTCCGATAGGCCGCGCATCCAGCGGCATGTCACCGGGGAAATAGGGCACGCCTAGTCCCCCCCCGATATTGACGAGCGGCGGGGTGGTGCCGACCTCGTCCGACAGGCGGGCGGCAAGCGCGAGGGCAAGCGCCTGCATCTCGATGATCGCCAATGGATCGAGCGCCTGACTCCCGGCGAAAATATGCCAGCCGCGCCAGTCCGCCCCGGCGGCGATCACGTCGCGGGCAAGCGCCGCCGCCCGGTCGGCATCGATGCCGAAAGGCTTGGCGCCGCCGCCCATCTTCATGCCCGATCCCTTGAGGTCGAAGTCGGGATTGACCCGCACGGCAAGGCGCGGAGTGCGCCCGAGTGCATCGCCGATCGCCAGTGCACGCCGTGCCTCTCCCTCCGATTCCAGATTGAGCGTAACTCCGGCGGCAATCGCGGCGCGCAGCTCGTCATCGCGCTTGCCTGGTCCGGCAAAGCTGATGTGGTCGGCGGCCACTCCGGCGGCGAGTGCACGTTCCATTTCCCCCGCCGACGCGACATCGAACCCGTCAACCAGCCCCGCCATATGCGCGAGCAGCGGCGGAAACGGGTTCGCCTTCATCGCATAGTGCAGGGCAAGGCCATGGGGCATCGCCGCGCGCAGCCGGGCGATGGTGGAACGCACAATACCCATGTCATAGACGAACAGCGGCGTGTCGCCCGCTTCATCCACCAGCGTGGGGGCACTGCGTCCACCGATCATCAGCAGGCCTTCGTCGGCGCTGAACCAGTCGGGGATCGGACCCATGGGTTTCATGCCGCCACCTCGTTCACCAGTGCGGCCCGATCGATCTTGCCATTGGGGTTGCGGGGCAGGGCATCGACGACCTCAATGTCGCGGGGCATCATGAAGTTGGGCAGATCGCGGCGGATCGCCTCCCGCACCTGTTCGGTCAGCGCGGTGCCGTCCCGACCCGGCGACGCCCGGACGAACAGGCGTACCGCCTGCCCCAGTCGTTCGTCGGGTACCCCGATCGCCACCGCTTCGGCCACGCCATCCAGCGCGAGCGCCACTTCCTCGATTTCCTGTGGGCTGATCCGGTTGCCCGCCGATTTTATCATCGCATCGCTCCGGCCGATGAAATAGAGCAACCCCTCCGCATCTCGCCGCACGGTGTCGCCCGACCACGCCGCCATGCCGCCGTACCGCGATGCCGACGGTGCGGCGCGGAAACGCTCGGCGGTGCGCGCGGGGTCGTTCCAGTACCCTTTCGCGACCAGCGGCCCGCAATGGACCAGTTCGCCCGGTTCATCATCATCGGTAATGCTGCCATCCGGGCGACAGACGAGGATTTCGGCGTGGGGAATAGCGCGGCCCATGCTTTCGGGGTGGCTGTCCACCAGTTGCGGCGACAACCATGTGGAGCGAAACGCCTCGGTGAGGCCATACATAGGATAGAGATCAGCATTCGGGAACAACGCCCGCAACCGGCCAACCAGTGCGCGGGACAATGCGCCGCCGCTGTTGGTCAGGCGGCGGAGCATCGCCGCGCTTTCAGCGGGCCATTCCACCTCGGTGAGTTGCACCCAGAGCGGCGGTACGCCGGCGAGCGTCGTGATGCGTTCCCGTCCGACTGCCTTCACCACATCGCGCGGGGTGAGGTAATCCAGCGGCACGACGCAGCCGCCTGCGGCCCATGTCGAGAGGAGCTGGTTCTGCCCATAGTCGAAGCTGAAGGGCAGCACCGCGAGCACCCGGTCCTCTTGGGTCAGACGCAGATAATCCGCGACTGCCACCGCGCCCAGCCACAGATTGGCGTGGCTCAGCATCACCCCCTTGGGCTTGCCGGTCGAACCGCTGGTATAGAGGATGGCGGCGAGGGTATCGGGGGCCGCCTCGCACGGGCCAAGAATGCAGCCGCCGGTCATCGCCGCCGCAACATCGGTTTCGCTGTGGGCAGCGCAGAGCGGGGGAAGATCATCCGGCAACAGCGTTGCCATGCGCGCTGCGGATGCGATCAGCAGCCGTGCGCCGCTGTCGCCTGCTATATACGCAACCTGCGCCCGTTTGAGCAGCGGATTGATGGGGACATGCACCAGCCCCGCCCGCACGGTGGCGAGCGGCAGGATCGCCGCCACCTGCCCCTTGGCAAGCCAGCTCGCCACACGCGCGCCCGGCGGCAACGCAAAGCCCGAAAGCCACGCGGCCAATCGCCCCACTTCCTGCTCCAGTTCGGCGAAACTGAGCGCGCCGGAACGGCCATCGAGCGCCAGATGCGCGCCAACCCCCATGGCGGGCAGATGATCCAGCGGGCGCACCGGGGTATCGCTTAACCTCATATCCAGACTTCCCCATTATTCCGCGCACATGGTCCCGAATAGGCAATTGCGGTCCCAAAGGGAATATGAGTCGATCGATCTGCTGCGCGCTGCCTTTGGTGTGCGGTTCGATGGGGCGCCGGGAGCGCGCCTGTTCGATCGGCTGGAATGGTTCGACATGCTCGCGCGGCATTGCTTTGCGGATGCCCGGCTGGTCATCGGTCATGCCGGTGAGAGCGAGGGGACTGGTTCGGCTTTGCTGCCGCTGGTGGAATGCGGTGACCACCTTGAAGCGCTCGCCAACTGGTACAGCTTTTCCTTCGCACCGCTGTTCTTCGATGTCGCGCCGGAGCACCGAGAGAAATTGCTGACCGATATCGCGCGACAGGTGCGGGCGAGCGATGGCCAAATCCACCTTTATCCGGTGTTGGATGAAGATGGCACAGCATCGCGTGTCGCCCGCGCGTTTCGCAATGCCGGATGGTTGGTCAGCATGCGCTTGGCCGGGCATAATCATCTGTTGCGCCTTCGTGGACGTGATTTTGCTGCATACTGGGCCGACAGACCCGGCATCCTGCGTAACCGGGTGAAGCGCAAGGGCAGGGGGCATGCCTTCACGTTCCACATTCATGACCGGTGCAGCGAGGCTCTTTGGCAGGATTATTGCGCCGTATATGCCACGAGCTGGAAGCCCGAAGAGCCTTCACCCGCGCTGTTGCGTGCGCTTGCCGAAGATGCGGGGACGCGCGGGGCGCTGCGTTTGGGTTTCGCGATGAAGGACGGCATTCCGGTCGCGACGCAGCTCTGGACGATCGAGGGCGACACCGCGCTCATTCACAAGCTGGCGCATGACAGGTCGCAGGATGCGGAATCCCCCGGCACCTTGTTGTCGCACCATATGTTCGCCCACGCCATCGACCGCGATCATGTGACGGCCATCGATTACGGCACGGGCGACAATGACTATAAACGCGAGTGGATGGAAGAAGAGCGGCCCATGTGGCGCATCGATTGTTATGATCCGCGCCGTGCCGCACAATGGCTGCCAGCGGCCAAGGCTATGATTTCCGGGCTTGTCGCCCGGATAAAGGGGCGTTAGGGAGCGCGCACTGTGAGGCCTGACCCTGATGAGTGCTGACCCTCTTTCCTATCCGCTCGGCGGTGACACGGTACAGGATGTACTGTGCGCTATCCTGTTGGAATTGCTGGCTCTGGATCGGGAAGTCGTCAGCCGTTTCAATGCCTCAACCCAGTTGTTTGGCGCCCTTCCCGAACTCGACTCGATGGCGGTGGCGGGGCTGTTGACCGAAATCGAGGACCGCTTCGCCATCGTGATCGACGACGACGACGTGGATGGTGAAACATTTGAAACTCTGGGGAACCTCACTGCATTCGTGGAAAGCAAGCTCGACAGTTAAGCCGTCGATTGTTTCCCGTTTAACGCGGATTGCTCTGGATGAACGGGTGTCGCTTCATTCCGCTGCCAGCGCCTCGAAATCCGCTTCGGCGAGGAATTTTTCCACGTCCAGCGCCGCCATGCAGCCCATACCCGCCGCCGTTACCGCCTGACGATAGATTTTATCGGTCACGTCGCCTGCGGCGAACACGCCGGGAATACCGGTTTTGCTCGTGCCTTTCTCGACGACGATATAACCCTCGTCGAGCAGCAGCTTGTCCTTGAACAATTGGGTTGCCGGGGAATGCCCAATGGCGACAAAAGCGCCATCGGTAGCGATATGCGATTTGGCGCCCGTCACCGTATCGATCAGGTCAACCCCGACCAGCCCCTCCGGGCTGCCGCCGCCGACGAACCGCTCGACCGCCTTGTTCCACAGCACACTGACATTGGGATGTGCGAACAGGCGATCCTGCAAGATCTTTTCCGAACGCAGGCTGTCGCGCCGGTGGATCAACGTCACGTCGGGGGAATGGTTGGTCAGGTAGAGCGCCTCTTCCACCGCCGTGTTGCCGCCGCCAATGACCACGACCTTCTTGCCGCGATAGAAAAAACCGTCGCAGGTGGCGCAGGCGGATACGCCCTTGCCCGACAAGGCCTCCTCGCCCGGTACGCCCAGCCATTTCGCCTGCGCGCCGGTGCAAATGACCAGACTGTCGGCGAGATAGACCTGCCCGCCATCCCCCGTCAGGCGAAAGGGGCGCGAGGACAGGTCAACGTCAACGATCTGGTCATAGGCCATGGTCGCGCCGACATGCTCGGCCTGCGCCTGCATTTCCTCCATCAGCCACGGTCCCTGAATCACGTCGCGAAAGCCGGGATAATTTTCGACGTCTGTGGTGATGGTGAGCTGGCCGCCGGGCTGCATCCCCTGCACCACGATCGGCTTCAGACCCGCGCGGGCACCATAAATGGCGGCGGAAAGCCCCGCCGGTCCCGATCCAAGGATCAGCATGCGGGTGGAAATGGCTGCGGTCATGTATCTGCCCCGGAAAGTGAGTCGTGTGTCGCATCGAAATAGGCGCTCAGGCGGCGGGCGCAAGAGCAGTAGCGGGCGATGCGGAGACAGCCACCCCGATCTCCCCGATAGATTACCAATTTTCTGTCTGGTTCCGCGTTGGAAAGAACCGTCAGGCCTTGGGCGAGAGTACCATGAGCATCTGGCGGCCTTCCATGCGCGGATAGGCTTCGACCTTCGCCACCTCGGTCACGTCTTCGGCCACGCGTTGCAACAGGGCCATACCGAGCTGCTGGTGCGAGAGTTCGCGACCGCGGAAGCGCAGGGTGATCTTCACCTTGTCGCCCTCACCGATGAAGTCGTTCACCTTCTTCATCTTGGTGTCATAGTCGTGATCGTCGATGTTCGGACGCATCTTGATCTCCTTGATCTCCTGCGTCCTTTGGGTTTTGCGGGCGAGATTCGCCTTCTTCTGGGCCTCGTATTTATACTTGCCGATATCGAGGAATTTGCAGACCGGCGGGTCGGCATTGGGCGACACCTCGACCAGATCAAGGCCGACTTCAGCCGCCTGTTCAATCGCTTCGCGCGTATACAGCACACCCAGATTTTCGCCGTTTTCGTCGATCACACGCACTTTGGGAACGGTGATGAATTCATTGTAGCGTGGGCCGGACTTCGGCATTGGCGCCAGTGGGCGGCGCGTCATTGGGGGAGGTATAGCGGCTTCTCCTGCGGTGAATGAACAAATGTCAAGTTAACCGTCTAGCGTGTTTTGCACCAAACGGGAAGAGGGTAGCGGGCACGGGTGCATATTGGGTTAAGGCCGTTGCGCCGCCGCATCACCGCATATCGGGGGGAAGCGCCTGCTTTGCAAGGGCATCAACGGCCTCGTCGAGCGTCATGATTTGCTGCGGCTGGTCCGCGCCGAGCACACGCAGGGCGACCTTGCCCTCTTCCGCCTCGCGCTTGCCGACGACGAGCAGGCTGGGCACCTTGGCGAGACTGTGTTCGCGGATCTTGTAATTGATCTTCTCGTTGCGCAGGTCGATTTCGGTACGGATACCCGCGCTTTTCAGCTTCGCGAGCACGGTTTGCGCATAGTCGTCCGCGTCTGAAACGATGGTCGTCACAACCGCCTGAACCGGCGCCAGCCACAGCGGCAATTTACCGGCGAAATGCTCGATCAATATGCCGATAAATCGCTCGTAGGAGCCGAAAATCGCCCGGTGCAACATGACCGGACGATGTCTGCCGCCGTCCTCGCCAATATAGCTGGCGTCGAGCCGTTCGGGCAGGACGCGATCGGACTGGATGGTGCCGACCTGCCAGGTGCGCCCGATCGCGTCGGTCAGGTGCCATTCCAGCTTGGGCGCATAAAAGGCGCCTTCGCCGGGTAATTCTTCCCAGCCATATTCGGGCGTGGCGAGGCCCGCGCGCGCCACGGCATCGCGCAGTTCTGCTTCGGCCTGATCCCACATTTCCTCGCTGCCGAAGCGATTCTCGGGGCGCAGCGCGAGCTTGATGGAATAGGTGAAACCGAAATCCTTGTAGATGCGGTCCGCCAGTTCGCAAAATGCCTGTACCTCGCTCACGATCTGGTCCTCGCGGCAGAAGATGTGGGCGTCGTCCTGCGTGAACTGGCGCACGCGCATGATACCGTGCAGCGCGCCATGCGGCTCGTTGCGATGGCAGCATCCATTTTCATAGAGGCGCAGCGGCAGGTCGCGATAGCTCTTGATGCCCTGGCGGAAGATCAGCACATGCGCCGGGCAGTTCATCGGCTTCAATGCCATCCAGTCCGCTTCGCCCGAAATGACGGGACCATCGTCCTCGGTATTGGGCACCTCGTCCGGGATGACGAACATGTTTTCGCGATATTTGCCCCAGTGGCCGGATTGTTCCCATTGCCGCGCGTCGATCACCTGTGGCGTTTTCACCTCGCGATAGCCCGCGCCGTCGATGGCACGGCGCATATAGGCTTCCAGCTCGCGCCAGATCATATAGCCCTTGGGGTGCCAGAAAACGCTGCCATGCGCTTCTTGCTGGAGGTGGAACAGGTCCATGTCCTGCCCGATGCGGCGGTGGTCGCGCTTGGCGGCTTCCTCGAGACGGAAGAGGTGGGCGTCGAGCTGCTTCTTGTTGAGCCAGCCGGTGCCGTAGATGCGGCTGAGCATCGCGTTCTTCTGATCGCCCCGCCAGTAGGCACCCGATACGCGCATCAGTTTGAAGGCTTGCGCGTCGAGCTTGCCGGTGGAGGCGAGGTGCGGTCCCCGGCACATATCATACCAGTCGTCACCGCTGTGATAGACAGTCAGTTCCTCGTCTTCGGGCAGTTCCGCCGCCCATTCGGCCTTGAAGCTTTCCCCTGCCGCGCGCCATTGCGCGATCAGTGCGTCGCGCGCCACCACTTCGCGGCGCAGCGGCTTGTCGGCGGCGATGATCCTGCGCATTGCCTCTTCGATGGCGGGCAGGTCTTCGTCGGTGAACGGGCGATCCTTTGGCGCGAAGTCATAATAGAAGCCGTCGTCGGTCGACGGGCCAAAGGTGATCTGCGTACCGGGAAAAAGCGCCTGCACCGCCTCGGCCAGCACATGCGCAAAGTCATGCCGCGCGAGTTCGAGTGCATCCGCCTCATCCCGGCTCGTGACCAGCGCCAGCGCGGCATCGGCATGGAGAGGGCGCGAAATATCGACCAGCTCGCCATCCAGCCGCGCCGCGATCGCTGCCTTGGCAAGGCCCGGACCGATGCTCGCCGCCACATCCGCCGGAGTGGTGCCGACGGCAACTTCGCGCACCGACCCGTCGGGCAGGGTGATCTTGATAAGCGCGGGCGTCTCTGCGGGCATGGGCAAGGGAGTCTCTGGCATGGGAGGGCAGGCTCGGTCCTTAATGGGGCGGCGGTGCCTGTCAATAGAAGGCAGGAGTGCGGCGATGTTCTCCGGGCGTTCCAGTTAGCGACTGGCACCGCGAATTTACATACCCGCTATCGCATCAATCCCATGGCGGCATAGGCTCCCGCTAAGGTCGGCGCAGCGGCGGCGGCGGCCTTTTGCGCTCCCTTCACCAGAACCGCGTCGAGCGCGGCGTCGTCCTTGCGCAACTGCACATACCGGTCGCGAATGGGCGCGAGATGTGCGATCAGCACATCGGCAAGCGCCGGTTTGAACGCGCCGAAGCCCTGTCCCGCAAATTGCGCGCACACCGCATCGGCACTCGCCCCGGTCAGAGCCGCATAGATGCCCACGAGGTTTAGCGCCTCGGCGCGCCCGGCCAGATCGGCAGCAGTTTCCGGCAAGGGTTCAGGGTCTGTCCTGGCCTTGCGGATCTTTTGCGCGATCATGTCATCATCATCGGTCAGGTTGATACGGCTCATATCCGACGGATCGGACTTCGACATCTTCGCCCCGCCATCACGCAGCGACATGATTCGCGCTGTTTCTTTGGGGATGATCGGATCGGGCAGGGTGAACAGTTCAACGCCGAAATCGGTGTTGAACTTGATCGCGATGTCGCGGGTCAGCTCCAGATGCTGCTTCTGGTCCTCGCCCACCGGAACATGGGTCGCCTGATACAGCAGCACGTCGGCGGCCTGCAGCACGGGGTAGGCATAGAGCGCGACCGACGCACCCTCACGGTTCTTGCCCGCCTTGTCCTTGAACTGCGTCATGCGGTTGAGCCAGCCTATCCGCGCCGTGCCATTGAGCAGCCAGCACAGCTCGGCATGGGCGGGCACCCGCGCCTGATTGAACAGCACGCTGCGGTCAGGGTCGATGCCGCATGCCACCAGAGCTGCCGCCATATCGCGCACATTGTTCAGCCGCTGGGCGGGGTCTTCATGCACCGAAATGCTGTGCATGTCGGCCAGGAAGAAGAAGCATTCCGAATCGCCGCTCATCTCGTCCTGCATCTTCACCCAGTTGCGGATCGCGCCCAGATAATTGCCGAGATGAAGATTGCCGGTGGGCTGGATGCCGGAAAGTACACGCATGATTTACTCGCTCGCCTTGCGCCGGGTGAACAGCGCCTTGAGTTCGGACAGGCGATAGGCGCCGGTGCCAAAGATCGCGACCGCATAGACCAGGGCGCCCCCGCCGCACAACAGGATGAGTGCAGCAACCCTTGAGAATATATCCCGCGCCATGAAGGGGTCGGCGATCGGCGTTGCGAACCACAGCGCCAGCCCCATGATCGTGCTGGCCATGATGATGCGCAGACCACGCTTCCTGAGCCTTGCATCCATCCGCAGATGGTCGCGCCTGTGCAGCAGCCAATACAGGATGAGGACATTCACCCATGCCGACAACGCCGTCGCCACCGCCACCCCGACATGCCCCAGCGGCCATATGAGGACCAGATTGCCGACAAGATTGACCAGCATCGACAGCAGGGCGACGCGTACCGGGGTTCTGGTGTCCTGCCGCGCGTAAAATCCGGGGGTCAGCACCTTGATGAGCACATAGGCGGGGACGCCGAGCGAGAAGGCGGCGAGTGCCGATGCCGCCCCTATCGTGTCATTGGCGGTGAACACGCCATGCTGCAACAGGCCGCGAATAAGCGGTGTGGCCGAGATACATAGCGCAAAAGCAGCGGGAAGCGCCAGAAACAGCGCCAGCTCGATGGCGCGGTTCTGCGTGTCGCGCGCCGACTGGTCGTTGCCCGACCCGATCTGGCGCGAGAGCGCGGGCAATATCGCGGTGCCCACGCCAATACCGATCAGGCCGAGCGGCAACTGGTTCAGCCGGTCGGCATAATAGAGGTAGCTCACCGATCCTTGCGGCAGGAAGCGGGCGGCGAGCGAGGTGGAAATCAGCAGGTTGAACTGGATCGCGCCCTGCCCGAGTGCAGCGGGAAAAATCAGCACGAGCAGGCGCTTGACCGCAGGCGTGAGGCGTGGCGGACCAAGGCGCAGGACGACGCCCGCCTGTCTGCAGGACCACATCAGCCACAAAAGCTGCATCACGCCCGAAACAGTGACGGCGACCGCCTGAGTGTAGCTCGTTTCAAGCGGGGTTGCGCCGCGAAAGAAAATCACTGCCACGATCATGCAGATATTGAGCAATACGGGCGCTGCCGCATTGACCCAGAAGCGCTCGAACGAATTGAGAATACCGCCCAGCAATGAAACGATGCTGATGAGCGCAAGATAGGGAAAGGTGATCTGCGTCAGGTCGACTGCGAGGTCGAACTTCTCCGGCCCGCCATCCGGAAAACCGCCTGTCATCGCCCATACTACCGGCCCCGCGAGTAGCATCATCGCGCCGGTAAACAGCACAAGGAA
>ERZ724517.2265-NODE-2265-length-10266-cov-7.856429_pt1 | contig 10266 bp, 13 predicted proteins | sample MGYA00376050_ERZ724517 | MGnify/ENA primary metagenome ERZ724517 (study PRJEB28724, sample SAMN07190886) | activated sludge metagenome | isolation source: activated sludge of sewage treatment plant in Hong Hong | place: USA: Christiansburg, Virginia | collected... | reverse complement strand
GGCACCCCATCCCCACCAGGCCCCTCTAGCAATCGCTACAGGGGCCTCGTGATTTTTAGGTCGCGGAATTCGCTATACTCGAGCCGAGAGGTGGTTTTCCCGTAAGGAGGCGACATGGCCTTGGCGACATTTGCCGGTGGGTGCTTCTGGTGCCTGGAAGCAGTTTTTTCTCAATTGAAGGGCGTAGACCGCGTCGAGTCCGGTTATTGCGGCGGCTTCAACGCCAACCCGAGCTACGAAGAGGTCTGTTCGGGTTCGACCGGTCATGCGGAAGCCGTCCGGATCAGCTTTGATCCCTTGCAGATTTCATACCGCCAGCTTCTTCATGTGTTTTTCGCCATCCACGATCCGACGACACGGAATCGGCAGGGTGCCGACGTCGGTACGCAATACCGTTCCGCGATATTCGTTCATTCGCCGGGGCAGCGACTGGATGCAAGAGCAGTGATCGACGAGTTGTCGGGCGCGTTTCCCGATCAGAAGCCGATCGTTACCGAGATTGCCGACGCCACTGAATTCTTTCCAGCAGAGAGCTATCACCAAGGCTATTTCGCGACCAACCCGGCACAGGGTTACTGCGCCTTCGTCATTAGCCCGAAGGTCAGCGCATTCCGCCGGGAGTTTGCTTCACTGCTCAAGCGTCCGGATCGATGAAGTGCATCAGTTCGCGCGCAAAGCGTTGGCGTTGCCATTGATGCGGTGAATGGTCGCTGCCGTCGTAAATGTGGAGGATGGCCCCGGGAATTTCGTTCGCTACGTATTGCGCCGTTTCTTTCCGGTAGAAGTTGCTTTCACCCCCGTAAACGAGCATCGAAGGTATGTCGATCCGGCGCAGCACGTCGCGATAGTCGGCTGCAGTAAGGCTTGCCCAGCACGCAATCAGCGCGGACGGCTCGAGGGAGCGGAGTGCGTTGCGTGAGCGTTCCCAACCGCTGGCGCCGGCGAGGTATTTTTCACGGGCGCGTTCGTTTAGACCAAAGGCCGCCAGTTTGAGAACGCCTTCAGCGAAGTCCTCTTCGAGCCAGGTCATCAATTCGCCTGCTTTTTCCTGTCCGAAGTTCCCGTAGATACCGTGGGTCCATCCCGGTTCGGTCACCAGCTTGGGTGACTGGTCGATGAAGCAGAGCTTGCTCAGGCGACGGCTTCCATAGTCCCGGATGTATTGCCACAGTGTCAGGGCGCCCATCGAGTGGCCGACCGCGACCGCATCTTCCAACTGGTAGTGATCAAGCAGATTGGCGAGGTCGCGCGCCATCCGCTCGACGGTCGGTTGCGCGCCACCGTCGAGCGCGTGGCCACCATGGCCGCGGGCATCCCAGCGATAGACGCGGTGACGACGGTGCAGGTCATCAAGGAAGGGAAACCACTCCTGATGACTTGCAGTCCAGCCGTGGAGCATGACGATGGGTGTGCCCTCGCCGGATATCCTGACGTGAATCTTGGCGCCGTCGTCGGCGAGAAAGTGAGACATGGCTGTGTGGGGCTTATTGAAGGCAGAAGTATAATCCGGCCTCCAACAAGGGTGAGTGCGCGAATGTTCGACTGGAGAGACTACGGCAATGGAATCGTTGCCTTCGATGCCGGGTATGTGAGGCCGATTCTGGCGGCGATTCATCTGGTGGTCGAGAACGGACGGGTCGCCTTCATCGATACCGGCAGCAACGATGCCTTGCCGAATGCGCTCGCCGCCCTGGCGCGCCTTGGACTGGGCGCGGCGGCGGTCGACTACGTTATCCTGACCCATATTCACCTTGATCATGCCGGTGGCGCCGGCAGCATGATGGCGGCGTTTCCCAACGCCAAGCTGGTAGTGCATCCGCGGGGCGCGAGGCATATGGCCGAGCCCGCCCGTCTGGTCGCCGGGGTCACCCAGGTTTACGGTGACGAATACGTCAGCCGTGTTTACGGAAAGATCGTGCCAACGCCTTCGGAACGGATCATCGAGGCGCCGGACGGCTTGGTGATATCACTGGCCGGCCGCGAGTTGTTGTGTCTCGATACGCCCGGCCATGCTCGCCACCATATCTGCATCGTCGATCGCAGGACGGGCGGGATTTTCAGTGGCGACATGTTCGGTCTGTCCTACCGCGAGCACGATGTCGATGGCCGCGCATTCATATTCCCGACCACCACGCCGACGCAATTCGATCCGCAGGCGATGCACGCGTCGATCGAGCGCCTTCTGGCGCACCAACCGGAAGCGATCTACCTGACGCACTACAGCCGCGTCGCTGATGTGACACAACTTGGTGCCGATCTCCAACGGCGTCTCGATTCGCTGGTAAGCATTGCGCAAGCGGCAGGCGGGAGCGGGGTGCAGCGGCATGAAGCGATCAAGGGCGGGCTTGCCGCTTACCTTCTGGCGGAACTGGAGGCCCATGGTTGCCCCTTGCCGAAGGAGCACGCCCTCGATATCTGGGAAACAGACCTGGAACTCAATGCCCAGGGGCTTGAGGTCTGGCTGGACGGCTATGTAAACTCTAGCGGCGACGCCAGAACAGGGCGAGCATGATCGTGGCGATGATCATCATCAGGCCTGTGGCGAAGTAAAACCCGCTGCTGTTCTCCAGCCAGGGCATCTGCCGGAAATTCATGCCGAAGATTCCGGCAATCAAGGTCGCCGGCATGAAAACGGTCGCGACGACCGTCAGCGCGCGAACCTCCAGGTTCACGCGGTGGCTCACCGTCGTCAGATGCACGTCGAGCAACCCGGTTGCGAGTTCGCGCAGATCGTCGAGGGATTCGATGATGTGAACCGTGTGGTCATAGACGTCACGCAGATAGAGTTGAATCTCGGGCCCGAAAAACGCGGCGTGTTCCCGATGCAGGCTGCCCAGCAATTCCCGTAGCGGGAAGAGGTTGCGGCGCAGTTGGGAAACGCAGCGCTTGAACTGGTGGATGTTTTCGAGCACGGCGGGCCCGGGATGCCCGAGAATCTCTGCCTCCAGGCTTTCCGCATAATCATCGAGGCGCTCGATCACGGCGAAGTAGCTGTCAACCACCGAATCGAAAAGAGAATAAGCCAGCATGTCGGTCGCAGCGCTGCGCAGGTTGGCACGGTCGGTACGCAGACGTTGCCTGACCGGCTCGAAGGTCCGTGACTGGCGCTCCTGGAAGCTGAGCAGGTAATCGCTGCCGATGACCAGGCTGATCTGGTCCTGCACGAGGTCTAGCGGCTCGGTGCTCACCTCGTAACGGTGCAAGACTACATAAAGATAGTTGTCGTAGGTATCGACTTTCTGGCGCTGGTTGTTGTTGAGAATGTCTTCAAGAACCAGCGAGTGCAGCTGGAAGGCGTCGCCGATGCCTGTCAGTTCGGCCGGATCGTGGAGCCCGTAAACATTTCCCCACAGGGTCTTGTTCCGGCGGGTGTAGGAGGCGAGGCTGGCAATATCCGGGAGTTCCGTCTCGAACAACTCGCCCGGACCGAAGTCGAGAATCGAGATCCCCGGTTTTTCGGTCTTGATTTCCCCGATGTGAACCGGCGAGCCGGGTGGCATCCCCGCCTTGAGTGAGCGTAGTTTCTTCGGCTTTTTCATCGCGTTACGAGCAAGTCGATGGCGCGCGCCGCGGCAACCATGCCGAAAACCGAAGTCACGCAGACCGAAGAGCCGAAACCGGCACAGCTTAGCCCGGCCGGTCCACCAGTGGGGTCACAGCTGGCCGTGACGTTCGGGTAGCGCAACGGCTCAGTCGAGAACACGGCGGCAACGCCGAACTTCTTCCGTGGATCGCGCGGGAATCCGTACTCGCGGCGCAGCAAGGCCCGTACCTTGGCCAGCAAGGGATCCTGCACGGTGGCGGAAAGGTCGCTGATGCACACCTGGGTAGGGTCAGTCTGGCCGCCGGCTGCACCGGCGACGACGATCGGCGTGCCCTGGCGATGGCAGTGGGCGATCATTGCCGCCTTCACGCGAGTCTGATCGATCGCATCGATCACCAGATCGAAGTGGGGCAGGAGGATATCGGCCATGTTCTCGGCGGTCACGAAATCCTCGATGCAGGTGACCGTGCAGCCGGGATTGATCAGGCGAATGCGCTCGGCCATTGCGTCGACCTTGGCCTTGCCGTAGATGTCGCCGAGGGCATGAATCTGGCGGTTCGTGTTGGATTCGGCCACCATATCGAGGTCGACCGCAGCAAGGTGGCCGACACCTGTTCTTGCCAAAGCCTCGAGCGCCCAGGAGCCGACTCCGCCCACCCCGACCACGCAGACCCGTGCCCGGTTCAAGCGTTCGGTCGCAAGGGCACCGTAAAGACGCGCAACGCCGCCGAATCGGCGCTCGCCGTCGGCTACCGGGAGAGGTGCCTGAGGGTTCTCTTCAGTCTTGATCATTGTCCGGCGAGTTTATCCGAAAGCGGTTCGGGTGCAGAAGGCGCTTCGCCCATTTACTTGTCTTGACGACCACCCCGCCCGCGCCTAAGATTCCGCGTCTACCAAAATGCAGGTTCAAAGTGACTCTGGAACAGCTTTATGCCCTGATCGGGGCTGATATGAAGGCCGTGGATGCGGTCATCCGCGACCGTCTGCATTCCGATGTGGTGCTGGTCCGGCAGGTTGCAGAATACATCATTGGCGCGGGCGGCAAGCGCATGCGGCCGGCGCTTGTCCTGCTGGCGGCTGGAGCCATGGGCTATTCGGGTCGCCATCACCATGATCTGGCCGCGGTGGTGGAATTCATCCATACCGCGACGCTCCTGCACGATGACGTGGTAGATGAATCCGAGTTGCGGCGCGGCCGCAATACAGCCAACGCCATGTTCGGCAACGCGGCCAGCGTTCTGGTCGGTGACTTCCTCTACTCGCGGGCCTTCCAGATGATGGTCAAGGTCGATGACATGCGGGTCATGCGCGTCCTTTCCGATGCCACCAACGTGATTGCCGAAGGCGAAGTGCTGCAGTTGATGAACTGTCATGATGCCGACGTAGACGAATTGCGCTATCTGCAGGTCATCCGTTACAAGACCGCCAAGCTTTTTGAAGCAGCAGCCCAGATCGGTGCCATATTGGGTGGCGCCACGCCGGAGGTCGAGCGCGCCCTGGCCGATTACGGGATGCATCTCGGCACGGCTTTCCAGCTGGTTGACGACGTGCTGGACTATTCGGGTCAGGAAGCCGATACCGGCAAGCACCTTGGCGACGACCTGGCCGAAGGCAAGCCGACCCTGCCACTGATTTACGTGATGCAGCACGGCACCCCGGAACAGGCAAGCTGCGTTCGTCGTGCCATCGAGGAGGGCGGTCGGGATGATTTCGCAGCCGTTCTGGCAGCCATTCATGCGACCGATGCGCTGGGTCATGCACGCCGTCAGGCCGAGCTGGAAGCGGAGCGTGCCAGAGCGGCAATTCAATGTCTGAAGGATACAAATTATCGGGAAGCTCTGCTACAATTGTCACTCTTTGCAGTTGAGAGGAATCACTGATCGCCTTTCAGCCTGCATCGGAGTGTAGCTCAGCCTGGTAGAGCACTGCGTTCGGGACGCAGGGGTCGCAAGTTCGAATCCTGTCACTCCGACCAATTGGAACCCCTGTAACTCATTGAGTTACAGGGGTTTTTCAATTGGGCTGCGGGGGTTGGCGCATATGTTTCTGGCTTATGCGCAATTCGTGCTCCGGAAATCACCCATATGTGTGTTGGCGAACAGACCTTGCGTCTCGCCTTGGCTACTCTGGCCACGAATGCAGGGAAACTTGAAAAAGCGACACCTGATTGCCAAGCGAGCCTTGGCCCAACCGGTTTTCAACAACAAGGGATGACTGCCATGTCTAAAAGAGACGAATATGTTGCAAAAATGAAACTCCAACTCGATGAGTTGAATACAAAGATGGACGAACTGGAAGCGAAGGCAAAGGAAGCGAAGGAGGATGCGCGCGACAAGTACAAGGAAGAAATGGGCAAACTGCGTCATCAATCCAAACTCGCGGTCGCCAAGCTTGATGAGTTGAAAGCCAGCGGCGAGGACAAGTGGGAGGCCATGGTTGCCGAAATGGAGAAAATCCGCGACGCATTTACCCATTCGTTCAATTACTTCAAGTCCCAGCTGTAGGACTGCCCGTTTAAAGTCGGTCTGAATCGCGGCTCCAGTGAGCCGCTTTCATATTCCAGTGCCAGATAAGACAGCCCTGCGCGGCCGCTGTTTCCCTAATCTCACTGGCTCACTTTGCTTCAGTCCCGGACCTGCTCAAATGCCAACCAGATTGCCGACCAGACACGCTGAAATACACCGGACTGATCGCATCGGCTGGCTTCGGGCGGCGGTGCTGGGCGCCAATGACGGAATCGTTTCCACCGCCAGTCTTGTCCTTGGGGTTGCCGCCGCTGGCGCGGATGCAAAGAGCATCATGATCGCCGGCGTCGCCGGACTGGTCGCCGGGGCGTCATCGATGGCCGCCGGCGAGTACGTCTCTGTCAGTTCGCAGTCCGACACGGAACGTGCCGATATGGATCGCGAACGGCGCGAACTGGCGAGTGATCCAAAACATGAACTTGAAGAAATGACGGGCATTTATGTCGCGCGTGGTGTCGCTCCGGAAGTTGCCGCAGTGGTCGCCGCCCAACTGATGGCGCACGACGCGCTGGGGACGCATGCGCGTGAGGAATTGGGCATTTCCCATACGTCGACCGCAAGACCGCTGCAAGCCGCTCTGGCCTCTGCAGCAACGTTTTCAGTTGGCGCGGCGCTCCCTCTCCTGGTGGTGTTGCTGGTACCGGGGGCAAGCCTGGTCTGGGCCGTGGCGGGTAGCTCACTCCTTTTTCTGGCGTTGCTTGGTTGGCTGGCCGCTGCTACGGGTGGCGCTCCCGTGCTTGCCGCCACCCTGCGGGTTGGCTTCTGGGGGGCCCTGGCGATGGCCGTTACAGCTGGTATCGGGGCCTTGTTCGGGGTAAGCGCCTGACAATCGAGCAGTCGCGCGCGCTCCTGTACGCCACGCTGATGTCGTTGGCCATCGCCTAAAAATGTCTGCCTATGTGCGCCAGGGGACAGAGAGCAGAAGACTTCATCCCTAAGCTGAATCCATCGGAGCCAATGGGCGTGCGATTTCCGCATGCCGTGTAGCGGCTTCAGGATCAACATCGAGGAATGAAAATGAACAAGCTCAATATCAATGCGATCGCACTTGCCGTGACGCTTGCTTTCAGTGCCGGCGCCATGGCTGAAGGTATGTCAAAAGTGGATTACAAGGCTGGCCAGGACAAGATCTCTGCCATGTACAAAACGGACAAGGCGGCCTGTGGTTCCTTGTCGGGAAATGCCAGCGATATCTGCAAGGCTGAGGCCAAGGGCAAGGAGAAAGTCGCGGCTGCGGAACTTGAGGCCAGCTACCAGCCGACGTCGAAGAACCGCTATCAGGCGCGTGTCGCCAAGGCAGATGCTGACTACGGCGTTGCCAAGGAAAAATGCGATGACCTTGCCGGTAATAAGAAGGACGTCTGCGTGAAGGAAGCCAAGGCGGCACAAACCACAGCCATAGCCGATGCCAAGGTTCAGATGAAAACTTCCGATGCCAATAAGACCGCTAACGAGAAGACGACCGAGGCGCGTAGCGATGCCAGCGATAAGTCCGCCGAGGCCCGCAAGGATGCCACGGCTGACAAGACGGACGCGCAGTACACGGTGGCGAAGGAAAAGTGTGACACCTTTTCCGGAGCTGCCAAGGACAACTGCCTGATGCAGGCGAAAGCCCAGTTCGGCAAGTAGCAGGTTCCACCCGGCCAGAAATTGCCGGGCTTGAAGCAAGTTGATTGAGAAAGAGGTAATCCCATGAAGACAATCCAGAGATCCGCACTCCTTGTCGTTACAGCTGCCATGCTGCTCGGTTTGAGCGCTTGTGCCGGCATGTCGCAGGGTGAAAACACCGCGATTGGTGCTGGCGCCGGTGCCGTCACCGGTGCCGTTCTGACCGGTGGCAGCGCAGCAGGAACCATCGGTGGCGCCGTTGTCGGCGGTGTCGTTGGCCATGAGGTCAGCAAGTAAAGATGAGTGATGGTCAACAGCGTTGCGCCGGCCAATGAGCTTGGGGACGCGCTGTTGATCGCCTGGCGGATTCGCTTGTGGGCGATATCCATACAGTCTCTCCCATTCAGGACAATTTTCAGCAGGAGATGGAAATGATCAAATCAGGAAAAACTATCAGTGTTCTAGTGCTCGTGAGCACCTTGTTCGTTGGCGTGTACGGATGTCAACCAAAAGAAGGCCCGGTCGAAAAGGCTGGCAAGGAAGTAGACAAGGCAGCCGCAACAGTCGGTCAAAAGATCGAGAAGGCCGGAGACAACATCCAGGATGCTGCCAAGGGCGAGAAGAAGTAGTCGCTGGAACTTAAGAAGGACATACAAAATGAAATTGATCCTGCTCGCCGTATTGCTGGTTGCTGCAAGCGGCCCGTCGAACGCCAGCGACGTGGGCGTCTCGGTCAGCATCGGCCAACCGGGCTTCTACGGCCAACTCGACATCGGCGGTTATCCACCGCCCCAAGTCATCTATCGCCAACCGCGAGTCAGCTATGACAGCCCGCCGCTATACCTGCGCGTGCCGCCAGGTCACGCAAAACACTGGGGCAAGCATTGCGGCGCGTACAACGCCTGTAACCGGCAGGTTTTCTTCGTGAAAGACAACTGGTATAACACCCAATACGCACCACGATACCAGGAACGTAATTCCGGTCACCGTAATGACAACGAGGGGCGCAATCATGGCAACAATCGCTAAGTTTATGCGGCGTGGGTCGATGGCAATACTCGTTGCCGCTTGCTGCGCACCGCTGTGGGCCGAGACGGTCGGCGAAGTGGCCAAGCAAAACGTGACCAGCGCACCGCAGGAACAGGTTCCATGGATGAGCGGTGGTGTCGGTGACGATGCGCTCGGCGAAATGCGCAAGGCGGCTCAGTCCTACAGCGTTCAGCTGATGTTCAGCAACCCGCAGGGCAGCTATCTCGCAGACATTCCGTTCACGGTGTCCAAAGTGAATGGTCGCGAGCTTTATTCCGGTGTCAGCCCGGGTCCTCTGCTTTACTTAAAGCTGCCGCCAGGCACTTACCAGATCGCTGTGCAACTCGACGGCGTTTGGCAAAACAGGCGGATCAGTGCCGGCACCCCGGGATCTCCCGCCAAGGCGACTTTTGTGGGCAATGGGAAGTGATGTCTATAGTGGCCTAGCCACTGAATTTTTTGTCGGCCGCTGCCAATGACCCGTTTCGATTTCCGGCTATGGCAGCGCTTCAGGGGCCTCGCCACACCGTACTGGTTCCGCGATCAAAAATGGCAGGCCAGAGGTTTGCTGGGCCTGTTGATAGTGTTGCTGCTGGGGCAAACGGGATTCGCCGTGCTGTTCAACGCCCTGACCGGCGAGTTCACCTCGGCGCTTGCTGCCAAGGATGCGGACCGCTTCTGGACATCCATTTTCCAGTGCCTGGCCATCCTGGTGGTGGCAGTGCCGATCTACGCCTTTTACTACTACGTCCGGGACAAGTTGGGCCTTTACTGGCGGCGTTGGCTGACGCGGGATTTCCTCGCCAGCTACTTCAGCAAGCGGGCTTACTACGAACTGAATGCTAACCCCGAGATCGACAATCCGGATCAGCGGATTGCCGAAGACATCAATACATTTACCCAGAAATCGCTCTATTTTCTGCTGATAATGATTGGCGCATTGCTGCAATTGATGGCCTTCAGTGGCGTTCTCTGGTCGATTTCCAAAGTGCTCGTCGTCTTCCTGACGGTCTATGCGATCGCCGGTACGGCGGTTACCGTCCTCGCCTTTGGCAAGGTACTGATCGGCCTCAACTATTATCAGCTCAAACGCGAAGCCAATTTTCGCTTCAGCCTGGTGCGTATCCGCGAGAACGCCGAAGCCATTGCCTTCTATCGTGGTGAAGCCCAGGAATCGTTGCAGATCGGCGAGTATTTCAATGAGGCGTTCAAAAACTTCAACAGGCTGATCCGGGCTCAGCTGAATCTGAACCTTTTCCAGTACAGCTACAGTTTCATGACAATCGTTCTGCCCTACGTGATCATTGCCGAGCAGGTGCTTGCGGGCGATCTGGAGGTCGGGCGGGCAGTCCAGGCAGCGGGTGCCTTTGCGGCGATCCTGAGTGCGCTGACGGTGATCGTCGATAACTTCGAGAATTTCAGTCGCTTTGCCGCCGGGATTGATCGTCTCGATACTTTCGCCAAGTTTTTGACCGGAAAAGACCGTGGACCGCAGCGGCCCGGGCATCTCATCGAGTTGGTCCAGAATTCCAGGCTATCCATTGAAAATCTGACCCTGCA
>ERZ724517.2264-NODE-2264-length-10267-cov-3.100666_pt1 | contig 10267 bp, 7 predicted proteins | sample MGYA00376050_ERZ724517 | MGnify/ENA primary metagenome ERZ724517 (study PRJEB28724, sample SAMN07190886) | activated sludge metagenome | isolation source: activated sludge of sewage treatment plant in Hong Hong | place: USA: Christiansburg, Virginia | collected... | reverse complement strand
TGATCATTTCATGATTTAGTGAAAATACCGTATATTTGCAAAGGTATAAAGCTTAATATAAGAAGAATGAAAAAAAATACATTCAAATTTGCATCGACAGCTGTTCTATTTGCGATTTTATTTTCCTCATGTGCAACCAAGAAAAAATATGGTTGTCCTGAGCATATTTCTATCCAAAAATTATTAGGCTTGTAAAAGTGCACACCAATGAACTGGACGTCGATTACTACTCTGGCTCAATTGGATGTCATATCTGAAAGGAGTTATAGTACTCCGGTCTTAATTTTTAAACATAGTACCCGCTGTCAAATCAGCTCGATGGTGCTCAATCGTTTAGAACGCGAGGAAGCGCCTGAAGGTGTTGATTTATATTTTTTAGATCTGATTGCGCATCGATTGATTTCCAACGCTATTGCTGAGAAATATTCTGTTGCGCATGAATCTCCTCAAGTTTTGTTGATAAGGAATGGGGAATGCTTTTACGACGAAAGCCATAACGCGATTACCATGCAAGAAATAAAAGGGCAAATGTAACGATGCGCTATTGCAAGCCTACATGAAAAGCTTTATAATTAATCAGCACATTAGAGATAGCATCACATTGACCATCGCCATAGTCAAGTGTTCGCAACGCCTTTCCTTGGGGTTGCATTTCTATTTTTCCTTTTGAAATGTAACGACAGCCTACTTCTTTAGTAAGAGCCTCGGTAATATTCATCGAATAAAACTGCCTATTGCCATTGGTTCCATTTCCTGTGCCAAGAAGTTCATAAATGTCATCACCCCATACTGGTGTATTTTGACCTTGAACCCAAGTGCGCACTCTTTCTGCATTCCAGTAAACGGTATCGTTTCCTAATCCCAGAACCATTTTTCCTTCTGTAGAGATTTCAAAATATTTTTGTCCAAGTGGATTGGTTCCCTTATTTGAAACAGTACTTTTTCCAGTAACCAAAATGTCATTAATATAGTAGGTGTCAAAACTAATGGAGGTAACGTTGGTGCTATCTGCATAGGGTCGTGTATACGAAGCTAGAATGCGGCCTCGGCGATTTCTACCATCGTTGCACATACAATTGACAGCACCAAAATCAATAATAAGTGTTTTTGGAGTACTTAGGGTATCATGTGTTATTGTAGCGCAATAACCTGAAGTTTTAAAATTAGCCAATAGTTCACCACTATTTTTGGTGGCTGCGTCATCTACAATTGCTAATGCATTATCGTAAATCATCTCGCCCAAAACTTCTTCTTTTACGATTTCGATGTCTGTATCTCGCTCTCGAACGCATGCACCAAAAACAAATAGGGTAATGGCTGTGGTGAGTACGATGACTACGTTGGTTTTGTTACTTATCATAAACAGGTTCTTGCTAAAAATCGAATAAAAGTAATATAAAAGCTTCAAAAAGGTAGTATTTTTTTGAAAAAAAATTCAATTTTATCATAAAAGCAAAAAACAACCCATTGGGGAGGGTTGTTTTTTGACTCTTAAAACAATTAAAATTAAGAATTAGTTTAAGACAATGGTGTAGGTATTGCCATTTATTAACACGGTAGCAGTATTGTCACAATTTCCGTTGCCGTAATCAATGGTTCGGAGCAATTTTCCTGCGGGTTGTAATTCTACTTTTCCACTTTTAAACCATTTGCAGCTAAGGTCTTTTACCAATGGCTGAATAATATTCATGGTGAAACTTCCATTTTTATTTTGACCACTGCCGCTTCCCGTAATTTCATAAATGTCATCAGTCCAAGTTTGAGTGGCTTCTCCTTGTATCCAGGTTCTTGTTCGATTTGAGCTCCACACGATTGAATCTGTTGTATTTGCCTTGATGATTTTGCCATTCACTACAATACTAAAATAGGATTGATTGGAGGCATTTAATCCCATATTGGTTACGGTTTTGCTACCCAATATTTGATTGTCGTTCACGAAATAATTGTCAAATCCAATGGTATGAACACTACCGGCATCTCTGTATTTTCCGGTATAGGTAACAAGCACTTTTCCTCTACGATATCTTCCATCATTGCAAAGGCAATTGCTGGCTCCAAAATCAACGGTAATGGTACGTGGATTTGTGGTGGTATCTTTGGTCACTGTGGCACAATTACTAGCTGTTTTGTAATTTCCCAGATTGTCACCTGAATTGACATTTGAGGCTTCGTCGGCAATATTCATTGCATCATTATAACTAAACTCAGCCATCGAATTGTCTTTTGACATTTCTGTGTCGTTATCATTCTTCGTATCATTGTTTTTTACTCTATTGCATGATGCCATAAAGAATGTGTTTGCTAGAAGCGCTGCAAATAGGGCGATTTTAATTTGTTGGATTTTCATATTGTATTTATTTTTTTGTGTTCCTAGGACCTCAACGTTAACCAAAGGTTTAAAGTTATTGTAAATAATTTTTTAAAATCGCTCAAAAAATTAATAATGATTAGATTTGCGAACTTAACAAGGGGCAAAAGGAATTAGTCAATGAAAATACGTAAAAGAATTGCAATTTATGGGAGTACAGGGTCTATTGGAACTCAGGCCCTTGAAGTGATAGAGGCACATGCTGATTTGTTTGAGTTGGAAATTCTGACTGCGCATAGCAATGCCGATCTACTCATTCAACAAGCCAAAAGGTTTAAACCCAATATGGTGGTGATTAGTGACGAATCTTTGTACACCAAGGTGAATGAGGCCCTTTCGGGCGACTCGATTAAAGTTTTTGCAGGCGAAAAGTCATTGATTGAAATAGCAGGTAGTGATAGCTATGATATTCTTCTTGCTGCCATTGTTGGTTTTGCTGGTTTGTCATCTACTATCGCTGCTGTGCAACAAGGCAAAGTAGTGGCCTTAGCCAATAAAGAAACACTGGTAGTTGCCGGTGATATTGTAAGTGCCTTGGTACAAAAGCATCAGGCGACCTTACTTCCTGTCGATAGCGAACATTCAGCCATATTTCAGTGTTTAGTAGGGGAATCGAGTAGTGAAGTAGAAAAAATTATATTAACAGCGTCCGGCGGTCCCTTTTTAGGAAAAAAGCCAAATTATCTGATAAATGTCAAAAAAGACCATGCGTTACAACATCCCAACTGGACAATGGGGGCAAAAATTACGATTGATTCTGCCAGTTTGATGAATAAGGGGCTTGAAATGATTGAAGCCAAGTGGCTGTTTGGTTTGAGAAATGATCAAATAGAAGTAATTGTACATCCCCAATCCATCATTCATTCTATGGTGCAATTTGTGGACGGTAGTATGAAAGCCCAAATGGGTTTACCAGATATGAAATTGCCCATTCAATATGCGCTTGCATTTCCTGAAAGGATTTCGAATGACTTTAAACGTTTTGAATTCAAGAATTTTCCGTCCCTCACATTTGAAGTGGCAGATACAAAAACTTTCCGTAACCTTGCACTTGCAAAAGAAGCGATGCTGTTGGGTGGAAATGCGCCATGTGTATTGAATGCTGCAAATGAGGTGGTGGTAGAGGCCTTTCTTAAGAATAAGGTAGGCTTTCTGGAAATGAGTGATATTATTGAGAGTTGCTTAGAAAAAGTGCCTTTAATTGAAAAGCCTACCTTGAGTGACTATATTCAGTGCAATTATGAGACACGAGCCCTGGCGGCATCTTTTATTAAATAAGTTAGAAACATTATGCAATTATTAGCAATCGATTGGGCAGTTGTCGGCGTTAAAGCCGGTCAATTAATTTTAGCCTTAAGTATTTTGGTGATTCTTCATGAATTTGGACATTATATTACCGCAAGGTGGTTTGGCTGTAGGGTGGAGAAATTTTATTTGTTTTTTGATCCTTGGTTTTCCCTTTTTAAGAAAAAAGTGGGTGACACTGAATATGGTGTTGGTTGGTTGCCATTGGGTGGGTATGTCAAAATATCGGGTATGATTGACGAAAGTATGGATACTGAGGCTATGAAGCAAGAACCGCAGCCATGGGAATTTAGAAGTAAACCCGCTTGGCAGCGTTTGATAATAATGCTTGGGGGTATCATAATGAATGTGATAGTGGCTATTGTCATTTATGGGATGGTCCTTTTTGTTTGGGGTGAATCTAAAGTGCCAATGACTTCACTGAAGTATGGCATAACTTTTCAAGACAGTATGTATCATCGAATCGGGTTTGAGAAAGGCGATCGGATAATTTCAGTAGATGATAAGCCCGTTTTATATCTTGATGATGCTACTTTAAAAGTATTTACTGGCAAATCGGCTGTTGTAGACCGAAATGGGACTCAAATTCGTTTACAGTTTCCTGAAAGCATGATTGGCGATTTGATTGAAAGTAAAAAGAAGGGTGGATTGCGGCTAGAAGCAAGGGTACCTGCTATTGTGGGCTCTTTTGATGGCGTAGATAAAAGTCCGGCCAAAGACGCTGGTTTGTTAGAAGGCGATGTGATACAATTTGTGGATAGTCAAGCAGTATTTTTTTATGATGAAATCAGACCCATTTTACTTGGATCGGATAAAAAGGAAGTATCTATTATTTATAAAAGAAATGGAGAGGTTCGTAGCACAATATCCAAGCTTACTGATGAACGTAAGTTGAATCTTCCACTAATTTACGACTATGACCAATTGGATGTGATGAAAATACTAAGAGTGGAAACCAAAAAATATTCTTTTTTTGAGGCTATTCCAGCAGGATTTTCATTAACGGTAGATAAGTTGAACGCATATATTGATCAATTTAAATTGATACTAAGTCCTAAAACGGGTGCTTATAAAGGTCTTGGTGGATTCAAAGCAATTGCCAATGCATTTCCTGGTGTTTGGGATTGGCAATCGTTTTGGAGTATGACAGCTTTTCTTTCTATTGTATTAGCCTTTATGAATCTGTTGCCAATTCCTGCACTAGATGGAGGCCATGTGGTATTTACGCTTTATGAGATGATTACCCGTCGCAAGCCCAATGAAAAGTTTTTGGAGTATGCTCAAATGGCAGGTATGATATTATTATTGCTATTGATGGTATATGCCAATGGGAATGATTGGTTTGGTTGGGGGAAGTAGGCAGTTGGCAGTAGGCAGTAGGGAGTAAGCAGTTGGCAGTAGGCGGTTGGCAGTAGGCAGAGAATATTATTAAAAAAAAGAATTAGCAATACCTGAATATGATTAGCTCGTGAACCAACTTGATTGACTATTACAATTGTTAGTTGATTAGCTACTTTTCTTACGTTTTTTCATTACCAAACTATCTGCAGGGTAGGTCGCTTTAAGCATGGCCATTTGCTCTCGAGCCCAAGAAATCAATATTTCCCTTTGCTTGTCTGAAAGATTGGCTTCCTTGTGTAATCCCAAATAAGTATAGGATTCTAAAGGCATTTCTTTTTCTTCCACCATCTCAATAGTTTCTTCAAACTTATGATTTTGTCGCGCAATAGATAGATTTGTAAACTCTGAGAAATTTAAATGTTCCTTTCCTTCTGTGACATGGTTATGAAGAAACCAAGCAGAGGGTTGTATTTTTGCATACCATGGATAGTTGGTTTTGTTGCTATGACAGTCGTTACAAGCAACTTTCAAAATAGCATCTACTTCCTCAGGAATAGGATATTTTTTTGAAATATGATAGGTATTATCATCCGACAGGTTTTTGGCAGGCTGAATGAATTGTATGACAACCACAACAATTAGTAATGCAAGAAATATTTTTTTTAACATAGTTTTTCTTTTTAATGTTTCTTAATCGAAATTATTTTCCGTTGCAAAATTAAGCGGATAATTTTTGAAATGATTTATATTATTCTGCACAATACTTGAAATATTATGTACCCATTCACGAAATTCTGCAATCCCTCTATGGAAAATGAATAATATTTATTGTACCAAAAATTTCGTTGTGTAGGGTCCGCATTTTATGTAATAAAATCCCTTCGGGTAAGCGGAAATATCAATCTCATTTTTTGTGGTAGTGAAAGTCATTTGCCCTAAAGTGTTGTAGATTTCTTTTTGTAAATCAGCATCTTGCCTTGGTGCACCAGATAATTCAATATTCAAAATCTTTGAAACCGGATTTGGGTATACCACTAAGGAATTTTGATTTTTGCTATTTATTTCGGTGATACCAACATTTGAAACCGGAATACAATTACTGGTATCTACGCAAGCATTTTCTGTAACAATTACAGCATAATCTCCATTGATAGTAGCTGTGAAGCTTTGATTTGTTTCACCTGATATGGGGATATTTGTTGGGCAGGTAATCCACTGATACGATGCCCCAATAGCGTTTGAAGTTAATTGTGTGCCTAATTGTGTAACCGTAATATCGGGGTGTATGATGTTCAAATTTAAGGTAATGATACTATCACATCCATAAACATTTAGAAAAGTATCATGATATAATCCACTTTCAAAATAGGTTTGACCATTATTGGTATAAAGAAAGCAAGCGGTGTCTGTAATGGTATAATGTTTAGGAAAACAACATAAGGTATTAGTGGGAGCATCTCCACTAATAGTCCAGCCCTTTGTAATAGTCAGGTAATTTCTTTCATTTTGAGCGTTTAAGCCATACTGCAGATTATTGGCCCCTAAGTTAAGTCCTGACTGGATATTCGGATTCGCACTCCATCCTGCTAGGGTGGCTGAATAATTCGCACAATCCATTCCACAAAAACTTAACATTTCCATTATATAATAGGTAATATTAGATATATCCCAATTGCCAAGAGGCTGATTGAATGATGTTGCATTTTTAAACATGTGGTACATATTGATGACATTTGAAGTATTCCAATTGCCAATGGGCTGATTAAAAGAGGTCGCATCATTAAACATCGATTGCATATCGGGTCCAAGAGATGTATTCCAATTACTTAAAGGTTGATTAAAGGAGGTTGCTCCTGCAAATAAACCACTCATATCATTAACACTTGAAGTATTCCAGTTTCCAATGGGTTGGTTAAAGGCGGTAGCCCATTGAAACATGTAATTCATTTTTACCACAGAGGCTGTATTCCAATTACCGATCGGCTGATTGAATGCGTATGCATAGGCAAAAATAGAATGCATGGTGGTAACATTAGAGGTATTCCAGTTACCAATGGGCTGGTTAAAAGCAGTGTCAGCTGTAAACAATCCATACATAACGGTAACATTTGATGTATTCCAATTTCCTACTGGCTGATTAAATTGATTGTCATAAGCAAACATCATATACATACTAGTGACATTAGATGTATTCCAATTTCCTACCGGTTGATTAAATACCGTCGCATTATTAAACACACGCGTCATATCCTGAATAGAAGAAGTATTCCAACTATTAATATTGCTAGGACTATTTAAAATAGAACAATTCCGAAACATACTTTCCATGCTAGTCACTTGGGATAAATCAGGGACATCGGTTGCAGATATATTCAAATTATTACATCCATAAAATGCTGATGACATAGATATCCACTCAGTAGAGCCCCATTGTTCTATATCTACAAGACGAGATTTATCTACACCATTATTGATGATCACTCTGTTAAAATTCGACGGGCTAATTTTTAATCGAATTATAGCGCCTGCAGGTAAACCGTTAATAGTGGCTGTATTGCCAGTAAAAGTTCCTGCTCCGTTTATTCCGGCAGGAATGGTTTCCCAAGTATAATTGACATTACCGGTAGTGCCTACACCAAAGGTCAGGGAGGTGGGTAATGCACCCGCAAGGTTTAAATCCCAATGGGTAATATAATCTTGTGTCAGTGCAATATTTATATGAAAAATCAACAAGACGGAAAGTATTATGTTTTTCATATTATGAATATTTGTATCAAATATAACTCTGAATGATTTCTGTTTCTTTGTCATTTTCAAATTATCTCAATTTCAAATTATCAAATTAGAAATTAATGTACTATTTTTAAGTCGAAAATACATCCTCCATGTTTGAAACATCCAAACCCATGCTGGGTATCGATTTGAATAATAAAGTAAAAAGCAAAACGGCTTTTATCAATGATATCCCCTATGCGTTGATTCCAGGCGAAACCATTCTTTCTTTTGTAAGGAGAAATTTAGGGGGCGATTTGGTTCCTACTTTATGTGATGCGCCCAACTTGGATCCATTTGGTAGTTGTCGCGTTTGTAGTGTAGATGTGGCCTTGGTGCAAAATGGTAATTCGAAGGCTATGGCCTCTTGTCATACACCCGTGATGGAGAACTCCTATATTTATCCCACAAGTTCACGCATTCAAAAACTCCGGAAGAATATTATTGAACTCGTTCTAACCGATCATCCTTTGGATTGCCTCACTTGCGAAGTAAATAATAATTGTGAGTTGCAAAGTGTTGCTGCGCAAGTGGGAGTGCGTGATGTTCGATATCCTGATGGAAAAACGCATCTTGATAGAAAAAAAGACTTGAGTCATCCTTACATGACAAGCGATATGAGTAAATGTATCAATTGTTTTCGTTGTGTAAGAGCTTGTGATGAAGTGCAGGGACAATTTGTGTTGAGTATGGCTGGTCGTGGTTTTGAAAGCCATATTGTGAAGGGAGCAGAGCAAACATTTTTTGAAAGTGATTGTGTGAGTTGCGGAGCTTGCGCACAAGCTTGTCCTACTAGTGCAATTAGTGATGTGTTTGAAAGCAAGAGTATTGTTTCAAAAGAAAAAACAAGAACCGTTTGTACTTACTGCGGCGTTGGCTGCAATTTGGAAGTAGCTACTATTAATGGCGAAATAAAAAGTATTCAAGCGCCTTATGACGCAGAAGTAAATAGTGGTCATACCTGTTTGAAAGGGCGCTATGCTTTTCAGTTTTATAATCATCCTGAGAGATTGCGTACTCCCTTAATTAAGAAAGATGGGGAGTTTGTACCGGCAACCTGGGATGAGGCCTACGACTTTATTGCAAATAAGCTGACCGAGATAAAAAGTAAGTATGGTGCGGATGCCATTGGCGGTATTTCTTCTGCACGTTGCACCAATGAAGAAAATTATTTGATGCAAAAATTTATTCGTGCCGTAATAGGTACTAATAATATTGATAGTTGTGCACGAGTTTGTCATTCGCCCACTGCCTTAGGTATGCAACGTACTTTCGGAACCGGGGCAGCTACCAATTCGGTTATTGATTTGAAATACACCGATTGTATCATGGTAATCGGTGCTAATCCTACCGATGGACATCCGGTGACCGGCGCCAAATTGAAACAGTTTGCTTTGAAGGGAAAGCCATCTATAGTGATAGATCCTCGACGAACTGAAATGGCAAATTATGCCACCTACCATTTGCAATTACGACCAGGTACTAATGTTGCCTTATTAAACATGATGCTATACTACATCATGCAAGAAGGACTAGAAGATAATGGCTTTATTCAGAATAGAACGGAAGGTTACGAAGATTTTAAACAGCATGTATTAAGCATGAATGTGGATGAACTTCAAAATATTTGTGGTGTGGAAAAAGATTTGGTACGTAAAGCAGCAATCGCCTATGCCTCCGCACCTAATGCGATGAGTTTTCATGGATTAGGCGTTACTGAACATACCCAAGGAACCTATACCGTTATGTTAATTGCCGACCTTGCAATGATAACTGGAAACATTGGCAGACGTGGTGTAGGGGTGAATCCTTTGCGAGGGCAAAATAATGTACAGGGTACTGCGGATATGGGATGTCAGCCGCATCAAGGTGCCGGATATTTGGATGTTACAGATCCGGTGTATCATGCCAAATATGAAAAATTTTATGGCGTCAAATTGCCAAATTATTCAGGTTTGAAAATTCCGCAAATGTACGATGCTGCTATAGCCGGCAAGTTTAAGGCTTTATGGTTAATGGGTGAAGACAACGTGCAAACCGACCCTAACACCAACAAGGTGAAAGAAGCAATGGGTAATCTGGAGTTACTTGTAGTGCAGGAATTATTTATAACCGAAACTGCAAAAATGGCTCATGTAATATTACCTGCAGCATCCTTCCTCGAAAAGAGCGGTACATTCACCAATGGGGAACGCAGAATTCAAAGAGTGAATAGGGTAGTGCAGCCCTTAAGCGGAACCAAAACAGATGGTCAGATGATAGTGGATATCATGAATAGGATGGGCTACGAACAAGTGGATTACGATCCGAAAATAATACTCGAAGAAATTTCACAGATTGTTCCGTTTTTTGCCGGTGTGAAATGGGATGAATTGGGTGAAAATGGCGAGCAATGGCCCGTGCTAGAGGATGGAAGTGATACTGAAATTTTACATACTGAAACCTTTAAAATAGGCAAAGGTCAATTTAAAAAAGCAACAT
>ERZ724517.2262-NODE-2262-length-10272-cov-6.974356_pt1 | contig 10272 bp, 7 predicted proteins | sample MGYA00376050_ERZ724517 | MGnify/ENA primary metagenome ERZ724517 (study PRJEB28724, sample SAMN07190886) | activated sludge metagenome | isolation source: activated sludge of sewage treatment plant in Hong Hong | place: USA: Christiansburg, Virginia | collected... | reverse complement strand
GATACAGATGTTACAACCAACCGAGCAAAAGATACAGGCTATGTGCGTTTTATTCCTGTGGGGCCACTAACCTTTGAGGCGCAAGACACCAATAAAGACTTGGTTATTAACGCTAGTGACCTTCCTGTAGGCAAAGCCGACATATTTTTATATGGTTTGGCAGTATCTAGAGCAGATGGAAATCCTAACAGTCGTTTTAACAGTACAGACCCATCAATCACGTCATGGGGAACCTCTGATAATCCTTGGTTATTTAAAACACAAACGGCAAATAGTATTCCTTCATTTGCTGCAACTGGTACAGGCGATGTAACCTATTTTTCTTTTGAGGCACCACTGTATCATAAAACACCTCCTACAACTCCTGCAACTGGTTTAGATGCATATAATTTAAAGTTGGCGTTATGGGCAGATGCTTTTGTGCGTGATCCCTCTAAAGTTGAGGGGGATGTTGCCCAATTTAACTTAGGTGGAGCAGGCAGAGCCAACCGCCTACGTTTACAAGCAATATGGGATGGTTTTAGTGTTAACGGTAGTGAAATACGGATGTTTCAAACCTTGGATGGTGCTGTAACTGGCACAAACGGGATGAGCAGCTTTTATAACAATACTTTAGGTTTAACTGGCGTGTTGCGTTTAAATAGTGGGGATACTACCGCTTTAAGAGCGATTACCACAGGTACTGCTACACGTTCAGTAGCAACGAATATGCGTTATACAACTACTAGTCTTGCTCGGCCTGGCGCAGCACCCGCGGCAGATTTGTTATACCGTTTGCGCTCAGTCGATACGGTAGACACAATTACAGGGTGGTCTTGGACTCCTCCTGTGTCTATGAAAACTTTGCGGCTTAGCACGCAAGAGTGTGGAGCTGGTAATCTTAACGGATGTACAACACCAGTCGCACAAGGGTTGTTAGATACTTCGGCAATTAATGGCACGTCTGCCCCAACTTTTGCACCTAATGAAGGTTTATTTTTGTATTCACCAAATTTTAACTTGGTGTTCGGTCAGCTGTATCAGCCTTTGGTTGTTGGTGTGGCGAGCGATAACAAAAACTTAGTATTAGAGGTGGCTCGTATTGCCAATCGAGTAGATGTTTACTCTAAAATTTATACGCGCTATTTAGGAGATGCTGGAGATGGTGCTGTTACCTATTCGGGTTCTACTTGTAATGTTCATCAATGTGGTACACATCCAAGCGGTACATCTGCGGTTATTAGTAACAACTATCAAGCTAAGACTGCTACACACAGTAGCATTGCTATAGGCTCTACAAATTACGATGCCATAAATAATTTGCTAACTGCGGATACTTCTGCAGGGTCTGTTGGTGTTTCGTTTGGAGGGTTGACATCAGTGGCATCGACAACAACTACCAATAGATATTATCAATTACAACAACAGACGCGACTAAGAAATACAAATACGCAGTGGCGATATGATAACGCTTTGGGTCCCGCAGGCACTATTGATTGTAATACCGCCACTGGTGAGTGTTATGAGTTTAATGTTGCTACATGGAATAACGTTGCCTCGTTCAATCAACCAACGATAGCTGCTTCATATAACCCAACAATAGCTCATGTTGCACAAAATGTAACTGGTCAAACAAATCCTGTGGTACCTGCATGGAGTGCATTACCTCAAGCAAGTTATTCGGGTACGACGTGGTCGTCAACAGTAGCACCCGGATCACCCCATCCTACATCGCTAAACAACTTGGGTTCTGCCGTAATAGATGGGCTATTAATTCAGCACTTAAAAATAACAACCAAAGGTTTATAAGGTGCAACTCATGAAAAAAACAGTATGCTTACTTTTGTTGTGTGGTACTGCATCGTTGTCTTATGCTGACTTGCAACTTATGACCGAAGATGAGTTGCAAGCTGTAGATGGGCAGGCGGGTGCCGATATTTCGCTAGAAATGCGTTTGAATCAACTGTCAAATTATGGTTTTGACGCTACCTTATGTGCAGACTTTGAGTATTGTCGTTTTGCACTCAATTTAAATAATCGTAATGATGATGGCTCCTATAAAGATAATTTGGGAGTAGTTCATGAGGCAAATGGCTCTACTGCTGGTGCGACTCTGGGTAAAAAATTATGGCTTGTTTTTAAACAAGTTCAGGGGACGATTAAGTTTCAGTTAATTAAATTAGACGGCTCTGATTTAACATCTTATATTGGCAAAAATAGTAGTACTGTGTTAAAGGCTGCTGTGCAGCTTGGTTTTGATGCCTCAAAGCCTGTGCTGATTCGTAATTTTGGTTATCAGTCGTTAGCTATTGAAGCAGACACAGTGGATAATGAAGGGGCTGGTAATTTACCTGGTTATTTAGCAAAAAGTGGTGGCGGTAGTGGTGCTGGTGCTTATGCAAATGGTAAATACACTGCGGCAGGCTTTGATCAAGGGCGAGAAGTCGGCTTTACGGGTTTAAATGTCAACGCAAATTTGGCATTGCAAGGTACAGTAAAAATTTTTAGTTGTGATACAAACCATCCGCGCTGCTAACAAAAAAAGAGGATGTATATGAAAAATAAAAAAAACAATCAACGACAATCGTTTAATAAATTGTCTTTGGTGATAGTTGTTGCGGCGATAAACCACACTAATAGCTATGCTTTGCAAGAAATGTCCGATACAGAGCTGGGGGCCATAGATGCTCAGGACGGCCTGAATGTCAACGCCGAATATGACAGTGCAACGATTAATCGAATGTATTGGCAAGATAAAGCAGGTCAATTTAATAACTCAGAAACAACATTAGGTATGTATTTTGATGGCGTAAGTCTTACGCCTACCGCCGCAACACATAGCACAGACGTGACGCATACAGGCAAGCTCCATACAACATTAAATTTAGATATAGGCTCTAGTGGAACGGCAACAGGGTTAGCATTACAAGCGGCACTGTATTTTGGTACGCTTAAAGCAAATAGTTTGAAGATATGTGATGCGTCAGGTGCTACCTGTGGTAATACTTATGGCAGTTTTGCGGTTCAATCACAAGAAGATATAGTTTTTAACTTAACAACACAAAATGGCTTGTTTAATAAAAATGCGCTCATGAATGTCGAGTTAGGGCTAAAAAATCTTAACTTTTATTTAACACAACAAGCCTCTGGCGGTATTAATAATCAGTTTATTATTAGAAACTTTAACTTTAACTTTGAGGGACAAGGTTATATGTATGTTGGAGATAGCACTGAAAGCAATCCTAGTTATAGAGATGCGTTGGTTTTAGAAACTCGTGACGCAGCCAATTACATAGATTTAAAAAGAGTTGCTGACGTTAATCCGCTTTACAATGGACGGTCAAATCCAGGCGTTAACATTGACATGGTGTACAAAGGTAATACGGGTTCAACCCTCTCAACAACAGATAACACCAATCCTATAAAAGGTTTGTTGCGTTTGGGTGCTTCGGGAAGGGCAACCAATGCCAGTATGGTCATTAAAGGAGTGGATGCAAGCACTATTTTGGGTGCTGCATATGATGTTGATGGTGTAACGGCAGGTACAGGAACAAGTGGTTCTTTGGCGGGTAGTCAGGGCTTGTATATGCGTGTCAAAGCCGATTTTACCAAAAATGGTGATACTTTGGGAGGGGAAGAGTCAACTCTAGAGCTAGCGCATGGTGGAACTAATGCGTATGGTCTTGAATTTAGTAATTTGAGTCCACTGCTTATTAGGACAAGTACTGATCTTGCTGATCCTGCAAAACCTCTAAACACGGCTAGAGCTTATTTTGATACAGGCGATGTGTATTTTAACTTAATCAACTCCAAAAAAGTTCAGTTGCCTGTTAATGACACATTAAACAGCTCACGTTTAACCATTGGTAGTACCAACGGCAACATTACAACCAATGCCGATTATTTACATTTGGTGCATGATGGTACAACCCCAAATCCAAATCCAAATGCCTTGGCGGTTGCGGTGCGTGGTTTTAATTTTAATGCCATTGCCAGAACCACCAAGTTTATTGCTAGTAGTGATGTCACAGGTGTTGATAAACCAACTAATCCAGCACAGGACTGGGGATTGGGCTTACCTTTTTACAATCTCAATGCCAATATGATTACTTATGGCACAACGGTATCAGGCTCAGAGCGTTTAGGCTTTGCATTAGGTTTAAGTACAGAAGGGCGTAATCCCGCAGGTGATAAAACAACCTCTATTATGTTGATTGATGGTCAAGATAACTGTCGTGATGGTGGCTCTGATTGTGATACTACACCTACAGGTGGTAGAGCAACTAACTATTACATTGGTTTGCGTAATATAGATATGCTCATTACGGCATATGGTACCTTAGGTTTAGAAAACAATAAAATTAATTTAACCATGCCAAAATTGACCATTGCCGCAGCAATGGAGTTGGCAGGTGGTTATTTGCCTGGTTCACGTTATCGTTCTAATTTTACAGGTTGTACAGATGCTAATGAAGTAGCCTGTTATGTGCCTGTGGATAGTTTTACCAAAAAAGATGATGTGTTTTTGGGCGTAAAGCTTAAATTAGATGGCAGCATGAACTTAGATATTGTTCCTGGTTTGGATAATTTACAAGATAATGCCTTAAGCTTTGTAGGAAACTACGATTTAAAAGGGGCAGGCGGTGACTACACGGCCAGTACAATACAGTTAGTTGACCCTATTGATGGCTCGATTATTGGCTTTGATAATATCACGGGTAATATTGGCTTTAACAACAAAATCAAAATTAACAAAGATACGATCGCTTTTAGCTACGCATTTACTTTTAATCCTGATCCAGGTAATGCTACTTTACGTCAAAATAATGTGTTTAGAGTTCGAGATGTTAACTTGTATCCTTCGGGTGGCAATGGCCAACGACTCGGTGAAATGGCAATGACTGGTGGTAGATTAGATGCTAACATCATCTTTAAACCTAGAGACTAATGCAGAGAGATAGTGATGAAAAAAATAATTTATGTGGTTGCATTAAGTGGCTTTGTTTTTGCTCCTTCTGTTTGGGCAATGTCAACTTTGTCGGATGACGAGTTGGCAGATGTGGACGGTCAAGCGCTATTTAATTTGAGTTACTTAGCACCTGCAGATGCAGGAAATTTTGAGTCCGCTAATAATGTTGGCTTTTACAAGCTGGGATTTGAAGCTGAGATTGCAGCTAACTTAAATATCAAAAAATTGCAATTGGGTTGTGGTGGTATTAATGGTGCAGGTAATTGTGATATTGATATTGATAATTTTAGTTTAAGTGGTGCGGGTAATTCAGCGACATCAAATACGAGTAGTACAGCAGATAGAGCTGCTCGCGTCCAATCGGATGCTATTTTAACTAATCCCTTTTTTCAATTTGCTATTAAAAATCCTAATACTGCTGCTACACGGGAGGTTGTTGGCTTTCGAATTGGATCAGAGGCAGCAAGTGGACTAATAACATTTGGTACAGAAAATCTAGCAACGCCTAATGGTATTAATAAATTTAGTGGCTACATGGTTGCCGCAAGTAATGTTTCTGGTGCTACTCAAAGTATAAGTACCACTACATCAGTAGGAGCTATTACCTATAATTGTACTAATTTAAGTTTGTGTGGTGTTGCAACGACACAAGCAGTTAATTTGGGTGGTACTACAGATCCTAATCATACTGTACTTAGATTTGATACAGACCCTAATATAACTTTATGTACAAGTGGCTGTTATAGTGGCAATACGGGTACGGCTGATCCATATAATGCAGCCTCTACAGGTGTAAATATTCCAGCAATGAATGTGCCTTTTTCTGGTGGGAGTGCTGTTGTCAATGGTAATAGGGTTTCTAGCACACAGGTTTTGGCTAATGGTAGTGTTCCAACGGTTTCATTAAATGGTGGTAAGTTATTTGTTAACATGGAAACACAAATATGCGTTGCTTTTTTCATTTGCGTTCCAAATGCCACAGTGAATATGCAAGGATCAGTTTCTGGGTTAACGGCAAAAATTAACTTCTCGCAATCATTGGGTTATATTCACAAAGCGGATATAAACTCTCCCTTTTCTTTATCTGTACAAGGGCAGGCAATGCGTTGGCCTGGAGCAGTAGCAGCTGATGTGGCACAAAAGGGGTGGTGGATGTCGTTTAATGATCCAGTAAGTTTGGGGCAGTTATATCCTTCTAGTTCTGTTAGTATCGTCCCAACCTTTAATCAAATGGCGACAGCTTTTTATAATTACTTTGTAGCAAATCCTATCCCCATTTCGACAAATGCGGGTTTAGATCAATTATTTAATGGTTCCATGACAGTTAACGTAGGTGCATTGACGGTACCTGCTACTTTGGCAATGAATCTTCAAGATTTACAGTTGTCAACACAAAACTTTACGCCTAACTGTTATGGGGGCCTCAAATTTTGTTAAAAAAGTGGCGTAAGCCAGTGTAGCCCGTATGCAGCGCAGCATGGCAAAATACGGGAAATATGTTGTAAGTCAATAAGTTATTTTGGCGGAAAACTAAATCCCCGTGTTATCACACGGGCTACTTATTAAATAATCGAGGCCAAAAATGAGTATTGCCATAAAACACAATGCAATTACCGAGGCTGATTATTTAGCAGGTGAGTTGCTGTCAGATGTACGCCATGAATATATAAATGGCGAGGTGTATGCCATGGCAGGCGCGCATAAAAGCCATAATATAATTACTATGACCGTTGCTAATCTTTTTTATAATTATCTTCAAAGTAAGCCTTGCCAGCCTTATGCGTCTGACATGAAAGTCAAAGTGGCAAATAACTATTTTTATCCCGATGTGATGGTTGATTGTAGTGGCCAAGAAGCCGATTATTACACCGAATTTCCCACGATTATTGTAGAAGTGTTATCTAAATCGACGCGCCAACACGACAAAACTTTTAAACGCCAAGCCTATTTTCAAATTGCCACCCTACAAGAATATCTTTTAATAGAACAAGATTTTGTAGAAATAGAAAGATGGTATCGTGTTGATGAAAAACATTGGGAACAAACCGTTCATTATTTGGGCGATGAAATTTGTTTTAGTTCTATTGCACTGACTGTTTTGGTTGAAGATATTTATAGCCGCGTTAAAAATGAAGATATGATAGCTTGGTTAGAAAAGACAGCACAGCAGCAAAATCAAGTAGCCAATGTATCTTAATCCTCAAAAATAAACACGAATAACTTAAAAAATAGCTTCTTCTCTCTTTTCTAAAGTCAAAAGTTCCGTATAATCTTCGCCTTTGTTTATTTTATTTTGGGCTTGTTTATGGCAAGCCAACTTTAAGTTGCTTTATCTTTATCTTTAGAGGATGTCATGCAAGTTTCTGTCGAAAATATCTCTGGTTTAGTGGGTAGCCTGTGTGAAGTGCAACGTAACACGGGATTACTTGCTTAACACATTGTTTTTCCTGTATTTTGCTACGCTCCATACAGGCTACAAAATTTAACTTAATTCTGAAGAATGGTATTATTGCATGGACCAATGAGCAAGTTTCCTAAACTTGGAATATGGCAGACTTTTTGCAGTTATCATCTTGTGTATTTGCTACAGTTTGGTTTAGTCTTGTATTATCTCATACAATAAAGTCACTGCCTCATTTAAGGTAAAATTATGGCCTTGGTAAAAGCACAAGACACAATTAGTGAACAAGAATATCTGGATGGCGAGTTAATTTCTGATATTAAACATGAATATATTGATGGACAAGTGTATGCCATGGCAGGGGCGCATCGTCATCATGTGTTACTGGCAGATACGATGTCGCGTAAATTGGGCAATCATCTAGAAAATAAACCATGCCAGCCTTATTCATCAGACATGAAAGTCAAAATAGGTAAAAATTATTTTTATCCTGATGTGCTTGTGGACTGTACAGATTTTGAAGGGTATTTTACTGAAACCCCAACCATCATCGTGGAAGTGTTATCTAACTCTACACGCCAGCATGACAAAACCTTTAAACGTGATTTATATTTTAGTATTCCAAGTTTGCAAGAATATGTGTTGATTGAGCAAGATATTGCTGAAATTGAAGTATGGCGACGCGCTGATAATAATATTTGGCTACAAACTGCGTATTATCTTGGTGATGAGATTCACTTTGCCTCTATAGATTTTACTATTGCTGTCGAAGATATTTATCAACGGGTTAAAAATGCCGATATGCAAACGTGGTTAGAGAAAAAGCAAGTGTAGCCCGTAAGTAATACGGGACAAATATCAGCTAAATGAATAAAAGAGCAGCCTACGAAAGCTGTTTTTTTGTTTTTTTTGCGCCAAAATTGAGCGTGTTGTAAACTCAATGCGTCAATCAAGAGGTTTATAAAATGAGCGTCGCATATAAACAAGACATCGTAGCATGGGCCAATGAGCAAGCGGCCTATATTCGAGCGGGTCGTTTTGATATGCTCGATTTAGAGAATATCGCCGAGGAGATAGAAGACGTGGGCAAAAGTGAACAACGTGAATTAGAAAGTCGTATGGCGGTGTTAATTGCTCATTTATTAAAATGGCAATATCAGCCTACGCATCGTGGCGTGAGCTGGGAAAGGACGATCAAAGATCAACGTAAGATGGTTCAAAAGCGAGTAAAACAAACCCCAAGTCTAAAAGCATCTTTGCTTGATACAGAATGGATTGATGATGCTTGGACAGATGCGACGATTCAAGCTTCAAAAGAAACGGGTATTGAGCTCATCAAGTTTCCTGAAGTTTGTCCTTGGACGATGGAGCAAGTTTTAGATGACGAGTTTTTTCCAGATTAAAACGCATTAAATCTGCATAAGGATAGACATATGACCATTGCCACAAAATACAATTTTATTAGCGAACAAGACTACTTGGCAGGTGAGTTACAGTCAGACGTACGTCATGAATATATTGATGGCGAAGTGTATGCCATGGCAGGCGCACATAAAGACCATAACCTTATTACCATGACCGTTTCAAATATTTTTTATAATCACTTGCAAGATAATCCTTGCGAGCCTTATGCCTCCGACATGAAAGTTAAAGTCGGTAAAAACTTTTTTTACCCTGATGTGATGGTGGATTGTAGTGGTAAAGAAGAAGATTATTACACTGAACATCCAACCATTATTGTAGAAGTGTTATCTAAGTCCACACGCCAACACGACAAAACCTTTAAACGCCAAGCGTACTTTCAAATTCCATCATTACAAGAATATATTCTGATAGAACAAGATTTTGTTGAAATTGAACGCTGGTATAAAACGCAAGATAACCATTGGGAACAAAGTGTTCATTATTTAGGTGATGACATAACTTTTGCCTCCCTAAACTTAACCGTAACGGTAGAAGATATTTATCGCCGCGTAAAAAATGTCGATATGTTAGAATGGTTGGCACGTAAAGAACAACAAGTGCTTTAGGAGAGCTTTAGACGACAATATAAAAGAGCAAGGTCTTTTAAGTTAAATTTCCTCGCGTTTACCCTTTTTTATGTCCCAAACTTCCGTATAATCGCCTCCTTGTCTTTTTTGTTTTAGGATTGAGCTTTGTTAAGCAAAGCTCAATCCTAATCTTATTACTGCCTTATTTTTAGAGGATATTATGCAAGTTTCCGTCGAAAATGTGTCTGGTTTAGAACGTCGTTTAAAAATTGCTGTTCCTGCAAGTCAAGTTGAACAGGCCGTTAATAAAAAAATTAATCAAACAGCGCGCACCATTAAAATTGATGGTTTTCGTGTAGGTAAAGTACCTGTTGATGTGGTTAAAAAACGTTACGGTGCAAGTATTCGTGCCGAAGCCTTAGATGACATTATTCGTGATGCTTATGTGGGTGCATTACAACAAAGCAAATTAAAAATTGCAGGCTTTCCTACTATTGAGCCTATTAATTTTGACGAAGGTAAAGATATTGAATTTGCCGCAGTCGTTGAAGTATATCCAGAAGTCACTGTTGCTGACTTTGCAGCATTGTCTGTTGAGCGTCCTACGTCTGACGTAACCGATGCCGATATTGACACCATGATTGCCAACTTGCGTCGTCAACGTGCTACTTGGGAAGAAAGTGCCGAAGCAGCTGCCGACCAAGACCGTTTAACTATCGACTTTGCAGGTTCTATTGATGGCGAAGCTTTTGATGGTGGCACAGCACAAGACTTTAATATTGCACTAGGCTCTAAGCGCATGATTGCAGGTTTTGAAGAGCAATTAGTTGGTGTAAAAGTAGGTGATGAGTTGACTATTAATGTCACTTTTCCTGCCGATTATCAAGCCGAAAACTTAGCAGGCAAAGACGCTCAGTTTAAAATCAATGTTA
>ERZ724517.2260-NODE-2260-length-10275-cov-3.538063_pt1 | contig 10275 bp, 8 predicted proteins | sample MGYA00376050_ERZ724517 | MGnify/ENA primary metagenome ERZ724517 (study PRJEB28724, sample SAMN07190886) | activated sludge metagenome | isolation source: activated sludge of sewage treatment plant in Hong Hong | place: USA: Christiansburg, Virginia | collected... | reverse complement strand
GCAGGGGATAGGGAAGCGATGAAGAAAACTGGTGCACTGCTGGCGGCCATGCTCGCCCTGTCCGGGTGCGGCGAAAGCACGGGCACCTCGGTGCGCAGCGCGGGCACGAAGCCGGTCCTCCCCATGGCCGCCGCATTTGGCAAGGCAGCGCCGCAGGGTCCGCTGATCGGGCTGGATGCACGTCACCTGATTGCGCAGTTCGGGCAGCCGCGCCTCGATATTCGCGACCGCACCGTGCACAAGATGCAGTTTGTCGCCGGGCGCTGCATTCTCGACGCCTATCTGTATGCACCCGCGCGCGGCAAGGAGCCGGTAAGCACCTATATCGACACGCGCCTGCCCAGCGGCGCGGATGTACCGCTCGCCGCATGCGAGATTACGCTGCCGACGCCGTAATCCGGTCGATCGCCCACAGCGCCGCCTCACACACCACTTCATCGGCATCGTTGCTCAACGCGCGCAAGCGGGGGAGCAGTGCGTGGTCGCCGCTGTTGCCTGCGGCAATGGCGGCATTGCGCACCATGCGTCCCCGGCCGATGCGCTTGATCGGCGAGCCGGAAAATATCTCGCGAAACCGGGTATCATCGAGCGCCAACAGATCAGCGAGCGTCGGTGCCGCCAGCTCGGCCCGGGGCAGGAACGCCCGGTGCGCCTGCGCGGCGGCGGCAAATTTGTTCCACGGGCACACGGACAGGCAATCGTCGCAGCCATAGACATGGTTGCCGATGCCGGGGCGCAGGTCATGCGGGATCGACCCCTTGTGCTCGATAGTGAGGTAGGAAATGCACCGCCGCGCATCCAGGCGATAGGGCGCGGGAAACGCATCGGTCGGGCATATGGTCTGACAGGCCGAACAACTGCCGCAGCGATCCCGCTCGGGCGCATCGGGCATCAGCATTTTGTCGGTATAGATCGCGCCCAGAAACAGCCAGCTTCCGTGGCTGCGGCTGACGAGGTTGGTGTGCTTGCCCTGCCATCCCAGACCGGCGGCGTGGGCCAGCGGCTTTTCCATCACCGGCGCAGTGTCGACGAACACCTTGAGCGCGCCATCACCATCCGGCGCATCCTGCCCGATCATCCAGCGGGCCAGTGCCTTGAGCGCTTTCTTCACGACATCATGATAATCTCGCCCCTGCGCATAGGCGGAAATCCGGCCACGATCCGCGACATCGGCCAGCGCCATCGGATCGGCGGCAGGCGCATAGCTCATGCCGAGCATGATGACGGAGCGCACCTCGCTCCACAATGCCATGGGCGAGCCGCGCTGCTCCGCCCGCTCCTCCATCCACCCCATATCGCCATGACAACCGGCGTCGATCCATTCCCGCAGCCGCTGCGCCGCATGCGGAATGGCGTCGGCACGGGCAATACCGCACTGGGCAAAGCCCAGCGCCAGCGCCTGCGCCTTCAGCCTGTATTCAAAATCGGAAGCTATATCGGGCATGTCGTAACCAATAGGCGCGCCCACGCGTATTATGCAAAGGTTGCGTTATAACGGAGCGGACAATGGACATATCCCGCAGGCAAATCCTTGGCGGCGCTGCGCTGGTGGCAACGGCCGCGCTGCTCGCGCCAATCGCCGGTCTGTGGGATGAGGCGGACGCTCGCAGCGCCTTTCCCGTCACGCTCACCGATGCGCAGTGGAAGGCGAAGCTGACCGCGCAGCAATATGCGATTTTGCGCCATGCTTCGACCGAGGCGCCCTTCACCAGCCCGCTCAACCATGAGAAACGGGCGGGAATTTTCGCCTGTGCCGCCTGCGACCAGAAACTGTTTTCATCGAAAACCAAATTTGACAGCGGCACCGGCTGGCCCAGCTTCTGGCAACCCCTGCCCCGTGCCATCGGCACCAGCACCGACCGCCTGCTCGGCTATGCCCGCACCGAAGTGCATTGCGCACGCTGCGGCGGGCACCTTGGCCATGTGTTCGACGATGGCCCGCGACCGACCGGCAAGCGCTACTGCATGAACGGCGGCGCGATGAAGTTTATCGCGGCCTGAGCGCAGGCGCACTGCGATCAATGCGGTACAACTGCATCGTCTTCATGCCCGGAACCGTGACAGGATGCAGCCATGCAGGCACCCGCCCCGCGATCAGCTCCGCCGTCAACCCATGCGGACTGTCCTTACGATACCCGCCCGTCTCGCCCAGTCCCGGCACGATCAGCACATAGTCGGCAGGTGTTGCCCCTATGATGAGCCGGGCCTTGTCGGGCGGTGCGAGAAATCCCTCGATCAGCGTTTTCATCGCCGCCACATTGCGGTGATGGGCGGTGGATATGACGCTGTGCGGCGTCCGCTGTAACACGAAAGTTCCGACATCCATCGGTGCGAACATCACCCCTTTGGGCACATGGGCAAGCCGGTCGACATCGGCGATATCATATTCTCCGCCTTTCTTTTCTTCGTCCGTCTTGTTGTTCTGTTCGGTTTGCGGTTGCACGATCGCCAGCCACGCCAGCGCCAACCCCGCCGGACTGAGCACACAGAGCAGTACGGTTGCCGAAACCCGCGCCAGCATCCGCTGTAGTTCCGGGATCGGACGATAGAGCCGCGCAATAACCCAGGCACTGCCCGGAATTGCAAGAAGCTGCGCCGAGCCACTGGCGCGCAGCACCGTGATCGCCACGCACAGCGACCCGGCGCCCAGCAACAGCAGCGACAGCCAGTCGAGGCGCCGCCGCGCATCCGTCTCGCCCCGCAACGCGAGCGTGAAGCCGACAAGGCCAAGCAGCGTCGGCAACAGCAGGATGCCCCACATGTCGCTACCCTGCCGCCAGATTGGCTGGCCTTCCATCACATCAAGATACCAGAAGCGATAGACCAGCGGATCAAGCGCCGCGAACGGCCCAGTAATACATGGCCCGGCAGTCGCAACGAACAGGACGGCGCCCGCCACCCCGCCGCCGAAAAGCGCGGCGGCGCGGCGGATAAAATTCGCATCGCCCGCACCCTGTCGCACCATCATGGTAGCGGCCGTGGCGGCGGCAAGCGGCGTGAAATAAACCGGCGACATCGAATCGCAATAGGTCGAAAGCCAGTGCGTCTCGCCATGCACGGCAAGCAGCAGCACGACCGACAGCCCGACCAGAGCAACCATATAGCCCATAAAGCGCGGCCATTCATCCGCCCGCAATGCGTAGCGCAGCCCCATCACGCCGCCGAACAGCGCCGCCAGCGGCAGACCTTCGCCCGAAATATGCAGGGACGTCGCCATCGCAAGGCCGGAGATCCAGCCGCCCTTGCGCACATCGGGATGAAGCATCCCGCCCAGTGTGAATGCCGCCATTACGATCTGCCACGCATGATGGTCGATACGCAGCGGCAATACCTGACTCAAAATCATCGGTGTCGTCGCCAGCAGCAAACAACAGACCAGCGCCAGCGGCCGCCCCAGAAAGCGCCACGTCGCCCAGTATAAGGCCCAGAACAGCGCGGCGAGGGTGAGCGGCGGCACGGACAGACAAGCGATCACCTCTGCCATATGGTTCCCCACCAGCGGGCGAAACAGCAGGATCAGCGCCGCGATCGGCAGATCGACCAGCCGCGACCAGTGCATCGGCGCGCCGATGGGCGGATTGGAGCGATATTGGGTAACGTCGAACCAGCTCTGCCCGGCCAGAAAATCCCGCACCTGGACCAGACGCATGGCGTCATCGGGATCCTTGAACTGAAGATCGAGCAAACCGACATGGCGCAGATAGAGCGAAATCAGCGCCGCTTCGAGCCACATGGCCACGACCAGCCAGAAGACACGCCTTCTCCGGTCCCCCCACTGATCCTGCGTCATGCGAAGACGATTTTCCTGCGCAACAGGTAGGTCGCCTGAAAGCTGAGCGCCACGGCGAATAATTTGGCGACATGCGGATGAATATCCATGAGGCTGCCGAGCGTGACAACGGACCCGGTAATGCCCAGCCCGACCAGTGCGGAAACGATGAACAGCAGCTTCTGCCGTGTCCGGTTCACCGCGTCCAACGGCGCGCCGTCGGTGAAGACAAGCCGGGAAGAGAGCAGCCAGTGCACCAGCAGGCCGGTGCAATATCCGACAAGCGAGGCCGGAATGGCATGCGTACCGGTGCGCAGCAACAGCGTGAAGGTCGTCAGGTCAAACCCGAGCGAAACCGCGCTCGCCGCCAGATAACGGGCATATACGACGCGCATCGTCAGCCAGTCCCGCAGGCTGTCCATAATCAGGCCGCCGAAGCGACGCGGGTGGGAACCTGACGCACGCTGGCAAGAGCGGCCTGTTCGCCCTCATCGCCGGACTCATGATATTCGGCGTCTTCGTTGACCGCCCAGATGTCATAGATACGGCCGCCCGCCTCAATATTGCGTACGGTCAGCATCGCCGTCATCATGGCGTGGTCCTGATTATTATAGCGGTGCATGCCGTTGCGACCGATCATGTGGAGCGTGGGATATGTCGCTTCCAGCTCGGTGCGCATTTTCAGCACATTCTCGGCATAGCTGTCGTCATAGACCGGATAAGCCTTTTCCTGCCGGACAACGGCGCCGCCGACCACATCTTCGGCGCGGCACAGACCAAGAATGGCCATTTCCTTCTTCGCCAGCTCGATCAGCTCGGCATCGGGGGCGGACCACAGGCCATCGCCCTCAAAGCAGAAATATTCCAGACCGACGCAGGCAATGCTCGGGTCCGGCACCATTTCGGGCGACCAGCTACGGAAATTCTGTACGCGGCCGACCTTCACCTTGCTGTCGTGAATGTAAATCCAGTTGTCCGGGAACAGATCGTCCGACTTTATCATCAGCGCGACGGTGAGGAAGTCACGATATTTAAGATCATTGGCCTGCCCCAGCGTGCCAGGCTGCGGCACGAGGAGGTTGGCCAGCTCGCGCATCGGCGCGGAGCTGATGACATGCTCGGCGTTGATCGTCATCACCGCGCCATCGGGTCCGGTCGCCTCAACATTCCAGCGGCCATGGGCATCCGTCGACAATCCCTTGAGCTTATGCGCCATGATGACCTTGCTGCCGGTGGCATTGATCTTGTCGCGGGCGGTTTCCCACATCATGCCGGGGCCAAGGCGCGGATAACGGAAGGTTTCGAGCAGGGTCTTGGTCGCCATGCCGTCATTGGGCCGCTTGTTGAGGCCCAGCGAGCGCTTCAGGCCATCGGTAACCGCGCCCCACAGGCTCAGCCCCTTGATGCGTTGCGCCGCCCAGTCCGCCGACATCTCATCGCACGGCATGCCCCATACCTTCTCGGTATAGGTTTTGAAGAAGATCGAGAACAGCTTGAACCCGAACGCATTTACGACCCAGTCCTGAAAGCTGCGGACATTGCGGTTGGGGAAAACTTTCGCCTTGGCGAAGCTCGCCATGCAAAGCGTCGAGCGCCAGATGCCGAGATTGCCCAGCGCCTCGAACGCGCGCAGGGGATAGCTGTAAAACTTGCCCTCATAATAGATGCGGCTCATGCGCGGACGCTGGATGAAATCATCGGGCAGAATTTCATTCCACAGGTCGACGACTTCCTTGGCCTTGGAAAAGAAGCGGTGGCCGCCAATGTCGAAGCGAAAGCCTTCATGTTCAACCGTGCGGCTGATGCCGCCGACATAACGTGGGTCTTTTTCGATCACGCTGACCTTGTAGCCGCGCTTTGACAGGAGATACGCTGCGGTCAGTCCTGCGGGTCCGGCGCCAATGATCGCCACGTCCGCGCTATGGTCTTCACTCGACATCTGTAACCCCTGAGATTGAATATCTTAGCCGATCTGCTCGAAATCTTCTAAAATGTCGTTAAGCACTCCGGCCCAATTTCATGTTGAGGCGGGAGAATACCGGTGAACAGCAAAACAAATGCCGGTTTAAACCCACATAAGGCCCAATCATCCATAACAGGAAAATGTTGCACGCGCGAAGGCGAAAAACTTCATTTCAACCCAGCCAGAGACAAAATCGTCGCGATTCCCAAACCGAACAGCGCAAGTTCAGTGCCGGAAATGCCGCATCCCTGTGAACACCATGGCAAGGCCGGCTTCGTCTGCGGCCGCAATCACCTCGTCGTCGCGGATCGAGCCACCGGGCTGGATAACGGCAGTGGCGCCCGCTTCGGCGGCGGCGAGCAAGCCGTCGGAGAACGGAAAGAACGCATCGGAGGCAACCGCGCTGCCAACCGTGCGCGGCTGTGCCCAGCCATAAGTCTCGGCGGCTTCCTTCGCCTTCATCGCGGCGATGCGGGAGCTGTCGCGCCGGTTCATTTGCCCCGCGCCTATCCCCGCCGTCACACCGTCCCTGGCATAGACGATGGCGTTCGACTTGGTGTGCTTGGCGACGGTCCACGCGAACAGGCAGTCGGCGAGTTCCTGCTCGGTCGGTGCGCGTTTCGTCACGGTCCTGAGCATGTCGCGCGTCACCGTGCCATTGTCGCGGTCCTGCACCAAAGCTCCTCCCGCGATGATCTTCGTCGTCAGGCCCGAGCGCGCCGGATCGGGCAGGTCGCCCGTGAGCAACAGGCGCAGATTCTTCTTCTTCGCGAACACGGCCCGCGCGGCATCGTCGGCATCGGGCGCGGCAACCACTTCGGTGAAGATGCCCGACATCGCCTCGGCCGTCGGCCCGTCGAGCGGACGGTTGCAGGCGATGATACCGCCAAATGCCGACACGCTGTCACATTCCAGCGCCGCCTTATACGCTTCGATCAGGGTCGCGCCGGTGGCGACCCCGCATGGGTTGGCGTGCTTGACGATAACGACCGTGGGCGGCCCGTCGCGAAATTCGCTTACCAGCTCGAGCGCGGCATCGGCGTCGTTATAATTATTGTAGCTCAGCTCCTTGCCCTGTACCTGCACCGCCTGCGCAATGCCACGCGCGGCCGGACCAAAGGGCACATAGAGCGCCGCACGCTGATGCGGGTTCTCGCCATAACGCAGCATCGAGACAAGTTTCGTCGGCACGGCCCGGCTTTCGGGGAAGTCGGTGCCCTGATCGACCTTGGCGAACCAGCTCGCGATCATGCTGTCATAGGCGGCGGTGGCGGCGTAGGCCTTGGCTGCGCACAGGCGGCGGAAGTCATAGCTGGTCGCGCCGGCATTGCCGTCCATCTCGGCGATCAGGCGGGCATAATCGGCCGGGTCCGTGACAATCGTGACGCTTTCGTGGTTTTTCGCCGCGCTGCGCACCATCGAGGGACCGCCGATGTCGATATTCTCGATAATCTCTTCCCGCTCCGCCCCCTTCGCCACCGTCTGGGCAAAGGGGTAGAGGTTGACGACGACGAGGTCGATCGGCCCGATGCCATGCTCGGTCATCGACGCGACATGTTCCGGGTTGTTTCGTACCGCGAGCAAGCCGCCATGCACGACCGGATGGAGCGTTTTCACCCGCCCGTCCATCATCTCGGGAAAGCCGGTGATGTCGGATATGTCCTTGACCGCCAGCCCCGCCTCCCGCAGCGCCTTCGCCGTGCCGCCGGTCGACACCAGCTCGACCCCGTGGCGCACCAGCGCCTGCCCCAGCTCCACAAGTCCGCTTTTGTCGGACACCGAGAGCAGCGCCCGCCCGATCTTCACTTCAGTCATGATGATGTTTTATCCTACGCGTTTAAGCAGCCAGCCGATACTGCTACCGCCCGGCTCTGCGGCGGCGCTGACGACAAGTTGCGATGTCGGGTGGGGACGCCCCTCGCCATCCACCCAAAGACTTTCCTCGATGCTCAGCGCACCCGCTCCGGTGCGGAATTGCCACAATGCGCCCATGTCGATGCGCAGAAGCGCCCCCTGCCCGTCGGCGGTGAGCGATGCCTCGACGCCGGGCGCCAGATGGAAGCGCAGCGCGAACGGACTAGGTTGCGGTTTGCGGCGGCGCGCGGCGGGCAGCAACATGTCCTCGCCGCGAATATCCTTGCCGTCGTTCGACAACAACAGCAGGCGGCGATGCACATAGCCATGGCGACGGACATAGCCGTCATGGCTCAGCTCCAGTCGGCTGCCCTGCGATGTTTCCTGCCGGTGCAGTTCCACCTCGGTCACGCCGCGACCCAGTGTGCCGTCGGGCATGATCGCGGTGGAATTGGTGTCGGCAAGCGTCAACGTGCTGTGCGCCGCCGTGGTGCGCAGACCCTGCGCCAGTTCGGGTGGGATATAGGCGCCGATAAAGGCCGCCCCGCCGCAATTGACGATCAGCCTGTCCGGCCCGTCGCTCACCTCGATCGCGCCCGTCGACGCGCACCCCGCCTCGGCCAGTCGGGCGACCGGCGGCGGCGCGGCATCGGCGAGCAGAACGGTGCTGCCTGCGCTGATCCGCTGATAGCCCCAGTCGCGCGCCTGACGCAGCGGGCGGGTGCGAATACCGGACGCGGCAACGACCGATTCGACCAGCGCACCGTCAATCGCGGGCGCACCCTGCCAACTGCCCAGCCCGCCATCGCCATGCGTCAGGCCGAGCAGCGCCGGGACCGTGCGGGCCAATATCTCGCTCAGGAAAGCGGGCGGCTCTTCGCGCATCACATCATAGGCGGCGCGCACCATGGCGAGCAGCTCTATGCCCTCAAGCTGCGCCTGCGGGGAGCGGGAGATCGTGCCGCCATCGGAATAAAACGCGCCGTCGATGGCGCGCTTCAGGCCCGCCTCGCCAAAGGCCCGGCGCGGTCCGCCACCGGGCAACAGCAATCCCGCAGCGACAACCCCGCCCCACGCGACGAGGCGCGCTATGCCGACCGGCGCCTTATCGGCGCTGCGGTCAAGATGGCGGGCGGTGCGCGCAATGCAATTGAGCACCAGCGAGCGATAGACGAGATCCCCGCTCGACAGGATGAGCGGCGCATGGCTCGTCCAGAACAACAGCCGCCAGCCCGCATTGTCGGCCCGCCATGCCGGGTCGGTCGGCCGCTCGGCATGGGCGATGAGCCATTTGCGCATGACACCCTCGGCAATCGGCGCGCCGGTTTCACGGTTGGCGACCAGCGACAAATCGCGCAGCCAGCGGAAGCGGTGAACATAATCCGACATCGCCGCCGATTCGAACGGTTTGGTCAGGTCCAGCTCATCAAGCGGCTGCCGGATGCCCCGGCACAGGAAATAGCCCGCCCGCATCGCCTTGCCCGCGCGCGCGTCGCCCAAAATCTGGTCGCGCGGCACAGCGAGCAGCTTGAGCGGATATTTGCCCTTGAGCCGCATCATATGCAGCGGCGTGCGCCATGTCAGCCGGTGAAAATGGACCGCGACCCGTTCCGCCAGCGACGCCCCCTTGTCCGCACTCAGGCGGATCAGCCTTTTCCCGTCCTCGATCCCGTCCGGGCCTGAAGAGGGTGGCGCTTTGCCCGGGGGGAGCCGCGTCTGATCGTTCATCCGCCGCGCAGCCCCCGGATATTGTCGGCATAGGCGTCAGGGCCACCCCGGAACGTCGCCGTGCCCGCCACCAGCACATCAGCCCCGGCGGCGATGACGCGCGGCGCGGTTATCGCGTCCACGCCTCCGTCCACTTCCAGATGGATGGGCTTGCCCAGCTTGTCGATCGATTTGCGAATCGCCTCGATCTTGCGAAGCTGGCTCTCGATGAAGCTCTGCCCGCCGAAACCTGGGTTGACGCTCATGACCAGCACGAGGTCGATCTCTTCGAGGATATAGTCGAGCATTTTCGCCGGAGTCGCCGGGTTGAGCGACACGCCTGCCTTCTTGCCCAGCGCTTTGATCCGCTGCACCGTGCGATGCAAATGCGGCCCGGCCTCCTGATGCACGGTGATGATATCGCTGCCCGCCTCGGCAAAGGCATCGAGCATCGGATCGACCGGCGATATCATCAGGTGGACGTCCATCACCCGCGCGGTGTGCGGGCGCAGCGCCTTCACCACCATCGGGCCGATCGTGATATTGGGCACGAAATGCCCGTCCATCACATCGACATGCACCCAGTCCGCCCCAGCCGCATCAATAGCGCGCACCTCTTCGCCCAGACGCGCAAAGTCTGCCGAGAGGATCGACGGGGCGATGAGAACAGGACGGTCCATTGATCGACCGCCTTAACCGTGCCGCCTGACTCGCGCAACAGCGCAAGCAGTGTCGCGACGGGTTTTTGAGTTATCCCGTGCGGACCATCCGGGCGATGAAGAATCCGTCGGCCCCGCCTGCCTCCGCCAAGACGCCCGGAAGGATGCGTAACCAGCCCTGTTCCTGCGCGAAAATTCCTTCGGGAAGCTCCCCGGCAGCAGGCGGCACCAGCGCGAAATCATCATGCATGGAGAGGAATCGCACAACCTGATCCTCCCCCTCCTCCCGTTCGAGCGAGCAGGTGGCGTAGATCAGCGTCCCG